>Ga0209647_1000010_pt1 | contig 162019 bp, 144 predicted proteins | sample GraSoi_2013_60cm_FD_185827 | JGI IMG/M metagenome (GOLD analysis project Ga0209647, IMG submission 185827) | Grasslands soil microbial communities from the Angelo Coastal Reserve, California, USA - Sample 9_17_2013_60cm (SPAdes) (version 2) | ecosystem: Environmental > Terrestrial > Soil >...
AGCCACTTATTCCGAATATACCAAAGACAAAGTGCCGCGCATGGGCGCGGCCCTCGCGTATTACACGATTTTCTCCCTCGCCCCGCTTCTCGTCATCACCATCGCCATCGCCGGCTTCGTGTTCGGCGCGGAGGCCGTGCAAGGCCGCATCATGGGGGAAATCCAAGGGCTAGTTGGTTCCGAAAGCGCGCGAGCCGTGCAGACCATGATTCAGTCCGCTCACAAACCTGCTCACGGCATAATTGCCACCATCGTCGGTGTGGCCGTATTGCTCGTGGGCGCTTCGGGCGTTTTCAGCGGAATGCAGGATGCGCTGAATACCATCTGGAAAGTGGACACCACCTCGAAAACCGGTGTGTGGAATTTGATCAAATCGCGCTTCCTGAGTTTCGGCATGGTGCTGGGCATCGGATTCTTGCTGCTGGTTTCGTTGCTACTCAGCGCCGCGCTGTCCGCCGCCGCGGGCTACCTCGAGCGTTTTATTTCCGTTCCGCCCGCTGCGCTCCACGCGGTGGATTTTCTGTTCTCTCTTTTCTTTATCGCCGTGCTCATGGCGCTCATTTTCAAGCTGCTCCCCGACGTCAAAATCGCGTGGAGCGATGTGTGGGTCGGCGCCGCACTCACCTCCATCCTCTTCACCGCCGGAAAATTCCTGATCGGTTTTTATATCGGGAAGAGCGTAACCATGTCCGCCTACGGAGCCGCCGGCTCCGTCGTCATCATCCTCGCGTGGATTTATTATTCCGCCCAACTCCTATATTTCGGCGCGGAATTTACCCACGTCTATTCCAGGGAATGCGGCTCGCAGTGCAGCCCGAAAACGGAACCTGGCCTTCGTGCACGCGCAGCCTCGGCATAAGTTCTTAACATTAACTCGATGCAATGATGCCGATCCGGCAGGTTGGCGCTACAATGCGCCTCTGTTCCGGAGGCCGCATCCATGTTTTGTAAAGCGCCGTCGCTTCTTGCGTTCACGCTTTTCGCCGCCGCATCCCTCAGCGCGCAAAGCAAACTTTCCGCGAAGTGGGAGGAACTGACCGCCCCCGATTTTCGCCAGGGAATTCAGCAATCCAAGGGCACGTGCTTGCTTCCTTTCGGTATTCTGGAAAAACACGGACCGCATCTTCCGCTCGGGACCGATCTGCTGAACGTGCGCTACGCCTCGCTGCAAGCGGCCTCGCAGGAATATGCGGTGGTCTTTCCTGAATATTATTTCGGGCAAATTTTCGAGGCCAAGCACGAACCCGGCACCGTCGCCTACAGCATGGAGCTGCAGTTGCATTTGCTGCAGGAAACCACAGAGGAAATGGCGCGCAACGGCTGCAAAAAAATAATTATCGTAAACGGCCACGGCGGCAACGAGCACCTGCTCCCGTTTTTTGCGCAAGCACAACTCGACAAGCCGCACGACTACGTCATTTACGTTCTAGCTGGTGGGCGCAGCCGCCCGGGTGGCCCGGCGAAGAAATCCGCAGGCATCGACTACCATGCCGGCGAAAACGAAACCTCGAACACGTTGGTGTCGCATCCGGATCTCGTGCATCTGGATCGCGCAAAGGACGAGTCGGGCGCGGACACGAAGCGGCAGAACTTGCCGGAGAATTTGTACACCGGAATTTGGTGGTATGCGCGTTTTCCAAATCATTATTCGGGCGACGGCTCCGTCGCAACCAAAGAGCTAGGCGAATGGAACATGAAGGGCTGGATCGATTCCATTGTCGAATGTATTCGCTCCGTTAAAGCAGACGATGCCAGCCTAAAAATCCAGAACGAATTCTACGAGAAGAGCAAACACCCGCTGGACACGCGTCCATAGCGTGGAGCACGAAAGGGCCGCATTCAGCATGGCCACCTCAGGAAACCAGCCTAACCCTTGCTCAGGGCAATTGCGGCTAGCGTTGCCTTCGCGACCCTGAGGTAGTCCGCAGGCGCAAGGAGAATTTGCAAGCCCCGCACGCCCGCGGAGATCGAAATCGCGTCGAAGAGTTCGATACTCTTGTCCGCATAGACCGGATATGCCTTCTTCGCCGCTAGCGCGGTTACTCCGCCCCGGATGTACCCGGTAAGCTTCTGCAACTCCTTTACGGGCACGAGGTGAATTTTGCGATCACCGGAGGCGGCAGCAAGCGCCTTAAGGTCCAATTCCGTATCACCCGGAATAACCGCCATGCAGATGCCGTTCCGATCGCCTTGGGCGACTAGTGTCTTGAAGAGTTGCGCAGGTGGCAGGCCGATCTTGGCGGCAACCCCTTCGGCGGCAAGGTCCTCGGGATCCACTTCGTATTCGCGCAGTTCGTAGCGGACTCCCATTTGATCCAAAAGGCGAGCGGCGTTGGTCTTCTGTGTCACTGCACTCCTACATTGGGAGCTTGGGATCTCAATAGACAGGCCTTCCGCTTGGTCCTTGCCAGAAGCCTACGGCTGAATCTCGCAAAAAGGGGACGCGCGCTAAAAAGTCTCGACGGGTTTGCGGTTGGGCATACTTCTCTGATGCCAGTAGGGATAGATAGGAGTTACGTCGCTGACCGCGTCGAGCTTGGCGACGTGGTCTTTTGAAAGGCTCCAGCCGGCGGCGCCGAGATTATCACGCAACTGCTTCTCGTCGCGCGCGCCCATAATCACGTTCGCGACGGTGGGCCGCTGCAGGAGCCAATTGAGAGCAATCTGCGGAATGGTTTTGCCGGTTTCTTTCGCGATTTCGTCGAGCACATCTACAACCTTGTATAAGAGTTCGTCCGGAACCTGCGGACCAAATTCGGCGGTCTTGTGCAAGCGGCTCTGTTCCGGAAGCGACTGGTTGCGGCGGATTTTCCCGGTAAGGCGGCCCCAGCCAAGCGGACTCCAGACCAGCGCGCCAACTTTTTCCTCCAGACCCAGCGGCATCAGCTCCCACTCGTATTCGCGGCCGACCAGCGAGTAATAAACCTGATGACCAATGTAGCGAGACCATCCATAACGCTCGGAAATGGCCAACGACTTCATCAGATGCCACCCGGAAAAATTTGAGCACGCGATGTAGCGGACTTTGCCGCTCTGCACCAATGTATCGAGAGTTTTCAGAGTTTCCTCGATCGGCGTGAGGCTGTCAAAACCGTGCATATGATAGATGTCGATGGTTTCAACGCCTAGGCGGCGAAGGCTATCCTCGCAGGCTTTCATGAGGTGGTAGCGTGACGAGCCAAGCCCGTTGGGGCCGTCCTCCATTCGGAATGTTGCTTTCGTGGAGATAAGGACGCGATTCCGCTTGCCTTCGATGGCTTTCCCGAGAATTTCCTCGGACAGGCCCCGAGAATATACATCGGCAGTATCGAAGAGATTCACGCCGGCTTCGAGGCAAATATCCACGAGGCGCTTGGCGCCCGCAACGTCTGTGTTGCCCCAGGCCTTGAAAAACTCGTTGCCACCGCCAAAAGTCCCAGTGCCGAACGAGAGCACCGGAACGAGCAAGCCAGAAGAACCAAGCTGTCTGAATTCCATGCTAGGTAGATGCCAGCAGGATTACGGCGGTTACGCTAGAGCCGGCGGGAACGAATCGTCGCTCCCTCGAAGACTGATCCGCTGCCACAGCAAACCCCATAATGTCGGGAGCTACTTTTTTCCGAAATGAGTGATTTTGTCGTCGCTTACTGCGGCGATGTAGCGGCCGCCGATCAAGAATTGCATCACCTTGGCGCCTTTGCGGGCAAGCTCGGCCCATCGCGACGCGGTCGCAGGATTCTGCTCGAGGCCGCGGATGCGCTGGCCGGCAAATTCGAAATCCACTTGCGCGAGCTTGCGTTTCGCCGTGCGCTGCACGGGATAGGAATCGTCGCCTACGACTACACGCTTTTTGCGTTCGACGAGCGCTTGACGCCAGACGGACAGCAGCGCTTCATCCAGGTTGGCCTTCTTGTCTTCTTCGGCCATTGTCAATCCGTTCCGCGACAATCGCTGTCTTCGGAAGCAAATCATAGCGCACCTCTGTTACCATCTTGCCGCGTAAAACGGGAGGGCCATGAGACACACATTCTTATTTATGCGGTTGGCATTTGTTTTTGCCGTTGCGTTTGCCTCTGCTGCTTTTGCGCAGACGCCGCCCGCTCCGGTGGTTTCGCCGGAGGTGCACCCGGACAACCGCGTGACGTTTCGCTTTCGGGCCCCGAATGCGAAAGAAGCTAAGCTCTCGATGGAAGGCACGTCGAAAGACTTGACGATGCAAAAAGACGAGCAGGGCGTTTGGAGCGTCACGACCGAGCCGCTAACCCCCGACTTCTATGGCTACGCATTCGTCGCCGACGGCGTGCACCTGATTGATCCATCGAATCCCCTGGTGAAGCCTAACTTGCTGAATACAACGAGCCAGGTGCACGTGCCCGGGCCAGATATTCCTTGGGAAGTCGGCGAAGTTCCGCACGGCGAGGTTCATCATCATTTCTACAAGTCGGCGGTAGTGGGAGACCAGCGCGACTTTTACGTCTACACACCGCCGGGCTATGATCCTCGCGGGAAGCAGACTTATCCGGTTCTGTATCTGCTGCACGGATTCAGCGACGACGCGAGCGGCTGGACCGCGGTCGGACGCGCGCACGTGATTCTGGACAATCTGATCGCGCAGGGAAAAACCAAGCCCATGCTGGTGGTGATGCCGCTGGGGTATGGCGCTCCGGAAATTCTGCGCGGCGGGTTCGGCGCGTTTCGCGATGCTGAGCTGCGGGACCGCAACTACGCAAAATTCAGCGAGGCTTTGCTTCGTGAGGTGCTCCCGCGCGTCGAGGCGGCGTATCTTGTGAACAAGGATCGGAACTCGCGTGCGATTGCCGGACTTTCCATGGGCGGCAGCGAGTCGCTGCTCACGGGCTTGAACCATGTGGGCGATTTCGCGTGGATTGGAGCGTTCAGTTCCGGGGGCCTGCCGGAGGAGTTCGAGAAAGATTTCCCGGGCTTGGACGCAAAGGCGAATCAGCAATTGAAGCTGCTGTGGATTGCCTGCGGCGTGGATGACCGGCTAATTAATTTAAATCGCAAGCTGCGAGCGTGGCTGGAAGCGAAGGGGATCCGCAAGGTCGATGTGGAAACTCCGGGCATGCACACATGGATGGTGTGGCGGCGGAACCTGGCGACGTTTACGGGATTGCTGTTTCGATGATTTCGACTCGAAAGTCCAAAGATTAAAAGCTAACGCAGAGACGCTGAGAACGCAGAGGAGCGCAGAGAGGGAACCCTGCATACGGTTTTGTACTTAGAGCCAGTGTCTGGTAGCCTTAGCCATAGATAGTCCCGGCCCTCGGAACGCGAGGGAATCTTGCCAAATATCACTGAACATTTTGCGCACGTTCTGCTGTTTGCCTGCCCGCAGTGCGAGCGGCCGCTGGCCTCAGCCTGCGCCAGCACGAAGCAAAAACTTGGAAGAAGCGGACGCGCACTTTTTCAATCCTCACTCCCATTGTGGATGGACCGGGTCGGTCATCGGAATAGAAGCGGTCAAGCATTGGGTGCAGCCGTGGCACGAGTTCACCGCCGAAGTAGGAGCGGCAAGCCCTAACGATGGAACGTGCGACGGCAAAGCTCATTGAGCAAAGTCACGCCTGCGGTTGCGTAAATCATTTGCACGCTTAGCGTTGGCGGAGTTGGTCGATCCAGCGAGAGAGAATGCCGAGGGAAAAAGATTCGACGTCGAGGAATTCAATGCCCATGCCGATGCGCGGCTTGACGATGCGGACGACGGCGAGGCCTTTGACAACTTGCCCCTTGCGCGAGAGCATCATGCGCACGCGTGATTGCAGCGGCAGGGGCTTGCTGGTGCAGATAAAGCAGCCGCCCAAAGAGATATCGGAGGTTACGCCAGTGGCCTGCGTTCCGGTTTCCAAATCGATTAGCTCGACGTCCGCTGCGAAGGGATAACGAATCGCGAAGCGGCGATCGCGCACCCCCGCCTTCGGCGATGGTCCTTTGGTCGTGCGGTTATCCATGATGATGACGTTGCTCACAGGCGGTTCGCCGTCCAGACTGCGAAGACGGAGTTGCTCGGGAGGGACAGATCCCGTCTCTTCAGTTTGCTGGAAATACGGGTAAGGAAATGTAAATCCGGCGGCGCAATTAGCCAAAACAGCAATAGCGAAGGCTCGACACCCGCGTCGATACGGTGCGTTATTAGCGGCTAGGACAAAGCTCGGTTCTGGAGCGCCTCTCGCGTGCGGCGGCATGCTAGCCTGAAAACAGCAACATTTTTCCGCGCGAATAGAGGCTATGCGTCCCGAAGGACTTCGGCAAAGCGACCGCATCAGTTTCCGTATGCCCGTGGAGGCATCGTGGTTTGCAGCCGGAGGTGTGGCTGTGAAGCAAGCGGCGCAGACCCTGCTGGTGAGCCGCAATGGCGGCGTGCTGTGCCTGGCGGAAAAAGTGCTGCCCGGACAAGAACTGACGCTGCGTCGCCAGAACGGCGACGAATCGAAGACGGCGCGCGCGCGCGTGTTGGCCGAGTTCGACCGCGACCCAGACGGATTTCTCTATGCCTTTGTGCTTTTGGACCCGCGCGCGGATTTCTGGGGCATCGACTTCCCTGCGCCGCACACCGCCGAGGAAGCCCTGGCGCGCTTGCTGATGGAATGCAGCTTTTGCCAGCGCCGCGAGGTGGTCTACCTGAACGAATTGCAGTTGAAATCGTTTGAAGTGCGCAAATGCGTGGCACGGCTGTGCACGCATTGCGATGCGCCATCGATTTGGATCGAAGCGCAGTCGACGGCGAGGCAGGATGGAATACCGAAGCCCGTTCCGGAAGAGCGCGTGAATCCGCATCGCAAGAAGAATCGCGTAAAGGCGCGCGTGCTGGCTTGCATACGGAGGCGGGGATTTCAGGAAGAAGTGGCGGTGTGCGAGGACCTGTCAAAAGGTGGGCTGAGTTTCCGCAGCCGGAATCAGTATCCGGAAGGCACGCGCGCGGAAGTTGCAGTGCCGTTCACGCCAGGGGCGGGCGCGATCTTTGTGCCCATTCGCATTGTGTTTTCGCAGGCGCTGCCGACTGTGGGACTCTATCGGCATGGCGCCGCGTACGTGAAGCCGCCGATGGATGGCGTTTAGCCTCAGCGAAGAACTCGGCGTGCACGTCTGGAAAGCGGCGGCAAGACCGCCGCACTCCATAATCCATACTAGGTTAGTCGAGCGCCGAGGCCGTTTCTCGCTCTTGGCGGCGGCGATGCAGATAGTGCATCGCGATGTTGAGGTAGACCTCGCCGCAGGGTGTCTCGATGCAGATGACCATGGCTTCCGTGTCGGCGCTGCCGGCGAGCCCTTGATCGTTCATGTGCATTTCCGGCGGGAACACCTTGAACCGAAAGCCTTGATCGTTGAGCAGCGTAACGGAATTCCCGATGACCATGTTGGCGAGCTCGCAGACCGTTTCGCGCGCGACTTGCTCGCTTTCTTCGACTGCGGAGCCGGCGAGTTGGCTTGCCACCTTCAAGGCCACTTCCGGAGCCAAATCGAGAATGACGCGGCCTTCGATTTCGCCTTTGATGATGATAAGCGCGGCAATTCCCTTGCGCCGGTAGGTCTCTTCATCCATCGCAAGGTCCACGATTTTCGTCGGCGCTTGCAGGGACTCAGCGAAAACGGCGTCCGCGGCGTTGATGAACGGCTGGATTAGTTCCATTCTCATGAGCGGTGCTCTCCCGCGAGCGCGACGGGCGCACCGGCGGCGCTCGGATCGTCGCTCAGAACATAGCGCAGAATTTCGTACAGGACTTCGGGCTTGACCGGCTTTTGCACGAAGTGTTTCGCTCCCTTCTGCAGCGCGGCGAGAATATTTTCCTGATAGCCGACGGAGCTGACCATCACAATGCGTGCTCCAGCGTGCTGGCGGACGATGCGCTCGACCGCCTCGATGCCTTCCATTTGCGGCATGGTGATATCCATGAGCACGATATCCGGCTGGCTGCGGTTGTACTCCGCGATGGCTGTGAGCCCGTCGCCGGCCTCACCTGCCACTTCGCCGCCAAACATCTCGATCATCTTGATGAGATTCTTGCGGGCGAATACGGAATCGTCCACCACCAGATAGCGTACCGGCCGGCTGTCTTTCCGGAGCAGAGCGGCGAATTGTTGCATGGCCTTCTCCTTGTCCCATCGCACGGAACTAGCTGCGCTGGGAAGAAACGTGTGTCCTGTCGCTTTTTTCGTTCTTTTCGTTCTTGTCGGCCTTTGCGTGGCGATCGCCTTTTTCGGCGCGCTCCCGCTCAGGAGCGTGGTCGCTGCCACAATGGCCCACAAGGAACGCACTCAAAGACTCGAGAGGAACAATTTTGTTGGCGTAGCCCTTTAAGATCGCGGCGCGCGGCATTCCGCTGACTACGCAAGTATCTTCGCTTTGCGCGACGGTCATTCCGCCGGCCGCTTTGATGGCTCCGAGGCCCTCGGCGCCATCGTCGCCCATGCCGGTCATAAGCACACCGACAGAGGTCAGCGCGAACTCATGAGCTACGGAGCGGAAGAGCACGTCGGCCGACGGCCGGTGTCCATTGACCGGCGGACTGTCAGACAGCACGGCCATGTCGCCGCGCGGCATGCGCCGCACCATGATGTGGCGATTGCCGGGGCAGATCAGCACGCGGCCGGCAAGCAGCAAGTCGCCGGAGCGCGCTTCCTGCACGTCGAGCGCGCAGCACTCATCCAAACGTTTCGCGAACATTTCCGTAAAGCCCTCGGGCATGTGCTGCACGATCAAGATGGCGGCTGAAAATTCCGCGGGTATTTGTGAAAGCACGTACTGAAGAGCGTTGGGGCCGCCGGTGGAAATTCCGATGGCCACGATGCGGCTGGGCGGAAGCGTTGCGCGCGAGGTCTTCTTCTGCGGCGCCTTAATTTCCACGGCCACACTGGCGCTAATCTTGCGACCGGAAGCGCGCTTGGCCACTTTGATTTTCTCGATGAGCTCCACAGCGATGGCGTCGAGATGACCGGCGGCGGCGTCTCGAGGCTTGGCGACAAAGTCGATGGCGCCGAGGGCTAGGGCTTTGAAGGTGGAGTACGCGCCTTCTTTTGAATGCGTACTGAAAACGATCACCGGCATGGGCGCGCGGCGCATGATCAAACGCAGCGCCTCGATTCCATCCATTCGCGGCATTTCGAGGTCCAGCGTGACTACGTCCGGATGAAGCTCTTCGATTTTCTTCAGCGCGAACGCGCCATCCATGGCCGTGCCGACGACCTCGATGGACGAATCCCTTTCGAGGATGGTGGGAATCAGCTTCCGCATCAGCGCGGAATCATCGACGACCAGGACTCGGATGCGCTCGCTCATGCGATGGCTCCAAGAGGAGTCGCGCGAGAGAGGCGCGAGAGCACCGCGGGAACGTTCAGAATCAGCACGACCGTGCCGTCGCCGAGGATGGAGGCGCCGCTGACCAGATCGCTGGAGATGATTTCAGCGGGAAGCGCTTTGATCACCAATTCCTCTTCGCCGACCAGGCTGTCCACTACCAGACCGAAGCGTTTCTCCGCGGCGCCGATCACGATGACGAAACTGCGCTTTTTCTTCTGGCTGTCTTGAACGGCGACCGCGTGAATCTGGCTGAGGCTGTTCAGGCGCACGAGCGTAAGGATCTGCTCGCGGAGGCGCAAAACTTCGCGCTGATCGACGCGATGAATTTCGGCGTCGGTGATGCGCGCGATTTCGACAACGGAGGAGAGAGGAACCGCAAACAGGCGGCCGGCGACGCGGAACAACAGCGTCTGAATGCTGGCGAGCGTCAACGGCACGCGCAACTGAATCGTTGTGCCCCGGCCCTTGACCGACGACACGTGAACTGTGCCCTTCAAATTGTCCAGGACGGTGCGTACCACGTCCATCCCCACGCCGCGGCCGGAGACTTCGGTAACTTCCGCCGCGGTGCTGAAGCCCGGCTCAAAAATAAGGTTCAGCGCTTCCGACTCGGAAAGGCGTTGAATTTCCTCGGCTTTAACAATTCCCTTTTCGACCGCCAGCCTGCGGATTTGCGCGAGATCGATGCCGCGGCCGTCATCGCGGACCTCGATAACCACTTGCGTGCCCTGATGGTACGCGTTCAGGTAGACCGTGCCGCGGGCGGGTTTACTCGCGGCGATGCGCTCCTCGGCGTCTTCCACTCCGTGGTCAACAGCGTTGCGCACAAGATGCATCAACGGCTCAGCCAGCGCGTCCAGGATGCCCTTGTCGAGATCGGTGTTCTGTCCGGAAAGCTCGAGTGCCACGTCTTTGCCGCACTGCTTAGCGACGTCGCGCACCAAGCGCGGGAATCGCCGGAAAAGCTGTTCGACCGGCACCATGCGAATCTTCAAGACGCACTTGTGCAATTCGTCGAGGACGCGCGACTGAAAAGCCAGCGCGTCGGACAGCTTTGCGCGGACGGGATCGCGCGCGTGGCGTTGGTCAAATTCTGTCAGGCTGCGGTTCAGCATGGATTTCCCGATGATCAGCTCTCCCACCAGGTTCATAACCGCGTCGATGCGTGCGGCATCCACGCGCAGCGTGCTTTCGGCGACCGTGGCGGCAGCCGAGCCCACAACGGGCGTCTTTTGCGCTGCGGCGCTCGTGCCGATTTCACCGGCTTTGGGCGGGTAATTGGCCGCTTGCTTTTCCAAAAGGTCACCGAGCAGCTCGTGTTCCGCCGTTTCCAGCGCGGCAGCGCGGTCGACACGCAGATCGGAAACAATGGAAGGAATACGGCAGCGCTGTGCGATATGTTCCGGCGACTCGCGGCTCGCCAGCGCCGCTTCGACAATCTCTAACGCTTCGACAGCGGAATTATCCTCGGGACGCAGCGCGATGACCGTGCCGCAATCATGCAAGACATTCCGAATCAACTGGAACGCAGCGGCGTGCATCAAGCTGGCCGGATCAACGCGCAGTGCAACGTTGTAAACGATTTCGCCGCGATGCAGCGCCTCGGAAATCATGAGCTGTTCGTATTCGGTCCACTGAAAGCGAGCGGCGATGCCGCCGGCACCGGGCACCGTTGGCTCCGAAGCCGCGGGACCGTCAATCAAACTGCGGATCATGACGCGCAACGAGTCCGCCGACGGCGGCTCCGCGTTGCGTTGATAAGCCGAGAGCATCGCACCGAAATTATCGGCCGCAACCAAAACGATGTCCGCCAGGCGCGGCCCGGCGCTCTGGCCGATTTGCAGAGCCAGCACATCTTCCAGCTCGTGCGCCAGCTCGCTTAACTTATGAAAGCCACAGGCTGCGGAATCGCCCTTCAGTGTATGCACCGCACGGCGCACGCGACGGATGACCTCTTCGTCCGAGGGGTTCGCTTCGAGATCGAGCCCCGCCTCATTGAGTGACTGCAGGAGCTCATTAGCGCTCTCGAAAAAAAGCGCGCGCAACTCCGAATTGCGATCTTCGGGAAGGCCGCTCACGTGTTTGCCTCGAGCCGCTGGTACGCGGTGCCATTGTTTTCATGCACCATGCGAAACTTTTGCGTCAAGCCAAAGAGGCTTTCCGCGTGCCCTACAAAAAGGTAGCCTCCCGGATTCAAGCAGTGCCAGAATTTCTCGATCAGGCGCTTCTGCTCGGCTTCATCGAAATAAATCATGACATTGCGGCACAGAATCATGTCGTTGCGCCGTGGCAAGAATTCCGTCTTCAGGTTGTGAAAGTCAAACTGCACCAGCTCTTTGAGCTGTGGCTTGACCGCATATTTCTCGGCGGATTTTTCGAAATAACGCAGGCGGCAGGTGTAATCGACGGGCTCCATCTGGATCTCGGTGTAAAGGCCTTCCTGGCCGGAGCGCAGGCTGGCGTAGCTAATGTCTGATGCCACGATTTCGAGCTTCCACGGCGGCGGAATCAGCGGCTTCGGAGAAGGCATGTCGAAGGGAAGCGGGTTGCGCAGATAGTAGTAAGCCAGCGCGTCACAAATAAGAATGGCGACAGAGTAGGCCTCTTGTCCCGACGAACAGCCCGCGCTCCAGACGCGCAGCGTCCAATCGCGCCGCTCCTGCTTGCGCCGCAAGATTTCCTCGAGAACGGTTTTCTGCAAAAGATCAAGCTGCGGCCGGTTGCGGAAAAAGCTAGTTTCGTTGACCGTGAGATTTTCGAGCAGCAGCGCCAACTCGTTTTTGCCCTCGCGGCTGGTAAGCAGGCGATAGTAGCTGTAGAAAGAGTCGAGCTGGCAAGCCTTGAGCCTGCGCTGCAAGCGATCCTTGAGGAAATGCGAGCGGCGCTCATCGAAGAACATCCCGCATTCCTGGTAGACGAGCGTCTGCAGGAGCTTGAGCTCCGCTTCAGTCAGTTGAATCTGTGCGGTGAGCGTTCCCATGGGCACGTGCGGTGCGCGCAGAGCAACTTCATCCGCAATTCAGCGGACCAAGCGTTACTTCGCAGCGCCTACGAGTTCCGCGGCCTCCTCGAATCGTTTGAACTCCGGGCGATGCAAAAGCTTGGCAATATCGAGCAAAATGATGAGCCGGCCTTTGAGCTTGCCTACGCCGGTGACGTAGCCAGATTCCCCTTCCGCAAAAAGATTTCCCGGGGCCTCGATCTCCGAAGGCGCGATCCTCAAGACTTCCGAAGCGGCATTTACGATCAACCCCACCAACTTATTGTCCAGTTCGACGACCAGGATGCGGTTCTTTTTGTCCGGCTGAATCTCCGTTTGGCCAAAGCGCTTGCGCAGGTCCATCACCGGAATGATCTTCCCGCGCAGGTTGATCACGCCTTCGATAGTTTCCGGAGCGCTGGGCACCGCGGTAATCTCCGGAACACGGACGATCTCGCGCACCGAGCCGATGCGCACGCCGAACGTTTCGTTTCCGATGCGAAAGCCGACGACTTGGAGGTCTTTTTCCATCGCTACGTTCCGTTGAATTACTGGCGCGCCTCCGCGTATTCCATTTCCCTCTCCTTGCGCGAATCCTTCTTGCGGCGTCCTTCCGTGGAATCACGGCGAGGGCCACCCAGTTGTGGAGCTTGTTGGTCCAGAACAAAGCGGTCCATGCTGTCCAGAAGGTTGCGCGAGAGCTTGAGCATCTGCTCGGCGGCTGCAGAAAGCTCGGTGGAACTGGAGGCGGACTGCTGCACCAGTTCGCGCATCTTATCCATTGCTCGCACGACCGCTTGCGCGCCGGAAGCCTGTTCCTCGACCGCGGAATTGATTTCCTGCGTAATTTCGGTCAGGCGTCCGGTGGCTTTCGCAATTTGCGAGGAACCCACGGATTGCTCGGCGGTGGCCGCGCCGATCTCCTGGGAGAATTTGTAAACTTCGGTGACCACGTTGGAAATCTTGTTCAGCGCGGAACCTAGGTCGTTGCCGAGGCTGAGGCCTTCTTCAACGATTCGCGTGCTGCGCTCCATGTTTTCGACGGCCTGGCGCGCCTCGCGCTGGATGCTTTGGATCAAGTCGGCGATTTCCTTCGTGGACTGCGTCGATTTTTCCGCCAGCTTGCGGACCTCATCCGCAACTACGGCAAATCCCAACCCGTGCTCGCCGGCGCGGGCCGCTTCGATGGCGGCGTTCAACGCCAGAAGGTTGGTTTGCTCCGCCAAGTCGTCGATGACTTCAATAATTTTCCCGATGTCGTCGGCGCGGTGGCCCAAAACGTTGATGATTTCCGCGGAAGACTGAATCGCGTGATTGGTGCGATTGAGGCCGTCGGTGGCCTTCTCCATGGTGGAGATTCCATTGACCACTTCTTCGCGCGAGCGATTGGCGATGTCGAGCAAAACCTTGGCGGTATCCGCCACGCGATTGATGGAAGTAACCATCTGGTCTATCGAAGCGGAAGTTTCCGCGACGCTGGAAGCCTGCACTTGCGTATTTTTGACCACGTTCTGCACGTTGATGCTCATCTCGTGCATGGTGCTGGTGACTTCTTCGATCGCGGAAGACGCCTGCACGCTCACCTTGGCGGATTCGTCGGCGGCTCCGGCAACTTGGTTGGATCCCGCGGAAACCTGGCTGGCGGAGTCGCGCGTGGTGCGCACAAGTTCCTGAAGACCGTGGGACATTCGGAGAAAAGCATTCCCCAGCGTGTCGCGCTTTGAGCGCGGGACGACTTCCACGCTGAGGTCGCCTTCGGCAACGGCCATGGAAACGCCCGCCATTTCCTTCAAATAGGCCACCATGTTGTTAAAGGTGGTGGCCAGCGCGCCGATTTCGTCGTTGCGATGGATGTCAATGTTCTGGTCGAGGTCACCCGAGTCGCCAATTTCCCGCGCGACGGTGATCAAGTGGGTGAGCGGCTCAGTAATCGATTTTGCGGTGTAGAAGGCCACGAAGAGTCCGGCTAAAACGGCGGCCAGCGTCCCCAACGTGGTCAGACCGGTGCTAAAGGCGCTGGCTCGCGCAGCAGATTTGGTGGACTCGTCAAGCGACTTCGTAATGTCGACGTTCGATTGGTCCAGGACAGCAGACGATTTAACAAGCCATGACGCGGGATCCTTTTGCAGATAAAAAATCTGGAGATCGGAGACAGTGGCATCGCCCGAATCCACTTGATGACGCTTGGCAAGAAGAGGCTTGGCAAAATTGTCGGCCCAGCTTGCTTCCGTTCCCTCCACCTGGATCAGTGCGGTGCGAAGAAGGTCGCTTCCGGCTTGCGACTCCCCACGCTTCATAACTTCGGTAACTTCCTGAAGTCCGCGAGTGACTTTTTCCTCGTCGCGAGGATCGCCGCTGAGCAGAAAATTGTTGAGGTTCAGCCGGTTGAGCATGATCTGATAGCGAACGGCTTCAATGGAGCGCACGCTCTCCAGCGCGGTTGAGGCTTCCTTGCGCGCCGAGCTCTCTTTAATTCCCGCGACGATGTTCACCAGCAGCAGAGCCACCAGCACACCCAGAATTGAACCAAATCCAACATAAAGTTTCTTGCCAATCGTCATCGCGAAAAACCTCCGCTCGCCAGCCAAACTCCCCAAAGGACCAGGTCGCCCCTGTCGTGGCGCCCCGTTGCGAGGCCCCACTTCAGTTGCTGCCGCTGAAATCAAATTCAACCACCTGCGTGGTTTCTTCCGGCGCCGCCACAAACTTCCATTCCTTCACGGCATCAAGGCACGCCTGCACCAGCAGCGGGTGGCCGCCCAGTGCGCGCGTACTTTTCACGCGCCCGTCCGGATTGATGATCACTTCGATCTTGACCCGGCCCGTTACGTTCATGCGCCGCGCGAGTTCGGGATAGGTAGGAGCAACCTTGGTCTTGACCTTGCGCTTGCCCTCTTCGGACGCCGACTGCGCCAGCGAGTACGTTCCCAAAACCGACGACAACGCCACGCCCACAAGTACTTTGCGAATCCAACTGGGTCTCATCGACACTACTCCTCCTCTGAATGGGATACCCCAGCGTTAGAGAAGGCACGTGGGTTGCCAGCGCTTTGCGGCGCGGCCGGGGCCGCCGGCCAGAGAAGAATTTCCGTCCAAGCGCAAGGGAACAGTGGAGTTAATCAGGCTCGAGCAAGCGGCAGGCATGTCGAATGCCCGTGCGAGCCGTCTCAGCAAATCGGGATTGCGCTGGTTCGGGTCTCACGCTGAGACGCACCGGACTCGACCCCGGTCAGCATGGTGGTCGATTCGGCAACACCTTGGCGACGTGTGATTGACTCACATTGAGATAGCCCGGTAGCGTGGTAGGGCGTGGTAGTCGCCAAATTGAGACGCCAGCACGCGGCTCAACAAAATGCCTAGAACTAAAGCCATCCGACGATCACCGCGAGCCGCGGCGCGACGCGACTCTGCCGGAGCAGCATCGCGTGCGTTGAACGGTCACGCCGAAGAATTGATGGAACTCGCGGTGGATGCGGCGCAGTCGCGCCACCTTCCGGGATTTCTGGAGCGATTTGCGGAGCGCGCGGCACGCATGCTCTCGGCGGAATGGTGCTCAGTGATGGTGTTTCGCGGACGCGAGACGGATTCTTACCAAACGTCCATCGGCAAAGACCGGCCCAGTGCTAACCAACACACTGCGTTGATCCGCAGCGCCCGGGAGCTTGGCAAAGAGATTGAGGTGCGGCCATTGGCGGCGGAGGCTGGCGCGGCTGACGGGGCGGAAAAGAACAAGTCGGCCGTTTTCGTGCCCATCACCGCAAGCGATGCGGAGAGCCTGGGCGCGATTTGCCTGCTGTGCGAGAAAAAGAAGCTGGGCGACGCGGAGCAGCGGCTCTTGCGGGCGCTGGCGAGTCATGCGGCGCTCTCGCTTGAGAATTTTCGCCGATTCTCGCAACTGGAGCGCTCCAAACGCCAGTGGGTGGAAGATATCGACGCCATCAGCGACTACATCGTGGTACACGATCGCTCCTGGCGCGTCGTGCGCACAAACCGCTCGCTGGCGTCGCACCTGGGAGTGCCGCCGGTGGCGCTCGTTGGCGAAGCGATGAGCAGCTTGCGGCAGATCGCGGAAACCGGCAGTGATCTTCCCTGCCCGTTTTGCCGGGACACCCACCAGCCCCGTGAAGAGTATGTTGTGGCTTCGCGGGAGCGAATCTTTCTGGTGTCCACGTCGCGCACTCCCGGCGTCTCCGACGACGATACGCGCACCATTCACGTTTTGAAGGACATTACCGATCGCCGCGAAGCCGAGCGGCGCTACCGCGAACTGTTTGACAGTATCCAGGAAGGCCTGTTTTTCGCGACACCCGAGGGGCGATTTCTGGACGTAAACGACGCCATGGTGCGCATGCTCGGCTATGACGCGCGCGACGAATTGTTGCGCGCCGATGTAGGGCCGCACTTGTATCCGGCGGCGGCAGCGCGCGAGCGATTCCTGCAAGCGCTGGCGGAACGCGGCGTTCTGCGGAACTACGAAGAGACCCTGCGCCGCAAGGATGGCACCCTGCTGCACACGCTGCAGAACATCACGGCAGTGCGCGATTCGCGCGGAAATATCGCGCAGATTCGCGGGCTGATGCTGGATGTGACCGAGCAAAAGACGTTTCAGTCGCAGTTGCAGCGCGAGCGCGACTTCAACCAGAAGATCCTGAATACCACGCAGAGCATGATCCTCGTGCTGGATACCGCCGGCCTGATTAGCTACGCGAATCGCCGGTGTTTTGAAGCCGGGTATCGGGAAGACGAGCTAATCGGGCACCGCCTGGTGGATTGGGTGGAGACTTCGCACCGCGCGGATTTCGAGGCCGCGTTGGAAACCACCGCGCACGGCCAGCAAGTGGAAAATCTGGAGCTTCGCGTGCGCCGCAGCGATGCCTCCATGGGGCATTTCTCGATCAGCTTGAGCCCCATGCGCGACGAGCAGAATGCGGTAAATAGCGTCGTGGTAGTGATGACAGACATCACCGATGCCGCGCTGTTGCAGGCCAAGCTGGCACACTCCGAAAAAATGGCCACCATCGGCCGGCTGGTGTCCGGCGTAGCCCACGAAGTGAATAATCCACTGGCGGCGATTCTCGGCTTCACCGATTTGCTGCTGGAAAATCCGCAGATTCCGGACAACGCCCGCGAGGATTTGCAAATTATTTTGCAGGAGACCCAGCGCACCAAAGACATCGTGCAGGATTTGTTGAGCTTCGCGCGGCAGCGGCCGGTGCAGCGCGAACTGGTGCAGGTAAACAGCGTGCTGAGGCAAACCATCAAGCTGCGCAGCTACGACTTTGCCAGTCACGGCGTCGAGGTCGTTGAGGAATTCGATGAGAAGCTGTCCCCGGCGCTCGGTGATTCGCAGCAGTTGCAGCAGGTTTTCTTGAACATTCTCAACAACGCTTATGACGCGGTGCAAGAAGCCGGGCAGCGCGGGCGCATCAACATCCGCACGTCGCGCCGCGGTGAATCCATCGAGGTGGCGGTCACGGACAACGGCACCGGTATCACCAATCCAGAGCGCATCTTCGATCCCTTTTACACCACCAAGCAAGCCGGCAAGGGCACCGGGCTGGGCCTCAGCATTTGCTACGGCATCGTGCGCGCCCACGGCGGCGAAATTTTGTGCTGGAACAATTCCGAGCAGCCCGGCAGCACGTTTGTCGTGCGGGTTCCGGTGGCGAATGACGCCAGTGTTGCCGCCGCGCTTGCAAAAGAGGCAGGGCGATGAACGCGCAGACACCCGTGGGCGTCGCACCCATCTTGCTAATCGAGGACGAGCCTTCCGTGACTGCGTTTTTGCGCGCGGCGCTCGAGCGCCACGGATACGCTGTAGCCAATGCCGCCTCCGGTGCCGAAGGCCTGAACATGCTGAGCGGCGGAAAATACTCGGGCGTCATTTCGGACATTCGCATGCCCGGCGCTGTGAACGGCGCGGAGGTGCACGCCTGGATCCAGAAGAATCGGCCGGAATTATGCGCGCGCATTATCCTGATCAGCGGAGACACCGCTAACAGCGAAACGCAGGCGTTTTTGGCGCAGAGCGGGACGCCCTGCATCGAAAAACCTTTTCGCGTGCAACAATTGATGACGGTCGTGGAGAAAACCTTCGGGAAGCCATGAGCGACGAACTGAAAACACGTTTACTGGTGGTGGATGACGAGCAAAGCATTCGCCGCTTGTGCATGACCATCGGCAACACGCTTGGATTTGCTTGCGCGGAGGCAGAAAGCGCCGAAGTGGCATTGGGGCTGCTGGACAGGGAAACACCCGACCTTGTCCTTACCGACCTCAAGCTGCCGACCGTGAGCGGAGTTGAGCTGCTGCGCCAGATAAAGACTCTTCTGCCGCGCACCGAAGTGGCCATCATGACCGGTCACGGCTCGATTGAGTCCGCGGTTGACGCCATGAAGCTCGGCGCTTACGACTACATCGAAAAGCCCTTCCGCGTGGAAAAAATGCGCCTTCTGCTGCAGCGCATGGCGGAAAAGGTTCGCCTGGTCACCGAAAATGCATTTTTGCGCGAGCGGGTAAGCACCGAGGAAAATCTCGACGGCATCATCGGCACGTCCGCCAACATCCAAGACGTCCTGCGCATGATTTCGCGTCTAAAGGATACGCGCACTCCGGTCCTGATCTCCGGCGAGAGCGGAACGGGCAAGGAATTGGTGGCGCGCGCGATTCATTTTCGCGGAACGATGGCACAGACGCCCTTCGTGGCCGTCGATTGCGGATCGCTGGTTCCGACCCTGATGGAGAGCGAACTCTTCGGCTACGAAAAAGGCGCGTTTACCGGCGCCACCAAAACAAAAGCCGGCCTGTTCCAGGCCGCGCATGGCGGCACGATTTTCCTCGACGAGATTGGCGAGCTACCCCTCGAAATGCAAGCTAAGCTCCTCCGCGTGCTGCAGGAGAAAGAAGTTCGACCCGTAGGCAGCAACGATCACGTCACGGTGGACGTGCGCGTTATTGCAGCAACCAACCGCGACCTGGAAACAGCCTATCGCGACGGCACCTTCCGCAAGGATCTCTATTTCCGCTTGAACGTCGTGACCGTACATCTTCCCGCGCTGCGCGATCGCCGCTCGGACATTCCCATGCTCGTGCACCATTTCCTGGATCGCTATGCCGCAGGCACGAACCTCCAGGTCACTTCGGCGGCGATGAAGAGCCTGCTGCACTACGAGTGGCCCGGCAACGTCCGGGAACTGGAGAACTGCATCGCTCGCGCGGTCACCCTGGGCGATCATAAGATCATCGACGTAAACGATCTGCCGCCGGCGATCCGCACGGAGCAGCCTTCCGCGGCGCCCATGTCTCCGCAGGATGCGGTGTCGCTTTCCACCACTGCGCTGGCCGACATGGAGCGCATGACCATCCTGCGTGTCTTTGAGCAAGCCAACGGGGACAAAGCGCTTGCCGGCAAAATGCTAGGCATCAGCCGCGCCACGTTGTATCGCAAGCTGAAGCGCTACAACATTCCCGTGAAAGCCGGCTCGTCGCCCGCAACTCCTGAGCAGCAACGCGCCGCCTCGCACTAGCCGCCGCCTGTCTCACCAAGCCTTGACCTCGGCTCCGCAGGCGCGAGAGCTGAGACGCAAGCGTTTCACGCTGAGACGTGTGAGCCGCCAGTACCAACCGGCATGTCCCTAACCCCCATCCTTTCAACTGTTTCACCGCTCCTCACAGCAAATCTATTTTGGTGTCCGACGTGCATCCCTCATCGCCGGGACACTCTGTTTCGTGGCGCTACGTGTGTGCAGGCCCGCGACAATTGTGAACCGTTACGCCGGCACGTTGAGAGGCTGCGTGAAGCGTTCCACCGAAATCGCCGTCAGCGAACACGAACTGGATTGCGCGGAGCAATTGGCGCGCTTTTTCCCCGGCGCCGCGCCGGTTCGCGTCCCTGTGCAGGTGACCTCCCTTCGCGGCGGAAGAGCCAAGCTGCGGGAAGCTACGCTTCTTGAATTCGGCGGCGCGCAACACGCAATTTTTCTTTCCACACTTCCGCTGGAGTTTGAGGACCGTGTGCGAGTGGAGCGCGATTCGCATCGGGGTGCGACGGCGGATGCCACCGTCGTTGCCGTGCAGTATTACGAAGGACGAAAGGCCGTGGCCGTCAAATTCACGCAAGGATTGTGCGATTGGGTGATGCAGCCGTGAACAAGCCTACTACGACACTCAACCCCGCTTCACCACGGCCCGAAGTCACACGCCAGGAACAATGGGCGGAGCTTCGCTCCGTCTTCCCGATCTATCTTGCGCTGGCAAAGCAGTTGGAAATCGCCATTCCTTTTCCGCAGGAAACGCGCAACCTGCCGGAAAAGCCCTCTCTCGATCTCTTCAAGCAAGTACAAAGTTGGCTGGACGCGCTGGATGCGCGAGTGCTCGTTCACCAGCTGCGGCACCTGCTGCAACAGACCACGCTGAACGCCAGCGAGAGCGGTCTTCGCGCGCTGATCCAGCGGCACCTGCGCAAGCCGTCAAAATCAAATATCGATCGCGACAAAATCGACTTCCTGCTCGTGCAGTACTTCGCCTTGTGCGCGCCGGCCAAGATCTATCACAAGCAAATCGAACTATCAGACACCGCCGCCGTGATGAAGCCGGTCCTCGGCGAAACGGACAGCACGCCGCTCGCATGGTGCGAACCCTTGGAGAAAATGATTACTTCCTTGCGCGGATTCCGCAGCCTGCGCGACATGTTGAAAAACAGTTTCATAGCCGAAGGCCGCAAAGTAAAAGAGGCCGCTGGCGGAATGTTTTACGACCCCTCGGCTCTCCTTTCGTTCATTCGCTTCAACTTTTTGATGCGTCGCACGCTGATCGAGCTGATGCATGCCGACCTTATCGCCATTCGCTCCGGACTACAGCAACTTGAGGAAGCGGGTACGCCCACCATGGATTGCCACAATTCGGGCCTCTCGGCCTTGGAGCCGGTGGCCAAAGTGAGGCAACTCGCCGATGAATGGAAGCAGCCGTTCCAAAAGGACTACACGGAGCGCACCGTCAACGAAACCTTTGAAAAACTGCTGAATTTGCGCAGCGACGTAGACAAGGCGCTCGAGCAGTTGGCCGCGAAATCCGCCGCCCCCGCCGCCTTGCGCGCTCCTGCGCCCGGTGCCAAGTCCGCAGCGCCGCCGGCAAAAACACCTGTCAAGGCAGCGAAGGCAAAACCACCCGCGGAACCGGAAATCGATCCCGGCATGGACTTTGAGAATTGCCTCGAGCAAATCTGGGAACAGCTCATTGCCACGCCTCCGACGCGCGGGCGTTCGATGACCACGGTCAAAATCGGCCGCGCGCGCATTTTGTTGTCCTCGTGGGAAGTCACCGCGTTTGTAAGCGAAGACGGTCCGGCCGCCGACGATCTGCGCCGAGCCGTAGTGGCACGCGCCATGCTCACCGGCGCGACCGAGGCTGCCAAGGAAACCGGGAACGCCACGGGACTCGATCGCGCTCTCTCGGTCGCTCGCGTGGAAGTCTCGCGTCTACAGGAGCGTGTCGATGTAGCGAAGCAAGCCAAAGACACCGAAGCAGCGGTGAACCTGGGCATCAGCACGAAGCGATTGCTGTCGGCGCTCGATGAAGCCGAAAAGTTGTAACAAGAACTGCGGCGGCGGAGCGCGGTCGCCGAAAAAAATCTTTCCGGGGAGCGGGCCACTTTTGCGAAGCGCAAGCGTATTGATCCTGACCGATGAAACTGATTTTGCACGGCTGCTGACCGCGTGCTGGCAAGCGGAAAAGCATGCGCCGGGAATCACCGTGCTGGGCAGCGACCTCTGGAGAGATCACGAAGCGGTGCCGCACGATCTCGTCGTGGTGGGGCCGCTACGCGACGGTAAACTCTCGGAGATTCTGCGCTCGCTCGACCCTGCCGCCGCTTTGATCCTGTGCGCGCCCGCGGATTCCCGCGAACTGGGCCATCTACGCGGCAAGTACCCGCGGCTGGTGCACATCCCGCTGCGCGAGGATTGGACGCAAACGCTTCTGCTCGTCGCCGGAGAGTCCTTGCGGCGCACCGAAGCTTTGCGGCTCGCGCGGCAAGCAGAGGGTAAGGCAGCTCGCAGCGAACAGTACGCCACTCTCGGCCGCTACATGACGGACATGAAACACAGCGTCAACAACGCGCTCACATCGATGATTGGCAATGCGGAATTGCTGCTGCTCGAGCCCGGCCAACTCTCAAAACAGTCGCTCGCACAGATCAAAACCATTCACAGCATGGCGCTGCGCATCAACGAAATCATGCAACGATTCTCATCGCTGGCCACCGAAATGAAAGCCGCTGAGAATGCATCTCAAGCTGAGACGGAGGCGGCCCCGGCAGCTCCTTCGCGGCGCCGCTGACGCCACCTAAGACATGCCGTAAGCCTCTCATTCGACTGGCTATATATCAAACCGACACCACATGCCTTGGCCCCGCTGCGCTGGCCGCTGACGTGCACCTCTACTCTGCGGAGAACTACGGGGAGAAGTCTGCCGTGCAGAAAAAAGTCCTGATCGTTGACGATTCGCCGGCGCAAGTGAAGCTGATTCAGGGGCTACTCGAACCTGAAGGCTATCCCTCCGTCGGTCTCAACGATCCCACGCGCGTCGAGGAGACAATCACGGCGGAACGCCCGTGCATGATTTTGCTGGATGTGGTGATGCCGGAGCGCAACGGTTTTCAGATCTGCCGCGAACTGAAGAACAACACGCTGTTCAGCGCCATCCCGGTGGTCCTGGTGACCTCCAAGGACACCCCAAGCGACCGCTACTGGGGCGAGCAGCAAGGGGCGGACGGTTACGTGACAAAGCCTTTTACGCGCGAGGAATTACTGCGCGCGGTACGCAGGTTTGCATGAAGACGGAAGCGAGAGCAACGAAACGATGAATGAAGATTTTCATCTGACGCCGCTGGCCGCCGATGCGGACGCCGCCGACCTCCTCGAGGCGCTCGGCCCGCTCGAAGAACGCCCGCCGGAATCGCAGTACTGCGTCTTCCGCAGCGGCCGCGAGCGTTTTTGCTTTCCGGTGCTGGACGTCGAGGAAGTGCTGGATTGGCCGTTGCTGACCAGGCTTCCCCTCGCGCCCGCATACCTGCTCGGTATTTTCAATTTGCGCGGCGTCATCGTGCCGCTGATCGACATCGCCATGACCGAAGGCCGCAAGCCGGGCCTTCTGCCCAAGCACGTGGTCGTCGCTTCGCTGCGCGGCGAGGGTAATCATGACGACGTGCGCATCGGGATAGCCGCCGACGAAGTCATAGGAACCTACAGCGCCCCATCGGAAGATTTGCTGGAGCAAGCGCCGGAAAATGTGCCGCACTGCGTGGGCATGCTGCGCCACGACGACCGGCTTGCGCTACTGATCGACTTGAGGAGATTGCTCGAGGTATACCCGGGCCCCAGTATTTGAGTGCGGAAGCCGCATCAACCCGCGGTGCGGCAACCGCCACAGTCATTTGGAGGAAGGCATGAAATCGCGATTGAGTTCCACAATCTGGACGCTGGTCCTGGTCAACGGACTGATGCTAATCGGCGTGCTGTGGCTGGCGTACAGCGCCGGCCGGCAGTCGAATGGCGCGTCCATGCTGGATTTTGGCTCCCTGCCCAGCGGTGCCAGCGGGTCGGTGGTGTTCGCTCTATTACTGGTGTTGGGAGCGATCGTGTTTCTGGCCTGGCGCCTGAACAGCACCTTTATATCTCCGGTTCAGGAGCTCGCGCAGTTCTCCGAGCGCTTTGCCGCCGGCGACGCTCGTTCGCGCGCGGAGGTCAACTCTAACGACGAGTTTGGCTTCATCGCCGAAAACCTGAATCGCGCCGTCGCTCGCGTCTCCAAGGCCGCCAGCAACCAGGAAGCCAGCGATCATCTCCAGCGCAGCATCACGGAGTTGCTCACGATCATTAACCAGGTGGCGCGCGGCGATTTGACCCTGCGCGGAAAGGTCACCAACGACGCGCTCGGCAACGTCGCGGACTCCATCAACTATATGCTCGACAACTTCACCAAAGTTCTCGAGCGCGTCCGCAAAGCGGCCATGGAAGTCACCGCGTGCTCCAACAACATTCTCGTCGCCGCCGACGAAATGCAGGCCGGCGCGACACAACAGGACCAGGAAATCACCAACACCTCGAGCGCCGTCGAAGAACTCACGGTTTCGATGAAACAAGTGTCCAACAACGCCGAAGCTAGCGCCGAAGCTGCGCGTCGCGCCCTGGACGCCGCCGAGCAGGGCAACCGCGCCGTACGCGATACGCTGGAAGGCATGCAGCGCATTCGCGCCTCCGTGCAAGCCACCGCAAAGAAAATCAAATCGCTTGGCGACCGCTCGCTGGAAATTTCGGAAATCATCAACGTCATTAACGACATCACCGAGCAGACCAACTTGCTGGCGCTGAACGCCGCCATCGAAGCGGCGCGCGCTGGAGAAGCGGGCCGCGGTTTCGCGGTCGTCGCCGACGAAGTCCGCAAGCTGGCGGAACACTCCCGCAGCGCCACGAAGGACATCGCCGCGCTCATCAAAGCGATTCAGGCCGAAACGAACGAGGCCGTCGTCGTCATGGAAGAAGGCACCAAGGAAGTGGAAGGCGGCGCAACGCTGGCCGATCAGGCCGGACGCGCGCTGGACGCCATTTCCAGCGTCGTTCGCCAATCCGCGGAACTGGTGCAGGAAATCTCGCTGGCATCGAAACAGCAGGTGCGCGGCACCGAAGGCGTCGCGCACGCCATGCAGATTATTTCCAACATCACGCGCCAGACTTCGCAGGGCACGCGCGGCACGGTGGCCACTGTCAGCCAGCTTGTAAAGCTCTCGGACCAATTGAACGAAGCGTTGGCCCAGTTCCGTGCAATCAACAAGCAAGGTAGCGGCAACAGTGCTTTGGAAGTCTCCGAGCGGCCCGTCCCGGCAGGCGCTCTGCGGTAAGCGGTCGGTGATTTTTTGCTCCGGCCGGTGGCCGGAGCCGGAACGTGGGCACGATGAGCGAATCCCAGGGACCAATGGCTGGTCTGAGCGAACATGAATTGAGCGAGATCCGCATGCTGATCGAAGAGCGGACCGGCATTTGTTTCGACGAATCGCGCGAGCGTTTCTTCTCCACGCGCGTGCGCGAACACTTGCGCGCCAAGAATTTCGCTAACGGGACGGATTTGCTGCGCGCGATGCGCAAAACCAATGTGGAGTACGAAGCGTTGCTCGAACGCCTCCTGACCCAGGAGACATCGTTTTTTCGCTACCCGGCGGTGTACGACACATTTGAGAAGCGCGTGCTCCCGGAACTGCACGTGAAGAAATTCTGGAAGAATCCGCGAACGCTGCGCGTGTGGAGCGCCGGATGTTCCACAGGCGAAGAGCCTTACTCCATCGCCATCACTGTTGCGGATGCGCTTTCGTTCGCCGATGCGTGGAATGTCGAGATTTTGGCCACCGACGTGGGGCGCCAGGCGCTCAAGCAAGCCGAGCGCGGCGTCTACTCCGGCCGCTGCCTCGCGAGCGTGACCCCGGCTCAGCTCGCCGCGCACTTCACCGCGGTGGAAGGCGGTCACCAGCTTAAGCCGCGTTTGAAGAAAATGGTCACCTTCGCGCAAATGAATCTGGCCTCCGCCGTGTACGTCGGGCGTATGGACCTGATTTTCTGCATGAATGTGCTCATTTACTTCTCCGAAGAGCGCCGTCGCAGCTTAGTGCAGCGCTTCTACGATTCGCTCGAGCCCGGCGGCTACCTGTTTCTCGGTCACTCCGAGTCCATCTCCAAAATGCCTGTGAAGTTTCAAGCCATCGTGCTGAACGATTGCATTCTGTATCGCAAGCCGACTGCCGAGGAATTGCAGAAACCCGAACTCGTCACGGAGGGACGCGCGTGAGCATGCCCGACCGCGAAGCCGTCGAAATCTTCCTCCAGGAAGCCTCGGAGCACCTGCAATATTTGCGGGAGTACGTCAGCGTGCTTCAGGAAGTCGCGCCGCGGCGCGAAGACCTCGAACGCTTGTACATCGCCGCGCATACCCTCACCGGAACCTCCGGCGGCTACGGCTACCCGCGCTTCTCGGAAGTTGCCGGCAAGCTCGCGCACGTCTTCCAATATGCGATGAACGCCACCCTGGGCGAAGACCTGCACGGCCCGCTGACGGAATTCCTCTCCGACGGAATTTCCGTCCTCGAAACCGATTTGCTGGAGATCAGCGACACCGGCGAGGAAACGGTGGAAGACATCGCCGCTTTCAAGGAACGCTACCGCTTCGCGTTTCCGGTCGAGCCGGCGCCCTTGAACTATGGACAGCAGCGCATTGCCGAGCAGGCCATCGAGCAGCATGCGCAAGAGGCTCAAGAAGAGGCGTCCACCGGCTCCTACTTCGACGCGCTGCCCGCCGACGACGAGGTTCCGGACGAGATTCTCGAATTTTTCCATCCGGAAGCGGAAGAGCATCTCCAGGTCGTCAGCGATTGCCTGATCTCTCTGGAAGGAAACAACAATCCGGAAGAGGTCAATCGCCTCTTCCGCGCGATTCACACCGTGAAGGGTTCCGCCGCGCAAGTCGGGCTCAAGCGCCTGAGCGCTATCGCGCACCGTGTGGAAGACTTGATCGGCCGCCTGCGAGATTTCGAAATCGAGCCATCCGCAGCGGTGGTCGACCTCTGCCTCGCCTCCGTCGATGTCTTGAAAAAGACTTTGCACTGCCAGTGGGCCGACGAATCCGAAATGCGCGCCGAAGTCGATTCCCTGCTCGGCCGCATCGCGGAATTCGCGCCGTCCGAGGAAGAAGAACTCCAGGCTACGCAATCAACCGTTGAGGAAATGAAAGCTGCGGCGGCGGACGAGAACGCTGCGCAAGCGCCGGCAATGACGCGCAAGCCGGGCAAGCAAGCCGGCGGAGCCAACGCCGCAAAGTCCGTACGCATCGCGCTGGAACGCCTCGACCGTATGATGAACACCGTCGGCGAACTGGTCATCAATCGTACCCGCATGGTTGGTCGCGTGGCGGAGCTAGAGAAACTCGTCGACACCCTCGGCTTTTCCAGGGAGCGACTGCACGGCAAAGTTTCGGAGTTCCAGGAAAAATACGAATTCAATCGCATCAGCTCCTCGCGAAACCCCGGGCCTTGGAACCCAGCAACCACACCGCAGCGCCTCAGCAGCGCCGCGGCCGGCGATACCTGGTCCGACTTCAGCGAACTCGAAATGGACCGCTACGACGATTTCAATATTCTTTCGCGCTCCATGGCGGAAATTTCCGCCGACGTCAACGAGGTTCTGACGCAGCTCGAAGGCTACATCGGGCGCGTCGAAGGCGACATCCACGAGTTCACCAAGCTCGCGCATCACCTGCAGGATGAATTCACCGCCGCGCGCATGGTGCCCATCGGCACGCTCTACTCGCGGCTGTCACGCGCCGTGCGCGACGCCGCCACTTCCGCCGGGAAGCAGGTCGAGCTCGATCTCGCCGGCAGCGAAACCGAACTGGACAACAGCATCATTCAGCAAATTTCCGACCCGCTTGTGCACCTCGTGCGCAACTCTGTCGCCCACGGCATCGAGTCCGCCGACGTCCGCCGCGCCGCCGGAAAGTCCGAAGCCGGCAAAGTTTCTCTCCGCTCCTACCATCGTGGCAATCACATTTACATCGAAGTCGCAGACGACGGTGGCGGCATCGATTACGATCGCGTGAAGCAAAGCGCACTGGAGCGCGGCCTCGTCTCTCCCGAAACCGCCGACCGCCTCACCGAGCGCGATTTCCGCGAGATGCTCTTCCATCCCGGCTTTTCCACGGCGCCTGCAAAGACCGAGCTTGCCGGCCGCGGCGTCGGCTTAGACGTCGTGCGCGCCAACCTCAATGTGCTGAATGGCGAGATCGACATCCAAAGCACGCGCGGCCAGGGCAGCAAGTTCACCCTGAAAGTTCCGCTGACCTTGATCATCTCCCCCGCGCTCTTCGTGCGCTGCGGCGGCACCAGTTTCGCGCTGCCGCTCGCCGTCGTCGAGGAAATCCGGCGCCTGCGCGCGGATGAAATCGAGGACGTCGGGGGCAAGCTGCTCACCAAGGTTCGCGACGTGGTCACGGAAGTTGTGCGCCTGGACTCCTATCTCGGCCTTCCGCCGCTCGAACCCATCAACGGTTACTTCCGCATGGTCGTTGCCAATGCCGGCAATCGCCAGATCGGCCTGGTCGTCGAGGAAGTAATCGGAAAAGACGAAATCGTCATCAAGAATCTCGGCGAGTACTTGCGCCGCGTCAAACTCTTCCCCGGCACAACCATCGCTCCGGACGGCAGCTTGATTCTTCTGATCGACTTGAACCGCATGGTAGCCACGGAACCTGGCGAGCGCCGCACCCTGCAAGCGACTCCAACGGCCGCGCGCATCTTCGCTCCCGGCTCCGCGGCAGTTGCTCGCGGCACGATTCCCGCCGAAGCTATCGACCGCGTCGAACACGAACGCGTCGTTGTCGTCGCCGACGACTCCATCAGCGTGCGCAAATTTGTCGGCCGCATGCTCGAGAAGAACGGCTATCGCGTGAAGCTGGCCGCTGATGGTCTGGAGGCCGCGGAGCACGTCGCGCAGCACGGTTGCCACTTGGTCATCACGGATCTCGAGATGCCGCGCATGACCGGCTACGAACTCATGGTGCAGTTGCGTCAAAGTCCCACAACGCGCCGCATCCCCGTCATGGTAGTCACATCGCGCGCAGGCGCCAAGCATCGCGATCGCGCCATAAAAGAAGGCGCCGCCGCTTTTCTGACCAAACCCGTCCAGGAAGATCAACTGCTCGCCGCGGTCGAACAACTCATGGGAACGGAGGCGACGCGTCCGGTCGTACCGGTGGCGTAGACCACGATGGCACCTGCGGCAAACAAAAAGTTTCGCGTCTTGATCGTGGACGACTCTGCCTTCATGCGCAAAGTCCTCGAGCATATTTTCAATGCCGACGATCAGCTGCAGGTCGCCGGGCATGCCAAAGATGGCCGCGAAGCCGTCGCCATGGCCGAATCGCTAAAGCCTGACATCATCACCATGGACATCAACATGCCGCACATGGACGGCCTGCAAGCCACCGCGCAGATCATGACCACAAATCCGCGGCCTATCGTTATCGTCAGCTCCGAATCGAAGGAAGGCGCGGCCAGCACGCTCAAGGCGCTCGAACTCGGGGCCATCGAATTTGTCGGCAAGCCTTCCAGTGGCGTCGACCTGGACATGCACAGCGTTAAGGATGAGCTGCTGCGCAAGGTGCGCATGGCGGCGAAGGTGCGCGTCGTGCGTACCGCATCGAGGCTCGCCCTCACGCTACAAGGTGCAAGTGGCAACGTTGCACCTGCGAAGCCATCGCCGGCCGTTCGCACAGCGCCCGTGATTCCCGCTGACCAGCGCTTCCCCGTCGTCGTCCTCGGCGCTTCCACCGGCGGACCCGCCACCGTGATGCGCCTTGCGCCAGGGTTTACGCGCGACTTCCCGGCCGCGGTTTTCCTGGTGCAGCACATGCCTGCATCTTTCACGACGCAGTACGCGGCGCAGCTCGCCGAATTCACCAGCATTCGTGTGAAGGAAGCCGAAGCTAACGAGACCGTGCAGCCCGGCACGCTGTACATCTGCCCCGGCGCGCAGCATCTGCGCGTGACCCCGGCCGGCCGCATTCAACTCGACACCACCTCCGGCCGCATTAACGGCTATTTGCCCAACATCGACGTCACCATGGAAACGGTCGCGGCCTACGCGGGCGCCATGAGCATTGGCGTGGTCCTCACCGGCATGGGCAACGATGGCGCGAATGGCGCCAAAGCGATCAAGTCCGCCGGCGGCATGGTTCTCGCGCAAGACGAAGCTACCTCCGTAATTTTCGGCATGCCCGCAGAGGCCATCAAGCTCGCCGCGGTAGACCAAGTCCTCGCCATCGACGACATCTACGCCGCCATTGAAAAACGCGTTATCGGCATCTGCAAATCCACACCGGTAGGAGTCAAGTAGTGCGCCCCAATTCTCCAATCAAGGCGCCCGCTCCGCGCTCCGAGCAAATCATTCTCTTTCGCGTCAGCGGCCAGATATTCGCCGTCTCTTCGGCTTCCGTGCAGGAAGTTCGCGGCATCGACAGCCTCTCCGGCGCCGTCAAGGAGGTTTCGCACCCGAGCCTGCGCAAAGTAAAGCACGTCGTGCGTCGCGGCGAAAATTCCGTGTACGTCGTGAACGCCGCCATGCATTTCGGCTTGCCGCCGGCGCCACCAGCTCTCGTTTTTGTGCTGCGCCGCACGCGTACCGCCCTGCTGATCGACGGCATCGAGAAAATGACCAGCATGACGCGCTTGCAGGCCCTCCCTCTGGCTTTTTGCCACGAAGAACGCGGCTGGTATCGTGGGCTCACCGCGCTCGACCAAACTGTCGTGCCGGTCGTGAAACCAGACGGTTTCTTGACCCCCGACGAGCTTTTCCTGTTGGACGCTTCGCTGTCGCAAGAAGCCGACGCAGAGGCAATCCGCATTGCCGAAGAGAACGCGCAAGACGCCCAAGACTCGAGTTTGACGCAATGACGCTGATCGCCGAAACCGAGCTGCAATCCTTTGTCCTGCTCCGCCTGGGCGACCGCCGCTTTGCGGTCACCGCCAACCAGATTGCAGAGCTGGTCGCGCCGAGCCGCATCTTCCGATTCCCGCACCACACCAGCGAAGTCGAAGGCGTGATTCTGCGCCGCGGCCGCATTGTGCCCGTCTGCGATGTTGCGGAGACACTCATCGGCAAGGGTTTGAAGTCGCGCCGCTTCTACTTGATTGCTCAGCGCTGCTACGGCGTGCAGACCGAATGGGTCGCCCTGCCCGTCACCGGGGATTGCGAGCTAATCAACACCGAGATGACTTTGCCCAGCGACACCGATGCCCCGCACGTTTCCGGCTGGCTTTCGCACGCCGGCGACGTCATCGAAGTGCTCAACCTCGCCGCATTGACTCCCGGCCCCACCGAAATCCCGCCCAGCACCGCGCCTCTGCAGCCGCAGGAGGCCCGGCCATGATTCCCAACGGGCGTGCCGCCAAGATTTTGCTGATCGACAGCAACGTCTACTTCGCCAAGAAGCTCGGCGATGCTCTGAAGCGCGAAGGCTTCGAGGTAATTTCCAGCACGCAAGCGGCTTTTGCGTTGACCACTCTCGAATACGACGCGCCCGCCGCCATCGTTTGCGCCACCAACCTGCGCGAGATGGGCGCTCTTGAAATCGCCAAGATCATTCATGCCGACCCGAAAAATTCCGCGCTGCCCGTGATTGCCCTCGGCGACGGGAGCCAGCGCGCCCTGATGGAAGCGTTTCAGGCCGGCTGCGACGACTACATCGATCGCCGCCGCGCGCCCGCGACCATCGCTTCGCACGTGCGCAACATCGTCACCAGCAAAGCGGAAGGTTTCCAGCCTACGCAGATGCTGGCGCAGGCCGACACCAGCCTCAGCGGCAGCCTCACCCATACCGACCTTCCCGGCGTGCTGCAAATGCTCACCCACGCGCATCAGACTGGCGCGCTGCACATCAACGCTGCGAATGCCGACGCCGTGCTCTTCTTCGATGCCGGCGAAATCCGCCACGCAGAGTGCGGCAGTCTCTTCGGTGATGAAGCCGTCGTGCACATCGTTAAGACTGTTCATGGAGGCCGCGCAGGCGTTTACAAATTTGTGTACGGAAGCACTTCAACGCAGCACACCGTGCTGCGCAATTCCACGGATCTGATGCTCGATGCCATGCGCGAATTCGACGAAGGCGCTCGCGACATGGCGGATAAGGAAGCGCTATGAGCGAAGCAATGACCATCCCGCCATTGGCCGATGCGCCCGCGAAGCGCACGCCCACGGTCTATTTCATCGACGACAGCGCCACCATGCGCGAAGTCATCAAGATTGCTTTCCGCCGCGAGAGCATCAACATAGTCACTTGTGCCGACGCCGCTGCCGCGCTGGCGCAATTCGCGCAGAATCCGCCGGACGCGGTCATCACCGACGTCATCATGCCTGACCAGGACGGCTATTCCGTCTGCACGCAAATTAAGCAGCACGCGGAATACAGCTCCGTTCCTGTCATCCTGATGTCCGGAGTCGTGAACAAAACTGTCGCCGACAAGGCCATCGCCGTGCACGCCGACGAATTGATCCGCAAACCTTTTCAGCCGCAGGAACTGATTGGCCGCGTAAAAAGTTTGCTCGGACCGAAATTTGCCGCGCCCGTGCCCGAACGCCATGTCGGTGCCAGTTCGCTGCAGACCCTCTTTGCGCCGCCCACGCCTACGCCGCAAGCGATTCCTGTTCCGCCGCCCGTGCACGCCCTGCCACAAGCGTTGCCGCCAGCGCCACCAGAAATGGCGCCGCCAGAAAACGCTTGGCCCCGCGCGTTAGCCGAAGCTTTCACGCCGCGGCAATCCGCGCCCGCGGCGCCTCCAACCCAGGGCTTCCGCGCACCCATAGCGAGTCCAGACATCGTTAAGCTGAAAACCGAAATCGCCCGTCTAGAGCTATTGGTGAAAAAACTCCAAACCGAGTTGCAAATCGAGCGCCAATACAACCAAGCCCTAGAACAACACCTCCACAACCTAACCACGGTCGACTAACGCACGTCCTGCTCTCGGCTTGATGTAACGGTTGGAGGAGTTTCTAACCACTGAATTAGGGTCGGACTCACTAAGACATCCAGGGGTTGAAGACCGGCACCTGGATGCCGGCGAAATCACTGTCATTCCGCGAAACAATCGTCAAATTGTGGTGAATCGCCGTCGCAGCTAGCAAACCGTCTATGGTCGACAACCCTCTTCCTTTCTTTTTTGCAGTTGCCGCAAGCGAGCCCCAGCGATCTGCTATTGCAGCATCAATCGGTAGAATTCTTGCGGAAAAACGCGCCTGCAGTTCCACATCGAGCCAGGTCTCCAGCGAGGTTCTGCGCCTGCTCTGCGGCAAAGAAGCCACACCCTTGCGAATTTCTCCCAATGTCAGAACGCTGAGATACAGAAAGCCTTCATCAACGCTTTCCAACCAGCTCAGGACCCTCGGTTCTGGACGTAAGCGAACTGCTTCCGAGACGCAGTTCGTGTCGAGCAAGTAACCCTTCATAGTTCGACTTCGCGCCCTTCATCCTTCTGTCGCTCTAGGTCGAGTTCGACGCCCACGAAGGGCGATTCCCGGAAAAATTGGACCAGGGTTTTTGGTTGGTGAGACCGCCCAACGAACTCGTCATACTGCTCGTCGGATATCATCACCACGCCTTCCTTTCCCTGACGGGTGATGAGTTGGGGCCCTTCCGTACGTGCCCGACGAAACACCTCGCTGAATCGTGCTTTGGCCGTTTGAACCTGCCACTCCGCACCGATGTTCTTCGGAGGTCTCTTTTTTCCCCGTGCTGCCCCTACGCGCTTGTTCTTCCCAAACACTCTTGCCATTTGCGCTGCTCCGGTATACTGACTAGTCTGACCGGTCCATTCTATCACAAACGGGTTAGAGAACAAGCACTTTTCGGTCGTTCAGGCAGTTTGAAGGGAAGCCCCATCAGGTTCATATTGAAAGAGGATTTCGTTTGAGGGGCTTATGCGCAGTTTCATTTGGCTGGCGTTAGCGTTACTGCTGCTCTTTGCGTGGATCGGTAGCTTCGTTATGTACCACGTGGCGGGCTTTCTGATTCACCTGCTCTTGATCTTTGCGCTCCTCTCGCTTGTGATTCACCTCTTAACCGGAAGACGCGCCACATAAAGCAGCTCGATCCGTCGGGACGCGGGCTCAATGGCGCGAGGGACCACGTCACAACGCAAATGCACGCTTCCACAGGGATTATGTGTGCGCAGCGCCTTCTAGAACCTCAATCAACTCTTCGACATTGTCGTAGCTGAGCCCCGGACGCAGCCCGACGGGATGCGGATGTACGACGAATGGCTTTCGCTGCTGCTTTCCAGATTTAATCGAGCCCAAACCTCGGAAATAACTGACCACTTCCCTCAAGGACGCAACCGAATGGCGAACCCTGCCGAGCAGCAGCTTGGCCAAATCCTCTATTGAACGCATATCTAGCACCTCATGAGGCTCGTACAATAGAAAAGCGGGCCGCTAGGCCCGCCCATCAGACACCAACACCTAACAACCAAAAACTAAAAACAGTCTACGCCTTCGCCGTCTTCACCCCATTGAACGCCAGCGCCAGACGCGACTTATACCGATTCCCCGTATTCTCGTGCAGCACGCCCTTGGTGATAGCCACATCAATCGCCGACAGCGTCGGTTGCAGCAACGTTCCCGCCGCGGTGGCGTCTCCCGAACCGATCGCCGTACGCAGCTTCTTGATCAACGTGCGCACCCGTGTGCGGTTGGCCCGGTTCACTTCCGCGCGTTGACGAGCTTGCGCCGCCCGCTTCAAAACGGACTTCTTCTTTTTCTTTACTTTGGTAGCCTGTCCCTGGGCCATCTGTTGCTCCTTGTGCGTGTTCCGGAAACCTCTAACGTTAAACGAGGCGTTTCCCTTTGTCAAACGACCCCAAAGCCGCTTCGTCGGCGCCAATCGCAACGCAAGCGCCTGGCACAGTCACCACGGCGCCAGTGAAACCTGCGGCTCCGCACCAGAACAAGCACGACGAGCTGCGCCTGCTGGTCAATTCGCACCATCCCATCATCACCGTCGAAACACCGGAGGAAGAGCGCGTCGAGCAACTACTCCTCGACGTCGCTGCGGAGCTTGCCGTTCCTCTCTACACCTGGAGCGTCACCGCGGGCTTGGCGAGGGCGCACGGCGCGCCGATCTACAACACCGATAATCCCGAGCAGGCGTTGGCTAATGTCGCACTGATTCAGGGCGATGCCATTTTCCTGCTCAAAGACTTCGCCCGTTACTGCGACAACGACCGCGTCTGCCGCCGCTTGCGCGAACTGGCCGAAAAATTCCGCGCCGAGCGCCGTTCCATCGTGATTACCGCGGCCGCTTTGCAGTTGCCTGCGGACTTACGCGGTGATTCCCTCCCGTTTCAGTTGGGTTTGCCAACCGCCGACGAATTGCTTGCCAGCGTAAAAAGCGTGCTGGCGGAAATGAACCGCACGCAACAGATTCCGCTGGCCCTGGACCTCTCCGGCATCGCGCAGCTCGCGCAGAATTTGGTCGGCTTGCCGCAGGAAGAAGCGATGCGCGCATTACGCATGTGCATCCTCGCGCGACGGCGCGTGGATGTGGGCCTGCTCGACGCCGTGCTCGATGCCAAGCGCGAAGCGCTGCGCAGCGACGGCTTGCTTGAGACGGTGCGCCGGGACGCATCGTTTGCTGATGTCGCTGGATTGCGGCGGCTGCGCGAATGGATTGCCAAGCGCAAGAGCGCGCTGACTCCAGAAGGCCGCCGCTTCGGGCTCGAACCGCCCAAAGGGATTCTAATCACCGGCGTGCAGGGATGCGGCAAGAGTTTGGCTGCCCGCTCCGTCGCCGGTGAATGGGGCTACGAAATGGCGCGCCTCGATGCCGGCGCGCTGTACGACAAATATATCGGCGAGAGCGAAAAGAAACTGCAAAAAGCCCTGGAGTTGGCGCAAAAACTCGCGCCCATGGTGCTGTGGATCGACGAAATCGAGAAAGCCTTCGCCTCCGCGGGCAGCAGCGGCGATGCCGACGCCGGCTTGTCCCAGAGGCTGCTGGCTACGCTACTGACCTGGATGCAAGATCGCGAGGGCGGCGTCTTCCTGGCGGCGACCTCAAACAATATCTCGGCTCTGCCGCCGGAAATGCTGCGCAAGGGCCGCTTCGATGAGATTTTTTTTGTCGACTTGCCCAGCGCGGAGGTGCGCAATGCGCTTTTCGCTCTGCACCTGAAAAAACGCGGACGCGACGTGGCAAGTTTCGACTTGCCCAAGCTAGCCGCCGCATGTGAAGGATTCAGCGGCGCAGAAATCGAACAGGCTATAGTCGCCGGACTATACACAGCGTTCGCGCAGAAGCAACAGCTCAACACGGAAATATTGATCGCGGAAATCCGCGGCACACAGCCCCTCAGCGTAACCCGCGCCGAAGACATCCAAGCCATTCGCGACTGGGCCAAAACACGCGCGGTCCCTGCCGACTAAGCCAGCTTCAAACTCGGATCTGCATTCAGAGAAGTGTCGGCGAATTCGTTCGCACGAAAACGAAAATACGCAGCGGCCGCGATCATGGCGGCGTTGTCGGTGGAGAGCGCACGGCTGGGGAAGAATACTTCGAGGCCTTTGGCGCGCGCGCGGTCCTCAAATGTGGCGCGGAGTTGGTTGTTGGCCGCGACTCCGCCGGAAACCAGCACGCTCTCGGCTGACAATTCTTCGGCTGCGCCTAGCGTGCGGTCGACGAGATCGCGCACCACTGCGTTTTGAAATTCGCGCACCAGCGCTAGCGTTTGCGGGCTGCACAGCGGCAGCAACTGCTCGTATTTGCGTTCGCCGCGGACAAGGGCTTCTTCCCTGCTGCGAATTTCCGGCGCGTATTCCGGATGCTCGCGCACGTGATAAAGGACGGCGGTCTTCAGGCCGCTAAAACTGAAATCGTACGGATTGCCGCGCGTTTTGATCGTGCCGAACTTCACCGGAGCGGGAACGCCATTCGTTGCAGCAGCAAGCCGATCGAGAATCGGCCCTCCCGGATAGCCGAGGCCCAGCAGCTTGGCGACTTTGTCGTACGCCTCGCCGGCAGCATCGTCGCGCGTCTGCCCGATTTTGCGATAGTCAAAGGTCCCGCGCGATTCGTCCGGCTTCACTTCATACAAAACCGTGTGGCCGCCGGAAACGATGAGGCAGACCGCCGGTAATTTCGGTTCGCGACCGCTTTTGTGCGCTTCGAGAAAAACAGCGTGGACATGACCCTCGAGATGGTTCACCGGCACCAGCGGCTTTTGCAGCGCTGCGGCCAGCGTTTTTCCATATGTGATACCGACGAGCAAGGCACCGACAAGTCCGGGGCCATGCGTCACGCCGATAGCATCGATATCCGCCAGACGCATCTTTGCCTGCTCCAGAGCTTCACGCACCACCGGAACAATTTGGCGCAGGTGCTCACGCGAGGCCAGCTCCGGCACCACGCCGCCATACTTTCGATGCGCATCGATTTGCGAGGCAACCACGCTGGACAGAATTTCACGCCCGTCGGCAACCACCGCCGCGGCGGTTTCGTCGCAGGAAGATTCGATACCCAGGATGCGCACGCTCATCGTTCCATTCTGCGCCACGGCCGTACAAGCCTGCAAACGCGCCGAACGTAGCGCCACCATGTTGCTGGCGCGCTCAGCCGTGGATTCGCGGTAACAGGTGTTTTCTCCGCGGCACTACAGCTTCCACGGTATTTTCTCTTAGCCGCGGATTGACAAATCTATTGCGACGCGTCTACTGTGCGAAAGGAATGCTGACCATCCTCTGCGGTTCGCGCTCGCGCTAAAAACTAATGACTACAAACGACTCGCAGTCGTCTCCGAATTCCGCTCCCGTACGTAAAGTAAGAAAAGCAGTCTTGCCGGCCGCCGGGCTGGGCACGCGCTTCTTGCCCGCGACAAAAGCCCAGCCGAAAGAAATGCTCACGGTTGTCGATAAGCCGCAGATTCAATATGTCGCCGAAGAGTGCGTGGCTTCCGGCATCGAGCACATCATCATCGTCACCGGCCGCGGAAAAAGCTCCATCGAAGATCACTTCGACGCTTCGCCATTTCTCGAAGCTTTTCTCGAGAAGCACGGCAAAAAACAACAAGCCAAGATGCTGCGCAATATCGCGGACATGGTGCAGGTCAGCTACACGCGCCAGAAGGAGCCGCTCGGCCTCGGCCATGCCGTGCTCGTCGCGCGCGACTTGGTGGGCGACGAGCCGTTCGCCGTGCTGCTCGGCGACGTGCTGATCCCGGGAGAAAATCCCGCGACAAAGCAGCTCATTGAAGTTTACGAAGCGACCGGCGTCGGCGCGATCGCAGTCGAGGAAGTGCCGCGCGACCGCACGCATCTTTACGGCATCGTCGACGGAGAGCCGGCGCCACAACCGCCATTTGGCGCGCGACTGCTGCGCATTCGCGATTTGGTGGAAAAGCCCAAACCGGAAAATGCGCCGTCGAGTTTGGCGATTACCGGGCGCTACGTTTTGCCGCCGGCAATCTTCGATTGCCTCGAGCGCACCAAACCCGGCGCGGGCAACGAAATTCAGCTCACCGATGGCCTGCGCATGTTGGCGCAAGAGCAGGGACTATGGGCCTACATCTACGAAGGCATTTCCTACGACGCCGGCGACAAACTCGGCTTCCTGAAAGCCACGGTCGAACTCGCGCTGCAAAACCAAGAACTAGGCGCGGACTTTCGCAGCTATTTGAAAACGTTGAAGCTCTAGACGCCAGCAAAAGGCCTAGAAGGCCGGCGCAGACTTTAGCCCATCACGCCAGTGCTGGGTCGCGACGCCAATAAGAGAAATCTCGAGTCCCGGAGGGACGGCGCAGACGCCATCTCAGGACTCGTATGACTGGGAGGGATTTCATGCGGTATCGTTTCCCCAGCACTACCGTGCTGGGCTAAATTCTTCGCCGTCCCTCTGGGACTTAAGAATAGTTACTTCTTCCTCCCCGATTTTTCCGATTTGTCGGTTTTCTTCTCTTTGCTTCCGGAATCTTTCGTTCCTGAATCTTTCGTTGCCGATTCCTTCGCGCTCGAATCCTTGGAATCCTTTGCCGACTCTTTCGATTCCGCCGCGGGCTTGTCGTCTTTCCCTGCATCGCCGCCGGACTTTTTTCCGCCGTAATCCGTTACGTACCAGCCTGAGCCCTTGAACTGGATCGCGGGGGCCGAGAAAAGCGCTTCCACTTTGCCGCCGCAGTGCGGGCACTTTTTCAGGTGCGGCCCGGCCATGTTTTCGATTTTTTCCGTCTTCCGCCCGCATTTCAGGCATTTGTACTCATACAGAGGCACAGAGATTCTCCTTAAACTGGCGCGGGATGGAAGAGTATATCATGCGCACCGCAATCGCTTTCCAGCGCGTGCTAGACTCCTAGTTATGTCTAAAAAGCGCGCCGCGAACAATTCACGCGAGCAGGCGTCACCCGCGCCAGCGAATGGGGCTGCGCCTGGCGGCGGATGTCTCTACGTCGTGGGCACGCCGATCGGCAACCTGGAAGACATTACTTTGCGCGCGCTGCGCATCTTGAAAGAAGTCGACCTCATCGCCTGCGAAGACACGCGCCACACGCAAAAGCTGCTGCAGCACTACAACATCGCAAAAACGCTGGTCAGCTATCACGAGCACAACGAGATGACTCGCTCTTCGGAGCTGCTGATCCAACTGGAGCAAGGCGCCAAGATTGCGCTCGTGAGCGACGCGGGCATGCCTCTAGTCTCCGATCCCGGCTACCGCCTGGTCACGCTTTGCGTGCGCCACAAGATTCCGGTCGTGCCCATCCCGGGTCCTTCGGCCATGCTGGCTGCGCTCGCTGCGGCCGGGCTGCCCAACGAAGAATTCCTGTTCGTCGGCTTTCTCCCCGCGCGCAGCGGCGAGCGGCGCCGCATGCTGGAGCGCCTGCGCATCGAAGAGCGCACCATGATTTTCTACGAAGCGCCGCACCGCGTGGCGGAGAGCATCGCCGATGCTCAAGAAATTCTCGGCGACCGTCCCGCTTGCATCGCGCGCGAAGTCACCAAGCTCCACGAAGAGTTCCTGCGCGGCAAACTCTCGCAGCTCGCGGAGTCGCTTGCGGAGCGGCCCGCGCGCGGCGAAATCACCCTCGTTCTCGGTCCGCCAGAACCATCCGCATCCGCCGGCCAAGCCGATTCCACGCAAAGCCTGTCCGACCGCGTCGAAGAGCTAATCCGCCAAGCCAAGCTCGACCGTAAAGAAGCTTTGAAGCTCGCCGCCAAAGAACGTGGCATAACGCGCCGTGCCGCGTACGAGCAATTGGTCGAGAGCAAGGCAAAACCAAACTGACAAGACTTGTACCGCGACTCGTGACCGGTGACTCGTGAAAGCCCGCGTGGCTCCAGTCCGGCCATGCAGCGAGACCGCCTGCCCTCGGCTGCGGCGAAGAGACCCGCAGCGGCAAATCCAAATCCCGGCACTTTTCTCTTTAATGGCGACCCGCTAAGATGCTCGCCATGCAACATCGACTCGATCGTCGCAGTTTTATCATCGCTGGCGGGCTGACCGCTCTTGCGTCAACCCGAGTCCTCGGCGCGAATGACACGCTCCGCGTCGGAGTTATCGGCGCCGGCGGGCGCATGGGTGACTTGCTAACTGCCGCCGACAAGGCCGGCAACTACCAGATCGTCGCGGTGAGTGACGTCTATGGGCCGCGCCGCGACGCCGTAAAACTACGGTCAAACGGCATCGCCACCACGCACGTCCATTATCACGAGGTTCTCGAGCAGCAACTCGACGCTGTCTTTATTGCCTCTCCTGACCACTGGCATGTGCGCATGGCCGTCGACGCAGTGGCAGCTGGCAAAGACATCTATCTGGAAAAGCCAGTCACGCACACCCTGGAGGAAGGCGCGATCCTCACCCGCGCGGTCCGCTCCGGCAAGCAAATCCTGCAATGCGGCATGCAGCAGCGCAGTTGGAGCCACTTTCGCGATGCCGTGGATCTCATTCAGGGCGGCAGCCTCGGGCGCGTACCGCAGGTCAGGACCTACTGGTGGCAGAACTATCTGGCATTCACGTTGCACAGGTCCGTCGACATCGACACCCAAGCCCTCGATTGGAAGCAGTGGCTCGGCGGCGCGCCCGATCAGCCGTTCAGCGAAGAAAGATTCTATCTGTGGCGCTGGTTTTGGAACTCTGGCGGTGGCGCCATGACCGATCTGTTCACTCACTGGATCGACGTCGTGCATTGGGCCATGAAATCCGACCAGCCCACTTACGCGCAGATCCTCGCTGATAAGCACGTCTTCGAGCACTGGGATTGCCCCGACACGCTTCAGGCCGCGCTGCGCTATCCCGGGTTCGATGTCGTTTACGAGGGCATGATGGCGTCTTCGATCGACGACGGCGGCCTCGAATTCCGCGGCACCGAGGCCACCCTGAAGATTAACCGCGGCGGCTTCAGCGTCCATCGCGAAGGCGCGGGCAAGAACAACCCAGTCCTCCGCGCCGACAGTTTCCAGGACGGCACCATCTCCCACATGCAAAATTTCTTCGACTGCATCAAGTCTCGTAAAGAGCCAAACGCTCCAGTCGAAACCGGAGTCGCCGCAGCCCGCGCCGGCCACATCGCCAATCTGGCCTACCGCCGCGGCGGCCAGATCGCATGGCCGCCAAAGTCCCCCGCTTGAACCTCATCACAACTGGAAACGACCGGCCGCTGCCCGGATACTTCCGCGAGCGGCTGGAGAAAGCGAATGTTTGAGCGTTCACGAAACGGCCCGAGGGCGTCGAATCAGTATTTGTCGAATGCGAGATTGTATTTGGGGCGCGGCTTGGTGTGGATATAAGAGGATACATCGAACGCCTGCTGCGGCGTCAGCGACCCCGGACTCGTCGGCGGCATATTCTTGACTACGAAGGCGGCCATGTTTTCTATCCCGTTCATGCCGGCCCCGTCGTTAAATGATTCCGGGCCCCAGAGCGGAGGGAAGGTCGAACCGACGCCGTTCCCCACTGAGCCGTGACACGCGGAGCACTGGGCAACGTATATCGCTCCCCCTCGCTGCGGACTACCGCTCAAGGTGGGAAGTTCCACGAGGCCGCGGCCGGAAGGCTCGGCACCGCCCTCATTCTGCGCGGATAGAGATTCGATGTAGGCGATCAGCGCGGCCATTTCTTTTGCGTTTTCCGGGAGCGGACGCCCATTTTCACTGCGGATAAAACATTCGTCGATGCGGTCTCTCAGAGAAATCATTCGTTTGGCGCGCTGACTGAACTCTGGAAACAGCGGTGCGATTCCAGTCATGGGAGCGGCATACGGAGTGGTGCCGTCGTTTAGGTGGCAACTGCTGCACGCCAGGCGAGCTCCGACGTAGGGCTTTGCCTCGTTCGGCGTGTCGTGGAAAATGCGCTTCCCGAGCGCAGCCAAGTCTCCAGTAGATCGCCTGGCTGAACCTGGCGACGAAGCGGAATGCGGCAACTCGCCGTTAGCGATCACCGCGTCCCGTTGTGCACGAACTAAGGAGGCGGCGCCGGTCATCACCAAGGTTAAAACTGTGAATCCCGCGACTGCGCGCGAGCGGCGAAACGTACTGAAGGCTGCCAAAGTAGCTATCACAATTCCACGCTTACTAGCCTCATTGGGGTGAACCAAAACCGCATGCTTTGCAAAAGGCATTGCCGCGGTCTCCTACCCGACTTCCCACACTGTTGATGCCAAGGAAGGTCGAAATGTTTTGTTTTGCTAGATTTGTGAAAGTGTTGAATTTAAAGAATGTTAGCCGACAGCTTCGTCCTAGTCATGAGCAGATCGGACATTGAAGATTTGGAGTGAGCGGATCGAGGAAAGCTCGTCCCTAAAGGGAATGACCTACAGGCAGGCGCAACTTGTCCGTTGCGAAAGCAACCGGACCGGCAAAGGACGCACGGATCGATTTTCGCACGGCGTCCTGCTGGCCTTCGACGTCGGGTGCGAGATGGCTCAGCAACAAACTTTTTACGCCACTATCTCGCGCGGCTTGGCCAATTTTCCTGGGCGGAGTATGGAAATCGTATAGCTGAGGCGGCGATCCCGGAGGATCAAGTACGGCGCAATTAAAGATCAGCAAGTCCGCGTTTTTCGCCAATTGGACCAGATTCGGCAACGCGGATGCATCCATATCTCCAGAGAAAACCACTACCACGTCCTTATAAGAAATGCGGTAAGCCACCGAGGGACAGTCGCCATGATGAGTGGCGATTTCCTCCACGATCAAGCCGTCGTCATCCACAATCCTGGTACGCGGTGAATCCAAGCTGATTGCCAGATCGCGAACGGCAAATGATTCGCGGGCGCCGAAGGTCTTTTGATAGGCAAAGGCGCCGTCAGGTCCCACGAGCAAATCGACAAATCGCGAAGTCTTGGGGAAGAGTCCTGACCCATCCGGGCCAAATACGCGATACGCGATTGGTCCATCGCTGGTAAGCGCCCGGGCGTTGAAGAAGGCGGGCAGATCGTCGCTGTGATCGATGTGCAGATGGGTCAGCAAAACTGTATCTACTTTTTCCAAATCCACGCGCAACTCTCCGATGCGGAGGAACGCTCCAGGTCCGGCATCGAGCAAAATCCGCGGGGTGCCGTCAACTAGGAGGATGTAGCTCGAGCCGCCCCTGCCGAACGGGCGTGGGCCGCCAGAACCAAGTACCACCACTTCCAACGCTGGCTTTGCGGGAGTTGCCCACAGCCACGCGGGGAACAACCCGGCGGCAGCCAGCGCGAGCACCAGCAAAGTCTTCATAGCCTTTTCTCCTAATCCCCGCAACATTGCGAAGAAGGCGAAACAAGCAGCCAAGATTTCACTTAGGGGTAAGCGGCTCGATCAATACTGAGGCTGGGCGGTCTCACGACGGTCGACGACCTTGAAGCCTTCCGGCAAATCGAACAGCGTCGGGTCCGGCTCGGACAGAATCAGATTGGTGGCCGTAAATGTTTGTGTGCCAATTCGCGGATCGGAGCGTTTGGAAAGCAGATTGAATCCCAATTTCGGCGAATACCAGTATTCCCGCTCGATCGTCATTTTTCGGTCATTTCCAAATAAACCCGGATTGTAAATGACGGCATCCCGCGTGCCGGTGGTCTCGACCCCGCCGACCAATTGAGTGCCAAGCTCTTCATGAATGGCCTCGCCTGCATCGTCGGGAAGCGGGCCTGTGGGCCGCCCTTGAAACTTGAAAACCGCATTCGGCGACGGCGTATAGGGGACGATCACGCACTGCTTTTTGGGATCCAGCATGAAACAGTTATATAGCGTGTGGTTGCTAGCGTCAGAGATTTGGATGGTGGTCATCTGGGATTTCACTTTCCCATCCTTCGGAACCAGAAACCAGCGCTCCTGGTAAATGCGCCCTTCCGTGTCCCGCGCAATGCGCCGTTGGTTAACGGTTGTTATCGTGCCTCCGTCAGGAAGGCCTCTGACCCACTCGGTCTGCAGCAACAGAGTAAAAGGCGCATTCAGTTTCGACGGGACGACGATGCTCTCGAGGATTCCGCCATGAGCGCCCCCATCTTCGACATAGTATTGCTGGACCGGTTTTTGTGGCCCTACCGGTTGGGCATTGGGAACGATGGCGGGCTCCCCTTGTGCCCTTGTTCTCTGGCATGTGACAAGAGCGACTAGGATTAACAGCGAGGTAAGGGTACGCATGATTACCTCCCGCGAAGTCAGTACTATGACACAAAGCGGGCTGATAGGAAACGGCCTGTCCCATACTTCATGCAAGCTAAGAGAAACGCCAGGTTGGCAAGCTCATTCTGCGCGCGTGGAGTATCGATCTTCATGGGTTCTTCTTACTCCGCTCGTCTGCGATATCGGTAAGATGAAGAACGGTAGCGGCGGCGGAGAATCGAACAATGTCCTTTTTGTCCGACATCTCTTGCGCTGCACTCTCCAGAAGAGCCGGATCGCCTCGCTTGGAAATGGCCTCGAGGGCGGCAGCGCGGACTACCCAGTTCTTATCAGAAGCGGCTTGGGCGAGAGCGCGGCTAGTGCGCGGGTCCGGGTCTTCCGCCAACTCCCTTGCTGCTGCCGCGCGCGTCGGTGAAGTGCTTCTTTTTTGCCAGGCGTGAACCGCCTGCATTCCGTATCCCCCGTAGGGGACAAAGCCGATGCCCTGGTCAAAGGCAAATTTGATGGCCCTCTCCGGAGTTTTCAGGTCATTTAACTGGCCGGCGATCAGACTGCCTCCCCCCTTCTTCTCGCCCACCAGAACATCGTAATAAAGTTCGTAACCCGAGTTTTCCTTGAGCTGGATCAAGGAATGAGCGGCGGCCAGGCAAACAGAGATGTCTTTGTCGGATAATGCGTCTTTGAGCTTTGGGATCGACTTAGTGGAATTCATTGCCCCCAGGGCTTTGGCTGCAGCGGCCCGCACCGTTGGTTCCTTGTCATGCAGCGCGTCTTCCGCGAGCTGCACCGCGCCAGGGTCTCCCAAGGTCAGCCCCAAAGCCTGTATTGCGTTGGCGCGTTTGTCAAAATTCGCCACGCGCGCGCCTGCGCGAAGAATGTCCCAAGCTTTGCTCCGAGAAGCCTGTTGGGACGGTATTTGGTGAGGCTCTTGCGGCAGGGCGCGAGGACAGAGTAAGAGCCCGGCCAAGGCCAGAAGGTGCTTCCATACTGGACGACGCGTCATGTGGGCCGCCTGATCTACTTCCACTTTTCTGGTGACTTTCGTTAGGAATGTGATGCTAACGGTAAGGTGCAGGTCTTACTCAGCGATACTCATCTCGGATCGGGTTTCTCACTGGTTGACGCGGAGCCGTTCAGCTTCTCCAATTTTGCCAACTGTTCCCGTACCCGGTCGGCGTCTTCCGCATGCGGAACTAACTCCAAGTAAGTTTGTATCTGCGCGATCGCCATGGCGTAGTTGTTTTTTCGCGCAAAGATTTCCGCCAGTAAGAGATGCAGCTGCGGAAAATGAGTGCGCAGGTCGACGTGTTCCGCCTTGAGACCGCTCTTTTCCGCGTCTTCGAATTTGTTGAGCTTGTAATTTGCCATCGCGTTATAAAAATAGGCGTCGGCGTAATTCACCGGATCGAGATCCAGGATGTAACCACTGACGTGATTCAACGGATCGAGGTCCAAAATGTGACCAGTAAGATCACGGACCTCGGTCCAATTTCCCGTCTCGAAGGCCATGGACGCGAGCGACAGATAAGGCGGCAGGAACTTGCTATCGACAGTGGTGGCTTGCGTATACGCTTTGCGGGCCGCATCTTTCTCGTTTTCTTTCTGTAGCACGGAACCCAACTGAAACCAGGCGTTCGCCGAATTGGGGTAGAGCTTCACTGCAGCTTCAAAATATTTGTGTGCGTCGGCAAGTTTGCCGTTCTTCTCGGCCTGGACGCCTTTCTCGTAGGCTTTCCTGGCGTCTTTCGGTGCTTTGTAGGGGATGGCGCTCAGCGTCATGCCTTTAATCTTTGTACCTCTCTGCACCACAATAACGCCTACGTCAATGCTGCTGCCGAAATCGAGGTCCACAAGGCTGATTTCACGGGAGTGAAAACCCGAGGCCGAGGCCCGTAACTCACAATTCGTCAACTCGCGCCGTGAAATTCCCGTGAGCGAATCTTTGGCAGCCGTGCCATTTTGCGGGGCCGAATCGGCGCTAGCGTCAAGGAAAGAATCGGTCCTCGACCCCAATTGCATGCTGAAATCGCCGCGGAGAGATGCATACACCTGTTGACGCACCCTGTTGTTGCAAATCCGTTCCACCATCACGTTGTTTGGAACCGGCGTGCCGTCGTCGGTTGCCACCCGGCCCCGCAGAAACATCACCAGATCCTCTCTCGGTTGACTTATATCCGAACTGGCTGGGGTGGGAATCGCAGAACGGCTTGGGGGAGCGGAAGGTGCGGAAGGAGGAGGGGCAGGAGCAGGCGTCGGGGGCCTCTGCGCCACCGTGACCGGTGCCAGAAGTGTTATTGCGATCGCCAGCCCAACGAAGGTGCGGATGCGGTGGCTCATAGAGCGATTCCTAGGGAGGAAGCATCAGAAGCTCAAATCGTAGGGCGCATGTTAGTGCAAGTCAAGGCTCCCGACTCGAATAACGGGACAGCCTGGATGTTGTGGTGCCTCGGGAGCAAGCGGGAAGCTTAAACGCCGGCGCCTGCATCGCTATTCTGCCCTCAGATGTTTGGTTGCCGATTATGGTGTTCTAGACTGGGCTTTGAGCAGCGTCGTCACGTACGCGGGGGTGAGCGGGATGCGGCGAGCGTGGACGCCGGTCGCGTCGAAGAAGGCGGCAGCGACTGCTGGAGGGCCAAGGGCGTTGGCAGCCTCTGAGCCTCCGCCGAAGCCTTTATCGTCGCGGGAGATCTGGACGACCTTGATCTCAGGCGTCTCTTCCATAGTCAGGATTTTGTAGCGCGTCCAATTCGTGCTGGTCACCTTGCTCTTGTCAAAGGTGACCTCTTCCTTGAGCGCTTCGCTGAGGCCCATGACGACGCCGCTCTTCATGCAGCGGTCGAGCTGCCGCGGGTTGATGATCTTGCCACAGTCGACGCCGATGGCGAACTTGGTCACCTGCACGGCTCCCGTGGATGGGGTGACGGCGATTTCCGCGATGCCAACCCAGTAGGCGTTGTTGCGAACGACGATGCATAGGCCGCGGCCGGTCACGGAAGCGCTGCCGCTTTTGCGCGCGCGCGGGTGCGGCGAGGGACGAGGCTCCCATCCGGCGGCCTTCGCGGTGGCATTGAGTATATCGATCAGACGCTGGTCGGTGATGTGGTTGATGCGGAACTGGATGGGATCGGCGCCCGCGGATGCTGCGGCCTCATTCATCAGCCCTTCTACCGCGAAGTTTTGCTGGCGCTGTCCCGGCGTGCGCATGATGTTGCCACGCAGCCCGCCTGACGCCGATTCCGCGGCAAGGTTCGGCATGCCGTAGGCTTCTTCCAGCCTGGTTGGAATCTTGTCGTACGCCCATGCTGAGAAAGGCGATTCGGTGGCAACCCAACTGCCCGGTCTCGGCAAGCAACAGGGCATCCCGGCGAGGATTGCGCCGAGCAGCCGGGCATCGCTCTGATGCGGCGTGTACGAAGCGCTGCGAAAGGCGATTACGTGGCCGTTCGGGTCAAGCGCAGCTTTGAGATCGAGCACATACGCTGGCGAGACGCTCGACCAAGCCAAGTCTTCCTGCAAGGTCCACTGCACGCGCACGGGCTTGCCCGTAAGTTGGGAGAGGATCACGGCGTCGGCTTCGGCGCCATCGCCGCCAAAGGTGGTGCGCCCGTACTGACCGGAGTGGTCGAGCCAACGAACGACTACCTTATCCGTGGATATGCTCAGCGTATTCGCGATCTGCGCGCGCAGGCCTTGTAACTGCGCCGAATGGGTCCAAACGATGACACTGCCGTCGCTGCGCACGTCGGCGACGGCAAGGAAGGGCCCGATCGGTGCGTGCCGTACGTAGGGCAACTCGTACGTCGCGGACATGGTTTTGCGAGCGCCCTGCAAAACTGCGTTCACTTCGGCGGGATTACCTTTGCTTTGCGAGGGGGCGCCCCATTTGTAGTCGCGAATGGCTTTGGTGAGGTTGTCGCTGCCGGGGAGTCCGGCCCATTCGGTCCACTTGGTTGTGGCAGCGACAGAATTCGCGGCGCCGATCGCTTCCCATTCATTGGGAGAAAGGACGGCGACGAGATTGCCCTTGGTGACGACTTGCGCGGTCGGGTATTGCTTTTTGTCGAGCGCGCCGACGGAGATCAGGGTGGAGCCTAACGTGGCTGGCCGCACCATACGGGCATGAAGCATTCCGGGCAAGGTGACGTCGCAAGTCCATTGGGTCTTCCCGGTGATTTTGTCGGGGATACCGGGCATAGGATAAGACGTCCCGATGACCTTGTACTGGCTCACTGGTTTGGTCGGGGGATCTCCCGTCACGGTGAACCCGTCGAGTCCCGCCAAGCCATTGCCTTCGGGCGAGGACGGATCGACCTTCGCGCGCATGCCAGTAACTGGAATTTTTAGATCGAGTTGCTGGCCTTGGACGAGCTGGCCGTAACTGATGCTTTTGCCGCCGCCCGAGACGATGGCATCGGCGACGGTAAGCTTGGAGACGGGAACACCAAGTTGCGTCGCGGCCAGGCCCAACAGCGCCTGGTGCGTGTAGGCGGCTACTTTGCGAACGTTGGCCATGCCATCCAGAAGGTTTGCGGAAGCGCCGCCGTCCGGCGTCCTGTCGGTGTCACCGAGGACGAGCGAGATGGTTTCCGGGCGCACGCACAATTCTTCGGCAATGGCTTGCGCGTAGTAGGCGCTCATGCCTGTGCCGGTTTCGGTTCTGCCGGTGTGGGCGAGGATGGTGTTGTCGCTGTGGATTTCGAGCCACGAGGCGAGCACGGAGGGATCAAGCGACGTGGGGCTTTCGGCGGCATGGAGGGAAAGTCCTGCGGGAATCGAGAGCGAGACGAAAAGAGCGCCGCCCATTTTTACGAAGCCGCGGCGCGTGATGGGGGCTGTGAGTGGCGTGAGGATCGTGACTGACGCGACTGGCAATTCGCTGGACGCTTTTATTTTTGGAGTCATCGAGCCGCCTGCTTTCCCGCGCGCATCGCGGTGGCGGCGCGTTGCACGGCATCGATGATAGCGGTGTAGGTGCCGCAGCGGCACAGGTGGGGCGATGGCGGCGTGTTGGTGAAAGCATCCTTGATTTGAGCCACCGTTGGATTCGGGTTCTTGGCGAGCAACTGCACCGCGACGATCATCATCCCGCTTTGGCAGTAGCCGCATTGCGGCACCTGTTCGTCGATCCACGCCTGCTGGATTGGGTGCAGCGTCTTGGCTGCATCGGCCGCGCTCAAGCTCTTTTCCGCCGCCCAAACGGCCGGCAAACCTTCGATGGTGGTCACCTGCTTGCCCACGGCGTAAGAGACCGGTGTGATGCACGCGCGGACTTCTTCGCCATCGAGCAGCACGGAGCACGCCCCGCACTGCGCCATCCCGCAACCGAGACGCGGACCGGTTAATTTCAGTTCGTTGCGAAGCACGAACAGCAAAGGCGTCTCCGGCGCCGCGGACACAACCTGCTTCGCGCCGTTTACGGACAGCGTAAGTTCATTCGCCATGACTTTGCCTCCCGAGCAGCCAGATTTAACCGCACTTAGAGCAGCAAGCGATCCCACGTGCCGCCGTACCTAATTGCACGAACCATTTCTCTCTCGTAAATACTCTGGGGGAATCCGGGTTCGATTCGGCTTGCTCCATCGAGGGATTTCAATTGTCCGGCGGAGAGTTCCATATCCAAACTGGCGAGATTATCCTGGAGTTGAGATACCTTCCGCGCTCCTATGATCGGGATTACTGGCACCGCTTGATGGCGCAACCAGGCGAGTGCGACTTGCGCCATGCTGCGACCGGTTTGTTCGGAAACCGACTTTACAGCCGATATCATCGACGCCGCGCGTTGTTCCCTCTCAGGATAGAAGGCTTTCACTCCTTCATTGGTCATCCGCCCGCCGTCGGGCTTGCCTTCGCCGTGATATTTCCCGGTTAGAAATCCACCCGCCAGGGGAGAGAAAGCAAGAACCCCCAAGTTCAAAGCTTTGGCCATGGGAATCAGTTCGCGCTCGACCGTCCGCTCAATCAGGCTGTACTCGAGCTGCAGCCCGATAAACTGTGTCCAGCCTCGAAGCTTCGCCAGAGTATTTGCCTGGGCGACCCACCAGGCGGGAGCGTCCGAGATGCCGACGTAAAGAACCTTGCCCTGGCGAACCAAGTCGTCCAGACCGCGCATGACTTCTTCCACAGGCGTGATCCCGTCCCAGATGTGCACCCAGTACAGGTCGATGTAGTCGGTTTGCAGTCGTTTCAAACTGGCTTCCACTGCTTGCATCATGTTCTTGCGATGATTGCCCGCCGCATTCGGATCATTGCCTGGCGCGGCGTTGGAGTACTTCGTGGCTAGAACGACGCTCTCGCGATGGCCCTGCATGAACTCACCCAGGAATTTCTCGCTCGTGCCATTGGTGTAGAAATTCGCCGTGTCAATGAAGTTTCCACCTGCCTCGCGGTAGGTCTCATAGACTTTCTGCGCTTCAGCCTTTGGTGATCCCCATCCCAACTCGTCGCCGAAAGTCATCGTGCCTAGTGACGCTTCGGAGACCCGCAGCCCGCTCTTGCCGAGTAATCTGTATTTCATAATCGTGCTCCTTTCGGGATTCAGCAGCTCAGGAATTGATTCCGCTCTTTGCCATATACAATCGGCTGTCGAAGCGCCCATCTTCAAAAACTGTTGAAACGGTCAGATGTCGCCACTTGTCGGCCGCGGTGGCGCGCGCGGCTTCTGCTTGCTGCACCCGCTTTTCCGCATCGACGCCGAGGATCAGCCGCACCGGCACCTCGTCGCTATTCGCCAGTTGCACAATTACGTCCGCGATTTTCCGCGGATCGCTTTCCGCACGCCCTTCCAGGCTTCGCAACATCTCGAGCCTCGAACCGACCGATGCCTCGTATTCCGGCAACAGCTTCGGCAGATTCTGAGTGGCGCGCCGCACCCAGTTGGTGCGAATACCTCCCGGCTCCAGAGTGCAGATCTTGACCCCGAACGGCGCAACTTCCATTGCCAGAGAATCGCTGAAACCTCCCACGGCCCATTTGGCCGCGTGATAGGGCGTATTGCCGCCAATCGCGATACGCCCACCGATGGAAGACACCTGGAAAATGTAGCCGCTCTTCTGTTTGCGCATCACTGGCACGGCAGCGCGCGTTGTGTACACCACGCCGTAAAAGCATGTGTCCACGATGGCCTGGAAATCTTCCGCACTCATTTGCTCGAAGGGCGCAAACTGCCCGTAACCGGCATTGTTGACCAGCACGTCCAGCCGACCAAAGTTGTCCACCGCCAACTGCACGGCTGCCTTTGCTGCGGCCTCATCGCGCACTTCCAGCCTAACGGGCTTCACCCGCTCACCGTATTGCGCGACCAGAGGCGCCAGTTCCTCCGTGCGACGCGCTCCGGCTACCACGCTGTCGCCTGCGGCCAGCGCCGCCTCGGCGATGTCTCGCCCCAATCCGTTTCCGCTTCCCGTAATCAACCAAACCTTCGACATGAGATTCTCCATTCTGTTTGTAGATAGACTATGCGGGCATAGACTCAACGACCCGCTTTCCAGTAAGCCAAATGCACGAGTCGGCGTGTTAAGCGGTGGCTTTAGCGGATACGGAAGTAAGTTTCTCGCTTAGAGTCCAGAGAGCTTCGGCTGCAGCTTTATCCACGGCCCAAGGTCGCACACCGCTGTGGAGCTCGCTGTCTGCGGAAACCAGTTCGGCGATGTCGCAATCTTCGCAGTAAACGCCACCTTTGCCATTCAACCGCGGACTGACCGCGGCCCAAATTGTCGTCGCCGCGCCTTGCTCGACCGTCTTGAAGCGCATGGGAACCTTCGTGACATCGGGAATCGTGAGGACACCATTCACTCGATGGACGCCGTACGCGCCTAACTCCTCGTCCGTCATATATTTGGAAAGATCGGTGAGAATTCCGCCGGGATGCACGGCAAATGCGCGGATGCCGTGCTGCTGACCTCGTTTATCAAGTTCAACCGCAAACAGCGAATTTGCGGTTTTCGATTGTCCGTAGGCTACCCATTTGTCGTAAGGCCTCTTGTCGAAATTTGGGTCGTTAAGATCAACCTCGCCCCGGGCGTGACCGCGGGAAGAAAGAGCCACCACCCGCGCATTCCGCGATTTCCTAAGCGCTTCCCACAGTGCTGCCGTAAGCTGAAAATGCCCCAAGTGATTGGTTGCAAATTGCAGCTCATACCCGCGGTCGTCGCGCATCAGCGGAGTGGCCATAATGCCCGCATTGTTGATGAGAAGATCGAGCGCACGATTTGAGTTTAGAAATTCGTTGGCGAATCGATCGATGGAATTTGGACTGGCGAGATCCAACTGGCCCACTTCCACGTTCTTCATTTTCGCGACGGCCATTCGGGCTTTCTTGGGATCGCGAGAGCCGATAACAACCGTGGCTCCTGCGTTTGAGAGAACTCGCGTGGTCTCCAGCCCGATACCTCCGTGACCACCCGTCACGATGGCGACCTTCCCTCGAAGGTCGGCTTCCGCTAGTGCTTCTTCAGCGGTCGTTTCTCGTCCAAACCCTGATGGCAACGGCTTTTGCTCGGTCCGCATACTCGCTCCTTTGTTTTCTAAGCGTCAGTGTGAGTACTCACTCATTTATACGATGCACGGACTCATTGCTTGGTTATGCCGGCCCAAAACACTTGAAAGCCGCTATCCTGGTATTTATTGGCCTTGGATGGGTTAGACGCCGTAAGGTCTATCGTCGCCTCTACCAAGGCTGCCAACGATTTCGAGATAAGTTCCACTGGAAGGTCATCCCGAAAGACACGGCCGTCAATCGCGTCGCGAATCATGGTTTGGAACTCGATGAACGGTGCGCTACCGGCGGCTCTGGACTCTTTGGTGAGTACCTCTGACACCGTTAGTTGCGCCAGCACCTTGCGCTGTTTAGGGTTCGCAATGCCCCAATTCACATAGCGATCCCAAACATGCCGCAATCTGGTACGAACATTCTTCTTCCGAGGGAAATCCGACATCATGGCGTCGGCGAGTTCCAGCTTGATCTCGCGGTAGAGCGAGTTGATCAAATCATCCTTGGTCTCGAAATAGGTGAAGAGAGTTCCCTCAGCAACATCGGCCCGCCTGGATATTTCCGCGGTCGGGGCAGCTGCGAGACCGCGCTCCGCGAATAGGTCGGTCGCAGCATCGAGGATTGCATTTCGTTTGTCTTCGCTTTTAGGGCGCGCCACACGAATTCCTTATTGCTGAGTATACACTCAACTATACGCTGCGGAGCACTCCATTGGCAAGAGACTCTGGAGGGTTCCCGCCGTCGATGAGTGCATTTGAGTTTACTTGACTGATTGCAATGGAAACGTCCGAACGGGAATGCGGCACAACTGTGGCGGGTACACACTTGATCCGCGAAGTGAAACCATCAGACCGCCATTGCAGCACAATAGAACGGGTGTCGGTTCAGGCGGAGACAACCGAGAGCGCGCCATGTTCCTTGCGGGTGGGCCGGACGGTGATTTCTACGTCTTGACGCAGAGCCGTGAGAAATTCCATGAGGCGTCCAATCGAAAAGTTACCCGCGCGGTTGCGCATTAGTAAGGAGACTTGAGGCTGCTGCACGCCAAGAATTTTGGCGATCTCAACCTGGGTCATGCCACTGTCCTTGAGGATCTTGTAGATTTGCAGGGTAAGCTGCGCCTTGAGCAGTTCCTGTTCAGGATTGGGGAGGCCAAGGTCCGCAAAGATGTTTCCGCTGCCCTCGGTTACGCGCCTGCGTGTTCTTTTCACGAGTATACCAGTATACGTATATTAGTATATCCGGCGCCAGGCCTTTAGGCCTGGCAAGAGACACTGGAAGGCTTATGCGGCGGATTCGGAGCGGAAGACGCGCTGGAAGCGGGGGCCGGTGAATTGGACGCCGACGTAGCGCTCGCCGGGTTGCTGCGAATCGGCTACGTGGACGACGCGACCGTAGGTGGCGAAATCCTTCTCCATGCGGCGGGAGGCGTAGCGCGAGAAGGGGATGCGAATCTCGAGGTCGGAGCCGATGGCCACGTCGAAGCGGGTGACGAAGGCGGCTCCGTTGCGGCAAAGATTTTCGCTGGAAGTTTCTTCTTCGAAGGTGACGCCGCGGGCATCGACGCCGCGCACGTTGAGCGGCAGGCGCACGGAAATTCTACGTTCCGAGCGCTGCTTCGATACGGACACTCCTGCTGGGACCATGGGCTGGGTCCTCGTTTCTGGCGATCCCGACTGACCCGGGATCGTCCCCCCCGTCACCGGCACGGTGCTCGAAAAAGCGTTCTACGCTTTCCAGCACTTCACTGGGTGTTCGCGCCGCGTGTACGTTTCTGCGAAGCTCGCCGCCGTTCCCAACGCCATGAGAAAACCAGCAAGCGAACTGCTTCATTTTTCCCACAGCATCGGGGAGGTTGGCAGCATTAATTTCCCGATAGTAGCCAGAAAGTAACCGATGGCGGTCGGCGTCGGTGGGCGTGTCGTAACGGCCACTGGCGGCGTATTGCAGCATCTGGGGAAAGATCCAGGGATTGGTGGCGGCGGCGCGGCCGATCATGACGGCGTCGCAGCCGGTTTGCCGCACCATGCGCTCGGCGTCTTCCGGCGTGTTGATGTCGCCATTGCCGATGACGGGAATGCGCACGGCTTGCTTGACGGCGGCGATGAGATTCCAGTCGGCTTGGCCGGCGTAGCCTTGCATGCGCGTGCGCGGGTGGACGGCGATGGCTTCGACGCCGACGGATTCCGCGAGCTTGGCGACGTCAACGGCTACGATGGAATTCTCGTCCCAGCCGGCGCGCAGCTTGATGGTGAGCGGGATTTTTACGGCGGCGCGCACGGCGCGGAAGATCTGCTCGAGCAGCGGCATGTCGCGCAGCAGGCCGGAGCCTCCGCACTTCACGACTTTCTTGGCGGGGCAGCCGAGATTGATGTCGACCGCGTCGTAGCCGAGATCTTCGACCATTTTTGAAGCTTCCGCCATCACCTTGGGATCGGCGCCGAAGAGCTGCGCGGTGATGGGGTGCTCGTCTTCCTGGAAGTAGAGGTAGCGCAGAGTTTTCTTGGCGCTGCGAGTGATGCCTTCCGAGCTGGTGAACTCGGTCATCAGCAGTCCGCAGCCGCCGAGGCCGCGAATCACGCGGCGGAAGAGCGTATCCGTAACGCCAGCCATGGGAGCAAGCACAGTGGCAGGCCGAATCGTAAGGTCGCGCACATTGTAAGACGCCGGAATCATTTGATTCCAGTTTAGGCTTGTGTGCGCGGTGTAGCAAGACGATGCGTAATTCGGTTCCGTGGTCCAGGCTGCATAAGATTTCTTGAAATCAGCCTTGCAAAGTGTACGAGTTCTGTTATAATAACTCTCGGGTGAATCTGCGGTTGGACCGCGGTTTCGCCCTTTTTCTTTTTTGCGCCGCATTCTCCCCCGGGCTCGTCTCAGCTTCGCATTCTCGGTCACCTCAGTGATCTCTGTGTCCTCTGTGTTAAGTCTTTGTCGCTTCTTCTGGCTGTGAACTGTCAACTGTGAACTGTCAACTGTAGACCGTCAACTGTGAGCTTTTCTTCTCAGTGGCCCCGTGCTCCAGCCTCTGTGTTCTCTGTGTTAAGTCTTTGTCTCTTCTTCTGGCTGTGAACTGTCAACTGTGAACTTTTCTTCTCAGTGGCCTCCGTGCTCCGGCCTCTGTGTTCTCTGTGTTAAGTCTTTGTCTCTTCTTCTGGCTGTGAACTGTTAACTGTCGATCGCAGATCCCGACCCTGTCGGGACTGTCAACCCCCTTAGGACTGACCCATGAAAAACAAAAAACCGAACGCCGAACTCGTCTGGAAACAATTGGAAGACCTGCTCGCGCCGCGCCTGCGCCTATCGGTCATCGACCGCACCGTCTATTCGCATCTTCTGCGGCACAGCCGCCTGGAAGGGAAACTCCGCCTCCGGTTTTCCCTTATGTGGCTGGGACGCAATATCCGGCTATCCACCGGGCCGGTGCGCGAGGCTGTACGCCGGCTCGTGGCCCAAGGCGCCTTGCGCTTGGTCCAACGCAGCAAAGCCGGGCACGTGGTGGAGGTGCGGCTGCCCGACGAGATTCGCGCCGTGAGGCTGAATCGAATCGAAACCCGGGCCGCCGCCAGGGGGGACGGGACGAGTGCCCGCGCGGCAGTTAACATCGAGGAGGCGGACTTTCTACAGAACAGGACGCTGCGAAAGGCCATCCACGCCCGCGAGCGCTGCCAATGCTTTTACTGTTTGCGCCGGACCACGCCAACGGTGCAGTGCCTCGACCATGTCGTGCCGCAGGCGCGCTTGGGCCGCAATTCCTACCGCAACCTGGTCTCGAGTTGCATGGAATGCAACGCGCAGAAAGGAGAAAAGCCGGCCGACGATTTTCTCCGCCGCCTCTACCGCGAGCGCCGCCTGACCGCCGCCGAGCTCGCAGCCCGCCTCCGCGCCCTCGACGCCCTCGCCTCCGGCAAGCTCCGCCCTCCCCTGGCTTCCGTCAGGGCACGGCTGTAAGGGGCTTGTTCCCCCCCGGCGCGTGTCATCCCGAATCCCCGCGTTTTTGGCGGGGTGAGGGACCTGCTTGTCGCTTTTCTGCGGGCCATGTCCCCAGGAAATCAACAGAGCCAATTTCTATTTTCTAATTTCTATTTTCTAGCCGGGCACAGAAAAACGCCCTTTCTCGGGGGGGCGGCGCCCGTCAACATCCCGAGCGCAGCCGAGAGACCTGCTTTTCGCCGTGGATTGTTTTTGTTCTGTAGCGGCGAGTTCACCTCGCCATCTTTCCTCCGCGCTCCCTCTCGGCATTGTCACGAAGCTAAGAGGATTCCGTTAAGTCTTCTCGCTTAGAGGGGAGGAAGGCCCAGAGATCGCAGGCGACGATCCAGCAGTCGTTGATCGATATAGACGTTGTGCGCCAGCAATTGCCGAAAAGCGCTCCGAAGATCGGTCAAATAGCGCCGCAAGTAAAGGGTTTCAAGCAAACCGACGCTTCCTAGAATTTCTAGGCCTTCCGCTCTCGCCAACTTGCGCGCCCTGTAATCGTCGAGCAGCACAGGATTCGCGCCGAGCTCTTTCGCGAGGAGGATTGTGCTCATCTCGCCGGGACCCAGACCATATTTCCGTTGGGCTGCGTACAGACCGGCCGGATTCTGAACCGCCTTCACTTGAATCCATTCCGCTTTCGAAACCTCCGATGCTCCGGGCAGGCCGGCGCCAGCGATGACAACTTCGTAGTGAACTTCAGGGGAGATATAAACACGTGGGAAAAGTTGATTGAGGCGGTCAAAACAGACAAGCTTGGTCAGAATAACCAGCGGCGATGAATCTGCTACGACGGTCACGCTTTGAGACGGTCAGCAGTCTGGCGTTCTTCTTCCAGGTCCTCAAAGCTGTAGCGTAACGGGGGGACACCGTGCTTCGCCGCAAATTCCATGAAAGCCGCCAATGGCGTCTGGCATAGCTCGGCAGCGCGTCCCATCGAGACCCTATCCTCGCGATAGAGCTCGAGGGCCAGCAATCGAGCGGCTTCCTGGGAAAGGCTGCTCTCTTCCAAATTTGCCACTCTCAGAAGTTCCGATGGCAACTTTATATCCACAGTTTCCATAGCTCAAAATTACCGCACAAGCGCCAGTTTGTCATGTCTTATCGCCCGGCAAACGGGGACGGCGAACGGGGCAAACGGGCAAACGGGGACGGCAAACGGGGACAGCAAACGGGGACAAGCAAACGGAAGCAAACGGAGCAAACGGGGACGAGCAAACGGGGACAGACGGGGAGTTTCCTTAACTCTGAAAAGCCTCTAATCGTTACGAGCAAAACGAACCTTGTCTAAACAAATATCAGAAAACCTTCCGTCTGTCCCCAATTCCCCGTCCCCAGTTCCCCAATTCCCAATTCCGTCGGCAAACGGGGACAGACGGGAAGTTTCCCTAACTCTGAAAAGCCTCTAATCGTTACGAGCAAAACGAACCTTGTCTAAACAAATATCAGAAAACCTTCCGTCTGTCCCCAATTCCCCGTCCCCAGTTCCCCAATTCCCAATTCCGTCAGAAACGCCCGGGGGTCCAAAAAACGCACAAAATACGCGCTCCGTCAAACGATCGCCACTCAAAGGCTTTTGGGGGAATTATGGCGCGGCCACCGGCCTCCTGTCTGTCCCCGGGGTTTCACCCCCGGTTTCGCGCGGTGTCCCAAGTCGGCGAAGCGTCAATTGGCTTTGGCATCGAGCATGGTAACATTTTGCTAATAGCGGAGGCCGGAAATGGGAGCTGTAGAAAATGTTAGAGAGTTTTCCGAATTCGTTAAGAAGTTCAATGACATCGAACTGAATCGGCGCATCCTGAATCTTGAAAACGAAGTGCTGGACCTGTCGAGGGACAAGCGCCGCGCCGAGGAGAAGGTCGAGGAGCTGGAGCGGGCGCTCAAATTCAGCAAAGAATTGGTCTTAAAGGACGGCTTTTATTGGGCGGAAGGCGACAGCACTGGTTTTTGCACGGCTTGTTGGGATGCGAAACACTTGGCTGTCCACGTGACGCGGCTACCGCTGCCCGTAGGTAACTGCCGGTTTCAGTGTCCGCACTGTAAGGCTCTCTATGCAAGACACCCAGGCATTAGCTGATTCGATGAAGGGCAGATAAGGTATCAATGCGCGAGCGTCCGCAGGGATGGCACGGATTGCTGATAAAGAATACTGCGTTTAATCCCACGGAACGTTTTTGTGAGCCTTGGTTACCTGCTCCCCATCTCGCTTTAAGAAGATTTTCGCCCGATCGCCAACAAGACCTCCGGTTTTCACCATTTTCGCCGTACCGCCTACCGTGAAATTAACGACACCTACGTACACCCCGCATGGCACGCCCTTCATATCCCACATCCAACTGTATTGAACAGAGGTTGTGGTTCGTTTGCTCTCTCGCATTAACGCATGTCGATATACAGCAACTCCCGTCTTCCAATCATAAATTGAAAGGTCGGGTTGTTCTTCTACGATCCAACCAACGGGGAGTCCGCCAATTTCGATCCTCCACTCATAGTTCGGAATAGGGACAGCTTCTTTGAATCCCATGTCTTTTTCTATCAACTTCGCTGCGAGTGCGTAGGCTTCCTTACCGACCAACTCCATACTCTTTTCCGGCGTGTGTGTCGGGTCGAGGGATGTCGACCAAGAAGTGAATTCGCCCACAGCAGTAGCGACGTGCGAACTAAAAGCGTTTGTAGGTCGCACGTAGAATCGAGGCAGTTCTGGGAGCATTGCAGCAACCGCTTTACGGAACGCTACTTGACGGTTGAGGTCAAGGTATTTAGTGTCCAACCTTTCCACGACACCAGAAATAAAGTGCTCGATGTGGCGCTTCGCCAACAAATAGCCGAGCCATGTCCCGGCCAGCGCCAGCACTATGTCGAACCATTTTTCAACGAAGAGTCGTCCCAAGGCCCACAAAAGTGCGAACCCGAAACCCAACCAAGAATAGTGCATCTCCAGAGTAGGAATCATTCCCATACCCTCTTCGAGTCTCGGCTGATTAGATGAAGGCGTCGGCTCCTAGCTCCGAGTAAGCTTGGTTGCGCTAACAACCGAGGCTCGGAGGAAAGGAGCCGAGCGATGTTGATCATAGGGTGTGATTTTCACACGCGCTATCCGCAGATTACCACCAGCGAGGAGGCCACAGGGGAGTTGCTTTGCGAACAACGCCTGGACCACGAAAGCGGAGGAAATCCGAGGGATCTCGGGGACGGGGATCTCGGGGACAGACGGGACGTTTTCTGCTATTTTTGCGCGGCCTGTGAAACGCCACCCTTGCCGGCTCGCAATGCTTAACCCGAATGAGAAACCGGAAAACGTTCCGTCTGTCCCCGTTTCCCCGGTGGTCGTTCTAATTGCATGAAGACCTGCGATCAAATTTTCGTAGATGAGATGCCACTTGGCCAAGGCAGAGGATGGCAAGGCTTTACGGGTGACGCTATTGCGGCCGCAATTTACTGGCACCAATTTGTTCCAGATCCGGGGCCGAATAGGACACCAAAGGGTGGCGATCCGAGCGGCGGTGGCAAAAGCTGTGGCTGCGGGGCTAAGTAATGAGCACGAGTGGAGTTTTGCCCCGGTGGGTTTACCTCTTACCGTTGTGCCATCTTTGCACATGTATTATCGTCGGGTTGGGGCGCTTAGATACGGCGTGGGGTTATATGTTTTTTATTGATATTCCTATGTCGGTAATTATACTAACGATTAGCTATAACTTTAATTATCCTCTACTCCTTTTTGGGACTTTGGGGACTCTTTGGTGGTATTTGCTTAGTCGCGCAGCCGAGATGATCGTGCGGCGTCGGCCCGCGAAATGACTTATTGTGACTTTTCACAAATAACTGTTGCCCTTTAACAGTCAGCTTCACCTACGATCCATTCGGGCGGCGCATCAAGAAAGTCTCTAGCTGCTGGGACCAGCATCTACGCCTACGACAAAAACAATCTAATTGAAGAAACGAACTCGAGCGGTACTGCCGTCGCTCGTTACGGCGGGTGGGACAGACGTAAAGTCCTAAGACGAATTTGGGTGGCGCTCGATAAGAGCGAAGGCGTTGTCAAGGCACAAAACTCCCGTGCAGTGGTTTTTCACCGCTTTACGCGTCGGAGTGGTGGAGAACCGAAGCTCTGGAGAAGCGGAAGCGGGGACAGGGGAGCGGGGACAGACGGGAAGTTTCCCTAACTCTGAAAAACGTCTAATGGTTACGAGCAAAACAAACGTTGTCAAACAAATATCAGAAAACCTTCCGTCTGTCCCCAATTCCCTACGAGCAAAACAAACGTTGTCAAACAAATATCAGAAAACCTTCCGTCTGCCCCCAATTCCCCCCGGAGCTCGATCAGCGCTCCGAATCGCAGTTGACTGGATTGATCAACACTACGGCGTGTTGCAGGAGGTTGACTCGATGACACGGGTGAAGATACGTTCCTCCCGGTGAGGGATGCGATTACGGAACAGCGCGGACCCCGCCGGCGTCGGCCTCATCGGGAGGAAACATGTCGAGCGCAATGAGATCGACGGTAACGCTGCACGTAGTTTCAAGCCTTGACGGCTTCATCGCCAAGAAGGACAACAGTGTTTCGTGGATGGACAGTTCTGGCGACGTCTACGAAAGAGGGATTACTGACGACGGCGCTGAGGTCATCCAGTCGATAGACTGCTACGTGCTAGGTTCTCGCACCTATGAGCACGCGCTGCAACTCGGCTGGCCCTATGGCGATACTCCGACGGTCGTGATGACAAATAGAGAACTGCCGTCCACGAGGAAGAGCGTGGAGTTCTACTCAGGCGACCTCAAGAGATTGGTGGGTGAGATACTCGCCCCTCGATACGGAAACATCTGGCTGGTGGGAGGGGCCATGTTAGGCCAGAGTTTTCTCAGGCTCGGTTTGGTGGATGAAATCAGATTGATGATAGCGCCGGTCACATTGGGTGACGGACTGCACCTATTCGGTGATTCCGGTACGGAGCAGAAGTGGCATCTGAAGAACGTCGTCGCTTATAAGAACGGCTTTGTTGAGTTATCGTACAGGCGCCAATCAACCGACAGGACGATGGGGGCAGACGGGAAGTTCCCCTTATCATGAAAATCTCCAAAGCGCTTGCAGGCCATGGTCTCATCTAGATAACATCTAGAATCCATGAAGAAGAAATATGATTTTTCCAAGCTGAAAAAACTAAAGAACCCACACGCGAGCAAGAAGAAGGCTGTGGGCATCAATTTGAGTCCGCAGGTAGTGGACTATTTCAAGGAACTAGCCGATGAGACTGGGCTTCCCTACCAGAAGTTGATCGATCTCTATCTGCTGGACTGCGCGAAACGGCGTAGGAAGCTATCACTAAAATGGGTGCCGTAATGGCGTTGGCACCGAGATGTAGATGCTACGAAAAGAGTTTGCGGAGGAGGCTGGGGGCTTCTGGCTTGGGAGCAGCGGCTGCGGCGGCTGGTTCGGGAGCTTGCGAGTTGGCTTCGTCGGGTTGCGAGGATTCCGGGGCGGCGGCGGGAGCGGCGGGCTTGAGGAATTCTTCGAGCTTCAGGAATTTGCGGCCGAGGGCGCTGCTGTAGGCGGACCATTCGTCGTCGCCCGATTCGGTGGCTAGGGCGACGCGGACGGCGGCTAGCTTGGAGTCTAGATCGTCGAGGTAGTGGAAGACCATGGCTTCGCGAATCATGGGCAGCTTGGGAGAGCCGAATTCGTATTGGCCGTGATGGCTGATGAGCAGGTGCTGCACGACAGTTTTAAGCGGCGCCGGGAAGCCTTCGATTTTGTCGATCGCGCGCGTGACGGTTTCGAGTTCCATCACGATGTGACCGAGAAGTTGCCCCGGCGTGGTGTAGCCGATGGCGCGCTCGTAGCACAGCTCTTCGAGCTTACCGACGTCGTGGAGGATGCACGCAGTGAGTAGGAGATCGATATCGAGCTCGGGATAATGCGCGGCCACGCGGCGGGCCATGCCGCACAGGGAGATAACGTGTTCGAGCAAGCCACCGAGATAGGCGTGGTGCATCACTTTCGCGGCGGGGGCGCGTTTGTAGCAGCGCGCGGTCTCGGGATCGGCGATTATGCCGAGAACTAATTGCTTGAGCCAGGGATTGGAGATGGATTCTGCGTAGCCGCGCAGCTCCGCGAACATTTTTTCGACGTCGGCGGTGGTGTGCGGCAGATAGTCGGCGAGGTCGATCTCTTCGGGCTTGGCGAGGCGCAACTGGATGAGCGCGAGCTGCGGCTTGTTGCGGTAGACCTCGACGCGCGCCTGCACTTTTACGAAGTCGTCGCGATGAATGTCCTTGGCGGCGGCTTCGAACTGGTCCCACATGCGAGCTTCGATGGTGCCGCTGCGGTCACCGAGCTCAAGGCGAAGATACGCGCGGCCCTCGCGCGTGTTGCGCAGTTCTTTTTCGTGAACAAGGAAAAAACTAGTGATGTTCTGGTCTGAGAGGAGATCCGTAACGTACGCCGTCTTCATTGGCCCTAGGCCGGCTTCTTTCCAAACAAAAGATATTTCTTGTGGGCATTTTTTTTCTTGCTGGCTTCCGGAGTGGCGCTGACTTCCTGAATTTCAGAGTTGCCACCGCCGGCAATCTCCTGGTAGCCCGGCTTGATGACCACGTAACTCTGCTCGCGCAACGTTTTCAGGTATTGCCGCATGGCCGGCTCCATACGCTCGGAATAAAGGTGGTCCATAATTTCATTTTCCACCTTGGCTAGCGGCTGCTCGCCTTCTTCATAGCGTTCGAGGACTTGCAGGACCAGATAGCCCTGCTTGGTGTCCATGACGTCGGTCAGATCGTTCTTCTTCATCTTAAAAACGATGTCCTCGAGCTCTTTCGAAAGCTCGCCGCGCTTGTAGACGCCGAGGAAGCCGCCCTGCTTCGCGGTGCTGCTGTCCGAAAAACGCTTGGCAATTTCCCCGAAGTCCTCGCCATCTTTAACGCGCTTGAGCGCCGTTTCGGCCTTCTTTTTCAGATCGGGCAGCTCGGTATCTTTCTTCCCTTCCGTGCTCACTTCTATTTCCCGCAGGGCGACCTGCTCCGGGCGGACAAACTCTTTCTTGTGTTCGTTGTAATACTTAGCTATTTCTTCCTTGCCGATGGTGATGTGCGAGCCGACTTCGCTGCCGATGACGCGTTGCGTCAGAATTCCATTGCGAATGTTGTTCTTGAAATCTTCCCAGTTGCTGCCCTGCGCGCTGACCGCTTTCTCGAGATCTTCCATGCTGTCGATCTTGTTTTGCTGTCGAAGCTGATCAAGCTTCTTGATCACATCCGGCTCGACGTTGACGCCCATATCCTTGCCGCGTTGGACGAGCAAGGATTGATCGATCAATTCGCGCAACGTGTTCTTCTGGCGGTCTTCAATGTCGACACGCAACTGCTCTGGCGTGCACTTGCCCTGACATTCCTGCTTGGCTTCTTCTTCGGTCGCGGCGCGAGCTTTGTCGAGCTCGGAACGAGTTATGATCTCGTTGTTTACACGCGCGATGATTTCTTCGACGGTCTTGGCATTCGCGCTTTCCGCCGGTTTTTTCACCTCGGCGGGCTTTTTAGCGGGCTCCGGGGCGGCGGTTCCAGGCTTTTCCAGCGCGGGGGCCTGCAGCTTCGGGGACTGCTGAGATGACGATGCCTGCTGATCCTGAGCGAACAGCGGCAAAGCGGCGAAGAGCGCCGTAAGCAAAATCATATTACGCATTACTTCCCTCATAACACCAGTTTAGCCCTGCCTGCGAAGGCTGAGCAATACGTTTCTCACCGCCGCGGAAACCTGCTCCCCGCGCGTGACTTCCATCCACAAGACGCCGCTGGGATCCAGCTTGATGCCCTTGCGCGAGCGCACCACGGAAACCAGGGCGGCAGGATCGATGGGCGTCTCCGGATGGAAACGGATCGCAATCTTGCTGCCCTGCCGCTCGACGGAAGAGATGCGCAGACGCTCGCTAATGGATTTGAGGACGGCGTACTCCAAAAGGTTATCCACGGAGGTTGGAGGCGGGCCGAAGCGATCCTCGAGTTCCTTGCGCACGTCGAGCTTCTCTTCGTCAGTGGAGATGGAGGAGATGCGTTTGTACGTACGCAGGCGGAGATTTTCGCTGGGAATGTAATCGTGCGGGATGCGCACGTCAGAGCCGAGGCTGAGCGTGGTGCGAAGCTCGGGAGCGGCTTCTTCGCCCTTGAGCTTGGAGACGGCGCGCTCGAGCATTTGGCAATAGAGGTCGAAGCCGATGGCTTCGATGTGGCCGTGCTGCTGGCGCCCGAGCATGTTGCCGGCGCCGCGCAGTTCCAGGTCGAGCGCGGCGATTCGAAAGCCGGCGCCGAGTTCGCTGAACTCTTTCATGGCGGCGAGACGTTTGCGGGCGATGTCGGAGAGCGTGGTTTCCGGCGGGACCAAAAGATAGGCGTAGGCTCGTTGGTGGGAGCGGCCGACGCGCCCGCGGAGTTGGTACAACTCGGCGAGGCCGAGGCGGTCGGCGCGATTGATCAGCATGGTGTTGGCGCGCGGGATGTCCAGGCCGTTTTCGACGATGGTGGTGGCGACAAGGACGTCCGCTTCATCGCGAATGAATTTGAGCATCACGCTTTCGAGTTCCTTTTCGCCCATTTGGCCGTGAGCAACAACGACCCGCGCTTTCGGCACCAGCTTACCCACCAGCGTGGCCAGGGAGTAGATGGATTCCACGCGGTTGTGAATGAAATAGATCTGGCCCTCGCGAGCCATTTCGTTTTCGATGGCGCTACGAATCAATTCTTCATTGAATGGGGCGACGACAGTTTGAATGGCCAGGCGGTCGCGTGGCGGCGTTTCGATGAGCGACATATCGCGCAGGCCCACGAGCGACATGTGCAGAGTACGCGGGATGGGCGTGGCGGAAAGCGCGAGGGCGTCGACGTTTTTGCGAATTTCTTTCAGTCGCTCTTTGTTGGCTACGCCGAAGCGCTGTTCTTCGTCGACAATCATCAAGCCGAGGTCTTGGAAGCGAACATCCTTCGAGAGGAGCCGGTGCGTACCGATTACGACGTCGACTTTGCCTGCTTCCAGAGCGGCGAGGATTTGCTTTTGCTCCGCGGCGGTACGGAAACGGCTGAGCATTTCTATACGAACGGGAAACGCCGAGAAACGGCGCTTGAAGGTTTCGAAATGCTGGAAGGCGAGCACCGTGGTGGGCGCCAGCACGGCAACCTGTTTTGAGTCAGCGACGGCCTTGAAGGTGGCGCGCATGGCCACTTCGGTTTTGCCGTAGCCGACATCCCCGCAGAGGAGGCGGTCCATGGGGGTGGCGCTTTCCATATCCCGCTTGATGTCCGCAATGGCGGCGTTCTGGTCGGTAGTTTCCTCAAACTCAAAAGCGTCTTCGAATTCGCGCTGGAAATTTCCGTCCGGAGAAAACGCAAGGCCGGGCGCCGTTTTCCTGGCGGCGTAGAGTGCCAGGAGCTGGTCGGCCATGTCTTCGAGCGATTTACGCACGCGCGTCTTGCGCGTGTTCCAGCCGGTGCCGCCGAGTCTATCGAGCGTGGGGTGCGAGCCCTCGACGACGCGATAACTCTGGACAAGGTCCATGCGCTCGAGAGGGACGTAGAGGCGAGAATCCTCGGCATAGCGAAGGAGCATGAATTCGCCGCGCCGGCCGTCAGACTCGATCTGGCGCAAACCCTCGAACTGCCCGATACCGTGATCCACGTGCACAACAAAGTCGCTGGGCTTCAGCTCGGCAAAGTCGCTGAAGAAGCCGGAGGTGCGGATTTTTCTGCCAGGGCGGTCGAGAGCAGGAGCGACCTCGAAGAGATCAGCGTTGCCGTACAAGGTGACCTTTGCTTCGGGAAAGGCCGCGCCGTCCGCGAAAGGAGAGCGCATGAGCAACAGCCCGGCGGATTCCTGCGCCGTCTCGGCGGTGAATCCGGCGGCGGCATTCTCGGATTCGCCGAGGACGTAAGGGACTTCGTACTCGCGGCAAATATCTGCCAGGCGTTCGAGTTCTCCGGTGCTGGCGGCGGTGAGGAAAACGCGGCCGCCCGCGGCTACCTGCGATTTCACTTCGCTCATGCAGGCGACGACATCGCCGTGAAAGCGGGCGCTCGGCCGCGACGATAGTTCGAATTGGGGATACGAGCCGATGCCGAGCGCCAAATGTTCAAGGTTGATCTGCGAAGTCTTCTCCAGCGCGGCGGCAAATTGCTCTTCATTCCAAAAATAATGCTCCGCTGCGGGTGCATTGGCCTGGCCGTGGCGCTCGTAATTTTCCACAGCGGCGGCAAGATGCTTGGTGGCGGCTTCGCGAATCGCCGCCGGCTCATCGAGGAACACAATCGGACGCAAAGAGCTCTCCGCAAGCTCCAACAGCGAAGCTGGGCCGGGCTCGCACTTCGGGCCGAAGAAGGAGAGAGGTTCCCAAGATGCTCCGTTGTCCGCCGAATAAGTTTCCGCGGGCACGGCCCACTCGGTCAGCGGAAGGAGCGTCGTGCGCACGACGGGCGAAATCGAGCGCTGCGTGCGCGGATCGAATTCGCGGACGGACTCGACCGTGTCGCCGAGCAGCTCGATGCGGACCGGGCGCGGCGACTCCGGAGAGAATAGATCCACGATGCCGCCGCGCACCGCGAATTGCCCAGGCATCTCGACCATTTCCGTGCGCGTGTAGCCGACCGAGCCGACGTGGGCAATCAATTCTTCCAGCGGGATTTCCGTATCGGTGGCCAAGGTGCGCGCCAGCGAAAGGTAAACGTAGGGATCCTGATATCGCCACAGCGCCGCGCTTACCGGCGCGACCAAGAGCGAAATCTGGCCGTCGGTGAGGCGGAACAGCGTGGCAGCGCGACGCTCGAGGATGTCCGCGTGAGGACTTTGCGATTGCCAGGGCAGCGTATCGAACGCGGGCAAAGTGGCAACGCCCCCGAGCGAGCTGGGGAAAATGGTGGAGAAAAAGCGGAGCGTGTCGGCCAGCGCCTCCGCCCGGCGATTCGAATCTGTTACAAAGAACGCCGGGCGTCGCAACTCGTGCGCGATGTACGCCGCGACCAGCGCTTTCGCAACGTCATGCAGGCCCGCCAGTGAAACGTGCTGCCCGCCCGCGCGCAGCGCCGCGATTGCGCCGTCCATCGACGGATGGCGCAGCACACTTTCGAGTCGCTCGCGGACTGCAGGAAGGATCATTCGCGGAAGTTTAGGGCTTTGCGCGAGACGCCGAAGCGCCGTCGCGGATTTTCTTCAGTATTTCGGTTGACGAGTAGCCGGGCACGACGGGCACCGATACGACGCGGCCGCCGGCCGCCTCCACTTCCTCGCGGCCGACAATCTGGTCTCCAGGCCAGTCGCCGCCTTTGACAAGAACGTCGGGAAGCAGAGCGGCGATGACGCGCTGCGGCGTCAAATCGTCAAAAATCAGCACACCATCAACACACTCGAGCGCGGCGAGAATCTCCGCGCGCTCGCGCTCGGGAATCACGGGGCGCCCTTCGCCTTTGAGCTGTCTGACGCTCGCGTCGCTGTTCAAACCTACGACGAGCGCATCGCCGAGGCTGCGCGCGTGCTCCAGGCTGCGGATGTGGCCGGGATGCAGCAAATCGAAGCAGCCGTTGGTGAACACGACGCGGCGGCCATTGCGTTTCCCGCGGCCAAACCGCAAAATCGCTTGCTCCAGGGTGAGGATGGAATCCAAAGGGTCTCCGTGCGAGCGCTGCCGGAACAAATCGTGAAGCCGGAACTTGTAGTTTATCACGCGCGCGTGTTGCGGCGCGCAGCGCAAGGCCCGCCGGTAGTGGTTAGTTTCCGATTACCCGTGCCAGCTCAACCGGAAACTCTGGCGAGGCCGCCACGAAAATCTACATTCAAATGACACCACTACCGCCCGCCGCGATGAAGTGGCGAAAGGGGCTGCGCGCCGCGCTTGGCGTTGTGCTCTGTATTATCGGATTTGTACTGGCGCATGCCACGACGTACCGCGAGACCACGGTGATCATCGACGCCGGAGGCTGCCGGCTGGTTACGGACGTGATTGACCAAGGCAACGACGATGCGCGCGGCTTCGTTGTGCTCCTTCACGGGCTGGCCGCAAACAAGAGAATCATGTCGTACCTCGCGCGCGGCTTCGCCGATCAAAACCTGCGCGTTTTCGTCCCGGACCTGCCGGGCCACGGGCGCACGCCAGGGCCGTTCTCCTTCGAGCGCGCGGAGTCTTGCGCGGAATCTATGGTGCGCGAGTTGATCGCGCACCGAGCGATTGATCCGCGACGCACGATGCTTGCGGGGCATTCGATGGGCGGCGCGATTGCGATTCGCGCAGCGGCCCTCGTCGGAGTCGCGGGAGTCATCGCGATTTCGCCGGCGCCGATGCGCGCGGCGCGCGGCGTTCCGGTGGACATGCTCCCCTACACCAATCCGCCACCGCTTCCCCCGCATACGCTGGCCATCAGCGCTGCTTGGGAGCCTCTGGGGATTCGCGAAATCACACGCGCGTTAGTCAGTGAGAAAGCTGACGCGACAAGCAAGTACTTGCTCGTTCCCGGCGCGACACACGTCAGCGTGCTCTTCGACACTCGTGTCGTGCAAGCGTCCCAGGAATGGACCGCGGAAGCGCTGCACTTTCCTGCGGAGCCGACCGCGCCATCTAACGCCCCGCTGGCCGGCTCTCTTGCCGGATTAGCCGGCATTCTCCTTCTCGCAGCACCATTCCTGCGCGAGACGGTTGGCGTGCAGCGTGTAGCGTCAGCCTCACCGCAAGCCGCCTCACCTGCTGCACAGGATGTGAGCGTTGCATCAACCCCGGTACCGGTCTACCGCGCGCTGCTGGAAGTCGCGGGTGCTTCTTTTCTCGCCGTGGTGCTCCTGCGATTCTGGAATCCGCTTTCGTTTGTCCGGCTGTACAACGGATCCTATTTCGCGAGCTTCGTGCTGATCGTCGGCCTCGCGTTGCTGCTGGTACATCACAAGTCGGTTCGCGCGTTGTGGCCGGCAAAAATCAGCATCGTCCTGCGGGCATCGCTGGCTGGATTCGTTCTCCATTTGCTGGTCACAGGTTGGATGGATTCCACGTTCACGGAGGCCTGGCTTACCTGGGCACACTGGGCGCGTTTCCCATTCCTGTTTGTGGCAGCGCTTGCGTATCTGCTTCCCGAGGAATTATTGCTCGGGCCGGTCGTCGCACGCAGCAGCGGGGCGCGCATCTGGCTGGCCTTGGCGCTGCGCCTGATCGCGTTTCTTGCGCTCGTCTTTGGGATCTTCGTCCTTCACAGCGGAGCCATCCTGCTGATCCTCCTCTCGATATACCTCGCGCTCTTTTTCATCTTCCAGCGTCTCGGGATGGATCTTGTACACAGACAGACCGGATCTCCAATGGCCGCAGCCGTCTTCGGTGCTATACTCCTCGCTGGTTTCTGCCTGGTGATCTTCCCCGTCACCTGAACAGGCTCTTAGGACGGAAAGGGCCTTTCGCCTGCAAATTCGCGCGCAGGGAGCGATGCGGGCCCTCGAGTTACCAAAAGCATGACAGAGATTGCAATTGTCGGTGGCGGGCCATCGGGAGCGATGTGTGGCGAGCAGTTGGCGCGAGCAGGCCACACCGTTACTATTTTTGACGAGCATCTGGCTTGGGAAAAGCCCTGCGGCGGCGGACTGACCCACAAAGCGGTCGAGTGCTTTCCTTTTCTCCTCGATAATCCCTACCCCAAGAAGCTGGTGAGCTCGATCGAGCTGATCAGCAGCAACGAACAGAGCGTGATGCTCGATATGAGCCATCCCATCGTGATCTATTCGCGCACGGTGCTGAATGGCATGCTGCTCAACCGCGCCGCTGAAGCCGGCTGCAAAGTGCAGCGCTCGCATGTGATCAGCGTGGATACAGCCGCGGCCAAGCCGCGCTATTGCGTTGACGGCGAGTGGCGCACGGCGGATTTTCTGGTGCTCGCTGCTGGCGCTCGCAATCGCTTGCTGCCGGAAACGCGGCCGCTGGACCGCGATGAACTGGAAATGACGCAAGGGTACTTCGTCCCGCAGACCGCCGACGCCATTACCGTAAAATTTCTTCCGCACTTTGAGGGCTACATCTGGTCGTTTCCGCGCTGCGATCATTTATCGGTGGGCATCTGCGGCAGCATGTCTTCGCACACGAGCACGGAGCTGCGCTCGCACTTGCAGAGTTTTGTACAGAAAAAAAATATCCCCACCGAGGGAGCGCAATTCTACAGTCACGTTTTGCCGTCGCCGCGCGAACGCACTTTCTCGGAACGCACCGTCGTGGGCAAGAATTGGGCGATGATTGGCGACGCGGCCGCGTGGGTGGACCCGCTCACGGGCGAAGGGCTTTTCTACGCCATGCGCTCCGGAGAATTGCTCGGGCGCGCGCTTGCGGAAGGCTGCCCGGAAAAATATCCGGCGCGCGTGAAGGCCGCGTTTTCGGCGGAGCTCGAATTTGCCGCGCGCATTGTGCGCCGCTTCTATCGCGGTTCGTTCCTGGGGACCGCGGTGACCACGCGCATGGTGCAGTTCCTGCGGCGCAGTCCCGTATTCCGGCAACTCATGGGCGACCTTTTCAGCGGCACGCAGGATTACACCGGCTTGAAGCGCCGGCTCTGGGGCCATCTAGGCTTCACGGTGAGCGAATTCATCTCTAGCGTTCTGAATATCGACCGCCCGGCCGCTGCCCACGTTCCCCCTGGCGGAGCCGGCGCGGACTAGCGCGAGTTCCCTTCCCACTCGTTAGCGATGAATCCTGTTACCTAGCCGATTGGCTAGGCACTTTGCGTATAGTTTTTGCGATTCTATTGGCATCCAAGGTCTAAGATACTCGACGAATCCCGATGAGCACGGAAACCGAACAAAAACAGAAGCGGAAGAACGCCTGGAAGAATCTCCCGGACGTCTGGGCGCTGATCAGGCCGCGGCGGGGTCTGCTCGCGCTCGGATTTTTGCTGATGGCCGTGAATCGCGTCGCCGGCCTGGTTCTGCCTGCATCCACAAAGTATTTCGTCGACAACGTCATTAGTAAGCGCCAAATCCAGCTATTGACGCCCATTGTTCTCGCTGTGCTGGCCGCAACCATTCTCCAAGGACTTACTTCTTTCACGCTGACGCAGGTTCTTTCCAAGTCCGCGCAGAAAATGATTACCGAGTTGCGCCGCCAAGTGCAGGCGCATATCGGCAGGCTGCCTATTTCGTTTTATGACGCGAACAAAACCGGCGTGCTCGTCTCTCGCATCATGAGCGATGTGGAAGGCGTACGAAATCTGATCGGGACCGGCCTGGTGGAATTTGTCGGCGGGCTCATGACCGCGATCTTTGCGCTGGTCTATCTGATTCACACCAGCGTTACGATGACGGCGCTGGCGTTTGGCATCCTGCTGGTTTTTGGCGTGGGGATCAACAAGGCCTTCAAGACCATTCGCCCCATCTTCCGGGCGCGCCCGAAAATCAATGCGGAGGTGACTGGCCGCCTGACCGAATCGCTTGGCGGCGTGCGGGTGGTCAAGGGCTATCACGCCGAGGAGCGCGAGGAAAATGTCTTTTCGGCCGGGGTGCAGCGCCTGCTGGAAAATGTTTTGAAGACACTAACCGCCACGTCGCTGATGAGTCTCTCGGGCGCGGGGTTGATGGGCCTGGTGAGCGCTCTCATCATGGAGTTTGGCGGGCACAAGGTCCTCTCCGGCGGCATGACCCTGGGGCAGTTTTTTGCGTTTAACATTTTCCTGGGCCTGCTGGTTGCGCCGGTTTTCCAGATCGTGGCCATTGGCACGCAGATCACCGAGGCCATCACCGGACTGGAGCGCACGCGCGAAATCCTGAACGAAACGCAGGAAGACGACGATCCGCGCAGGACGGTCACGCTGGATCGGATTACCGGTTACGTGGCGATGGAAGACGTGAGCTTCGCTTACGATTCCCGCAAGGAAGTGCTGCACGAAGTGAGCTTCCAGTCCGAACCGGGAACGGTAACGGCGCTGGTGGGCCCATCCGGCGCGGGAAAATCGACCATCATCGGATTGATCGCGGCGTTTTACGTGCCGAAGAGCGGACGCGTGCTGGTGGACGGCGTTGACCTTGCCACCGTCAAGCTCAATTCTTATCGCACGCAGCTCGGCGTCGTCTTGCAAGAAACTTTTTTGTTTGACGGAACGATTCGCGAAAACGTGGCTTTCGCCCGCCCGGATGCCAGTGAAGACGAAGTCATGGCGGCTTGCCGCATCGCGCGCGTCGATGAATTCGCGGAATCGTTCGAGAAGAAATACGATACCGTCGTCGGGGAACGCGGCGTCAAACTCTCCGGCGGACAAAAGCAGCGTGTCTCCATCGCCCGCGCGATTCTTGCTGACCCGCGCATCCTCATTCTCGATGAGGCCACCTCCAGCCTCGATTCCGAATCCGAGGCGCTGATTCAGGAGGGCCTGCGCTACCTGATGCGCGGCCGCACCACGTTCGTGATCGCGCATCGGCTTTCGACGATTCGGCGCGCCGAGCAAATACTCGTGATCGAAGCGGGACGGATTATCGAGCGCGGCACGCATGAGTCGCTGTACGCCGCGGGTGGCCGCTACTTTGACCTTTACACCAAGCAGCACGCGGTGGAGACGAATCTATTTCTTGCGCCGGGCGAAGGAGACGCGGTGCCCCAAGATGGTGTGGACAGTCAGGGTAACGGATCCGGCCGTAACGAGGCCGCTGTGCCCGATGCTATCCGGATTATCCGCGGACAAAGTAGCTAGCTGAGCTATCTAACAGGTCGAATGAAATCCCGGCCTACCCACATGAAATGAATCACTTCGTTTCTATCAGTAAATGTGAGTTCGACTCTGCCGTCGTCGTCGTATCCCACAAATTCAACGGGCTTGCCAACGATCTCTGAAATAGCGTATTGATCCTCTTCAGGTAAGTCCTGAAGAAACCCCGGCGGTAATTCGTCCAACACAACCATATCGCCGGGTTTCATTTCTCTCTGCAAACGATCGATCTTTAAGCGGTGGGGCGGCGGACCAGCGGTTTCTTCGCTGTTGGTGGCGGGACGAGAGTCGCCATTTTGCGGATCATGGCTAGGACCAGGCGCTTGTCTCCGTCGGAGAGCGTCGTGCTGAAGCGCTTGATTTCGCCGAGGAAGCGGATTTCGTCTTGCGAGAGTTCGCCGAGCATTTTCTGCGTCTCGCGATCGCGCGGCGTTTCGGTGCCGGGGAAAAAGTCGGCGAGCGAAATGTCCATGGCTTCAGCGATTTTTGCGAGCGTCTCGAGCGACGGAACGGTGTGGCCGTTCTCCACGCGCGACAGGTAGCAGCGCAGCAGACCGGTGCGGCGTTCGATGTCGCCCTGCGACAATCCCCGCTGGCCGCGGTAGGTTCTGATGACTTCTCCGATGTTTACGCGTGGCTTTTCTTTTGGCATGTCGAATGACCCTCTCCACTCCGAGGGGGGTAGCTTAGTCACTAACAGTAGAACTGGCAAGGGGGAATTCCCGGAGCATGACGCGAAATCGACAACGCCCCAATTTCGCGCCTGCGCGCTTGCCCAAACGCGAATCCGGCAGGGCGCGGGAACTTACCGGCGAAATTGAGGGAAGATATATGGGAATGCGCGGGCCGCTGCATTCACATCCGCCACGCGCAACTCTGCAAAACACGGCTGGCCTCACGGCCAGTCCTAATAGTGGCCACTGTGCCGTTGCCTGATGAGCAAATTAGCGGCGAAAATCAACAGGGCAGGCAACCAATTTGGGATTAAATCACTCTTTCACAGCGTGGCGTTGTGTTGTTCCATGGGGTTGTCGTAGCTCAATCTTGATCGTTTTTCAGCATTGATCGTTGACATGTACGCAAATTCTGCGTTGGGCGGGTTATGAGAATCCACAAAACTGGGTTGTGTCGGGGTGTACTGGCGGGAACTTCGCTGCTGGCGTTTTCCTGTTTACAAGCGGGCGCGCAGACGACTGCGGCGCAGTCGGGCGCGGAGCAGAAGAACCGAGTGGCGGCGCGGGTAACCGACCAGGTGGACGACACCAACCGCACGGTGCTGCGCGGGAACGTGCATCCGAAGGCGCGCGCGGAGTTTGATCAGGGCGCGGTTGCGGACGCCCAGCCGCTGACGCGCATCCTGCTGCTCTTGCAGCGTAGCGCGGAGCAGGAAGCGGCGCTGCGGCAGTTGATGGAGCAGCAGCAAGCAAAGAATTCGCCGAATTATCACGCGTGGCTGACGCCGCAACAATTTGGCACCCAGTTTGGGCCAGCGGACGCGGATGTACAGGCAGTGACAGACTGGCTGACCGCGCACGGATTCCAGAACATCAAAGTGGCCAAGGGCAAAACGGTCGTGGAGTTTTCCGGCAACGTGGGGCAAGTCCGCAACGCGTTTCAAACGGAAATTCACAAGTACAACGTAAAAGGCGAGGAGCATTTCGCAAATGCCAGCGATCCACAGCTACCGGCGGCGCTGGCACCGGTAGTGCGCGGTGTTGTGGCCTTGCACAATTTTCGACCAAAGCCGATGGTGCACTCGCTGGGGACAATCCAGCGCAACTCGCAGACAGGCGAGGTCAGGCCCGCTTTTACTTTTACTGATGTCAACGGAACCTTCAACGCAGTCGGGCCGGCGGACTTCGCCAAAATCTACAACATTCCGACAACCACGGCGACGGGAGCGGGACAAAGCATCGCCATCGTAGGGCAGAGCAATATCAATCTTCAGGACGTGGCTGATTTTCGCAGTATCTTTGGATTACCTGTAAATGTCCCTAAGGTAATTTTGAACGGGCCGGACCCCGGCCTGGTTGCCGGCGACGAGACCGAATCGGACTTGGACGTGCAATGGGCCGGAGCAGTGGCGCCGCAAGCGCAAATCATTTTTGTGACCACGCAAATGACGGACACAGACTTCGTGGCGGGCGTGGATGCTTCGGCGCAGTACATCGTGGACAACAATGTTGCTCCTGTTTTAAGCGAAAGCTATGGAGCGTGCGAACCGGGGCTCACCTCGGCTGGAAACGCGTTTTATAACTCGTTGTGGCAGCAAGCAGCAGCCGAGGGCATCACCGTTTTGATCGCCAGCGGTGACAACGGGTCCGCGGGCTGCGATGACCCGAACACGGAGACGTCAGCATCGCGTGGACTCGCGGTCAGTGGATTCGCTTCGACACCATTTAACGTGGCGGTGGGCGGGACCGACTTTGACGACAGAAGTAACGCGGCAACATATTGGAACGCCACGAACACGACTCCCGGACAGGCCTCGGCGAAGGGTTACATCCCCGAAACGACGTGGAATGACTCCTGCGCTGGGGCTACAACACCCGCCTGCTCGACGGTGAATAGCAGCGGCAGCGATCTTGTGGCGGGTAGCGGAGGACCTAGCAATTGCGCGACCTCAAGCAGCAGCGGGGTTTGCAGCGCCGGATATCCTAAGCCGGCTTGGATATCGCCGGATATCCTAAGCCGGCTTGGCAACAGGGTATTACACCGGCGGATGGTGTTCGCGATGTTCCCGACGTGTCTCTCTTCGCGAGCGACGGGAATCACGGGAACTTCTACATCATTTGCGAATCGGATCAGGACATTACAGGCGACACGGGATGCAATCTGACCAAGTTCACCACCGCACCTCCATTCCACGATTTTCAGGCAGTGGGTGGGACTTCGGCGTCGACGCCCGCATTTGCGGCAATCATCGCACTGATCAATCAGAAGACTAATTCGAGACAAGGGAATGCGAACTATGCGCTGTACAACCTGGCGAAGAATGAGACGTTTGCGAACTGCAACTCTACGACTGGTCCGGCCAGCACCTGCGTATTCAACGACATTACGAAGGGAAATATTTCGGTAGCTTGCACGGGAGGAAGTCCGAATTGCAGCAACACGAGCACCGCAGCGAATCAGTTTGGATTCTTAGCCACAACGAAGGGCGGCACAACGCCGGCATTCAATAGCGGAACGGGCTACGATCTGGCGACAGGGTTGGGCTCAGTGAATGTGGCGAATTTGCTGAGCAATTGGGCTCCGCCGAGTCGGACTGGTTCGACCACTACGCTGGTCATTCCCTCTACGGCAGTGACCGTGGATGCGAGCGTCGCGGTCAGCGGCACGGTGGCACCCAACACGGCAACAGGGATAGTAGCACTGTACAAAGGCAATACTGCTACGGGCCCGATCCTGGACACATTTAATCTTTCGAGCGGAACCTACGGTGGAAACACGACATTCCTTCCGGGCGGGTCGTACAACGTGATTGCCCACTATGGAGGCGATGGAACGTTCGCAGCGAGCGACTCGGCGCCCATGCCGGTGACCGTTAATCCCCAAAATAGTCAGACGGTGGTGAGTTTCGTCACATTCAACGGCAACACTCCGGTGCTAAACACGGGAGCGATTACGGTAGCGTATGGCTCAGCGTACATTCTGCGTGTCGACGTCAAAAACAACAGCGGCCAGACCTGCGAAAATTTGAGCACGGGTGCGCTGACTTTCGTGTGTCCGACAGGTACGGTGACGCTGACAAGCAATGGATCTGCGTTGAATGATTTTCCGAAAGCGCAAACGGCTAATGCAAGCAACGTGGCCAACCTGAATGACCGAGGATTCGCCGAGGACCAGCCGATTCAACTGGCGGCCGGGGCGTACGGCATTGTCGCAGCCTACTCCGGTGACAACAGCTACAACCCGAGCACTTCAGCCGCGGAAAATGTCACGATCACGAAGGCGACGACGACGACGGCAGTCGTGTCAAGCGCGACGAATATCGCATCGGGTGTCAGCTTCACGCTGACGGCAACGGTAAATACGAGCAGCAACGGAGTGGGACCGACGGGAACGGTGCAGTTTATGAACGGGTCGACCACGCTGGGAAGCCCTGCTTCATGTATGCCGACAGCGGCGGGCAGCACAGCCGCGTCATGCACGGCCGGATTGACGACTGCTTTTAGTACCGCTGGGACCCATAGCATCACAGCGGTGTACAGCGGCGACACAAACTATGCGACCTCAGCATCGGCTGCAATTACCGTGACGGTAACTGGGCTGACCACTACGACGACCGTAACCTCGAGCGCCACAAGCATTCCGTCGGGGGGTAGCGTCACATTAACCGCCATTGTGAATACGACTAGCAATGGCGTAGGACCGACGGGAACCGTGCAGTTCAAAAACGGATCGAGCAACCTTTCGAGCGCTGTAGCGTGCACGCCCACGGCGGGGACGAGTACGACAACAGCGTTATGCACCGCTACGCTGACTACCGCGCTGTCGCAATTTATTCCTCTAGCGAAACCGCGCACGCGTCCGCAAGTTCCGGCGCTGCCGCTCGGCATTGTCTCCGTGCTGCTGATCGTGCTCCTGGCGATGCAGCGGCGCTTGTCGATGGGAAGGCGGATTGGATACGCCGCAGCCGGCCTGGTCCTGTTTGCCTGTGTCGCCGCGGGGATTGCAGGCTGCAGCGGTACGAGCAGCGGCTCCAACGGCTCCGGTGGTGGCAGCGGCAGCGGGCCGCACACGGACAGCATTACCGCGGTGTATAGCGGCGATGCGAATTACACCGGCTCAACGTCGGCAGCAACTACGGTCACAGTTCAGTAGCGACGCATACAGTAAAAAGAAACGGCCCCAAAATTGGGGCCGTTTTTTATTTTCGCCAGACTCAAAGTAACAAGACGGCCGCGCACTAAAAGAGCAGTCAGGCGCTAAAGGGCGGGAAAAAAATGTTCCAAAACGTAGGCGACGGAGTGACAAATTCAACCGGGACCAACGACCCCTCCTGGTTCATTTGCGGCGGGCGGACGACTTTGGCTTCGACCTTAAGGTTCGTAGCAGGATTCTCGACGGTGACTTTGGTGCCTTCGCCGATTCCTTCCTTAAGAATGACCATCGCACCCCCGGCGCTGACCGTATGCGTATTCCCGGGAAGCGGGGCTTTGCCGGCAACGTGAATGACCACGGGCATGCGCACGAACACGCGCTGCGAGCGCCGGCGCTCCTCCGCGGTAGGCGTGCGGGTGACCGCCGGGCGCGCCGACGGGTGCGGCATCGCAGGTTTCAGACTGGGCGTTGGCGGCTTCACAGTTCCAGCCCCCAGAAATCCATAGCCGGAGCGACCAACTCCACGCCGTATTCCCAGCCGCCTTCGGGGCGCTCCTCGCTTTTCCACACGATGACGGCGGCGTTGCTGGCGCTCATGGGCACATTGGTGAGCGCGACGCGATGCTCGAGCGGCAGATCGTGCTCCAGAATCACCATGCAACCGTACGGGTTGACCACGCGGGTATGCGTTTCGGCCTTGATTCGCTTCCCGGAGGGCAAATCCCACTCCAGGCGCACGGGCACGCGCGAATTCATGCGATGCCCGCGGCGCTTCTCTTTGTAGCGGGCCTCCGCGAGCTTCGGCTGCGGCCGCGGTTCCTTCTTCGGCTCTTTGGTCTGAAGGGACATATCTGCCTCTAAAAGCCCATGCTAGAGTTGAGGGCCCAGAGGGTCAATGGTACGGAAGCGTGAGGGCGCACGAGTGTATAGCTGGCCCAAAGGACAGTGCTTAGCAAAGGAACGGGACAGGTGGCAAGGAACCTGATCGTGAATGCCGATGACTTCGGGTGGACCGCGGGAGTGAACTGCGGCATCGCGGAGGCGCATCGCAATGGGATTGTGACCAGCGCGTCGCTGCTGGCGAATGGCGAGGCGTTCGCCGAGGCGGCGGAGTTGGCGCGCGCTACAGGTGGGCTCGGGGTGGGCGTGCACTTGAATCTGAACGATGGTCCACCCGTCGCGCCGCGCGAATCGGTGCCGAGTCTGGTGAACGACGCGGGGCAGTTCGAGGGCGGACCGGATGGCTTGCTGTTGAAAATCGCGACACGCAGACTTTCCATGCGCGAAGTGGAGATGGAGTGGAGCGCGCAGATCTCCAAGGTGCGCGACGCGGGAGTCGAGCCTACGCATTTGGACGGTCATAAACACGTACACATGCTTCCGGGGCTGTTTGAGGTTGCGCTGCGGCTGGCGAAGAGGCACGGCATCGGGGCCATTCGCGTGTCGCATGAGGCTTCAGGTTTGCGGGCGGCGCTTTCCACGGGCGAACGGCGCGCCGCCGTGGTGCTCAAGCAGGGCGTGCAAGCGCGCGGGCTGAAGTTGCTGGCGCGCGACGCGCGAGAGCAGGCCGAGCGCGCGGGAGTTTCGGCAGCCGATTATTTTTGCGGGATCGCGCAGACCGGCGAGCTGACCAAAGAAGGAGTCGCGCGCCTGCTGCGGAGCTTGCCCGAAGGCACAACGGAATTGATGTGCCACCCAGGATATGCGGACGACGCCCTGCGCAAAACCGCCACGCGGCTGCAAGGTTCACGCCAAAAAGAAGTGGAAATCCTGACCGACATCGAAATACGAAATCTTGTCGCTTCGCAGGGGATACGCCTGATAGACTATGGCTTCGCGGCCAGCGCGGTATGAGAATCGAATCCAACGTTCGATATTCCATCGTCGTCCCGTTCTACAACGAGCAGGAGAACATTCCACCTCTATATATGAAACTAACGGAGGTAATGGACTCCATCGGCGAAAGCTACGAGCTGATTTTTATCGACGACGGCAGCCGCGATAATTCCTTCAAGGTGCTTTCCGACATTTACGAGCACGATCGCCGCGTGAACATCGTGCGGCTGCGGCGAAACTTTGGGCAGACGCCAGCGCTGAAGGCGGGATTCGACTTTGCGCGCGGCGAAGTGATCATTTCGATGGATGGGGATTTGCAGCACGACCCCGAAGAGATTCCCCGCTTCCTGGAAAAAATCGAAGAGGGCTACGACCTGGTCAGCGGCTGGCGCTACGCGCGGCGCGACCATTGGCTGATGCGGCAGGTGCCGAGCCGCGTGGCGAACTGGATGATGGCCAAGCTCTCCGGGCTCGAGCTGCACGACTTTGGCACCACCTTCAAGGCGTACCGGCGCGAGATCATCCAGGAGATTCAATTGTACGGCGAGCTGCACCGGTTCATCCCGGCACTGGCAAGCTCGACCGGCGCGCGCATCGCGGAAGTGCCCATTACGGACGGCGAGCGCAAGAGCGGAAAGAGCAATTACGGAATTGGGCGAACGGTACGCGTTTTTCTCGATTTGGTGATCGTTAAGTTCTTGCTCGATTATTCGACGCGTCCGCTGCAATTTTTTGGCTTATTGGGCTTTGGCGGTGCGACGCTGGGACTGGCGCTTGCCGCCTATTTGGCGGTCGAAAAGTTTGTTCGCGGTGTGGATGTGATGACCGAGCACGGGCCGCTGATGCTGCTGTCTGTGGCGGTGTTCATCAGCGGCGTGCAACTTGTGTCCATGGGATTGCTGGGCGAATTGATTGCGCGCACGTACTACGAGTCGCAGAACAAACCGGTGTATGCGCTGCGCGAAGTGAAGAGCCATCGCAAAGATGTGGGCGACACGGAGCAGACGCGTCCTTCAGGAAATTCGGAGCGGTAGCACGCCGTAATCCAAACCTATCTTGTTCTCATCTCACGACCCCGCCTCGAAATTTGCGGTACCCTCAAGTTTGAAACGCAACGGTGCTGCTGCGTGATGGAGGAACGGCTGTGAACCGCGAACAGTTTTACGCGACTATGGGCGGCGAAGGCACGCTCGACTACGAGCTGTACCTGCGTACCAAGACGCTGCTTTCTTGCCAGACGAAATTTGAAGAGCTGTGCAACGCCGACGAATTGCAATTTCAGGTCGTTCACCAGGTTGAAGAATTGTGGATGAAGCTGATCGCGTACACGCTGCTGGATATCGATGACTACTTGCAGCAGGAAAATACCAATCGCGTAATCACACAGTTCCGTCGGGTGCACACCGTGCAGCGATTGATGATTCAGCAGATCGCCCTGCTCGAGATCATGTCGCCCAAGGAATATCAGGAAATTCGCTTGCGGCTGGGCAATGGCAGCGGGCAGGAGTCGCCGGGATTTCGCGTTCTTCTGAAGATGTACCAGCCGCTTTGGAGCTCGTTCAAGGAACACTATCTGGACAAACACGGGCTGACGCTGGAAAAGATTTACGACACGGAGTACACGCACAGCGACGCGTACGTGGTTGCGGAGGCGCTGGCGGAATTCGATGAGCTGTTTCAGAAATTCCGCTACGAGCACATGCAGTTGATTCACCGCACGATTGGTTTCGGGTCGAAATCGCTGAAGGGCCGCCCCGTTGAAATACTCGAAGAAGGCATGCGGCACAAATTCTTCCCGGAGCTTTGGGAGATTCGCTCGCACATGACCGACAGGTGGGGCGCGGAATATGGCGTGAAGCGCGATCCGCTCGGCGGGCATCACTGAAGTAGCACGGCGTAGACAGCCCTAAGGCGCGACCTGGCGGTAGTCGCCTCGCAGGTACAGCAGCGGCTCGCCATCATAGACTTCTACACTTTCTACTTCCGCGATGAAGATGGTGTGATCGCCGGCCACATGGGAGGTGACGACGTTGCACCCCAAATGCACAAGGGCATCCTCCAGGAGCGGAATGCCCGTCTCCGTCCATCGATAGCGAACGCCCAACTGCTTTTCCATTTCGGCGCTTTCTTCGGTGCGCGCAAAGTATTCCGAGATTTCGCGCTGATTGTCCTTGAGGACGTTCACACCGAAGCGTTTGTGCTGCTTCACCAGGGGCATCAATTGCGCGCTCTGCTTCACGCAAATCAGAATCAGCAGCGGGTCCAGCGAAACGGATGTGAAGGAGTTTGCGGTCATGCCGTGCACGCACCCGGGAGCACGCTCCGCGGTGACCACCGTAACGCCGGTGGCGAATTGGCCAAGGGCCAAGCGGAACTCGGATGTAGTTGGAGTTGTCGGCGCCATTGTGGAAGTTTTTGAAGATAACACAGACCGCGAGGTCGCGTCCTTGCGTCACGTATAATCATCGCGAAGCGGCGAGCGAGAAGGAGTGCCACGATGGCGCGCAAAATTGCGATTTTGGGAGGCACGGGGCCGGAGGGATCGGGGCTGGCGAACCGGCTTGCGCGCGCCGGCGAGCACATCGTTATCGGATCTCGCGAAGCGCCGCGCGCGCAGGAAGCAGCGCAGCAGCTGCGTGCCCGCATCGGCGGCGCCGCGCAGATCGAAGGCGCGGACAATGCCGCGGCCGCGGCACAGTGCGATGTCGCAGTGCTCACAGTTCCCTTCTCCGGCCAAGCAGCGTTGCTGAAGCAATTGAAAGGCGTGTGGAAGCCAGGCATTGTCGTGATCGACACAACGGTGCCGCTGGCCGCGACTGTCGGCGGCTCGCCGACGCGCATGCTGGGCGTGTGGCAGGGTTCGGCGGCCGAAGCTGCGGCAGAGTTGCTGCCGGAGGGTGTCAGCATTGCGGCGGCCTTTCAGAATTTAGGCGCGGAGTTGTTGGCCGGAGATGCGCCGATCGATTGCGACGTGCTGGTCTGCAGCGATGACGAAAAAGCCAAGCAGGTGGCGATGGAATTGGCGGCAAAGATTCCTGGAGTGCGCGCGCTGAATGGCGGAAAGCTCGAGAACGCGCGCATCGTGGAGTCGATTACCGCTCTGTTGATTGGGCTGAATATCCGCTACAAGGTGCACAGCGCAGGAGTACGGTTCACAGGATTGCCGGCAAAATAGTGGGACAGCCATTTCCGGCTGTCCGTCTTTGTTTTCGCCTCTGGGCCAGCGCATCTGGTCTCAATGGGTTCACCAGTCTAACGTTCCAGCGCTTTGCGGTCCCACTTCCCGAGGTCAGCGGCTCCGTCATACGTACTTTGGAGGAATTCCATCAGCGCCGCCTTCGGAGAGGCAGCGGCTCGCACATCGTCGTACATAAGCAAAAACTCTTTCATCTGCGGGTGGTAGAAGGCCGCTTGCGGCCGAACGCGCTGTTCTGAAAAACCCAGCGGTTCAGGCGCAGCATACGAGTAGAAAGCGGGCCCCGTGATGTCCCCTCCACCCGGCCAGAATCCGGCGCTGCTCACTTCGTGTGAGTACGCTTCCCGCGTGATCGTGTCGGCTCCTGGCCGTTCGGGCGCCACTCTCCCGGAGAAGCGCGTGACCGCAAGATCGAAACTTCCCCAGAAAAAATGCACCGGACTGGCCTTGCCCAAAAAGCCCGCGCGGAACTCCTTCAATACTTGGTCGACCCAGACTAGTATGCGCCAGAATTTATGGACGGCTTCCCGATCGTATGCCGAGTGAATATGGTCTTGCTCAAATGGCGTGGGATCGGGGATCTCGCGCGGCATCGTCCATATCTTCACACTTACGCCAAGTTCCGCCAGCGCCGCCATGAACTTCTCATAAAACTCCGCAACACTTTGCGGCACCAGGGCCATCGTGACGACGCGGCCTTCACTGGTTTCGATCGCGACAGTGTGGTCAATGAAATCAAACCGCACTTCGATTCCGTGCTGCTGATAGGGCATCGCCGACGTGGTCATGCCCCGTGCGGTGACGTAGAACGGCACGTTCCACCAGTGGTTTACGAGCGGACACAATTTCAGGCGCACTTTCCCGATGATCTGCGCCCACATATGCAACGTTGCCAGGGTTTCCTTCCAGGAGTCGAAAGGCAACGCGGGTAACGCCTCGTTCTCGCCTGCCTTGCTGCGAATGGCTTCTGGCGTCATGACTTATCCGTCCTCGCAAACCAATGTACACCCGGACGCAACCGCTCACGTATCGTATTGTGTTGTGGCTTGCAGGGAATGAGCGGCTTCGACGCGGACAGCCAGAAATGGCTGTGCCACTGTTATAATGGCGCTATGAAAGCACATGTTTGGGTGATGCCGAAACGCACGGTTCTGGATCCGCAGGGACAAACCATTCAACACGCGCTCTCCGGGCTCGGCTACGAGCAGGTGCGCGATGTGCGCCAGGGGAAATTCTTCGTCCTGAATCTCGACGGTTGGAGCCGCGACGAAGCGCAGTCGCAACTCGAGCGCATTTCCAAGGAAGTGCTCACCAATCCGGTGATTGAGGAATATCGCTTCGAGATTGTAGACTGAACTCTCCGCGCCTCCCGCATGCTCGAATTTGGCTGTTTTTCGCAATTCTTTGATCGCCGCGTGACGCCGCTCAGAAACTCCGTGTTACGCTTCCTTAGCTTCCCGTAGGAGAACCGCGTATGTGCGGAATTGTCGGTTATATCGGACCGAAAAAAGTCGTGCCCGTCATCATTGAAGGGCTGCGCAAGCTGGAATACCGCGGATACGACTCGGCGGGAATCGCCGTCGTCACGCAGGACGGCAAACTCGAAGTTCGCCGCGCCTCCGGAAAATTGCGCAACCTCGAAGAAGTGCTGCAGAAGTCTCCCATCGAGGGCACCTACGGAATCGGCCACACGCGCTGGGCCACCCACGGCCGCCCCACCGAAGAAAACGCGCACCCGCATCGCGACTGCACCGGGCAAATCGTAGTCGTGCACAACGGCATTATCGAAAATTATTTGGAGCTGAAAGAGCAGTTGCAGCGCGAGGGACACAAGTTCGTCACGGAAACGGACACCGAAATCGTCGCGCACCTGGTGGAGAAACATTCCAAGAACGCGCCGCTGGAGGAAGCCGTGCGCCGCTCGTTGAAAGAGCTGCGCGGCATTTATTCTCTGGTGTTCATGTCCGCGAAAGACCCGCACAAGATCGTCGCCGCCCGCATGGGACCGCCGTCGGTCATCGGTCTGGGCGATGGCGAATTTTTTGTGGCCAGCGATATCCCCGCGCTCCTCGAGCACACCCGCGAAATCTTTTTTCTCGCTGATGGCGACATTGCCGTGCTTACGCAGCAAGGCGTTAGCGTGATGGACCATGACGGCCGCCCAGTTAAGCGTCCCCCGCAACACGTCGCCTGGGACCCCATCATGGCGGAAAAGGGCGGCTACAAGCACTTCATGCAGAAAGAGATTTTCGAGCAGCCTCGCGCCGTGCGCGACACGCTGCTCGGTCGCATCTCGCAGGACACCGGCAAGATTTTCCTCGACGAAATGCAGATTACGGACCAACAGTTCCGGGAATTCCAGCAAGTGCGCATCGTAGCTTGCGGAACGAGCTGGCACGCCGGCCTCGCCGGAAAATTCATGATTGAGCGGCTGGCCCGGATGCAGGTGGAAGTCGATTACGGCAGCGAGTTTCGCTATCGCGACCCGATTCTCGACGGCAAAACGCTGACCGTGTGCATCAGCCAGTCCGGTGAAACCGCGGACACGCTTGCCGGGCAGCGCGAGGCAAAACTGAAGGGTTCGCCGACGCTGGCGATTTGCAACGTCATGGGCTCGATGGTCACGCGCGAAGCCGCGGGGACAATCTTGACGCATGCGGGCCCGGAAATCGGCGTCGCTTCCACGAAGGCATTTACTTCGCAAATGACGGCGCTGCTGCTGCTGGCCGTGTACCTGGGGCAAGTGCGCGGAAAATTGAGCGGCGACGCGGCCAAGAATCTGCTTCAGGAATTTACGCGCATCCCTCACAAGATCGAAACCGTGCTGCAAGGCGACGAAACCGGTCTGTACGAGACGCTGGGGCGCCAATTCTTCCGCAACACCGACTTTCTTTATCTCGGGCGCGGCATCCACTACCCGATCGCGCTGGAAGGCGCGCTCAAGCTAAAGGAAATTTCCTACATTCACGCGGAAGGCTATCCCGCCGGCGAAATGAAGCACGGGCCGAACGCGCTGATCGATGAGAATCTGCCAGTCGTGGTGCTCGCCACTCACGACAAAAACGATCCCGATTCCGTCACGCGCTACGAAAAAAGCGTCTCCAACATCCAGGAAGTGCGCGCCCGCGACGGTATCGTAATCTCTGTCGTGACCACCGGCGATCATCTCGCCCGCGAAGCATCCAATCATGTAATCGAGATTCCCCCGGCTCCCGAGCTGCTCTCACCTCTCCTCGAAATTGTTCCTCTGCAACTGCTCGCGTATCACATAGCCGTGCGCCGCGGCTGCGACGTGGACCAGCCTCGCAACCTAGCCAAATCCGTCACCGTTGAATGATGTATCTGTTTCATGTAGGGGCGCAGCATGCTGCGCCCCAGCTAGGCGCGATGTTAACTGTCTTCCGAGGCTCGGCTTTATCCCGTCAGTCTCGTAGAACCCTGGCGCTGCCACGGTTGCGCTAGACATAACCCGCCTCATCTCAGCAGCCAAAAAGTTTTTTCGGTAAACTAAGCTCATGCCCGTCCGCGTTGGTTTGATGATATTAATGCTAGCCGCCGCCTCTGCTATTCCGGCATGGGCGCAAGACGGCACCGTTGCAACCGCGCCTCTCAGTGAGATTCGCGCCGACGGACTCAAGTCCCTTCCCGAACAGCGGGTGGTTGCGCTGACCGGACTACAAACCGGCGCGCAAGTCGGCAAAGATGACCTGCAAGCCGCCGCCGACAAATTGGTCCAGAGCGGCCTTTTCGCCAAGGTCAAATACAACTTTCAGTCGCGCACGGACGGCGTGGCGGTGACCTTCCACGTCGAAGAAGCGCCGCGCGTTCCAGCGTACTTCGACAACCTCCCATGGTTCGCGGACAGCGAGCTGAACGACGCGATTCGCACCAAGCTCCCCTTTTATGACGGCACGCTCCCGGAAGCAGGCGCCGTGGTTGACCAAGCTGCCGAGGCCGTGGGGCAATTTCTTGTCACCCACGGCCTGCAGGCCGCCGTCGAACACCAGGTGGCGGGCAATCCGGTCGGCGACGGCAGCGTGCAGCTATTCCACATCAATGCGGAAGCGCTGCGCATCGCGACAGTCGAGTTTAGTGATCCATCGCTCAATTCCTCGCAGACCGTTCGGCAGCAGCTCCCTGAATTGCTCGGGAAGCCGTATTCACGGACCTCGATCGACATGTTCTTGACCGAACAGATTCGACCCACCTTTTTGCAGAAGGGTTTCCTGCGCGCCAAACTCGGCCCGCCGGAAGTGCGCCTAACCGGGAACCCAAATAAAAAACTGCCGGAACAAATTCCCGTGTACGTGCCGGTAAGTCCCGGCGCGGTGTATCGCTGGAAAGGCGTGGGATGGAGCGGAAACAACGTCCTGTCGTCGATCACGCTGGCGAACAGCGTGAAATTGAAATCCGGCGATATCGCCGATGGCATGGCCATTGAAGCGGGCTGGGATCGCGTGCGCGAAGAGTACGGTCGCCGCGGATATATGCAGGCGAAAGTGGAACCGGCGGCAACGTACGACGATACTGCGCACACGGTTGCCTACAACGTGCGCATCGATGAGGGAACGCCGTTCCGCTTCGGCTCGATCATAGTCACCGGGTTGTCTCCCAACGCCGAAAGACATCTGCGCGACGCGTGGCCGATTCCGCAAGGCCAACTATTTGACAAAGCGAAATTCGAGGAGTTTTTGACCAAGCTGCAGGCGCACTCCACGGAAATTTTCAAGGATATCCCGATACACTACGATGAAGTGGGCCACTGGCTGCAGGCCGATGAAGCGAAGGGAACGGTCGATGTGCTTCTGGATTTCAAGTAAGCTCCGCTTCTTTCGGCTTCCCGGTCGAGGCTTTCCGGACCCGCGATGCATCTTAACAGTGCGTTATACTGATTCGCGATGAGCGCATTCGTTCCAATTCGCGTTGCCGAAAATTCGGGCCTTTCACCGGAACAAAAGGAAACTTCGCTGCTCGCACGTCTTGCCGATGCCGGCTCTCTGATCGTTGCGCTCTCCGGAGGCGCCGACTCCGCGTACTTGGCCTGGGCAGCGCAACGCGCGCTCGGCGAGCGCGCGCTTTCCGTCACCGCGCTTTCCCCCAGCTTTTCGGCGCATGACCGCGCCGCCGTTGACGAATTCGTCCGCGCCTTCGGAATCCATCATGAATTCGTCGACACGCACGAGATGGAGAGTCCCGCCTATCGCGCAAACGCCGCCGACCGCTGTTTCTACTGTAAGGATGAGCTTTTCTCCGTGATGGATGCGATGGCGCAGCAGCGCGGATTCGCAGGGACCGCTTATGGAGTCAACGCGGACGACACGCTGGACTTCCGCCCCGGGCATCGCGCCGCGAAAGAGCATCGCGTGCTGGCGCCACTGCTAGATGCCGGGCTGCGCAAATCGGAAATTCGCCAGCTTTCGCAGCGCGCCGGATTGCCGACTTGGGACCGTCCCGCCTCCGCGTGTCTTGCCTCGCGCGTGCCCTACGGCACCGAAGTCACTCCCGAGCGGCTGACGCTGATCGAACGTGGCGAAGCGGCGCTGCGCGAACTCGGCTTCCGGCAGTTCCGCGTGCGCTTACACGACAATCTCGCGCGCGTGGAAATCGCGCCCGAAGAAATGGACCGCGCGTTCTCGAAAGGAACGAGCGCAGCGATCTCGCAAGCGCTGAAGCGCGCCGGATTCACCTATGTCGCGCTCGACCTCGAAGGCTATCGCCAGGGCTCGCTGAACGAAACGCTGCCGCAGCAGAAACGCTCTTGAGCTCGTCCCGCATTCGGAACATAATTCCGCACATTTCCGTATCTTCCTTTAGACAAGCTCCGGACTGTCACTATAGTCAAGCGGCGTTTGCCCTGAACTCGCATGGAGGAACGATGAGACATCGCAGTTTCGTGTCCCTGGCAGGTTTGCTCGCTGTCGCTGTGGCGAGCGCGGGCTGCGCGATGGGCCCATCGGTCAGCGGGAGCTTCGACCGCACGCTCAGCGTCAGCGGGCCAATTCGCCTCGAGCTAAACAATACTTCTGGCGACGTTTCCATCACGGGCAGCACCGACCGCAAAGTGCACGTTCATGGGGATGCCCACGCATCCGGCATCGGATTTGAAAGTCCCGAAAAACGCCTGAATGACCTGGTCGCCAATCCGCCGATTGAGCAGCACGGCGGTACGATTCGCATCGGCGAGGACATGCGCCGCCTGCGCAATGTGAGCGTCTCCTACGTGATCGAAGTTCCTCGCGACACGGAGGTTGCATCTCGGGTGCTCTCCGGCGCGCAAATAATTCAAGAAGTGCGCGGCCCGGTAAAAGCGGAAGCGGCTTCCGGCTCGATTCGCGTGAGCCACATCGAGCGACAGACGCAGCTTTCGACTTTGAGCGGCTCGATTCGCGCCGACAACATTGGCGAAGACATCCGCGCTAACAGCGCTTCCGGCACAGTCACCGTTTCCAACATCAAGGGAGATGTGCGCATCAGCGCGCTTTCCGGGTCTACGCAGATCGTCAAGCCGGGCGGGCGCGTCGAAGCCTCGACCGCTAGCGGCTCGGTCGACGTGGAAGGCGCAAACAGCGACGTAAAAGCGCATGCGGCGTCCGGTCGCGTAAATGTACAGGGGAATCCGGTCGCAAACAGCTATTGGGATCTAAAAACGGCCTCGGGAAGCGTTCAGTTAGCCGTGCCGGCGAATGCAAGTTTTCATTTGGCTGCCGAGGCCGTTTCCGGCGAAATCAAGACGGACATTCCGATAATGGTTGAAGAAAAAGGCAAGCATTCCCTGCGTGCTCGAGTTGGCAGCGGCAACGGCGGGCGCGTCGAAGTTCACACCGTCTCTGGCGAGATTCGCTTGCGCGCCACATAAACCGCATCGATGCCGCGCATCATCCGCCTGGCATTTCTACCTGTGCGAAGCAGCCTTCAACGGAAACTGACTGGCCACTTCCCGCGCGGCCAAAATCGTGTTCACGTGGATGCGCACGGTGTCCTCGACCCGCCTCGCGTAGCCGCCGGCCAGCGCGGTCGCCACGGGAATGCCCCGGCGGCGCGCTTCTTCAAATACGCGGCGATCGCGTTCCTTCAGTCCCTTCTTTGTCAGCGATAATCCGCCCAGTTGATCCTCGCTGAATGGGTCCGCGCCTCCAACATAAAACAAAAGCTCGGGACGAAATTCATCGAGCGCCTTCTGCACGGCGGGCAGCAGCGCGCCGAGGTATTCATCGTCGTCGGCGCGATCCATCATGTTCAGATCGATGCTTGATGGCGGCTTGTGCGCGGGATAATTGTTTTCCTGGTGGATGGAGAGCGTGAACACCGAAGGATCGCCGCGGAAAATGGCCGCGGTGCCGTTGCCGTGGTGCACGTCGGTATCGACGACCATGGCCTTCCGGACGGCACCATCCGCTTGCAAGCGCCGAATGGCCACGGCAACATCGTGGATGGCGCAGAAGCCTTCGCCGTGATCGGGGTATGCGTGATGAAATCCGCCGCCAAGATTTGCGCCGAAGCCGTCACGCAACGCGCATTGTGCGGCAAGAATCGATCCTCCGGCCGCGAGCCACACGGCGTCTACCAGCTCGCGCGAGTACGGAATTTCCAGCAGCATCACTTCACTGGCAGTGAGCGTGCCGGTTTTTAATTTGCGCACCCATTCGGGGGTATGCACGCGCAAGATATCTTCGTCGGTCGCAGGCTCCGGTTTCGCGAAATCTTCGGGATCCGCGATCTTCTCGGCCATGAGCGCTTCAGCGATGAGCCGAAACTTCTGCGAAGGAAAAACGTGCGGGCCGAGATTCAAATCATATTTATCGTGATAGACAACCTTGAAGGGCAACATCGTGGTTTGCGTGGTGGATTACGATTCAGACTCTACTCGGCGAATCTCCGCGTACTCTGCGTCTCTTTACCCTGCTTGCCCCGAGCCCCGAGGGGAGCCTCGAAGGGTGCGTTATCTTTTTCTTTCTCTTAATTTTCGCGCTCAAGGATAAAGTCCGGCAACGTCCGCAGCGCGCGCGCATATTCCGAATCGCCGTGACCATTCAGGCAAGCCTTCGCGCGACGCGCATACTCATGCGCCAGGTTGCGCGCCCGGTCGAGCGCGCCAGATTCCTGCACCAACGCAACAATCGTTTCCGGCCGGACGGAATCGAATTCCTTTTCCTCGAGCACCCGCGCCACTAACTCCCGCGCGTCACGATGACCATTCTCCATGGCGTAGATCAGCGGCAGCGTGACTTTGCCCTCTTTTAGATCGCTGAGCACCGGCTTGCCAAGCTGTTCGGCCGACGCCGTAAAATCCAGCAAGTCATCAACCAACTGAAAAGCGAGTCCCGCGTAGCGGCCGTATTCGGCGAGTGCCTCTTCGCCGGCGTCTTCCAAGCCGCCGAGCACCGCGCCTAGCCTCGCACAGCCGCTGAAAAGGCATGCCGTCTTGTAAGTAGCGAGTCGCAGCGCGTCCTCTTCGGTCACGTCAATGCGGCCGATTTTTTCCAGCTGTATCAGCTCGCCTTCCACCATTTTTTGCGTGAGATCGATCAGAATGTCCAGGATGCGGAAGTTGCGTTCTTCGAGCGCCATCTGAAACGAGAGCATGTACAGCCAGTCGCCCGCCAGCACGCTGCGATGATTGCCCCAGCGCGAATTTGCCGAAGGCCGGCCGCGCCGCGTATTGGCGCTGTCGATCACGTCGTCGTGAATCAGCGTGGCGCTGTGCAGCAGCTCGACCACGGCGCCTAGTCGAATCGCGCCGTCGCTTTTGGTCCGGCCGGCGTAGCGCGCGGAAAGGAGCAAGAGCGCCGGGCGCAAACGCTTGCCGCCGCCTCCCAGGAGGTAGCTGGTGATTTCGGAAACGGGCTCGAACGCCGCGGCGGTTTGCCGCGTCAACTCCTGCTCCACCAGGACAAGGTCGTCCCGGACGAGGTCAAAAATTTCCCTGGCCGTCAGCAGTGCGATGGCTTTCTCCCTGGCCTGCTTCGATCCTGTGTCAGATGGCATCGGACAATACCACGCGCAAGCTCGCGCGGTCGAACTATTGTGGTTCTGCTGCCGCGGACTTTTCCGGCGAATTCGCGGTTAGGCCGAAGAACCGGCGGAAATTCCCTGCCGTCGCCAACGCAATATCTTCCGCGGCTAAGTTTCTCACACTACCGATAGCCTTGGCCACCTCGCCGACATAGGCCGGCTCGTTGCGCTTGCCGCGGTACGGTTGCGGCGCAAGGAACGGAGAGTCCGTTTCAATCAGAAGATTCTCGAGCGGCAAACCTTTCGCAACGTCGCGAAGGTTCTGCGCTTTCGGATAAGTCGAATTTCCCGCAAAGGAAATCAGGAATCCCATGTCGAGGCCCCTCTTGGCGTCTTCCAGCGTGCTGGTGAAGCAATGCAAAATCCCGCCGATTCCGGTGGGACGCCAATTTTGTTCGAGGACATCGAGGCAATCGGCCCAGGCGTCGCGGCAATGGATGATTATCGGCAGCTTCGCCTTGGCGGCCAACTCCATTTGATCGCGGAACACGCGCTGCTGCACTTCGCGCGGCGAATGATCGTAGAAATAGTCGAGTCCGATTTCTCCGTAAGCGATCACGCGAGGGTGCTGCGCCAGCTTCGCAAGCTGCTCGAGGTGCGCAGGGGTAAGTTCCTTCGCCTCGTGCGGATGCGTGCCGACGGTGGCGTAAATCCAATCATGCTGCTCGGCAAAAGGAATCGCCGCATCCAGCTTTTCGGGGCCTGGCCCTGAGCCGATGGCGAGAAGGGTGCTTACGCCCGCGGCGCGCGCGCGGTCGAGCATGGCCTCGCGATCCTCCGCAAATTGCGGGAAATCAATGTGCGCATGCGAGTCAATCAGTTCCATCGTAGCCTGTTAACCCTTGTCGATCCCACGAGTCCCTTGTAGCCGCGCAGCATGCTGCGCCAGTCTTGCCTTTGCCGACGAGACTCCATCTACACTTGGATTCTCCAAATCGCGTTCCCACCGAAGCGGATTCTCCGCGATATAGCGGCTCGCGTCCGAGAACTCCCGCCCATCTCGTATCACCCGATCAAAATAATTTGGCTGCCAGATCCTGCCCTGCCAGTGCAATTCCTCGCGGCCCCGTCTGCTTACTTCAGCCTTAAAGGACCGAACGATCGCGGAGAGGGAACCAGATTGCACGCCTTGCGATCGCCTTTGCTGCCTCCCCTGTAGCGGCGCAGCATGCTGCGCGAGTCCTGTTGCCGTTATCTCAATAATTCCATGTAAATGGTTTGACATAATCACAAACGAGTGCAAGTTAACTCGCGCAAAATGTAGCGGGATAGCGATCCAACTTTCGCGCGCGATGTGGCCAAGCGCCGTTAGTTCAACTTGCTCCTTCTCAATTCGACCGAGAACACATCGCCTTTGACTCGCACAGATAGTTACGAAATACAATCCCGACAATGAATAATCGCGTGTCTTCAGCCTCATCGGCCGGTATCCAGGATGCGAGGGTTGGGCCTTCATTAGAAACCAAGACTGGCGCAGCATGCTGCGCCGCTACAAAGGAGGCAGCTACTTCAACCTTGCGCCGACCTCGACGTCTTCGGTGAAGGCGGCGAGGACTGGCCGACCCTCGGGGCCGACGCTGGCGGCCACGATCATGCCGTTGGACTCGACGCCGCGTAGCTTTCGCGGCGCGAGGTTCACCACCACGACGACCTTGCGGCCGACCAGCGACTCGGGTTCGTAATACTGCGCGATGCCGGCGCAAATCTGGCGCACTTCGCTGCCGATGTCGACCGTCAGCTTGAGCAGCTTGTCCGCGCCAACGATGCGCTCGGCCGTTTTGATCTGGCCCACGCGCATCTCGACTTTCGCGAAATCTTCAATCGCGATTTTTTCGGGAGCGGTCTGCGCCGCCGCGCCCGATGGCGCTGTTGCCGCGCTGCCGCTCGCCGCTGGTGTCACTGCCGGCTTCTGAGGTTCGCTTTCCATCGCTTCCATCCTCTCCATAGCTTCTTGTTTTTCGACTCGCGGAAACAGCGTCTCCGCTTTTGCAATCCTTGTCCCCGGCCGGAGCGTTCCAAACTCCAGCGCGTCAATTCCCTGCTCTCCCACGGACCCGCCCTGCCCCAGCGCTTTCCAGAGCCTCTCGGTTGCGCCTGGAATCACTGGATGCGCCAGCACCGCGACAACGCGGAGCGTATCGGCGGCAATCCACAGCACTGTTTCTAGTTGCGCGCGCTTGGCAGGGTCTTCCGCGAGTACCCAGGGCTTCTGCTCCGAAATCAGCAAATCCACGTCGGTGATCAGCCGCCAGATTTCCTCGAGCGCGCGAGTGAATTGATATTGCTCGTACAGCGACCGAATCTGCTGAATTCTTTCCGGCACGCGCCATGGCGCAAGGGAAATCGCCAGCTCGCCGCTACCTTTGGGCAGCGCACCGCCGCAGTATTTCTCGACCATCGTCAGCGTACGGCTGGCGAGATTGCCGAGGCCGTTGGCCAGATCGCTGTTGTAGCGCTGTACCAGCGCGTCGTAACTGAAGTTGCCGTCCTGGCCGAAAACTGTCTCGCGCAGCATGTAGTAGCGCAGAGCATCCATCCCCAGCACATGTGCGATGGGGCGCGGCTGAACTACGTTTCCCTTGGACTTGCTCATCTTGCCGGCGTCAATCAGAAACCAGCCGTGCGCCCATACCTGCTTTGGCCCGGGGAGACCAGCGGCCATCAGGAATGCAGGCCAGTAGACGGTGTGAAAGCGAATGATGTCTTTGCCAACGAGGTGCAAATCCGCGGGCCAAAAACCGCGCTGCTGATATTCCGGGCCGCCGACTGCACTGAGATAAGCGGTCAATGCGTCGAACCAGACGTAGAACACATGAGGCTCTTCGCCAGGTACGGGAATGCCCCAGCGAATCGACGTGCGGGTAATGCTCAGATCGCGAAGACCGCCTTCGACGAAGCTCAGAATTTCGTTGCGACGCGTTTCCGGCTGAATGAAATTGGGGTTCTTCTTGTAGAAATCGAGAAGCGGCTGCTGAAACGCGGAAAGCTTGAAGAAATAATTTTCTTCAGTGACTGTTTCCGTGGGCCGGCCGCAATCCGGGCAATTCTCGCCGGGTTTTACATCCACGTAGGCGTTGTCGTAAATGCAGTATTGCCCGGTGTAATGGCCGGGATAAACGAACCCGTTTTCGCGGCACAACTTGAACAGCCACTGCACGGTGCGCGCGTGGCGCACCTCCGTGGTGCGAATGAACTCATCGGCGGGAACACCGAGCTCCTCCCACAAAGCGCGCCAAGCCTCGGCCATTTTGGCGACAAACTCCGACTCCGCTATGCCGGCCTTCTGCGCGGCGCGCTCGACATTGACGCCGTGCTCGTCGGTGCCCGTGGTCATCACGACTTCGTAGCCTTGCATGCGCTTGTAGCGCCGCACGGTGTCGGCCACAACGGTTGTGTAGGTGTGGCCGATGTGCGGCAAGCCGTTCGTGTAGTAGATCGGCGTGGTCAGGTAAAATTTGGGTTTCGCTTGCGCCATGTTCCGGTCGTTAGTTCTTAGTTGTTGGTTCTTAGTCAAAAACTCAGCTCGAGATCTGATGCCGTTTCTTCCGTCTAATGATGAAAACGTTCCTGCCTTTTCTTTCTTCACTTACAACTAATCACTAAGAACTAACTACTAACAACTAACTACTGCCTTCGTACTTGCGCAGGGCTTCGTTGATTACGCGCTGCAGGGGGACGTTTTTTTCTTGCGCGAGTTTCCGGCAATCGTCGTATTCAGGAGAAACGTGCAAGATGCGCCCGTTTACGCGGGACAGCTTGATGCGCACTTCGCCGAAGCTGGTGGTCACCTTCACGGATTCGCGCGGGAGTACGCGGCGCTGCGCCGAATAGGTGCGCACGCCAAACGTGGTGGTCTCCGCGAAAATCAGCGACATGAGCGCTTGCGCGTCCGTGGGTTGGCACAAAACGGTGAGCAGCGTGCCGGGGCGGTTCTTCTTCATCTGCACCGGCGTAGTAAAAACGTCCAGGGCGCCCGCGGCGAGCGCTTTCTCCTGGAAATAGCCATAAATTTGCGGGTTCATGTCGTCGAGATTGGCCTCGATGACGGTAATTTCCTGGTCGTAGCCCGGCACAGTTTTTTCCGCCGCTTCACCGACCATGATGCGCAGCACGTTTGGCTGGCCTTCCAGATCGGCGGTGCCCGCGCCGTAGCCAATCGCGGAAACGCTCATCGGCGGCTGCGGGCCGAAAGAATCGCACAAGGTCGCGACAATCGCCGCGCCTGTTGGCGTCACCAACTCGCGCTGGACTCCGTTGGAATAGGTTGGCTTGCCTTGCAGCAGATTGGCGGTCGCTGGAGCCGGTACCGGCAAGATTCCGTGCGCCATCTTTGCCGTGCCGCCGCCTACGTTCAGCGGTGAACACGCAAATTTCTCGATGCCAAGCGCGTGAAAGCCGATGCACGCGCCGACGATGTCCACGATGGCGTCCACGGCGCCAACTTCGTGAAAATGAATTTTCTCGAGCGGCACGTCGTGCACGCGCGCTTCGGCTTCGCCTAGCTTCTGGAAAATGGCCGCAGCGCGTTGGCGCACGGGAGGCGCAAGCTGTGAATTCTGCAGGATTTCCAAAATGGCGCTGAGCGAGCGGTGCTTCTGCTGGTCTTCTGTTTTTACGCGCGCGTACGTTGCCGCCATGCCGTTTTTCCAAACTTTTTCGGCGGACAGTTCCCATCCGGGAAGCTGCAATCCGCGCAGGCCGGCGCGGAGCTGCGCGACTTCACAGCCCGCATCTAGCAGCGCGCCGAGAGTCATGTCGCCGCTGATGCCTGAGAAACAGTCAAAATACGCGAGTTTCATGGGAGTACGCCGCCGCGCGGTACTGCCAGGTCCGCAAAGAAATGTGTCCGTCGGGAGCATTTCGATACTATCGGCGGCGGTGTGGGGTGTCAAATCTGGGATGGCGATGCCACCCCCTCCCCCCGGTTTCTCGGATCTGCGGAATCTAAAGGACTTGCGCACAGAATGCGTTGGATCTGCAGAAACTAATGGAGTTACAGTCAATTCACACAGACGGATGGCGAATGATGCGTCGCGTAAAGTCATTGGATGCTGACGATTAGGCAGCTAGCTCGCGAGAGATAAAGAAACGCAGAGACGAAAGTTGGAGGGTCGGTTTGGCTTACTCTAAACCCTCAGGTCCAAACACCGGACCTGACCTACAGCTATATCGCACAACTCGCAGAGGACGATAGACGCAAAACCACCCGAAAACAGTGTAGCAGGAATGTGTGTGCTTGTCAAGAATTTTAGCTTTTGGTAAATACTTGAAATGGCGGGAGTTGGGCCCCGGGACAAAGCCAGGACGGGAGCACTGGCCCGAAGCTGTCTAGCAAATACTGGTGTGCAATTGTCGACGCTTTGACCGGACATGGGCGCGTCTCTATACTGTGGTGCCCTACATTTAACTTGTGTGCCAAGCTGGGGCGCAGCAGTGCTGCGCCCCTACGTAGGAATTGGAACTGACTGAGGCTTCTTGTATTTAGAAATCACTACACGCCTCCGCGACGCACTGGCGAAGCATATCCGGGCTAAATACGGGGTGGAGTTGCCTATTGTGCTGGAGCGGCCGCCCAAGATCGAGATGGGCGAGGTCGCTTCGCCGGTGTGTTTTGAGCTGGCCAAGCGGTTGAAGAAGGCGCCGCGGCAGATTGCGCAGGAGATTCAGAACGGGTTACCGCCAGTGACTGGTGTCGCCAGGCTTGATGTGGCGGGGGCTGGGTATCTGAATGCATATTTCGATCGTGGGGCCTTTTGGGAGGCTGCACGGAGCGAGGCTCAGCAGAGCATTCCTCAGGGGCCAAAGCCTTATGTGGCAGCGCCAATCGATGTCGGATCTCAAGGTCCGACCCCAAGCGCCGGATCGGAGAAGACGGACAGCCAGAAATCGCTGTCCCACAAGATTATTGTGGAGCATACGAGCATTAATCCGAACAAGGCGGCGCACATTGGGCATGTGCGGAATGCGGTGCTGGGCGACACGATGGCTAGAACGCTGAGGCACGCGGGGCACAACGTGCAGGTGCAGAACTATATCGACAACACGGGGGTGCAGGTGGCGGATGTCGTCATCGGCCTCCTGCACATGGAGAAGCGCACTCCGGTTAGCGTGAAGATGCTGGCGATGGAGCCGCGTTTTGATTATTACTGCTGGGATGTGTACGCCGCGGCGACACAGTTTTTCGCGGAGGACAAGGAGCGGGCGGCAAAATTGCGCGGCGAGACGCTGAAAGCCATCGAAGAGGGGCGAGGCGAAGAGGCGGACGTCGGGCAAGTGGTGGCGGATGCGATTGTTAGCGCTCATCTGCGGACCATGGCGCGGCTGGGGATTACTTATGAGCTGTTGGCGCGAGAGAGCGAAATATTGCATTTGCATTTTTGGGATTTGGCGTTTGCGAGGCTGAAGGAAGCGGGAGCGATTCAGTTTGTGCAGCATGGAAAAATGGCGGGATGCTGGGTCATGCCATGGAGAGGCGAAGAAACTTCAGGAATTAACACAGAGGACACTGAGGGCACAGAGGGCACAGAGGGCACAGAGGAAGAGAATACGCAGGACAAGATTATTGTTCGGTCGAATGGGACGGTGACGTACGTTGGGAAAGATATTGCTTATCAGCTTTGGAAATTTGGGCTTCTCGGGAAAGATTTTCGTTATGCGAAATGGCCGAAGGCGCCCGAGGGCGAAGAAGTCTGGGCGACGACGAGCGGTGCGAACGATCCGAACGCTCCGCCCTTTGGCGCGCCGGCTAAGACGGTCTACAACGTGATCGATGCACGGCAAGCGTATTTGCAGGACGTCGTGGCGCAAGGCTTGCGCGGCTTGGGGCATGCCGAGGCGGCGGAGAATTCGATTCATTTGTCGTACGAGATTGTGGCGCTGACTCCGACGTGCGCGGCGGAGATGGGATATGAGCTGTCCGCCGAAGAAGCGAAGAAGCCATACGTGGAGGTGAGCGGGCGCAAAGGGTTTGGTGTGAAGGCGGATGACCTGATTGACCGGCTCGAGACCGCGGCGCTCTCGGAAGTGCAACAGCGGCACGCGGAGATGAATGCGGACGAGCAAAAGCGAACCGCGCATGCAATCGCCGTGGGGGCGCTGCGATTTTTTCTGCTGAAGTTCACGCGCAACGCGATCATCGCGTTTGATTTTGCGGACGCGCTGAGTTTTGAGGGCGAAACGGGGCCGTACTGCCAGTATGCCGTGGTGCGCATCCGCGGAATTCGCCGCAAAGGCGCGGAAGCGGGAGCGGCGCGGGTGGCGGTGAGCGCGGAGACGGCGCAGAAGCTGCTGGCCGGCGCGGAAGGCAACGGATTGTGGGAAGTATTGCTGGCGGCGGGATCGCTGGATTACGCGGTGGATGCGGCGATTGGCGCGCGGGAGCCGGCGTTTGTGGCGAAATATGCGTTTCAGTTGGCGCAGGCGTTCAACAATTTTTATCACAAGCACCACATTTTGTCGGAAGGGGATGAGCAGAAGCGCGCGTTTTTGCTGGGCTTGACGGAATTGGTGGAGGCGGAATTGGTGCGCGCGTTGGATTTGATGGGAATTGACGCGCCGGAAAAGATGTAGGGGCGCAGCATTTGGTGCGCCTCTGCTATCCGGTACAAACCTTGAAAGCGACTTCATCGTTGAAATTTACGCCAAGCTGGGGCACAGCAGTGCTGCGCCCCTACTATCCGGTACAAACCTTGAAAGCGACTTCATCGTTGAAATTTGCGCCGAGATGGGGCGCAGCAGTGCTGTCCAGTGCCACGACATGATTTACACCGGTTGCCAGGACATCCTTTACACATGGACGTTTCGCTCCGTCTTCGATGGGGCGTTTGCGGAATCCGCGGAGGGAGCCCGTAGGGCGACCGGAGCGGATTTCGCAAACGCGGCGCGCGGCGCCACCAGCGCCTGCGTTTTCTCGCCGATCGGGTCGATCTCCCGAATGTACATGTCGCGATAACTCACCAGCAACTTTTCGTCGAAGCGTTCCACGCACACTCTTTGTCCGGCCAGCGCTTCGCACACGAACCAGCGCTGCCCCGCTGCCGACAGCATCCCGCCGGCATCCAGGCGCCGCACCTCGCTCCCAAGCGGATACTCCCAGGCGCGCGGCTGTTCCTGATACGCGCGTGTGCTGGGCCGATACCGCTGCGCCCCTACGCGGAGGGTGAGCCTTGAGAGACGATTTCGATGAAGAGGCGTTGCATCCCGGTCATCACTCGATTCGACTCAGCGGTTACGACTACTCCTCGGAAGGACTCTACTTCATCACGATTTGTTCTCACGAGAAGCGTTGTGTCTTTGGACGGATTGTCGAAAGTCAGGCGGTGTTGAGTCCAGCGGGGCTCATTATTCGGGAGTGTTGGGTCGCGATTCCTTTGCATTTTGCACGAACACGATTGCATGCATTTGTGATCATGCCTAACCATTTGCATGGAATTGTTGAAATTTGTAGCGAACTGGGGCGCAGCAATGCTGCGCCCCTACGGGGGACGGAGGCCTCGGTGCAAGCTGGGTCACTTGGGGCGATTGTGCGATCGTTCAAGGCGGCGGCTACTAAGCGAGTGCATCAGCAACTTAAATGGACGAGACCGTTTTGGCAGCGGAATTATTTTGAGGCTATTGTGCACGACGGGGAGGAATTCTCTAAGGCTGTGCGGTACATCTTGGAGAATCCGGCGCGGTGGGAATGGGATCGGGAGAATCCGGAGCGGAAACCGTTGCCTCGGCAGGGCGCACCCCGTTGAGTAGCAAGCACAGTCACGACTTGGCGTTTGGGGCGCAGCGGTGCTGCGCCCCTACTTGGCCGCTGCGCCTAGCAGGTCAACCAGCGCGCTTATAAATTTGTACATCAGGGCGCGCGTTTCAGTAGGACATGACGAGGTGGATTAAGGTGCGCAGGGCTACGCCTGTTGGGCCTTTGGCTAGCCAGGGCTTGACGTCGTCGTTCCAGGCGGTGCCTGCTATGTCGAGGTGGATCCAGGGGGAGTCGCCGGTGAACTCCTTGATGAACATGGCGCCGGTGATGGCGCCGCCGCCTTTGCCGCTGCCGATGTTCTGGATGTCGGCGACGGTGCCTTTGATGAATTCGCGGTAGTCATCGTCGAGGGGCATTTGCCACATTTTTTCGCCGGCGGCTTTGGCGCTGGCGAGCAGCTTGTCGGTGAAAGGCTGGTCGGAGCCGAAGACGCCGACGTTGATGTTGGAGAGGGCGACCACGATAGCGCCGGTAAGTGTGGCGGCGTCAATCAGGTGCGTCGCGCCTAGCTGCTTGGCGTAATGGATCCCGTCGGCAAGAATGAGGCGGCCTTCGGCGTCGGTGTTGAGCACCTCGATGGTTTTGCCGGACATGGCGGTCTGGATGTCGCCGGGCTTTTGCGCGCGGCCGCCGGGCATGTTTTCAGTGCTGGGAACGACGCAAATTACTTTGACGTTTGGCTTTAGCGTCGCGAGGGCGCGCATGACGCCGAGCATGGTGGCGCCGCCAGCCATGTCGTACTTCATTTTTTCCATGCCGTCAGAGGGCTTGATGGAAATGCCGCCGGTGTCGAAGGTTACCGCTTTTCCAATTAGGCCGATTACGGGCGCGCCGGCCTTCGGGTTAGGCGGCGTGTAGGTGACGACCATCATGCGCGGCGGCTCTACGCTGCCTTGGGCGACACTGAGGAGGGCGCCCATTTTCAGGTCCGCGATGCGTTTTTCGTCGAGGATCTCGACAGAAAGGCCAGCGTCTTTGGCCATGGCCGCGGCTTTTTCGGCTAAGACCTTTGGCGTTAGCTTGTTGGAAGGCTCGTTAATGAGATCGCGAGCGAAATTCTGGGAATCGGCGATGACTGTGCCGCGGGCGAGGCCTTTTTCGGCGGCCGCGCGATCCTGCTCGGGGAAGCCGGTCAACATAATAGAGTCAACGGTCTTAGCGTCCTTTCTCTCGGTTTTGTATTTGTCGGATTCAAAGTTCGCGGTGAGAGCGCCCTCGGCAGCGGCTTGCGTGGCGGATTCGACGGATTCGTTTTCGCGCAGAAGGAATGCGAACTGCTTGACGGAGCGAGACTTAAGGTAGCGAAGGGCGGCCCCGGCGATCTTGCGGAGCACGGCGGGGTCGAATTTTTCGCGCTTCCCTGCTCCCACTAGCAGCAGGCGTGCGGCTTTGAGGCCTCGTGGTGCATGCACCAAGGTCGTCTCCAACGGCTTGCCGGTCAGTTCGCCGCTAGTGGCTAGCTTGCGGAGCAGGCCGTCGGTGAGCTGATCGATTTCCGCGATGCGACCCTGGATGGGGTCGGCGTCCTCAAAGACATAGGAGACCAGGGCTTCGGTCTCGAGCGTGGCAAACGGCTTTGTTTCCAACGTGATCTGCATGTTGCGTCATCGCCTCCGGTTGCGATACATAGCTTGTTCGGCTTCCCTGCGCGCTTCCTTGGTCCGCTCACTCTGGCGGCGGTCCCAAGTCTTTTTGCCTTGCGCCAGGGCGATCTCGCACTTGGCGATGCCGTCGCGGAAGTATATCCGCAGGGGAATTACGGTCAAACCTTTGGCCTCGGTGCGGCCGGCGAGCTTGTGGATTTCATTCTTGTGGAGCAGCAGCTTGCGCGAGCCCAGGGGTTCGTGGTTCCAAGGGCCACCCGGCATGTATTGGGCGATGTGGGCGTTGACTAACCAAGGGCCGGTAGACTTAAAATCGACGTAGGCGTCGCGAATATTCGCCTTTCCTTCGCGAAGGGCTTTCACCTCCGTGCCGTGGAGGACCAGGCCGGCCTCATATCTCTCGAGCAGATGATAATTGTAGGAGGCGGCGCGGTTTTGCGCCACGATCTGCTCTTTGCTTTTTTCGGCCTTTTCGGTCTTTTTGGGTGGTTTGGGCACTAGATCCAGTCATATGTTGCAGCAGCACTAAATCTTAGCCGCCAGCGATACCGGATGCAACACAGCCAACCCGCAGTGCCTTGTCCGACCTCTAACCCGATGCTAGACTCGAAGGACTTGGTCTTGAACAAACACAATGTGGAGAGCGCATGGGTCGCTGTAGCAAGCTGATTGTTTGCCTGGGTGCCGGTATGCTGGCAGCGGGCTGCCCTAAGGGTAAGACGGACTACACTCAAGGGCGGAGGGCCGAACATCTTCAGGATTATGACGCCGCGTATGACTACTACCAGAAAGCGCTGAAGAACGATCCCGAGAACGCAGAATACCTGATTAAGTTCAACCAGGCGAGGTTTGAGGCCAGCTCGCTGCACGTGAAAAACGGCGTGAAGTTGCGCGAGCGCGGACAACTGGAAGCGGCGGCTTCGGAGTTTCAGCGCGCGGCGGCTATTGATCCGTCGAGCCCGATTGCCGAACAAGAATTGCGCAAGACCGTGAGCATGATCGAGGAGAAGAATCGGGCGAACAACGCGGCCACGGAGCCCCCGAAGAGTGAGAGCGGCGAACTGCCGCTGGCGTCGACGCCACCGGAACTCAAGGTGCTTTCACGAGCGCCAATTAGTTTGCATATGACGAATGACGCGAAAATCGTGTTCGAAACGATCGCGAAGCTGGCGGGCATAACGGTAATTTTTGACCCGGACTTTCCCGCGCGGCGAATTCCGGCGGAACTGGACAACGTGACCCTGCAGCAAGCGCTGGACATCGCGTCGCTGGAGGCCAAGGCAGTTTGGAAGCCAGTGACGGAAAACATTATTTTTGTTTTTCCGGACCAGCCGGCGAAGCGCCGAGACTATGAAGAGAGCGTGGTGCAGACGTTTTATCTGTCAAATACGGTGCAGGCGCAGGATTTGACGGAAATCGTGACGGGGCTGCGGCAATTGCTGGATTTGAAGCGGATTCAGCAGCTGAACGGGCAGAATGCCATCATCATTCGGGATTCGCCGGACAAGCTGCAGGTTGTGGACAAGGTCATCCGGGACATCGACAAGGCCAAGCCGGAAGTGGTGGTGCAAGTCCAAGTGGTGGAGGCGCGCGTAGACAAAATGCGCAACCTGGGAATTTCTCCGGGGACTTCGGCCAGCATCGCGGTGGTGCCGCCGGGTACGACGACGACCACGGTCACAACCGGAACTACGAATAACAACAATACGATCACGTTACAAAATCTCGGGCACCTTACGGGAGCGGATTACGCAGTAACCTTGCCGAGCTTTACGGCCACTGCGCTGCTGGCGGATTCGACGACGAAGATCATTCAAAATCCGGAAATTCGCTCGGTGGACGGGCAATCGGCGAAGCTGCGCATTGGCGATCGCGTGCCGATCGCTACGGGCAGCTTTCAGGCTGGTGTGGGCGTCGGCGGGGCAGCCGGGACCGGGTTCGTAAACCCACTGGTGAACACACAATTTCAGTATCAGGATGTGGGCGTAAGCGTGGATATAACCCCCCGGGTGCACCCGAATCATGAAGTGAGTCTGAAAGTGCTGGTGGAAGTATCGTCGGTGACCGGACAGCAGCCCATTGGTGGAATTCAAGAGCCGATTATCAGCCAACGAAAAATCGAGCATGAAATCAGGTTGAAAGAGGGGGAATCCAACGTCCTGGCTGGGTTGATCACGCGAACCGACACGAAGAGCATCAACGGCTGGCCGGGCTTGGCGCACATACCGCTGCTGCGTTATTTCTTTTCGGAGGACCAGCACCAATCCGAGGACGATGAGATCCTGATCATTCTGACGCCGCATATTGTGCGCATGCCGGAATGGACGCGCGCGAATTTGCGGCCGCTGTATACCGGCTCGGAATCGGAAGTGAAGGTGCGGCGCGATGCGGAGGTGCGCTCGCCGAATGCCGAGCCGCGAGCGTCGGCGCAACCAGGTGCGGCGAACGCGGGGCAGCAGGCTTTGGGCGCGACAGTTCCTCCTTCGCAGGGAGCAGCTCCGACAGCGCCTAGCGCTTTGGGTGCGGCGACAACGGTACCTAGCGACACGAATGCGTCGCAAATCCGGTTTGAGCCGCGCAGCCTGTCACTGAAAGTGGGACAGCAGCAGACCATTGGCGTGGTGGTCGAAAATGTGAAGGATCTGTTCTCGATTCCGCTTCTGCTGCAATACAACCCGGCGGTGATCAGCGTTGAAGAAGTGCAGCACGGAGGATTTTTGTCGGGCGGAACTCAGGAAATCGCCATCGTATGTTCGGGGTGCGGCTCGGCAAATCGCAGCGAGAAAGAACACGGGCAGGCGATAATTTCCGCGACGCGGCAACCGAACACGGCGGGAGTGAGCGGCACGGGGACGATCATGGGGATCGTGGTGAAGGCGATTGCTCCGGGCAATTCGAACTTGTCCATCGTGCAAGTGAACGCCAAGGACTCGCAGCAAAAACCCATCCCGCTGGTGACCGTGGAAGCCACGGTGCAAGTACAGCCGTAATAGTCCGCAAGAGCTTGGAGTATGCGCAGAATTCTCAATCGCAGGCGAGATCGTTCCGAACAAGGCATGACCTTGCTGGAATTGATCCTGGCCTGCGCGATCCTGATGATTTTGTCTTCGGCGGCACTGCCGATTGCGCGTTACAGCATCGTGCACAAGAAGGAGGAATTGCTGCATTACGAACTTCGGCAAATGAAAGATGCGATTGACCGCTACAAGGACCTTGCGGATTCCAACAAGATTCGCGTGGAAGTGGGAAGCGAGGGCTACCCGCCAGACCTGGAAACGTTGGTAAAGGGCGTGAAGCTGGGCGCGGGCGACGACAAGAAAATACGATTCTTGCGACGCATTCCGGTGGACCCGATGACGGGACAAGCCGAATGGGGTTTGCGGTGCGTGTCGGACGACCCGGATTCCAAAAGTTGGTGCGGGAAGAATGTCTTTGATGTGTATTCGAAATCGCAGGGCACGGCCAGCGACGGAACAAAATATGCAGACTGGTAGCGCGAAGCGGCGCGGCGTGGAAGCGGCCGGAGGTTTCACGCTGCTCGAACTCATGATCGTCGTGGCGATCATGATGATCTTGATAGGCATTGCAGCGGGAATGTACCAGCGTTCGGTGCATCGCGCGAAAGAAGCGACGTTGCGCAGCGACCTGACGGTGATGCGGCAGGCGATTGACCACTACACGCTGGACAAAGAAGCAGCGCCACAGGCGCTGGAAGATTTGGTCAATCCGCAATCGCAGTACCTGCGCGAAATTCCCACGGACCCGATGACGAGTGCCAAGGACTGGCACGTGGATTTCGGGGACACAGTGATGAGCCCGGACCAATCGACCACGGGAATTGTGGACGTGCATTCCAATTCGGACAAAATCTCACCTTTTGACGGAACCCACTACAACACTTGGTAGAAGGGCGTAGTGAAACGCTCGCCATCGCCAGAAGCAGCAGACGCTAGGTCTTCGATGTCCTCTCAGACAGCTATGGGCACGAGGCGTTCAGGGCGGCATAAAAGAGCTGGTGGTAAGCCTCTCTGAAGTAAATTGGCGAATGGAGCGGCGGCCAGCGGGCGGCTGAAAAAGTTGCCTTGCGCTTCGGCACACTGCTGGCCCTGAAGGAATGCGAGCTGTTCGGGAGTTTCGACGCCCTCCGCAATCACGCGCAGCTTGAGGTTCTTGGCCATGCCGATTGCGGCTACGACAATCGTAGCGTCGTCCGGATTCGCGGTCATTTGGCAGACAAAAGACTGGTCAATTTTCAGAACATCAATGGGGAATTCGCGGAGATAGGTGAGGCTGGAATAGCCGGTGCCGAAATCATCCAGCGCCAGGCGTACTCCCATGAGTTTGAGTGCTTGAAGCAGAGAAGTAGTCGAGTCGCCATGCTCCATAAGGACGCTTTCGGTGAGCTCGAGTTCGAGGCAGCGGGCATCCAAGCCGGTTTCCCGGAGAGTGGCGCGAACGCACTCGACGAAATCCTTGTCGCGGAATTCGACGGCAGAGACATTAACAGCAACGGGCAACGGAGGCAGACCAGCCGCTTGCCAGGCGCGCGCTTGCGTGCATACTTCGCGCAGCACCCAGCGGCCGATCTGGAGAATCAGGCCACAATCTTCCGCGATGGGCACGAACTGGGCTGGAGGGATAAGCGCTCGGTCGGGCTGTTGCCAGCGTATCAACGCCTCGGCTCCGATGATCTTACCGGTTAGGAGACTCACCTTCGGCTGGTAATGCAGCAAGAATTCCTTCCGTTCCATTGCGCGGCGGAGCCGGCCTTCGATAGATTGCCGCTGGACGACCTTCAGATTCATTTCAGCCCTGAAGACCTGGAAATTGTTGCGGCCCTTTTCCTTGGCGTGGTACATCGCGGTATCGGCATTCTTTATCAGCGTTTCGGCATCCTCTCCGTCTTGCGGGTACACGCTGATACCGATGCTGCCATCGATATCGAGATCGTGGCCTTCGATGAGATGGGGCAGGCTGAGCGATTGAAGTATCTTTCTGGCGCTGATGGCAACGTCCTCGCGATTGGTGATCTCGGCAAGCAGGATAACGAATTCATCGCCACCCTGGCGGCTGACGGTATCCGAGCTGCGCACGCTGGCTTGTAAGCGTTTGGAGACGGACTGAAGAAGCTTGTCGCCGACGGCATGGCCCAGGGAATCGTTGATGTATTTAAAGCGATCCAAATCCAGAAAAAGGACGGCGATATTTTTTTTCTGGCGATGAGCCAGGGAAATCGACTGAGAAATCCGGTCGTTGAGCATCAGGCGATTGGGCAAATCGGTAAGACAATCGTGCTGGGCGGAGTGCGCCATTTGGAGAGAGAGGTTGCGCGTTGCAGTGACGTCGTGGAACACGATCACCGCTCCGGTGACGCGGCCTGCGCGATCGCGGATCGGGGCGGCGGAATCTTCGATAGCGAATTCAAATCCGTCGCGGCGGATGAGGATACAATTTGCGGGCAGGCCCACGGTACCGTTTTGTGCGACGGCCATCTCCATGGGATCTCGCAGGACCTTGCGGGTCACGGCGTCAACGATCTGGAAAACTTCCGCGAGCGGACGTCCCGAGGCCTCTTCGCGAGACCAACCGGTCATGCTCTCCGCAACTCGATTGAGATAGGTAACGTTGCCGGACATGGCGGTGCAGAGGACCGCGTCACCAATGGAATTGAGGGTGACCTGGGCGGTTTCCTTTTCCACGTACAAGGCATCCTCGATGATCTTGCGCTCGATGGCATTGCGCAGAGCGCGGTGCAGCGAATACCCATTGAGATGTTCCGGCAGCAGATAGTCCTGCGCGCCACGCGCTACGGCCTGCTTTGCCAGCGCTTCGTCATCGTCGCCACCGAGGACCAGAATGGGGATGTCGGAGGCGAGGCCATGCAGTTTGTCAAACGTCTCCATACCTTGACTATCGGGTAGGAACAAATTGAGCAAGACGGCGGCAATGCCTTTGTCCCTCAGGCGAGCGAGAGCGTCGGAAAGGTGGCGAACCCATTCCACGTCGAATAGACCGCTGTGCGAGTCACCGAGGGTGGCTTGAATCGAATTTGCTACGGCCGCTTCGCTTTCGACCAGGAGTATTTTGGGGATGGGAGTAGCTATAGACATCATTACTCGACTTTTTCTGGAAGGGGGTAAAGCTAAGATAGCAAGTGAAGGGATCTCAACTATCACAGCTCGTTTTGCAGGGGTCAAGAGAATTCGTACCGCGGTTGTCGAGGCGGCGCTTAAGGCGGCTGGCATTCAAAATCGCGTTCTCAGACGGTCCTATGCGCTTGCTGCGGCTCACACGCGGCTGTTTCCGTTACGGGCGGTACCCAGATTCGACGCACAGCGGGGATATGGGTTACGATGACCATTTCAAGCATCGTGGCGCCGGCGCAGGCCCAAGTTGCCGGCGATTCTCTGTGTGCCGCTAGCGGTTGGATGTGGCAGCCGCCTGTCCGAAGGAGAACTGCGATGGATCTCCCCGATGACCGTGTGAAGTCCCGCGGGGGAACTTCAAGTGAAAGCAGCCAACCGATTCGGCTCGCCGGCTCGGTGCTTGGCGCGCGACGTCATGTCTGCGCGTTCTTCCACAGCCCCGACGAAGGGTACAGGGTACTGCTTCCGTTCATCAAAGAGGGTTTCGAGCGGGGCGAAAAGGCGTTCCACATCGTCGATCCCAAGCTTCGTGCGGAGCACACTCGGCGACTCGCCTCGACCGGCATCGATGTGGAGGCGGCGGAGAAGAGCGGTCAGTTCGAGTTACGCAACTGGGCTGACGCCTATCTGCGCGATGGTCATTTCGATCAGGACCGGATGCTCGCGCTCATCCAGGAGGTCCTTGATGGCGGCATCCAGCAGGGATTCGCGCTCACCCGGCTGGTGGCCCAAATGGAATGGGCCCTTGAAGATCGACCGGGGGTCGACGACCTGGTGGAGTACGAGACGAGGCTGAATTATCTGTTGCCTCGCTATAAGGACCCCGTCATATGACTGTACGATCTCGCCAAGTTTGGCGGGGAGATCGTTGTCGACATCATGCGGACCCACCCGATGATCATCATCGGCGGCATTCTCCAGGAGAACCCGTTCTTCGTTCCGCCGGATGAATTCTTGCGGACGCTGCGCGAACGACACGCGACGCGCGACGCGCCGCCCCCGACACCGGTCTGATATGAAAGCGGAAATGGAAAAGACGGCCGACGAGGTCAAGCGGCTTCAGAGCTGTATCAACGATCTGATCAGCGTTCTGGCCCTTGCCGCCATTTGGAGCGGCAGCGAGTCCTGCCAAATGCTCGGCACGTTGCTCGACTCGCTCCTCGCCATCCTGCGCCTCGATTTCGCGTACGCCCGTCTGGACGAATCGATCGACGGTTCGCCAATCGAGATGGTCCGGTTGGCTCAACGTCGGCATTCCGCTGCTCAGCCGCAGGAAATCGGTCGAGCGCTCGGCCGCTGGTTGAGCGGCGAGCAAACCGCTTCGCGTTTCGTGATTCCAAATCCGGCCGGAGAGGGTGAGGTCGCGATCGCGTCGTTCCCCCTGGGCCTTCAGGACGGAGTTGGCGTGTTGGTGGCTGGCTCTCGGCGAGCTGATTTCCCGACCGATATCGAACTGCTCCTCCTGCGTGTCGCGGCCAACCAGGCCGCAATTGGATTGCAAGAGGCTCGACGCTCAGGCGACCAGAAGCGCGTTGCAGAGGCGCTCGAGGGGCGAGTCGCTGAGCGAACCAGCCAACTGACAGCTGTCAACGAAGAGTTGCGGCGTAGCCAGGCGTACTTGGCGGAAGCTCAAAGGCTTAGTCATACGGGGAGCTTCGGCTGGAGGCCCTCGACCGACGAGATCGTCTGCTCAGAGGAAACCTTTCGAATCTTCCAATACGATCCGGCGACGAAACCGAGCGTGGAACTTGTTCTCCAACGGGTTCACCCGGAAGACCTCGAGATTGTGAAGCACACAATCGATCGCGCGTCGCAGGAGGGGAAGGATTTTGAGCATGAATATCGGTTGGTGATGCCGGATAGTTCCGTCAAATATGTCCATGTTATGGCTCATGCCTTAAGGGATGAATCGGGCGGCATCGAGTTTGTCGGAGCGGTAATGGATGTCAGCGACCGTAAGCACGCGGAAGAGGAACTCCGGCGAAGTGAAGCTCTCGCGGAACAGCGTTTTCGGCTTGTGGTAGACACAACTCCCGCGATGATAAACACCCTCCGTCCTGACGGCTACCTTGATTACGTGAATAAAGGTTGGCTGGATTATTTCGGGTTTTCTTTGGAGACGGCACTGGACCGCGCTGACGTAATGAAAATGTTCCCGCCTTCGAAGGCGGATATGCACGGTTCGGAGTGGCAGCCGGTAATCCATCCCGAAGATCTTCCGGGGTTTACGGATCATTGGAAATCGATGCTGGTGTCGGGCAAACCGGACGAGCACGAAGCACGGGTGCGCCGGTTCGACGGAGTGTATCGCTGGCACCTGTTTCGCGCTGTGCCTCTTTATGACGAAACAGGGAAACTGGTCAAATGGTATGCATCCGCCTTTGATATCGAGGACCGCAAGCGGGCCGAAGAAGCGTTGCGGCGGAGCGAGGGTTACTTAGCTAATGCACAGAGGTTGACTAGTACAGGCAGTTGGGCATGGAACGTGGCCACTAGACAAAGTGTCTACTGGTCACAGGAGAATTACCGTCTGCTTGGCTTCGATCCGGAAGGGGGGATACCGTCAGACGAAGTGTTTTACCAGCGCATTCATCCAGAGGATCGAGACAGGGTACGCAGAGAAACGATTCTTGAAAGGCTGGACGAAGGCGCCCACTTCGACGTGGATTTCCGAATCGTTCTTCCAGGGGGAGCAATTAAGTACGTTCGCTCGACAGGTCATCCCGTTCGCAACATATCCGGTGATCTTCTTGAATATGTCGGCACATCGATAGACGTGACCGAGCGCAAGCGAGCGGATGAAGAGCGAGAGAGACTGCTGGCAAGAGAGCGAGCGGCCTTCGACGAAGCCGTGGCTGCGCAGGAGCGGTTCCGCGACCTGGTAAATTCGGTCGAAGGGATTGTTTGGGAAGCGGATGTGCCGAGTTTCCAGTTTTCGTTCATCAGCAAGCAGGCCGAACGCGTCCTGGGCTACCCGGTGGAACGTTGGCTGTCCGAACCGACATTTTGGAAGGACCATGTTCATCCCGATGACCGAGAGTGGGCCCTGCAGTTCTGCCAAACCGCAACAGCCGAGAAACGCGACCACGAATTTGAATACCGCATGATCGCTGCCGACGGCAGTGTGGTGTGGCTGCGCGACCTGGTAACTGTGGTTGTGGAAGGAGATCGCGCAACGCGCGTGCGTGGTCTCATGGTCGATCTCACCAACCGCAAGCAGGCTGAAGAGACGCTGCGTCAGGCACAGGCGGATCTTGCACATGTCACCCGGGTGACCACCATGGGAGAGCTGACCGCCTCCCTGGCGCACGAAGTGAATCAACCGATTGCCGCCGCCAGCATGAACGCGAGTACCTGCTTGCGCTGGTTGGCGGGCGACACGCCGAACATCGAAGAGGCGCGCGTGGCAGCCACGAGAATCGTGAAAGACGGAACGCGCGCGGCGGAAATCATCAGCCGGATCCGCCTGCTCTTCCAGAAGGGTACACCGGTACGGGAGTTGGTTGGCGTAAACGAACTCATTCGAGAGATGATCGTCGTCTTGGGCGGCGAGGCAACACGATACTCCATATCAATCCGAACGGAACTGGCGGCAGATCTTCCACAAGTCATGGGAGATCGCGTGCAATTGCAGCAGGTGCTGATGAACCTGATGATCAATGGCATCGACGCGATGAAGGACGTGGATGGGATGCGCGAGCTAAGCATCAAGTCGCAGCCAGCGGAAAACGAGCAACTCCAGGTGTCCGTCAGCGATACCGGCGTTGGGCTTCCCCCGAAGCAGGCGGACCAGATTTTCAATGCGTTCTTTACCACCAAACCTCACGGCACTGGCATGGGACTTCGCATCAGCCGATCCATCATCGAATCGCATGGCGGCCGCTTGTGGGCTGCCGACAACTCCCCGCGCGGCGCAAGCTTTTGTTTCACCCTACCTGCTAAAGCCGAGACGCATGAATGACACACATGCGGCGCTCGAACGGTTCACCATTTCTCCTTTGAAGTGCTTTGGATGCGCGGATGCACATTGACCCGCGGGCAACTTCCGTACAACTTCATTCTTCTTCGTCGGTGGGTTCGTTTTTCTTCGGATCGAGGCTGGATCTGTCCTGTTGAGCGACGCTCATCAGAAAACTGACGAGATCGTTCAGCTCGCCGGCACTGAGCGTGGATCCATAGTCCGCCGGCATCAGCGAATTCGATTCTAGCCTCATGCTTGCTACGTCGGACTTCATGAGCAAATGGAAACCGCCGTCCAAAGATTGCAACTGCAGCGAGAAATTGTCTTCGTTGCGGAGAACTCCAGTGAAGGTTTGGCGGGCACGAGTCGCGACGGTGACAGTCCCTCGGGAGGCATTGGACGGTTGACCCGGCTTGGCAATGGCGTCGCGAATTTCTTCCACCGGACGTGCCCGACCGTAAGACGACAAATCGGGAGCGATGAATCCGCCCGCGCCGGCGATCAGGTGACACTCGGCGCATCGCGCACGACCGAAGAAAATCGCCTTCCCATTTTGGGGATTCCCCGGCATGGCCGCGCTTCCGGTTTTGCCTTGGAGAAAGCGCAGATATCTGACCAGCGCCCGAGTAGTGGAGGCATCAAGAGTGCTGAACGCGGGCATGCCGGCGGATGGAACTCCATTGTTGATGACCTGCCCGAGCACCGAATCGGTGCGTCGCTGCGCTTTCGCAGACGTCGCAATGTCCGGTGCGCGCTCACCACCGCGACCGTCTATACCGTGACACCCTGCGCACCGATTCTCAAAAACTTGGCGTCCATCGGCAATCGACCGCTCCAACTGTGGTGCTCCGGCAGGACGCTCGGCTCTTTCTTTGACACCAAGCCCGTACGCGGGGACCGCGATCCACAATGCGAACGCGCCAGCGGTGGCGAAAATTCTGCCGCCCACAGCGCCGACGAGCTTTTCGCGCCTACTTGGCATCAAGTTCAAGGTACATGCATTTAACAACAGAATTGACTTTCACAGTTGTGAAAACGGAATTTTCGATAGCGATCAGGCGCATTACCCTCTTGACAAGGCCGATTAATTCGAATTAATACCACAGGGCGGGCGCGTGTCAAGGTTCACCGGAATCGTCACGCGGCACGGTGAAATGCGCTCCAAGCGTGCACGGAGAAAGATATGAACATTCGACGCCGGCCATTCGCATTTCACCTGGGCGTTGGAATCGCAACGTTGACGTGTTTCGTTGCTGTGGTGTTATTCGCATGGACGCGTCCGAGCGCCGCGGCTCCGCACCAATCGGGGACCGCGCTGAGCGGCGAAGACGTTTCCCTGCTGGACGGTTACCGCCACGTGGAAGTGGCTTCGGTTTCCGACGCGATGGAAAAAGTAATCGGTAAGAAATCGTACATGTCGCACCATATGAGACCCATTTTCCCGACCAAGTTCGCTGGGTTGGCCGTCACCGTTCTCCTGAAGAAGGAAGCCAACCACGATCCGCATGCGCTCGATGGCATGCTTGCGGCGATCGATCAAGGCGCGCCCAACTCGGTCTATGTGATGGTTGTCGAAGATGGCTCCGACATTGCTGGAATGGGAGGCTTGATGGGAACGGCAATGTCTGCTCGAAATTTTGCCGGTGCGGTCATTGAGGGAGGCGTGCGTGACGTGGCATACCTGCAAAAAATAGGCTTTCCGGTCTTCGCACTTGGGATCGTGCCGTCCACTTCGGTGGGACATTACCGTTTTGCTGGAGCGAACATTCCGGTCACGTGCGACGGAGTCGCCGTAAGCGCTGGGGACATCATTGCGGCTGACGCCGATGGCGTCGTCGCGGTGCCTCGAGCGTCAGCGGGCGAAGTCCTTAAGGTCGCGCAAGAGATGGATTTCAAGGAACACTCGATGTATGCAACCATCGAGAAACTCAAATCCATCGTGGAGGCAGTAAAGCAGTTCGGACGGCTATGAGTGAAGGTCTTCGATCCTTTCATCATGAATCGCGGCACGTCGTGTTATGCGCGAAGAGGGGCGCGTAACCGAATGTGCAACGCAGCCCGGCTTTTTCTTGTGCTGATGAGCGCCACTTTTGCACTGACAGTAGTTCTTGAAGCCGCAAGCTGGGTATCAGCATCGGCGCAAGAACGCGTGGACCGCGCAATCTCGACAACGATCGATGTCCAGCCCGCCGAACTGACCGCTGAGCCCGCTGGTGAAAATTGGCTCTCTTATCACGGAGACTATTCCGGACGCCGCTTCAGCGGGCTGCTGGAAATTACGCCTGCCAACGTCAGCCAGTTGAAAGCGCAATGGGTCTTTCACGTGCGCGACGTAAGCGATCTTGAAGTAACGCCGGTGGTCGTCGGGGGCATCATGTTTGTGACTGCCGCAAACGACGCCTATGCGGTCGACGCTCGGACTGGCCGAACCATTTGGCACTATTCGCGCCCGATAACGGAAGGCCTCATCGACGACGCTTCACAGCACCACAATCGGGGAGTAGGCGTCTGGCACTTCCGCGTTTTTCTTGAAACAGATAATGCTCACCTTCTGTGCCTCGATGGCCGCTCCGGCCATTTACTTTGGGACGTCGCCTACGCCGAAGGAAACAAAAACTACGGAGCTACCAGCGCGCCCCTGGTCGTCAAGGACAAAGTGATCGTCGGCACTTCCGGAGGTGACGACGGCGTACGAGGCTTCATTTCCGCCTTCGATGCACAGACCGGCAAGCTAGCCTGGCGCTTCTGGAGCATACCCGGGCCGGGCGAGCCTGGCTCGGAAAGTTGGCCAGGCGATGCCTATTTGCGTGGCGGCGGCACCACGTGGATGCCCGGAACCTACGACCCCGAACTCAACACGCTGTACTGGGGCACAAGCAATCCGGCGCCGGATTTCGATGGCGGCCCGCGTCCCGGGGACGATCTGTACACCGATTGCGTGCTCGCTCTGGATCCGGACACCGGGAAGCTCAAGTGGCATTTCCAATTCACGCCGCATGATCTGTTTGACTATGACGCGACGGAAACGCCTGTCCTGATCGATTTGCCCTACAAGGGCCGGCCGCGAAAGCTGCTGGTGCAGGCCAATCGAAACGGCTTTCTGTACGTGCTCGATCGCACGAATGGTGAATTCCTGTCAGCGACGCAGTTTGTTGACCGGTTGAATTGGGCAAAAGAAATTGATGCCCATGGCAGGCCTGTTCTGACTGGTGTGCGTCCGTCGCCGGAAGGAACGGAAGTCTGCCCAGGGTTTGCCGGCGCAACGAATTGGTATTCGCCGTCCTACAATCCCAACACGCATCAGCTTTATTTTCTGGCGCTGGAGGATTGCGGCACTTTTTTTCTGAAACCCGAGAAATTTGCCGAAGGACGCGCCTACTATGCCACGGGAGTGCGACACAGCCGTGGAGCAAAGTCGGAGAAGATCCTCCTGGCCTACGATCTCGACACCGGCAAGTTCGCCTGGAAATATCCGCAGGCAGGCGAACGCGACTCGGCTGCTGGAACCGTGAGCACGGCGGCGGGACTGGTCTTCTTCGGCGACAATGCGCAGGCGCTCGAAGCTGTGGATGCGAAAACGGGATCGCCGCTTTGGCATTTCACCACCGGACAATCGATTCACGCTTCGCCGATGACTTACGCCGCCCTGGGAAAACAGTACGTTGCGATTGCCGCGGGGACTGACATCTTTAGCTTTGCATTGCCGTAGAGTTTTGCTGTAACAACTGAACCGAAAAGGAGAAACACAAGTGCTTTCCAATCTCTTCACGCGCAGGGCATTCGCAGGTCGCTTCGCTACCCTTGTTTCCGGATTGGGGCTCGCTGCTGCGGCGCCACCCTCCGGAGCTGCGGCGGAGAACAAGAAAGAGGAAGCCGGTGGCGTCAAGAAAATGGATTGGGACGGCAAACCTGCAGGAACCGGGTTCATCACGCCGCTCATCACTTTTGGCGGCGTAATTTACATATCCGGGCAAGGCGCGCATTCCCATGACACGGGAGAGACATTTCCCATGGACATTGACAATCACACCAAGCACGTCATGGAAAATGTGAAGCACCTGGTGGAAGTGGGCGGCGGAACCATGGACAGCATTCTCCAGCTCACTGTCTATCTTGCCAAGATCGACGACTACGATGGCATGAACAAGGTTTTCAAAACATATTTCCCGAATGGAGGCCCGGCAAGAACGACCGTCGCCGTTGCGAATTTGCCCGGAAATTCCTTGGTGGAAATCAACTGCACCGCCGCAATCGTGAAGAAGTAAACCAGAGAAACGGAGCCTTGCGATGGCACTCAACTTGAAATGGACGCGACGAACCTTCATGGGCAGCCTCGGTGCCATTGCCGGCACGATGCTGAGCTCGAAGAAGCTTTTCGGCAAAGTTGTGTTGGCCGCGGGCAAAGATGCGCCCAAGGTCAGCGGCTTCGGCGAAAGCGGAAACGTTTACGAAGAACTCGGGGTGACTACGGTCATCAACGGTCAGGGCACGATGACGGTGCTTGGCGGTTCGCTGGCGCGTCCGGAGGTCGAAGCCGTGATGGCGCTGGCTGGTCGTCATTTCTGTAGTATTCCCGATCTGGAAGTCGCTGCGGGCAATCGCATCGCAGAGATGCTGAAACTTCCCGACGGGTACACCGCGCTGGTGACTTCCGGCGCGGCGGCAGCGATGCAGTCGGGTCTCGCCGGCATTCTAACCGGCGACAATCCCGAATTCATAGGACGCCTGCCGGATCTCACCGGTATGAAATCCGAAGTCATCATTCAGAAATCACATCGTAATCCGTTCGATCACCAGCTTCGCGCGACTGGCGTAAAGCTAATTGAGGTGGAAACCCACGAAGACGTACGCCGAGCCATCAATTCCAAGACTGCCATGATGCATTTTTCCAACTTTGCAAACTCCAGCGGACAAATCAAAGTGGACGAGTGGGTGAGGATCGCCAAGGAAAATAAGATTCCCTCTTTCATTGACGCGGCGGCGGACACGCCCCCGGTTTCACATCTTTGGGACTACACGAAGATGGGTTATGACCTTGCCGCGTTCAGCGGGGGCAAAGCAATTCGCGGGCCTCAATGCGCGGGCCTGCTAATCGGCCGAAAGGATCTGGTGGCGTACGCTTTGCTGAACAACAGCCCGCATGAAGACACGTTGGGGCGTTGCGCAAAAGTCGGCAAAGAGGAAATCGCCGGCATGGTCAAAGCGCTCGAGCTTTATTTGAAGGAAGACCACGAAGCTCTCGAGAAAGAATGGTGGCGCCGCCTCGATTTCGTATCTGGTGAAGTCACCAAGATTCCCGGCGTCAGCACCGCCTTTAATGTCCCCGATGTTGCCAACCACGTGCCGCATATGCTGATCAACTGGGATCCGCGCCGCATCAATCTGAGCGCGCAGGATGCCTCTAAGCAATTGCGTAGCGGCAAGCCTTCCATCGTGCTCGAAAGGACCGCCACTGGTCTGGGCATGAACTCATTCATGCTACAACCGGGCGAGGAGAAAGTTATCGCGGAACATTTGGTCCAGCTTTTGCGCGCGCACTCTGCATGAAGGAAAAGCCAGCAAGCCGGGTTCGCTGGTTGCTCATCGCTTGGCTATTTGTTCTGAGCGCTGTTGCGTTTCTCGATCGAGTTAACCTTTCGATCGCGGGGGGCTCGCTTTCCGCCGAATATCACCTGAGCAACGTTCAGTTCGGTTTGCTTTCGACGGCGCTGCTCATCGGCTACACCTTGTTTCAAACACCTGCGGGATGGCTCGCCGACCGATTTGGTCCGCGGCGCGTGCTAACGGGCGGAGTGCTTTGGTGGGGAGTGTTCACGGCGCTCACTGCGGCGGTTCCTCTTTCGATCGGAGCGCCGTTGGCTGCGCTCGTTTCCGTCCGCTTCTTGCTGGGAGCGGGCGAGGCCATCATGTATCCCGCCTCCAATCAATTCGTCTCGCGGTGGATCCCCACTCAAGAACGCGGGGCCGCGAACGGTCTAATTTTTGCCGGCGTAGGCGCGGGTTCCGGCCTATCGCCTTTCCTGGTGATCTACACGATGGCGCATCACGGCTGGCGCTTTTCCTTTTGGGTTTGCGCTCTGATCGGCTGCGGTGCGGGCGTTGTGTGGTATCTCGCGGCTCGCGACACTCCTGAGGAGCACCTGCATGTATCGCAAGTTGAGCTGACGAAAATCCAGTCCGGTCTTACTCTCGGCTCGCCAACGGACAGAGTCGTCGGTGCAAGCTCACCTTGGCCTAGAATTCTGACCAGTAGAGACATCTGGCTCGTCACAGCGAGTTATTTTTGTTACGGCTATGTTGCTTGGATTTTCTTCGCCTGGTTTTACAGGTACCTCAGCGAAGTGCGTGGGCTGAATTTGAAGGTTAGCGCGTTCTACGGAACGCTTCCCTTTCTTGCCATGGCGATATCCTGCCCGCTCGGCGGGCTCGTCAGCGACATGCTGACCCGCGCCGCCGGACGGCGTGTCGGCAGATGCGGTGTCGCCAGCTTTGCGATCGCGCTCGCAGGCGTCTTCCTTGCATTCGGTTCCAGAGTCGACAACGCTCGACTCGCGAGCGTTGTGCTTGCCGGAGGCGCCGGCGCTTTGTACTTGTCGCAGAGTTCCTTCTGGTCTGTGAGCGCTGACATGGGAGGTTCGTTTTCCGGTTCCGTGTCCGGATTCATGAACATGGGAGCGCAAGCTGGGGGCGCGCTCACGGCCTCGCTGACGCCTTGGATTGCGGCGCATTACGGATGGACCGCCTCGTTTCTTGTCGCTGCCTCGTTGTGCGCGGTCGGAGCGTTTGCGTGGTTGTTGGTCGACCCCGACGGCAGGCAAGTTGCCGCGCCCGCATCGACAGCCACTTGAAAACACCCGCGAAAACCTCAAGGCCACTTCGCAACTTGTAACCGCAACGACACGGTCCGCACGATAATCGAAAATTCAGATGAGTCGAATCTGCGGTTTTTGCGTTTAAACCGATTCAATACTTGACAGAGCCGCGTGACAGGAATACATTTCCGGCCATCGGTAGTTCGCAGCAGGCGGCGGATTTGTTCTCCGGAAGCTGTGCTGCGCCACCTCGACGTGGGTATTCGGGACAAAGAAATGTATTGCGAGCCGACTCGGGAGAACTTGTAGTCAGTCAATGATCACGTAAGTGCCTAGTGCCGTTCGGGGACCAGATCGCCCCGCCACAGGGAGGGTCCAAGTGGAAAGTCGATACAGGCTCTTAGCGCCCAGTTTTCTGTTTCTGTTGGTAATACTTTTGGGTACGAGCGTTTTACGGGCCGACGTGACGGGCTCCATTCAAGGTGTGGTTCGCGATCGCACGCAGGCCGCGATTAGCGGCGCCACTGTTACAGTGATCAATGCGCAAACGAACTTCCGGCAACAAACCACTTCCGCCGCGGACGGCTCTTACCGGTTCCTCGCTCTGCCGGCCGGGACGTACCAGCTCACAGCAAGCAGCGCTGGATTCCGGGAATTCAACGCCACCGATGTCGTAGTCAAGGTAAATGACCAACTGCAGATCGACATAACGCTGCAAGTTGGCAGCCTGAATGAGAAGGTCAGCATTGTCGCAAACGCAGTGCAGGTGCAGACCGAAAGCACGCAGTTAGGGGATGTGATCGATTCGAAGAAGATGCTCGCTCTGCCGCTGAACGGGCGCAGCTACATTGATCTTCTCGGGCTGCAGGCGGGCGTTGCGCCCGGCACCGCTGAGACGATCCAGCAGGACCGTCCGGTATCGGGTGGTTTGAATCCCGGCAACATCTCCGTCAATGGCCAGCGCGAGACAGCGAACGCATTCCTGGTGAATGGCGGAGACGTCAGTGAGGGACGCAACCTCGGCGCGGGATTGGTTCCGAATCTGGACTCGATCGAGGAATTTCGGCTCATAACCAACAGCTTTGACGCCGAATATGGAAAATTCAGCGGCGCCGTTGTCAACGCCATCACCAAATCCGGCACTAACAGCTTTCACGGTGACGTCTTCGAGTTCCTGCGGAATGACAAGTTGGATGCCAAGAATTACTTTACGTCAGGCAAGTCCGAACTGCGGCGCAATCAGTTCGGGTATGCGGCGGGCGGGCCATTATGGAAGGACAAGATTTTCTGGTTCTCGGATTACCAGGGCACGAGGGAGGTGAAAGGCGCGGAAACCGGCCAGGTTACCGTACCGACGGCAGACCAGCGTCTGGGCAACTTTGACCCTGTTTTGTTCGTTACCACGGCGACGATTAATAACATGCAAGTAACTGTGCCCACCACGGTCGATGGCCCATATTGGGCGCAAGTGCTTTCACAGCGTTTGGGTAAGACTGTGAATCCGACCGAGCCATATGCGGAAATTGAGGTGCCTGACGGCAGCCCGCAGGGCTTCCATCTGGCCCCCTGTACTGACCCTGCCCAATGCGTCTTTCCCAATGGCTTTATCGACCCGAGCAAGGCATGGGCAAAACCCGCCACCAATATCCTCCCGTATATTCCGGCACCGACGCTCGCCGGAGATACTAACAACTATTCGAATAACAGCGGGAGAATCGTCACTAACGACGACAAAATCGGGGAGCGCGTGGATTTCAACAACCAGAAAACGGGAAACTGGTCGTGGTATTACCATTTTGATCGCTCGAACGTGCGGAGCGACTTGGCCGGCTACGCCACTGTGCCGGGCTTTCCAACGGTCACGCCTTCGCGAGCGCAAGAGTTCGTGATGAGCAACACCAAGACACTAGGAGCGACGGCGGTCAACGAGGCGCGGCTCAGCTTCTTCCGCATTGCGCTCCACAAGGACAACCCGGCCGGGAGCTTCGCCAACCTTTCTGACCTTGGATTTGCGACGGGTACCGACACCGGCATTGTCCCGCTCGCCGGATATAAACAATATGTGCCTCAGATAAGCTTCAGCAACCTCGGCCCTTTAAACATTGGCGTGCCCACGCTGAATACGTTCCAACCCAACACCACCTATATGGTGAGTGACGTATTTTCGAAGAGCCAGGGCAAGCATACGTGGAAGTTTGGAGGGGAATTCCGCTACCTGCAAGTGAACGAACGTAACTTCGCCAACCCGAATGGGGGCTTCACATTTGATGGCACGGTGACGGGAACGGATTTTGCGGACTTCCTCCTCGGCGCGACTTCAACTACCAGCGCGCCTTACACCCAGGCCGCCGAACAGTTCCTTGATTCGCGGACACGCTATGGTGGCGCCTTCGCCCAGGACTCCTGGAAGGTGAAATCAAATCTCACGCTGAATCTGGGGTTGCGCTGGGAAGCGAGCATGCCGTGGTACGACACGCAAGGGAAGATTCAGACCTTCAATCCCGGGCAACAGTCTACGGTGTTTCCGCTCGCTCCCACAGGCCTGGTATTTCCGGGCGACCCTGGCATTCCCAAGACGCTTGCCCCCACGAAATACAACAACTTCGGCCCACGATTGGGACTGGCGTATTCACCGGGATTTTCGGACGGAGTCCTAGGCAAAATATTTGGCGGCCCGGGCAAAACCAGCATCCGAGCGGCCTACGGTTTGTATTACACTTCGGTTGAGGACCTGAACCTGTTTTACGAGGTGGCGGATGCGCCGTTCGGCCTATATTGGACCTCACCCGTATCGGTCATGTTTGACGAACCGTTCCTGATTCGAGCCACGGGGCAGAAATTGGGACAGCGTTTTCCGTTCACCGCGCCGGTTCCGGGCGCTTCGTCGAACAAGACGCTGGACTTCTCGGTTTACGAGCCGTTCAACTTTTTCCCGGGCTACGACACTCACAACAAGCTGCCTTACGCGGAGCACTTCAATCTCTCCATTCAGCGCGAGCTAAGCAAATCAACGGTGCTGACGGTGGCTTACGTCGGGACCGAGGGGCACCGCCTCATCACACAGCGGGAAGCGAACCCTGGCTCCGCCGCTCTATGCCAGCAACTGAACGCGACGCCAGGGGTAATCGATGTAACCGCGGGAACCGCTGGCTGCGGACCTGGTAATGAGAACGACGTTTTCCAGCGTCCGGACGGCTTGTTTGTTTATAGCACCAGGCAGCAGATCCTAAATTCAAATTTCTGCCCCGGCTCGGCTCTGCAGGTGTGCTACGGGTCCGGCAACACCAATACGCTCACGAGCGCCAATTCGATCTACAACGCCGCGCAAATCACGGTAGAGCGCAAGGCCAGAGATTTCACGTTCTTGGCGGCTTACACGTTTGCTAAAGGCTTGGACGATTCTTCGGCCTTCAACGACTTGGTGAATTTCGAAAATGCTAAGTTGAGCCGAGGCCTCTCGTCTAGCGACATCAGACATAATTTTGTGGCCAGTTACATTTGGGCCATCCCGTTCGACCGGGCTTTCGGCAATGCGCCTAAGCGCTTGACTCAAGGCTGGCAGATTCAGGGGATTACGCGATTCTCGACCGGTTTTCCCATCCAGCTGAACCAGGGCAGCGGTGATTATTCGCTCGCCGGCAGTTCGGCCACGGATATGCCAAATCTGGTGGGCAAGGTGACGACGCTGAATCCGCGTAACGCGAATCCCGATTGCCCTACCGCCGACCACACGGGATGTTTCTTCATCCCGCCACAACCGACCTCGACGGCGAATCCGGACCCATGTGTAGTAACCACAGGCGCGTTCGTTCAAAACTGCGTTCTCGGAACTTTTGGGACGGCCAACCGACGCTTCTTCCACGGCCCTGGATTCAACAACACAGATTTTGGCATATCGAAGCGGACCGTAATTAAGGAGAACTACGCTTTCGATCTCCGTGTCGAATTTTTCAACATCTTCAATCACGCGCAGTTCAAGAATCCGACTGGGAACATCAGCAGCGGGAACTTCGGAATCGTCACCAATGCCCGCGATCCGCGCATCGGGCAAGTGAGCGCGAAATTCTTCTGGTAAGGTGCCATCGGGCGGTGTCTGCCAGTAGATAAGCAGGCGGAGTCACGTTTCTGACTTCACCCATGAGTCTCCTGAGTGTGTCTCGCGGCGTCTTGGTGGATGACAATTGAACGGACTCCTTAATTCGCCCTTGCAAGCCATAGCCTAATGGTCTTTGTCCTCATTCTTGGCCTTCTCTTCTCGGCCCCGTCCTTTGCGCAGACGGCCGAGAGTTTCCGCCAACAGGCCATCGAACTTTCTCGCAGGAAATCATGGGAAGAGGCCATTTCGAGTTACCGCCAGGCCCTCGCCCTTGAGCCCAACGACGCATCTACGCACTACAACTTGGCGCTCGCTCTGAAATATAAGGGCGATGCAAAGCGGGCCGCGGAAGAATTCGAGGCGGCGCTCCAACTCAAACCGAAGTGGGCCGACGCGCACTACGGGCTCGGCGCGACTTGGTACGACCTCAGCGACCAAGCCGCCGCGCTCAAAGAACTGCGTACTGCAGTAGAGTTCGATCCGACGAATGTCGCGGCGCATCGCCTCCTCGCGCGCATTTACTCGCGGCAAGGCAATCCGTCAGCCGCTGAGGGCGAGTTGCGGCGGGCGCTCGCGTCGAAGCCCTCAGCCGACCTGCACTTTGAGTTGGGGCTGACGGAAGAACAGCTCGGCAATCTGGATAGCGCTGCGGCCGAGTTTCGCCGCGCTCTCCGGCTCAATCCTCGGCTCGCGCCTGCACACTTGATGCTGGGCGTGACCCTCCACCGCCAGAGCGATCACGTCGGCGCGCTAGCCCAATTTCGCAAAGCTGTCGAAATCAATCCTAAGGATCCGGAGTCGCAATACCGCCTCGGCATGGAACTCAAAGCTGGCGGCGATACGGCCGGAGCGATTGCAGCGTTTCAGTGCGCGATCGAACTAAAGCCTGATTTTGAAAAAGCGCACTACAACCTGGGAATCGCGTTGCGCGCCCAGGGGAAAACTGCCGCCGCCCAAAAGGAACTCGATGAGATGAGCGCCTTGCACGAGTTCCGCTGGCGGCTGGCGCAATCGAAAATGCTTACCCTCCAGGGCGTGACTGCGCTGAAGCAGCAGAAGCTCGACGATGCGCTGGCGCTGTTTCAGAGGGCCATCGAACAAGGTCCCGAACTGCCGACAGGACATTACTATCTGGGTGTCACGTGGGAGCGCAAGAACGACGATGGACGCGCCCTGGCGGCCTTTGAGAAAGCGCTCGAGCTGAAACCGGATTACGCGCAGGCGCACTCGAGCCTAGGGCTGCTCTATTGGCGCCAGAACGACCGCACGCGCGGGCTTGAGGAGTTCCGGCGGTCCGTGATGTCCGATCCTGACCTGGCTGAGGCCCATTACAATCTAGGCCTCGCCTTGGCGCAATTGCAAAGTCTTGACGAAGCCACTCGCGAGCTGAACGAAGCTATCAGTCTCGATCCCAAGTACACGGACGCGCGGATACAACTGGGATTGGTGCTCAGCCAGAACAACGATCCAGCAGGCGCCGCCAACGTCTTTCGGGAACTCGTGCGCCACGATCCGGGTTTCGCGGAAGGTCACAACAACCTTGGGTTAGTGCTGTTGCGGGCAGGCGACGCGCGCACAGCGCAGGCAGAGTTTGTTGAGGCGGTGCGCCTAAAGCCCAGTTACGCGGAAGCGCACTACAATCTTGGATTGGCCCTACAACAGGAAGGAAAGGAGGAGGCCGCACGCGCGGAGTTCGCGAAGGCGTACGAGATTGCTCCGGAGTTGAAAAACGCGCCGCGCCCATAAACAATGAAATCGACGAGAGTCCTGTCACTGCTGCTTCTGACGCCGGTAGTGGCCCTGGCGTGGCAGGTGTGCGAAGTTACATTCCCTACTGCCGCTTTCTCCATCCCGCACTTGGCGCAGGCGCCCGAGCTGAACACCGACCCGCATTCGGCTACCTGGTCACACGCGGCGTCGGCCTGGATCGTGAAAGATTGTACGCAACAGATCGACTATCCCAAACTCAAGACCGAGGTGCGCGCGTTTTGGACCGACTCCGATCTGTATCTCCTGTTCATCTCCCCGTATGACCAGCTTAATCTTTGGCTGCCGGCGGATAACAGCAAAGATCGCCTCAAGTTGTGGGACCGTGACGTGGTCGAGTTCTTTCTGGGAGACGATTGGACAGACATCAAGCACTACCGTGAGTTCGAGATTGCACCGACCGGCGACTGGGTCGACCTGGCGATCGATCTGAATCACGAGAAATACGAGGCCGACTGGAATTCCGGATGGCAGCGACTGGGACGGATCGATGAAGCAAACCATATCTGGTACGCGGCGGCGCGCGTGCCGCTGAAGGCCGTCAGCGAACAGCCGGTGAAGGCCGGCACGAAATGGCGTGCCAACCTGTACCGCATAGACGGGCTCGGCGAAGATCCGCAGCGTCACTTTATGTGCTGGCAGCCGACTTGCGTCGTCAAACGCGATGCCAACCATGTGCCAGAACACTTTGGAACGTTGATCTTTGGTCAGTAAGACGCTTGATTGGATTTTCGAGGTGCTTGGCGTAAATTCTTCTGCCAGCACGAGCTTCACTGCAACTTTACGCGAGGAGGGGTCTTGTTCGAGCGGAGAATCTTACACGCAATTCTCGTGATGTGTGCCGGAAGCATGTGGGTGCCCCATTGCGCTCGCGCACAGCAAAGCTATGACGTGATCGCGCGGAACGACGTCCCCATGAAAACGCGTGACGGAGTGACCCTCCGTGCGGACGTTTACCATCCGAAGGCTGACGCGAAATTCCCGGTCATCCTGATGCGCACGCCCTACGACAAAAGCGTGAGCTGGGCGGTCTCGCCGGCGTATCAGATTGCTGCGCACGGCTACGTCGTCGTCGTGCAAGACGTGCGTGGGCGCTACACATCGGAAGGCGAGTTTTACCCGTTCCGCCACGAGTCGGACGACGGTTACGACGCAGTCGAATGGGCGGCGGCGCTTCCCTACTCGAACGGAAAAGTCGGCATGATGGGGGGTTCCTACGTCGGTGCAACTCAGATGCTGGCTGCGATTGTTCACCCTCCGCATCTTGCGGGAATCTGCCCCGTGGTGACGGCTAGCAACTATCACGATGGATGGACGTATCAAGGCGGGGCGTTCGAACAGTGGTTTGACCAAAATTGGACAACCCAACTGGCCACCAACACTCTGTGGCGACTGATTGCGAAAGACACAAACGCGCTGCTGGGCGCGCCCACGCTTCCGCTCAGTCACTACCCTGTGTTCAACTACTCGTCGCTTCCGGCAGGTGCGGACGCCACGGCTCAGATCGCGCCATATTATCGCGACTGGCTCGCGCATCCCGCCTATGACGCATATTGGAAACAATTGTCCATCGAGGAGCACTTTTCGGATATCCAAGTCCCCGCCCTGCACATCGGCGGCTGGTACGACATTTTTCTCGGCGGCACCCTACGGAATTACATGGGAATCAAGGCGCACGGCGGTACGGACGCGGCGCGCAATGGGCAGCGCCTGCTGATACAGATCGGCGGGCATGCCGGCTTCGGGCGGCGCATCGGCGACGTCGAATTCGGCGATGAGGCGCTCAAATTCTCTTCCACAAATGTCGTAATTGACTGGTACGACTATCTGTTCAAGGGCACCCAGAACGAGTTTGCCGTGGAAGGGCCTGCTGCCGCGGGCAAGCCCGTGCACATTTTTGTCATGGGCCAGAACGCGTACCACCAGGAGTCAGATTGGCCTCCGCCGGAAGGCAAACTCAGTCGCTACTTCCTCCACTCGGGCGGTTCCGCTAATTCTCTGCGTGGCGACGGCGGCCTTTCCGCTACGGCGCCAAAAAAGGAAACGCCTGACAAATTCACGTACGATCCCGCAAATCCCGTGCCCAGCATTGGCGGCTCGCTCTGCTGCGACGCCGAGCACTATGAGCCGGGCCCGCGCGACCAGCGCGTCGCTGAAAATCGCAACGACGTGCTTGTCTATTCGACTAAGCCGCTTGCTGAGGATATGGAAGTCACCGGCCCTGTGACGCTGGAGCTGTGGGCCAAATCTTCTGCGGTGGACACCGATTTTACGGCCAAACTCGTGGATGTCTCACCCGAGGGATTTGCCACGAATCTGACTGACGGAATTCTCCGCATGCGCTATCGTGAGTCGCAGGAGAAGCAGGTGCTGATGAATCCGGACCAAGTGTACAAAGTCACGGTGGATCTGTGGGCTACGAGCAACGTCTTTAAAAAGGGGCACATCATGCGCCTGGAAGTCTCCAGCAGTAATTTCCCGCGCTTCGATCGCAACTTAAACACCGGAGCGGATCAGGCGACGAGCCGCGAGTTTGTCTCGGCCACTAACTCGATACTGCACGACGCCGAACATCCCTCGGCACTAGTGGTTCTAGTGAAGCCCGCGAGCCCCCAATGACGAATGCTCTCGGAGAAAGAGACGATGGACTGTGCCGGGGAGGGTCACAGATGCGAGCAGCTCGTGTTCAAGGCGAAGGCGGCCTAGTCATCTCCATGGCCCAAACGGCGGCTGGGCGCATGTACATGGATGCTCGGAAATTTCCGGTGTCGTCCCAGGCTTCCGGCGTGCGGAACCAGTAGCCTTTGGTCTCGTAAATGACGTGATACACGCCCCGCGCGGTTTTGTATGCCTCGTCTTTCATGCCTTCGCTCAGAAAGAGTGAGGCCAGGCCAAATGTCGTTCCGGCCCAGACTTCCTCCCCCTGCTCATTTCCGCGCAGAATCGAGCCGTCCGCGGCCATGCCGTTGGCTGCGCCCATTTCGCCGTTGCCGAACTTCATCACATTGTTCGCAAAAATTTTTCTAAGCGCGGACATTCGCATCTCTTTGGGCACGAGATCGCCCAAGCCCGTCATACTGGCGTACCACTGCCCGGCGAGTTGGTCCGCCTGAATCGCATCTTTGGATTGATTGTTCATGTCATAGCGGAAATATTGCCCGTTCCAGAGTTTCTCGATGTACGTCTTCTGCGCTTTGACAAACATGCGGTGATACTCCGCCGCCACACCGCTTTCCCCCAGCGCAAGCGCGCTTTCTTCCGCTGCCCGCAGGGCCGCGAGCCATAGGCTGCCGCAATAGGCGCTGATTCCGTTCACAACCCAGGAATCGTAGGTTTGATCCGGATATCCGCTGTTCTCTGGTATTCCGCCGCCGCGGTCAAACTGCTGCAGATAGGTAATTGCCTCCTTCATCGCGGGCCACATCTCGCGAAGAAAGGCTTTGTCTTCTTTCCCGGTGAACACGTAGTCGCGGTAGACCATCAGAACGAATTTCGAGTTCAGGTCTTTCCAGTCATTGGTGTCTTGCCAGCCAGGTTCGTTGACGCTGATGAACGGGTCACCTTCCGGAACGCCCAGATCGTGCGGCACGGCTCCAATTTTCTTGCGTTTGTGCAGGACGGGCTCGCCTGTCTGCTGCGTTTTCCAAACCCACAGGCCCAGCTCCGGCCATTCGCGTGGAACGGTTTGTGCAAATTCACGCAAAACTTGCTTATCAATCGTGGGCCAAAATTTCAGAAGCGGCATGGATGCGTAGAAACGAACGTCCAACGTTCCGTAGTAGGCGTAGTCGAAGCACTCGAGCAGGGCGAACGTCGCAGGCGCAGTGCGGTCGGAGTTCACCTGGCGTCCCCAAAACGTGCCGCCATCCGTGAGCGCGTAGAGCTCATTGAAAAGCATGCCTCGATACCAAGCCGGCTTGCTTTCGTCATCGATGTAAGGCTTTTGCCAGGCATCCACGGCGGCGCTCCATTCGGTTCCGTGCAGCAAGCCATCACGAGCAATAGCCCATGAAGCGCGGCCGTTGGCGCCGTAAAAGTCGGTGTACTTCCGGTTCCACTTGCGGCCCTGGCCAAACTCCACAACAGGAAAATCCCAAGCAATCACCATGGGGACGATTTTTTTCTCGCCGGGTTGAAGCGTGAACTTGACCGCAATGGCGCCGCCCAATTTCTCGCCAGCGCTGACCCAGGAGGAATTACTATCCGCGAGCTTGCCGTCCTTGGAGAAGGGAGCCCAAACGGCTTTGCCGTCGCCGTCGGCAAGAAATTCCGTCTGGTAGGAGACTTCCACGCCAGGTAATTCCAACGCCGCGACGGAAAACTCGCCATCCCATTCGCTTTCCGCGCCATCGGCCCGGTTGCGATCAAAGACGACACCTTTCATGGTCCCGGCAGCCACAGCCTCTTCGCGGAAATGGTTCTGATTTCCCTGATTGAGGGCGCCCTGAAAATCGCGCAGATAATTCCGAAACCATCCGCCCATGTTTGTCCAGGAGAGCAGAACAGAGACGGTGACTACCTTATTTGTGGGATTTTCTGCGTGCCATCTGTAGACCGCTACGGGATAACTCGATTCCTTGTAGTTGTCAGGCAGAACCGGGGAGAACTGTTCCAGTACAACGTGTGCGGGAAATTTGTCCCACTTGTAGTCATACCAAGACTTGGGGAACAGTGCTGCATATTCGCCGGCGCCGACCGGATAGTCCCACTGCCAGCTGGAGAGTTCGCCATTCTTGGGATGATCGGTCATAAGCACTCGCGCGGTTCCTACTGGCTCCCCTGCCACCTGCTGAAACATGGCAAATTGGTTCGCATAGACCGGAGCGTATTTGTGCACGCCGCTCTTGATATGCCACCGGGCGAAGTCGCCCCGGTAGGTCCGCGAAAATGTTCCGGCGCCGAATCCACCGACGGGAGCGCCCTGCCAGTAACCGTCGTCGATGTCGATTTTGTTTTTCCGAACACCCGGATTCGACAGGGGCTGTCCAAGCGGCCTTCGCCATGCTGTTTTCGGAATTTCGTCCGCCGCGCAAGGCGCTGGCGTGAATGCGAAGGACAAAGAAATCACAGCGAGCAGCAATGGCAAATATCTCTTCATCGGGCCTCCGAAGGCACGGTCAACTGGAGACGGAAGTCCCAGCCGTAACCTCTTGGACTTCCGATTTCTTGCGAATTCCTGAACTGCGACAGGCTTTGATTCTCGAGGAAAGGAAATTGTAGTTCGACGGCCTCGCGCACAATCTTATCGGCCGCCGGTCTTCGCCGGCTGCTTCTGGCTGGAACCAGCCAGCCAGTATTGGTTGAAGCCGATGTAATCCGAGGGCAGGTTGGCCAGAATTGTCCGCCGCAATTCCAAAATATCGACGCTGCCCAGGTTTTTGTAGAGAACTTTACCGTCCGCATCGAGTAAAACGGTGTAGGGAACCGCGGACTCCCATGCCGGATCGAACGACGCCTGTAGTGCCGCCGTGTCGTTTGAAGCAAACAGCAGATTGCGGCTGGTGGCATGCTTTTTCTCGAGCATCCTTAACACTCCGGCCCTTTCGTCCGGCATATTGGCGGACACTGTTACCAATTCCAGACCGCGGACCTTGTACATCTGATAGGTAGCCTCGAAATCGGAAAACTCATCGATGCAGGAACCGCACCAGGTTGCCCAAAAACTGATGAGTGCCATGTGCTTCGCCGGATTTTCGCGAAGTCGCTTCAGGTCGTCCGCTGTTGCCATTTCCAGCTTTACAGGTTCCTCGTCGATCTTCCGGAGCGCTTCCGTGCGGGACGCGGCTTTCTCCTGCCATTTTGTCGAGCAGCCGAAAACACCCGTGTGCTTCACGGGCACTTCTCGGTTTGCCAGCAACGCATCGACCGCATTCCGGGCGTCCTGCGTGTTCACCATTTCCTTGCGATAGCTGTTATCGATGCGGCCTTCGTAGCGCAGCTTGCGGTCTTTATCGAAGATGAAGACGTGAGGAGTGGCTTGCGGCCCGTAGGCGCGCGTGACCGATTGCGTTTCGCCGTCGTAAAGGTACGGATAGCGGAGATGTTTGTACTCAACACGGATTTTCATTTCGTCGAGGCTGTCGCTGATGTCGGATGAGTCCAATTCATCGATTCGAATGGCCTTCGGGTCGTTGGGCTGAATTGCGACAAAGGCCACTCCACGATGGCTATAGTCGGTCTCCAATTGCTGGATGCGTTCCTCGTACATTTGCGCGATCGGGCAGTGATTGCAGGTGAATACGACGACCAGGACCGGACTGGCCGCGTAATCGGCGAGACGATGGATCTTTCCATCCACGCCGGGCAAGGAGAAATCAGGCGCGGCTGAACCTACCGTCAAAATCGGGTGGGCCGTTTGCCCCCAAGTCGCAAAAGCCAGCAGCAAGGAGAAAATCAATCGCCACATCCGTTTTCGACCTCCATTCTCGTATCCGCGAAAGAGCAGCCTTTACGTTGACGACGTGACGAACTTACTTAGGACATTCATTCCCGGTGCCGCCGATACCGCGCCATCGCTTATTCCGTCTTAGTGCGTATGGCCGGATTGGCCTATAACCGGTCTCGGCGTTACGTCGGCATCAGCGAGACCCATGGCCCATTTGATGGCCTCCACATACATTTTCTGGATCCTGGGATCGTCCCAGTTTTGCTCGACATGGCCTAGCGTTGAGTAATAGACGCGCCCTTTTCCGTACATTTTGGCCCAGCTCACGGCAAAATCGAGATCCTTGCGATGAACGCGCGGATTGTTCAGGTCCAGCTTGGTCGCATCGAGCCGCATCAGAACGCGCACTTTGTCCCGCGAAAAATCCTTGATCTGGTAAATCTCGTCCTTCAACACAAAGGACTTTTGCCACTGCTGCATGCCCGGGAAGTGGGGATCCTCGACGAGAATGGGCGCGTCAAAGGTGCCCCAGGGATGTTCGTCGAAGTATCCGCCAATCATTTCGCCGTACTCCGGCCAGTCTGTGAAGGTGATGGTAGCGCTGTGCACGCCGACAAAACCTTTTCCATCGTCGTGGACAAACGAAAGAAGCGCAGCTTTCTGCTCCGCGTCCATTTCCAGTTCGCCACCCGTATAGAAGAGCACCGCATCAAAATCGTTCAGATTCTTGGCGTTGTACTCGAGTTTCTTCTTGGTCAGCACTTCGGTATCTGTCCGGATTGTCGTAGTCCACAATCCTGTTTCCCGGCCGAGGCGCTCGATCGTAGCGATGGCGTGGGAAACGGCCTCGTGCCGGTAGCCTTTTTCTTCTCCCAGGAACAAAAGATGCTTCTTCGGCTGAGCGACCGTCGGCGTCCCGCAGCGGCTACTGAATGTCACAAGGAAAATGAGCAATACCATCCGTAGCATCTTCACTTATGGTCCTCCACTTTTTCCTTTCCCTGGGGAGCTATTTCTGGTTCCCGAGCCAGAGAATTGCGTTTGCGAACAGCGTGTTTTGTGTCGCGTCAGAGTAAATCTTTTCTCCATGGCCCATATTCATGTAGATCATTCTGTATTTCGTGTTCGTCCATACCACGGGAAGGTCGCCGCCGGTAATGACGTCCTTGATGCCAATGGGGTAGTTCGAAGGATCGAGCGTTACAAGGACACGGACATTCTTGTTGGATCGAGGGCTGGGCTTCCAGAGATACCACTCGTTCGCCGGTGCCGCGTAACTCGAGGGAAGCTGCTTGGTCACGGGATGCGTGCGGTCATCAACGGTTAACTTTGCCGGCAGCGGCGGCCAGTTATTCGCATAAAACACGGCTCCGCCCATGAAATCTACAAACCACGACCATTTTGTGGTGTAGTCGTTATAGCCGGCCACGTGAAAGCCCAGCCAGCCCCCGCCGTTCTCCATATACTTCTCGAATGCGGCCCTCTGTTCCGGAGTTTGCGGGAAATTGTTCAGCCACAGGATGAGCCGGTACGGCTTTAGATCATTTTCATTGAGCTTCGCCCAATCCGTTGTTGCGTCAAATGTGAAATTATTTTTCGCCCCCAGCCCTCGAAAGAAAGCGAGGGCATCGTTGGCGGTGTGAACATGATCGGGCTCCACATCTGTCGAGTAAAAAGCGAGCACTTTGAAAGCAGGCTCCTGCGCCACGACCGTCATGCTCCCAAAGAGGAGCGGGAGGGCAGCCGCCAATAGTGCACGAAATCCCCTGACCAAACAGATGGTCCTGCCGCGAGTGTGCCCAGGAGCAGTCGTTTGCTTCATTTTCCGTGACTCTCCTGCTGGCCGGCGGCCCAGAAAATGGAATTGGCAACAATCTGTGTGAAGGACTTGTTGTCGAAATGCTCCGGACGGTGACCCATGAAAATGTAGATATTCCTGGCCTTCAGGTGCTCGTTCGTCCAGATCACGGGATGGTCTCCCATCTTGATATCCGTGACGGGGGTATAGGTTCTCTCTTCCACACTGGCCAATACACGGACGTTAGGACGGGGAGACGTATCGTACGTGTACCATTCTTCCTTCCCGATGGTGAAGGGCGAAGCGATGCCTTTCATCGCCGGATGATTCTTGTCCTCAACCGTAACCGATCCACTGACGAACGTAGCGATGTAATTCTTGAAGCGAATTCCCCCCATGAATTCGTGGAACCACGGCCACATCTGGAAGCCGTCGAATTCACCCAGCAAGGTAGCGTGATGAAATCCGATCCAGCCGCCTTTGCCTTGTTCGATGTACTTGATGAAGGCGTCCTTGGCCGTGTCGGTCCAATTGTAAGGAGGGTAGTTCAACTGGATAAATAGACTGTATTTTGCGAGAAATGCGTCATCGATTTTCTCTGTGCCCTCAATGTAGTCCACGGCAAAATTGTTCTCGGCGGCCAATTTCCCCAGCCAGACCTTGGCGCGGTCTACAAATGGCTTGTGAATGCCGCCATGCTCCGCCAGGGCAAGCACCCGGAAGTTTGGGGATTTGGTTTGCGCGGCGAGAATGCCATTAATGAAACATGTCGCAAGCGCGAGCAGCAGGGCACGCGCCAAAAAATGATTAAGCGATTTTCGCAAGGCTCTGGACATATCAATGAACGTGAATAGCCCCTTCCGGCGCGGATAACTCTTTTGGGGACATCGTCGCGTCAAATTTCAAGTTGAAAAATCCAACCATCATTTCATCCCAGCTCTGTTGCCCCCAGATTACGGATTTGGTGGGGTCCGGGTTCTCGGGGTTGTTTGGCGAATTATCGAAATGAGCGGTGCATTCAATTTTCGTGCCCTGGGGAAGATCAATGGGTTCCGCGAGGTTATACCACAGCTGCCAATGCCAGTTGTATTCCGGCACGCTGAGGATGGTCTCCTTCTTGCCGTCGGGAAATACCAATCTGTACTCGAACGCTTTCCCGCGCGAGTGCATGTGTGGATGCAACCCCACGAGTTTTACGTCCTTGCGCACTTCAAACGTGGCGTCCACCTTGTAATCCGGAACACCCGGGGGAATCTTGAACGTGCCGTTGGAAGCCGAGAGCGTCAGCACACGATCTTTCGGGGGTGTTTTCGTAAAAACAAGTCCGAGCTTGGTCTGGTCCGTTGTCGGTTTTCCGTTCGGAGTGTAATGAACTTCAAAGACGATGTCGGAGCCAGCTTTAATCAGCTTTCCCTCACCGGAATGCAGAATCTCGGCGGGCTGCCCTGGCGCGTAGCCGACAAGAAAGTCGCTCGGCAGCGCACTGGTATCCGTTTTCTCGTCAACCTTCGGAGGGGGCGCGATAAAGAAAACTTCAGGCTTCTGGTCCTTGAAGTAATTCGATCCCGGCTCGCGGAGGTAGGCGATGATGTGGTGAACCACGGCACGGTCGGTTGGGCGAACTTCGAGCATCTGCACCCATTTGTCTTCGTTAAAACCGGTGGGGACAATCACATACTGGTAGTCAATCACTCCCGCAGCAGGCACCGAAAAAGGCCTTGGCAGCTGAAACACAATATCTGGCGCGGGGATGCCCCAACCCTCCACAAAACTCTTCGTCGGAGGCGGCATATTTTCTGCGGCGCCCTTCTGCGAGCCTCCGTTCACCCACGCCACCAGGGTGCGAATCTCATCCGCGGATAACGATCGTTCGTTTGCAAAATGCCCGTATTGGGGGTCGGCAAACCAAGGCGGCATAATTTTTTTTGTTACCGCCATTTTGATCATGGGAGCCCACGGCCGCGCTTCCTCATAAGTGAGCATGGAGAAAGGCGCCGCCTCGCCAGGCCGATGGCAGGTTTCGCAGTGCTTCTGCAAAATCGGCGCTACGTCCTTGGTAAAGGTCGGAGGAGGATTATTCGGCTCCTGTCCAAGCGCATATCCCGTCCAACACAGCGTACATGCCAGCAGAATCGACAAATGTCTCATGAATTCTCCGACCCCGGGGATTTGGACACTCGCAAGAATGTAACAGTTGGCGCAGACGTCGGTGAAGCGCTGGACGAGTCCGCTGGACACACCCCATCGCATCAACTGACCGATAGACACACTCTTCGATTCTGACCCAATCGCGCGTCACACGAAAATGAAACTTTCGTTTAGGAACAACATGAGAAAACGTTGACGAGAAGCACCCAGACTAAGAAATTGGCTCCAGCGGTTTCACACCAACTCGGCGATTCTCCCCGAAAAACTCCCCCTCATGCAATGTTGATTCCCTTACTCAAGCGGCCTGCTAACCGAAGGAACCCAGATCGAGCGCTCAAAGTTTCCCTCCGGCTTGATTTTACAGTTGCTTTCCTTCATCACGCCACAGCACAGTTGTAGCACAGTTGTTGGGCAATCGTGCCCGAACAAGGCTATTTCGGTCCGAATCCGGTTGGCCAGGAAGGGGGGGCACCTATTCACAACTGCGGTGCGGCGGCTCCTTGACTAGCGCAATGTCGGGATGGGGATACACCGTCTCCGTGGAATTCGCACAATGGATTCAATAACATGATGCCTGCTTTAAAAAACGGAATGGCTTTTGGAACTCACTCTGAAGAGCTCGAATCATCAGGCGCGTACAGTGGCGACGCCGAGGTCGTGCCGGACGATAGGTGCCACGACGGTGCCGAGTATCTCTATGGCGTGCAACATTTCTTGGTGTGGAAGCGTGGAGACACCCATTTGGAATGTGACACGGGAGAGGCCGCCAAGAACCTCATTCACATAAAGGATCTTTTTCGCGACCGTCTTAGCGTCGCCGATCAGCAGCGCGCCTGTAGGTCCGCGCAGGGCGTCGTATTGAGCGCGGGTGGCGGCTGGCCAGCCGCGCTCCTTGCCGATTTCGGTAAATGTGTGCGCGTAGCCTGGATAGAATATTTCCGCGGCTTCGTCAGTGGTATCTGCGAGAAAGCCAACAGAATGAAGACCTACAGCAAGCCTCTCGGGCGAATGACCGGCTCGGCGCCCAGCCTCGCGGTAGAGGTCTATGAGTGGGCGGAAGCGTTTAGGCTCACCGCCGATTATGGCCACCATAAGAGGAAGGCCGAGCAGGCCGGCGCGAACGAAGGATTCGGGGGTGCCGCCGACACCGACCCATACAGGCAGCGGATCCTGCAGCGGGCGAGGGTAGATCGCTTGGCCGGTAAGAGCCGCGCGGTGTTTGCCGGACCAGTGCACTTTTGTGCTTGCCCGGATTTTTAGGAGAAGATCGAGTTTTTCCGCAAAGAGCGAGTCGTAATCTTCAAGACGCAGGCCGAACAGGGGGTAGGACTCAATGAAAGAACCACGTCCGGCGACGATTTCGGCGCGGCCGCGGGAGATGAGGTCGAGAGTCGCGAACTCCTGAAAAACGCGAACCGGGTCGGAGGCACTGAGAACCGTCACTGCGCTGGTGAGACGGATATTTTCCGTGCGCGCGGCGGCAGCGGAGAGGATCACAACGGGAGCTGAGTCGAGGAACTCCGCCCGGTGATGTTCGCCGACGCCGAAGACGTCCAGACCGACCCGATCGGCGAGCTCAATCTCCTGCAGTAGATGGTGCATACGCTCCGCGGGGCTGAGCGTTAGACCTGAGGTCGGGTCAGAGATGACGGCTGCGAAACTGTCGATTCCAATCTCCATCTAGCTGACTCCTGCTGCGCAGAATTCTTGTTTGCCCTTCAGAGGAAGGAGCGATATCTTGACATCAAGATAGATGCACTCCAGAGTGTAGCAGTTACATGCTGTCGTTAGAGGCCTGCTAGCAAATATAACTCGACGTCGAGTATTCTGAGGAGCTTGGTCCGGCAAGGAGAGGGAGGGTGCGACTGGTGACACGAATTTCGAAACCGAGCGGCGAAGCAGCAACCCGCGTCTGGATCGTGTTGTGGAAGGCCGCCCACGCGATCGAGCAGAATGCCCTGCGAAGCGTCTCGGCTTCGGGCCTCGGGCTTTCAGAGTTCGCGGTATTGGAAGTGCTTCTTCACAAGGGCCCCCAGCCGGTGAATGTTATCGGGGAGAAAGTTCTCCTTACGAGCGGCTCCATCACAGCAGCCGTCGATCGGCTGGAATCGAAAAAGCTGGTCCGGAGGACCAGCGACCCGAGGGACCTCCGGGCGAGGATCGTTCAGCTCACCGACAAGGGTCGGAGTTTAATCGAGCGAGCGTTCCAACGGCACGCGATTGACATGGAGGACACCATGGCCGTATTGAGGTCCAGTGAACGAACAGAACTCGTACGTCTGCTTAAGAAAGTAGGAATGTGGGCAGCCGCACGCCTTGATGATAACCGCCAAGAGTGGGCGCACCCGAAGGCCGATTCCTCACCAATTCCTCCCTGATGTAGCTGTTATCGTCGGATTTAGCGAGAGCAAGGACAGGCTTTCAAAACTTTCAACCAAGGGAGCCGCCAGATCAGCTCGAACGCACTAGTGACCTATAATTACGCGAGGACATCTAATCACGCGATGGCATCCGCAGCGCATAGCTCCGAGCAGGCTCGGCCGGCACAGGACGTTCGCCTCGTGGTTGACGCGATCCCCACGCTCGCGTGGTCCGCTCAGGCGGACGGCTCGGTTGACTTCTTCAATCAGCGCTGGCTCGACTATACCGGCCTCTCCGCCGAAAAGGCGCGTGATTGGGGCTGGACGGTTGCCCTTCACCCGGACGATCTGAACGGACTTGTGGATTACTGGCGATCCGCTCTGGCTTCTGGCGAGCCAGGTGAGATTGAAGGACGCTTACGCCGTTTCGATGGCGTGTATCGTTGGTTTCTTTTCCGTGCGACTCCGTCGTTTGACAACGATGGACGCCTCGTCAAATGGTTCGGAACAAACACCGACATCGAAGACCGAAAACGCGCGGAATGCCTGCTCGCCGGAGAGAATCAGGTTCTGGAAATGACTGCCAAGGGCAATTCGCTAGAATCCATTCTCGAAGCCCTGTGCCGAGTTGTGGAACACACCGCCAGCGGATGTTGCTGCAGCATTATCTTGATCGATCCCAGTGGCTCGAAAATCCAGCAGGCAATCGCGCCGAGCCTCCATTCCAGCTATAACGCCAGGTTTCCAGGCATATCGGTGGATCGCGAAGGTGGACCCTGCACTCAGGCAGCGCGACGCAAGACACAAGTGATTGTGTCCGACGTGTCTTCGGACACGCAATGGGACTATGGATGGCGCACGGCCGCCCTGGCGCACGGTCTAAAAGCGTGCTGGTCGACCACGATACTGGCTTCGAGTGGCCTTGTATTGGGCACCTTCGCGATCTATTGGCGCGAGCCGTGCAGCCCCACTAAACACGATGAAAAGATCATCGAGCAGATTACGCATCTGGCGGCGGTTGCAATTGAGCGCAAGCGCAACGAGGCGGCGCTCCAGGAGAGTGAGGAACGCTTTCGTCTGATCGTCGACACCATTCCTGGATTTGTGTTTACCTTGAGTGCGACCGGTGAGGTCGAACTTCTCAACCGCCAAGCCCTGGAATATTTCGGCAAGACGACTGAGGAATGGAAGAATTCGCCCAACTTCGACGCTGTCCATCCGGATGATCTCCTTCGCGTGATCGATGCGTGGAGGCGCTGGCTCGAAACCGGGCAGCCGCATGATCTTGAGCTCCGCCAGCGGCGTGCCGATGGCGTGTACCGCTGGTTTCAATCACGCGCCCTCCCCGCGCGAGACACGGAAGGCCGTATCACCGGCTGGTACATATTGTTGACGGACATTGACGACCGGAAGCGCGCCGAGGGTGAATTAGAGAAGGCTTTCGAAGAAATCAAGCGGCTGAAAGACCGCCTTCATGACGAGAACGTCGTCCTCAGGGAGCAAATCGATCAGGTCTTCATGTTTGAGGAGATCGTGGGCTCCTCGCCCGCCTTGAAAACTGTCCTTTCTAGCATCGTGAAAGTCGCTCCCACCGACTCTACGGTGCTGATTACGGGCGAAACAGGAACCGGGAAGGAACTGATTGCGCGCGCCATACATAAGGGTTCGCAACGTGCCGGCCAGGCTTTCATTAGCGTTAATTGTGCCGCGATTCCTCCTTCGCTGATCGCGTCGGAATTGTTTGGTCACGAGAAAGGGGCATTTACCGGTGCCCTGCAGCTTCGACAAGGTCGTTTTGAGTTGGCACACTCTGGCACGATTTTTCTCGATGAAATCGGCGAGCTTCCCGCGGAAACTCAGATTGCATTGCTTCGAGTGCTCCAGGAGCGCCAATTTGAGCGAGTCGGAGGCAATCGTGTGCTTTCAGCCAACGTTCGAGTAATCGCCGCAACCAACCGTGATTTATCGGCAGGGATCGCTGCGGGGGCCTTCCGGGCCGATCTCTTTTATAGGTTAAACGTCTTCCCGATCCATGTGCCGCCTCTTCGGAACCGAAAGGAAGACATTCCGATGCTGGTCGAGTACTTTGTGACGCGCTATGCGGAGAAGGCGCGAAAGCAAATCAGCAAGATCGACAAAGATACCCTCAAGCTATGCCAGTCTTATCCTTGGCCAGGCAATATTCGTGAACTGCAAAACATCGTCGAGAGATCTGTAATTCTCTGCAGTGGGAATACTTTTTGGATCGATGAAGCCTGGCTTTCAAGCCAAGACGCACCTCGCCCGAAGTCCTCAGGTTCTCTCACACAGCATCTGCAGAGGTATGAGAAGGAACTCATCGAAGCAGCTCTTGCGGAAAGCAACGGAAAAGTTGCCGGGCCAAACGGGGCGGCTGCCAAACTCGGAATTCCGCGGTCGACGCTAGATTTGAAAATCAAACAGCTAAACATAAAGAAAGTCACCATTCGCTAACTCCCCGCCTTCAACTGCCAGGGTTCTGGCACTTCCTAAGATTCTGTCAGTTCCAATTTCTTTTTCGAGCCCTGTTTTCAGCGACATCCAAATTGGACGTAAGGTTGCATTACTCATGATCGGTGATCGCCTAGCCAAACTGAAATAGGAATGAACGGTACATACAAATGAAAAGTACGGACAAAACAGGGGGAATGTCTCCGCACCGGAAGTTGAACATGAAGGTAACTGTCCTTTGTCTGTTCGCTGCGCTCGCGGCGAGCGCTCAGAGCACGACTGAACGCCTGCCTGTAACGGACGCTGAGAAAATTGCGGACGCACTGAGGGCCGCACCAAACTTCATAACCGACGGCGCGACTATCGTGGATTATCCAGCCAGCAAGGGCGGCGAATTTCGAATTCTCCGTAAGGGTACTAGTGAATGGACCTGCCTGCCGGGTCCGCCACCCGGCTCCAAGCATGACGACCCGGGATGTTTCGATAGCGTATTCTTTCAGTGGGTGAAGGATGGCCTTGCCGGACGCCCGCAGCACATTGATAGACTTGGCATTTCATACATGTATGTGGGTCAGTGGGTTCCGGGCGCGTCCGGCGGGGAGTTTCACGTGGGACCCCACATTATGGTGGTATCTCCTCATCCAGAAGATCTCCAGGGTTTCACCCGCGGCGGGTGGAACAGCACATACATCATACATTTGCCCGGCCCCGATCAGGCCGATAAATGGTTTTTGGTTATACCGATTCGTCAAGCGGATAACCGCTGAGGGTGGGTGTGATCGGCGCTCTGATGGAAGGAGTAGAGTGGCGCACAGCCGCGACTCCGATGTTGGTCAAATGGCCTGACCGATGACTTTCAGGATTGAGACTGCGGCGCGAGGGAGATTCACGGTATTCATCCTGAGTGGCTGGATCGAAAAACAGGCGATAGCCGAGATGAGGAGACTTTTTGAACTCCAAACGATTACCGCGGCATCGTTTTAGATCTGAAGGCGTTGGCGTAATCGATCGCGAGGTAGTGCACTTTTTCGTGCGTTGTGAAGCGGGTGGCGTGAAGCTTGAGAACTGCGCTCCCTATATTCGCGAATGGATGGAGAGAGAAAAAGACTGAGTGGCATCGACGTGGCAGTGACGCGCTGGTCGTTCAGCTGGATGAAATACAAAAGAGAGGCACATGCAAATGAACGGTATATCCAAAGCACTGGAAGTCTCAGCACCGGACCTCGCGAAGTTGGCCATCGAAGCCCACGGCGGCCTTGACCGCTGGAAACGTTTCGGCACAGTTTCAGCCCACGGGATCAATGGTGGTGTACTTTGGGGTGCCAAGGGCAAAGCCGGAGTCATTGGGGACGTGACGGTCACCGTCGACCTTCGCAACGAGAAGGTTTCTCACTGGCCCTTCGGCTCTCCTGACCGAAGGTCGCGCTTCGAACCTCAACGGGTCGCGCTCGAGAACGCGAACGGTAAGATAGTTGAAGAACTCTTTCAACCCCGCTCATCGTTCCGGGGACACACTCTCGAGACCCCTTGGAACGATCTGCAGCTCGCATACTTCGCAGGATGCGCGATGTGGACGTATATGAATACGCCATTTCTCCTTGCCCGACCTGGGGTTGAATCCGAAGAAATCGATCCCTGGCAAGAAGCAGGCGAAACGTGGCGTCGTCTGAAAGTCCGCTTCCCCGCGGATATAGCAACCCACAGTACGGAGCAGACGTTTTACTTCGATCAGCAAGGATTGTTGAAGAGGCACGACTACCACGTCGAGATCAGCGGCGGCATCGGGGCCACACACTACGTCTCCGATCTTAAGGAGTTCTCTGGCATCGTCTTTCCGACGAAGCATAGGATCTTCGGTCTCCAGCCGGACGGCCATGCCGCACCCGAACCGTTGGTCGTCTCGATTGACATGGATCAGTTTGTCCTTTCCTAACGGATAATGGTCCAACATAGCTGCTTGTTCGAGAGTTTCCGATGAAATGCCAATGAAAGGCACACAAAAATGAAAAACACGTACAAAGCAGTGGAAGTCTCGGCACCCGGCGTGCTACGAGTAGTGGAACGGCCAGTTCCTGAACCTGGAGCGGGTCAGGTTCGGATTGGCGTGGAAGCCTGCGGAATCTGTCACACCGATGCGGCCACGATTACGGGCATATACCCGGGACTGAAGCTGCCAAGGGTTCCTGGGCATGAAGTTGTTGGCCGCATTGAAGCATTGGGCAGCGGAGTGTCCAAATGGAAAATCGGTCAACGCGTCGGTGTCGGCTTTTTCGGCGGTGAAGATGGGGTGTGCGAACCGTGCAGACGCGGAAACATGGTGCAATGTCAGAACCCCGTCACACCGGGAGTAACTGTAGATGGTGGCTATGCGGAAGTGATGGTTGCTGAAGCGCACGGCATCGCTGCCATTCCTGACGAACTCACTTCCGTCGAGGCCGCCCCTCTCCTCTGCGCGGGTATTACGACCTACAACGCTCTTCGCAACGCTGGTTTGCGCGGCGGAGATCTGGTCGCTGTGCAGGGCATTGGTGGCCTTGGGCATCTCGGCGTCCAGTTTGCGCGGCACATGGGATTCCATACTGTCGCCATCGGGAAGGGACGCGACAAGGAAAAGCTTGCGAAAGACTTGGGCGCTCACGTTTACATTGATACTGCCACCGAGGATGCCGCAGCGGCCCTGCAGCGTATGGGCGGGGCCAGAGCGATTCTCGCAACAGCCCCCAGTGGTGATGCTATGGGACCACTTGTGTCCGGTCTTGCCGTGCGCGGCAAGCTCATCGTCGTGGGTGTACCGGGGGACCCGATCCAACTAAATGCGTTCCCGCTTGTTTTTGGAGGGCGGTCGATTTACGGAAGCCTGGCCGGCACTGCAATCGATACCGAAGACGCGCTTGCCTTCAGCGTCCTGGAGAATATCCGCCCGATGATCGAGACAGCTCCTCTCGAGCAGGCTGCTGACGCTTACGCTCGCATGATGCAAGGCAAAGCACGGTTCCGCATGGTGCTGGTTGCAAAACAAGGAGCCGCTCGAAGCGCGCAGAGTGCAGCGTGAAGCCATGAGATCCAAAAGTTCGAGACGTAAGTTCTTGACGAGCGCCATCACATCCATCGCTCTGTTTCTGATAATTGGAATCAGATTTGTGGGCAGTGCCGAATCGAAGACTCCGCACAACGGAATACCGGCGAAGGCTAGTGATACGACACAGGAAAAAATAGCTCGGGCAATGTCCGCGGGACCGGATGATATTTCCAAGTCCGCGCGAATCGTCGATACAGATGCGCAGGGTAATAGAGTGATTCTCCGCGAGAGCAGCAACGGGTTCACCTGCATGCCCGGGAATCCAAACGTTGTCGGTGAGCCTCCTATGTGCATGGATGCCGCATCGATGCAGTGGGCATCTGACTTCCGTGCTCACAAGCCAAAGCCAACAAATAGCGTTCCCGGAATTACGTACATGCTTGCCGGTGCCACCCAGCGAAGCGATTCCGATCCTTATGACGCCACGAGTCCTCCTATTACTGTAGGTCCGCACTGGATGATTATGTGGCCGTTCGATCCGAAAACTACCGGGTTGCCGACCACACACAAGGCGACCGGCGCGTACATCATGTGGGCTGGGTCGCCGTACGCGCATGTGCACATCATGGGACGTCCTTAGAAGTATCGACGCCTCTATTTGTCCGATCCGTTCACATGTCCTGGCGGACGTGCCGGCCGCCAAGTAAGTCAATTCAGTACTGCAAAGGAGACCTATCATGTCACTCGCTCGAATCGATCTTGCAGAGGGTAAGACGGCCGACGATCGCAGGACCATCGGAGAAGTGGTCTACGACGCACAGGTTGAACTCCTTTGGCAACGGTGAGGCGCAGTACGCAAAATAGGTTCACAGAGCCGGAGACTCTAGGGATCAGTGGTTTGACTACTGAGTTGTCAAAGGACAGCATAATGCAAGGGAAAGCGCGCTTTCGCATGGTGCTGACCACAGGTCAATAGATTCCCGATTTGAACTTCGTAGCAGAGGAAACAAACGATATGCAGAAGAACAAACCCGAAACGCAGCAACGACAGGAACTCGCGAGCAAAGCTGGCGAATTCACGATCGGAAATGATCTTCGTGTTGCGCGGTTGGGATTCGGTGCGATGCGAATCACGGGCAAAGGAATTTGGGGCGAGCCTGCGGATCGAGCTGGAGCCGTACAGGTGTTGCGGCGGGCGGTCGAATTAGGAATTAATTTCATCGACACCGCGGACTCCTACGGCCCGAGAGTGAGTGAAGAGATCATAGCCGAGGCTCTTCACCCGTATCCGGCTAACCTCGTAATCGCGACAAAGGGCGGTTTCGAGCGGCCGGGTCCCGACCGCTGGGTAGAAAACGGAAGGCCAGAGCACCTGAGATCCGCCTGCGAAGGCAGCCTGCGGCGGTTGCGCGTGGACCGGATTGATCTTTATCAGTTGCATCGAATCGATCCGAAAGTTCCGGCTGAAGACCAACTCGGAACTCTGAGGGATTTGCAAGCGCAAGGAAAAATCAAACACATCGGTTTATCGGAAGTGAGCGTGCAACAGATTCAGCATGCGCGAACGATTGTTCCGATTGTGAGCGTTCAGAATCGTTACAGCGTCACCGACCGCGGATCGGAGGATGTTCTGGAGTATTGCGAAAAAGAGAAAATGGGTTTTATTCCGTGGTTCCCACTGGCGGCCGGCCGTGTTTCCGGTGCTGAGAGCCCTATCAGTCCTTTAGCGGCGCGATGGAAAGCTACCCCATCACAGGTGGCTCTGGCATGGCTGCTAGCTCGATCTTCAGTCATGCTGCCGATCCCAGGAACTTCCAGGGTCGAACATCTCGAAGAAAATGTGGCGGCAGCGGAGTTAGAGATTGACGCAAACAAAATGCAAGAACTAAACCGTATGGCGCGTGCCAGCTAGGAAAGCTGATCGACCACTCGCCGGGAGAGTCACAGGTGCTTTTTGTTCTTAGAACGCATGAGCTCGGCTCTAGCTACCAGAGGAAGCCGGGCGGGTTTCTAAGGAAAGCGCGCCCAATGTAACCGACCATCGGTGCAAGGCATCACTTAATCGCAGGATTATAATCAAAAGACATATGCTTGGCCATGGACACCGAAAGCTCACTGTACGTCGCTAGGAGTTAGAGGAGACCGAACGGTGTCAGATTAGCGCGGGCGTGGGTACCGAAACAGGCGGCAGGATCGTGAACACAGACTCGGAAGTCGTAACAGCACCGCCCCTTGTTGTGCGGTACGAAACGCTCGTTCGCGTGTCCCAAGCGATCGCAGCGCACGGCGACCCTAAAGAGCTTTTTGGCGTACTAGTCAACGAATTGCATCGAGTAGTGCAATTTGACTTCATCGGAGTGTCTCTTCGCGACAAAAACTCCGATACCTTTCACAATTATTTCATCGACATGACCAGTCGATCAGAATTGGTTCCCGACGAGAAGCTGACGCCCGAGGAGACGCTCACGTCATTGGTTTACGAGCGGCAAGAACTTCTGCTCAGGTCGACGCACGAAATGGAGCCGTGCTATGGCCGGCTGCAGGCGATGTTGAAAAGGCTCTATATTCGGTCGATTTGCGCATTACCATTGACGACAGCGCACCGCAAACTGGGCGCAGTCACTTTCGGTAGCAGGCAGGTCGATGCCTACTCTCCAGGCGAATGCCGATTCGTGTCCCAAGTGGCGGATTATATTGCGCTGGCGTTCGACGACGCGTTGAATGTTGCGGCGTTGCGGCGGGCGTCTGAGGAACTACAGAGTAAGAACGGCCGGCTGCAGCTGCTCCTTGACGTCACCAATCAGGTTGTCTCAAATCTGGAGCTCCGCGATTTGCTGCGTGCCATCTCGCAGGACGTCCGGCGCGTGATGCAGTGCGACTATGCCGGCTTGTCACTCCCGGATGCGGAAAACAAGCAGCTGCGCCTTTACGCGGTTGACTTTCCGGAGGGAAAAGGGTTCCTGCAGGAAGACTTGGTGTATCCGATCGAGGGATCGCCCTCCGGCACGGCATTTCGAACGATGAAGCCTCTGACGCTCCAGAGCCCCTTCACCGGTTGGCTCCATTACCCAATCGTTCAGATCGCGGTTCGTGAAGGTTTAAAGTCCTTCTGCTTTTTACCGATGATCAGCCGGAATCGGGCGATTGGCACCTTGGTTCTCGCCCGGCTTCGAGACGATGCGTTCAGTCAGGCTGATATCAGTTTCCTTTACCAGGTTGCAAACCAGGTTGCTCTCGCCGTCGAGAATGCGCTTGCCTACCGCGAGATTCGGGAACTGAAGGAGCAGCTCTCAAAAGAAAAACTCTATTTGGAAGATGAAATCCGCACGGAAATGAATTTCGCTCAGATCATTGGAAACAGCGCTTCTCTGCGCAGAGCCCTGAAGCGGGTGGAAACCGTCGCGCCGACCGATTCGACAGTGCTGATTTACGGCGAGACAGGCACGGGAAAGGAGCTGATTGCGCGCGGGATTCATGATTTGAGTCCGCGGCGCGCGAAGCCCTTCGTCAAGCTCAACTGCGCGGCCATTCCGACCGGTTTGCTGGAAAGCGAACTGTTCGGACACGAGAAAGGCGCGTTTACCGGAGCGATCGCGCAACGCATTGGCCGCTTCGAAGTCGCCGATGGCGGCACGATTTTCCTGGACGAAATAGGAGAAATTCATCTCGAATTGCAAACCAAACTGCTCCGCGTGCTGCAAGAGCGGGAGTTCGAGCGGCTGGGAAGCTCGCGCACGATTCGGACCGATGCACGTTTGATTGCCGCGACTAACCGCGATTTGGAAGGGATGGTGAGCGAGCAGAAGTTCCGATCCGATCTTTTCTTTCGCTTGGATGTTTTTCCTGTCCACGTTCCGTCCTTGCGGGAACGCGATGGGGATATTCCGCTCCTGGTGCGGCACTTCACGCAGCAGTTTTCCAGACGTATGAAAAAGGTCATAGAAACGATTCCCTCAGCGGCAATGGATGCGCTGTGCCGGTATCACTGGCCAGGGAACATACGAGAACTCCAGAATGTGATCGAACGCGCCGTAATTATTTCGACGGGTCCCGCGCTTAGCGTTGATGTAGCTGATCTGAAATTTCCCAAGGCAGGCCCTGCGGTAGAAAAACTCGCTTCTCTGAAATCAACAAATGGCGCACTTCGCAACGTTCTGGAGGAAACGGAACGTCAACAGATTCTTAAAGCTCTCAAGCAGAGCAATTGGATTGTGGCGGGCCCGAATGGGGCAGCGGCACATCTTGGAATGAAGCGGTCCACCCTCCAGCTGAGAATGCATAAGCTCGGAATTGCGCGCAGCTCTGCGTAGCTGCGTCACCCATTTTCGTCACACTTCTACTGAAAAGTTCCCGCCACAGCCACAGTTCTTTTTGTGCGCCAGGAAACTGGCAGCGTACCATGCCGCTGGCAGTGCCACTCTGGCAGTTTGACTAAGCGCGTCGTCCCCTCCGTACCTCATCTCACGACAAATCAATAAGTTCGGGTCGTTTCAGGAACGCTTGGCGCTTTGGCACGAGCGATGCACTTTCGATGTTGCCGGCGAGGAACCGGCCATTGACCTCGCACTAGCCAAACGAACGAGATTGACGTGTTGAAGATCACGAAAACCGAAACGCCGGCCGAAGAGAAATGGATTCTGCAAGGCCGTTTGGTTGGGTTGTGGGTTGGCGAACTGAGAAGAAACTGGAAAAAGACCCACCGAGACGGCGGCAACCGGAGGTGTGTTGTCGATCTCAATGACGTCACGTTTATCGATAAGAAGGGTGAAACGCTCTTGCGAACCATGTCAAAGCAGGGCGCGCAATTTATCGCCACCGGTATCTACATCAAGCATGTGATTCAACAGAGGTGTACAGGATGAAACGGTCAGGGAGTCGAACTATGCCAACCAAACTCAGCGACAACATCGACAAAAAGGGTGCCGCGATTGGTCCTATCGAAGGCCTTCCCGGCAACCCAGACACGGTGCTCGTCGCTGCCGCGAAGAACGGCAATAGGAACGCGTTCGAGACTCTCGTCGAACGTCACGAGCAAAAGATTTTGTTCGTTGCGCGGCGCATCACCCGCACGCGCGAAGACGCCGAGGACGTCGTGCAGCAAAGCTTTCAAAAAGCTTTCACCCATCTGCGCACGTTTGAAGGGAGATCTGCATTTTCCACCTGGCTGACGCGTATCGCCATCACCGAAGCCCTCATGTTCCTGCGCAGAAGTCGCGGCGGGCGCGAAGTGCTAATCGACGACTTGAACGGCAATGAGGGAACCACAAAAGGGCTGGAGGTTCCTGATTCAAATCCGGATCCCGAAGCCATCTATTCGCAGCGAGAGCAGGCGGAAATGCTGTCTGCGGCCATCGATGAGTTGCCATACGGAACACGGAGGGCAATCCAGTTGCGTGAGCTCGACGAGCGATCGTCGGAAGAGACCGCTCGAATTATTGGAATTTCCGTTTCCGCGCTGAAGGGCCGGATGTTTCATGGACGCAGGAAATTGCGCGAGAGATTGAAGCACTTTGTCGAACCAGCTTGGAGGTCCTCAAGGAAAACCTCGCGAATGATCGGTAACGCGACACACTCGCGAGATCAGGCTCCCTGCAATGCGTGCGGCTAGAAGTGACGTTCGTCATCGGGCGATATCGAAATTCGCGAGAGGAGCGCAACCATGAAGTCGCCTTCCCTTTTGGATTGGTATCACATTCTGAGAACCCACCATCATTGGACCGTATTCCAAGCGATTCGCTTCGTATTATGGCTGGCTCGTTAGACACCGGTTTTCCTGAGCAGCGCGGTCAGTGTGCCCAGACCGCATTAGCTTGCCCGGTCAATTCGCGATCAGCGTGTAAGGAGTTCTAGTTATGTGGATTGTTCGAGTCGCTCTGGACCGGCCGTATACCTTCATCGTTCTCGCCGTCCTCATTTTGGTCCTGAGCCCAATAATGATCTTGCGCACGCCGACCGATATCTTCCCGAACATCAATATCCCAGTGGTCGCGGTAGCCTGGCAGTTCGCCGGCATGAATCCCGAAGAACTGGAAGGCCGGCTCACCAGTCCGTATGAACGAGTGCTAACCACCACTGTTGATAACATCGAACACATCGAATCGACCACGGTAAGCGGTCAAGCCATCGTGCGGATTTACTTGCAACCCGGCGCGAGTTTGGACACCGCGAATGCCCAGGTAACGGCCATATCGCAAACCGCCCTTCGTCAACTGCCGCCGGGCGTTCTGCCTCCCCTAATTATTAACTACAGCGCTTCGAGCGTGCCCATCCTGCAACTGGGCCTTTCCGGAAATGGACTCTCCGAGCAGCAGTTGAACGACCTCGGACAAAATTTCCTGAGGCCTCAACTGGTAACCGTGCCTGGGGCCGTCGTTCCTTTCCTGTACGGTGGCAAACAACGTCAGGTCATGGTCGATTTGAATCCAGGGTTGATGCAGTCGAAAGGGCTTGCTCCCCAAGACATCCTCACGGCCGTCCAGCAGCAAAACCTGATTTTGCCTTCCGGAACGGCAAAGATGGGTCAATTCGAATACGACGTTCGACTGAACGCCAGCATGAGGACCGTCCCCGAACTGAACGACCTCCCGGTCAAGGTCGTTGGGAATTCCACCATCTATCTTCGTGATGTAGCGAATGTGCGCGACGCTTTTGCGCCCCAGACCAACATCGTGCGCCAGGACGGTCATCGCGGCGCTCTGGTGTCCATCCTCAAGGCCGGCAACGCCTCGACAATCGACGTCGTGAAGGGCATTCGCGGCCTTCTTCCGCGTGTCGCGCAGACACTGCCCCCGGAACTGAAGATTTTGCCTCTGGCCGATCAGTCTATTTTCGTCCGAGGCTCCGTGAACGGCGTCATCCGCGAAGCCGTCATCGCCGCATGTCTCACCGGTTTGATGATTCTGCTTTTTCTGGGAAGTTGGCGCAGCACCTTGATCATCGCCGTCTCCATTCCGTTATCGATCTTAACCTCCGTCATGATCCTCAGCTTCCTGGGCGAAACCATCAACATCATGACGCTCGGAGGATTGGCCCTCGCCGTCGGAATCCTTGTGGACGACGCTACGGTTACGATTGAAAACATCGAGCGTTATTTCGAAGAAGGGCATGCCCAGCGCGACGCCATCCTGGAAGGCGCTGCGCAAATCGCCGTTCCCGCCCTGGTATCCACACTCTGCATCTGCATCGTGTTCTTACCTATGTTCCTTTTGAGCGGCGTAGCCAGATATCTCTTTGTGCCACTCGCCGAAGCGGTGGTGTTCGCCATGCTCGCCTCGTACATCTTGTCCCGGACCCTCGTGCCAACGCTGGCGATGTATCTGTTGAAAGCAAAACAGCACGACCGCGCCGCCTCCCGGAATCCCCTTGTGCGGTTCCAGCTAGCGTTCGAGCGCGGATTCGAACAGCTTCGCAATGCCTATCACGCCCTACTGACAACGCTTGCCCATCGGAGGGCCCTTTTCATCCCCGCATTTCTTCTGACCTGTCTTGCGGCGTTTCTACTCGTGCCCTGGCTTGGTCAGGACTTCTTTCCGAGCACGGACAGCGGTCAATTCATCCTGCATCTGCGTGCCAAGAGCGGCACGCGAATCGAAGAGACCGCGAAGCTGTGCGACCTCGTTGAGGGCAACATACGCCGCGAGATCCCCGAGCGAGAACTGGACAACATCCTCGACAACATCGGATTGCCTTACAGCGCCATCAATTTCATGCACAGCACATCGGGACTCATAGGAGCGGGCGACGCCGATATTCTGGTCTCTCTCAAGGAAGACCACCACGCGACAGCGGACTATGTTCAGCGCCTGCGAGAGACGCTGCCCCGAGAATACCCCGGCACGACCTTTTACTTCCTGCCCTCGGACATCGTCACTCAGGTGTTGAACTTTGGTTTGCCGGCGCCCATCGATATCCAAATCGACGGAACTGATATCGAGGGCAAGCGCGAAGTCGCAGCCCGGATGCTGCAAGAAGTCGAGCGCGTTCCGGGCATTGCCGATGCGCGCATACAACAAGCCTTTGATTACCCGGAGTTCGATGTGGCCGTGGACCGTACGAAGGCGGCCCAGGGCGGCTACACGCAGCGCGATGTAGCCAATAGCCTGTTGAACTCACTCAGCGGCAGCTTCCAGATCACGCCGATGTTCTTTCTGAATTGGAAAAACGGGGTCAGCTACAACCTGGTGACCCAGACTCCGCAATATTCGATTCAATCCCTGCAAGACCTCCAGAACACTCCACTCAATGCGTCGACCGCCGCGCGCCCTGAAATTCTCGCGGATGTCGCTTCCATCCAACGGGCGAACGAGATGGAAGTGATCAACCACTACAACATCCGGCGCCTGGTCGATATTTACGCCGCCGTCCAGGGGCGCGACTTGGGAGCGGTGGGCCGCGAGGTCACCCGCATTGTGGATGCCAATCGAAAGTCCTTGCCGCGCGGCAGCTTCGTAACCGTTCGGGGCCAACTGCAAACGATGCGCAGCTCGTATCTCGGATTGCTGGGCGGGCTCATCTTCTCCGTCGTTCTCGTCTATCTTTTGATCGTGGTGAACTTTCAATCGTGGCTGGATCCCTTCATCATCATCACCGCGCTCCCTGCCGCGCTTGCCGGCATCGTCGGTTTCTTGTTCCTCACGCATACAACCCTCAGCGTCCCGGCCTTAATGGGCGCCATTATGTGCATGGGCGTCGGAACGGCGAACAGTATTCTCGTCGTGTCTTTTGCAAAAGAACGGCTCCTGCACCACGGAGATCCGATCGAAGCCGCCATCGAAGCCGGCTTCACCCGGTTTCGCCCCGTCCTCATGACGGCTCTCGCCATGATCATCGGCATGATTCCCATGGCGCTCGGCCTCGGCGAGGGCGGCGAGCAGAATGCGCCGCTCGGGCGCGCTGTTATTGGCGGCCTATTGTGCGCCACTGTGGCCACCCTGATCTTCGTCCCCGCGGTCTTCAGCTCGTTACACAGACGGCGTGATCCTTCGGCTCTCCCACAACAGTCGGCCGGCAACCCCGAACCAGTTCAAGCGTGAGTTAAAGGAAAACGAATGACATCGAGCGAGGAAAACGTGACGACCAGCCCCGAACCAGGAACGATCGAAGTGCAGACCGCACAACCGAGTCCGGATGGATTTCACTCTCGCCCGGGCGCCCGGCGCCGAACCGCAATCCTTATCGCGGCAGCCGCGCTCGCCGTTCTCGCTCTCGTGATTTACTCCGGAATCCATTCCCGCGCAGTGGCCGAATCGCGGCTTACGCAGCGAACGCAAGAAGCCGCCATTCCCACCGTCGCCGTAGTCTTTCCGAAAGAAGGCGCGCCCACGCAAGAAATTATCCTCCCCGGCAATACGCAGGCATTCAGCGACGCACCGATCTATGCGCGAACCAGTGGATATCTCAAGCATTGGTATTTCGACATTGGCGCGCACGTTCAGAAAGGCCAGTTGCTTGCGGAGATCGAAACCCCAGAACTCGACCAGCAGTTGCTGCAGGCTCGCGCTGACCTGGATACCGCGCAAGCCAACCTGAACATCGCCAAGATTACCGCGAGCCGCTGGCAAGACCTGGTGAACTCGGGCTCCGTGTCTCAACAGGAAACCGACCAGGCGGCCAGCAATCTCAACGCAGTGAAAGCCGCGGTCGAATCCAGTTCTGCCAACGTGCGGCGCCTGGAACAGCTGCAATCGTTCGAAAAGATCTATGCTCCGTTTGACGGGATCATCACGGCCCGCAATACGGACATCGGAGCACTCATCGATGCCGGGGCCAATACACAACCTAGAGAGCTCTTTCACATCGCCGCCATTCGCACGCTCCGCCTGTACGTCGCGGTTCCTGAGGTGTACTCCCGTGCTGCGAGGTCCGATGCGCCCGCTACCTTGACCCTCGATGAATTCCCGGGCCAAACCTTCCGCGGCACTCTCGTTCGCAACGCCAACGCCATTGATCTCGCTTCGCGTACGCTGCTTGTCGAAGTCGACGTCGACAATCCGACTGGCCAGCTCCTGCCGGGCGCGTACGTCTTCGTACATCTCAAGCTGCCCGACCAAACTCATTCGGTAACCATTCCATCGAATACGTTGATCTTCCGCAAAGAGGGCTTACAGGTCGGGCTCGTTCGCGACGGCAAAGCCGAGTTGGTTCCCGTCAAGATCAGCCGCGACTACGGCAATTCCGTAGAAATCGTTTCAGGTCTGCAACCAACGGACGTCGTGATTGTCGATCCATCGGACTCCCTGGTCGCCGGCATGGCCGTGCGCCTGATCAGCAAACCAGCAGGCGGGTCGAGGCAATGAATTACGTGTTGAGGGTGGCCCGTTTCATTCTTACCAGCATCGTCGTACTGATTTTAGTGCTGCTAATCGCGGGCTGCACGGTCGGCCCCAAATACGTGAAGCCTACCGCTCCCACGACACCCACCTATAAGGAAGAACCACCAGCTGAGTTCAAGGAATCACAGCAGTGGCAGCCCGCGCATCCCGGCGACCAGACGACGCGCGGAAACTGGTGGGAGATTTTTGGCGATCCTGAACTCAACAAGCTCGAAGAGCAGATCGCCGGTTCCAACCAGACCTTGAAAGTAGCGGAAGCGCGCTTCCGCGAAGCCCGTGCGGCCATTCGCTTCAATCGGGCGGCGCAGTTTCCAACCATCTCCACTGCACCAAGCGCTAGCTACGTGAAGAGGCCAGACTTTTCGCCGAGCTTTCCATCGAAGATCCGAGAGGTCAGCGAGGGCGATTTGGTGCTGCCCTTTGATCTTTCTTATGAGTTGGATCTTTGGGGCCGCGTGCGGCGCAGCGTTGCTGCCGCGCGGGAAGAAGCGCAGGCGACCGCCGCCGACTACGAGACCGCGAAGCTCAGCCTCGAGGCGGAACTCGCCTTGGACTATTTCGAATTGCGCAGCGCCGACGCGCAGAAACAACTTCTCGACGACACGGTAAAAGCCTATACCGATAACCTGCAGCTCACGCTCCGGCGCTTCAAAGGAGGCGTGGCCCCGAGGGCCGATGTTGCTCAAGCACAAACCCAGTTGGACACCACGAACGTGCAAGACACGGACGTCACCGTGCAACGAGCGCAATTCGAACACGCCATTGCGATTCTGATCGGAAGGCCACCCGCGGATTTCAGCCTCGTAGCAGTACCGCTCAACTACCAACCTCCCAGCATCCCGATTGGCCTCCCTTCTGAACTACTGCAGCGACGCCCGGACATAGCCGCAGCGGAGCGCCGCGTAGCGGAAGCGAACAACCAGATCGGCATCGCTCGCGCGGCATATTTTCCCACCGTAACGCTCGGCGGAACCGCAGGCTTCGCCGGCACGCAGGGTTCAAACTGGTTTAGTTGGCCGAGCGGCTTCTGGGCTGTCGGTCCGGCCCTCGCCGAGACGCTGTTCGACGCAGGCCGCCGTCGCGCCACTTCCGAATCGGCGCGCGCGAACTACGATGCCACGGTCGCAACCTATCGTCAGACCTCCCTCACTGCGTTCCAGGAAGTCGAAGACAACGTCGCCGCCTTGCGCATTCTCGAAAACGAAACGCAACAGCAACAGCAGGCCGTCGCCTCATCGCAGCTATCTCTTCAACTTTTTACGAATCGTTACAAAGGCGGCGTCGACACCTATCTGCAAGTCATCACCGCGCAGACGATCGAGCTCGCCAACGAGCGAAACGCCATCGATATCCTGCGGCGCCGGTTGGACGCGAGTGTACTTCTGGTTAAGGCGCTGGGAGGTGGCTGGAACGCGTCCAATCTTCCTACGTTCGGTGCGTCCTCAGTCCGGGACCATTGAACTGCCAAACGGAAGCACAAGCAGACTCAATTTAATTCCGAGATAAACAACATGAGCATTTCACCGTCAAAGGGCACAGCCGACGCGTCTGGGGGCATCGGGCTCTCGATGCTGACTGCGCAAAGCGTGTATACGACCTCATTCTCCTGGCCCGCAGCGAGGCGCTCGCCGCACGCCTGTCGAGCACGGAAAGCGCGAATCGCAGCGCAACTTGGCAAAGCTGTGTGGGAGTTTTGGACCCCAATTGGACCCTGAAAGAAAAATCGGGAGTTAGCGTGGTCACTAACTCCCGATACATAAAACAGAAATTGGTTGCGGGGGTAAGATTTGAACTGACGACCTTCGGGTTATGAGTCGACGATCAGACTCTAAGTCCCGTTGATTCAATTGCCCTTATTTCAATGAGACCCCCGAAAACCTTCCAAAAACGCCGAGTTTTGGACCCCAGTTGGACCCTGAAAAAAACGTGAATTAGAGGGCCACCCCAAGTAAGCTGGCGGACTAGTGCTGAGACACCCATAGGATTGTTACCGCTACAACGGTCTGCTAAACCGTTGCACGTCACAAACTGCCTTAGGGGGAGCCCTATCGCCGTTTATTCTTGCTCCCGAAACACTTGCCCGTAGGTCTTGCCATAGGGATAAAAGCGATCATGTTCACCCCGTTCCCAAGCGGCTTTCAGTTCGGGCCTACTGATGTCCCAGTCCGGACGGCATTTCTTCAACACAGCACGCAAGTCTTGCCGTAGCTCTTCGATGGTCGGTCGACCAAAAAACCAGTAGCCGTTGTAGATCTTGAATATAACGAGACCAGGTTCGAGGACGATGACATGCGGGATCATCGGATTGTGCTCGGGGTCCGTGTACTCTGCGATGTCGAGATCCTTCTGAACCTTTCGACCCGGATCGGATAAAAAGGTCCAATGAGCGCCGACGCCGTCGCGGTACTCATTCGTCAGAAGCATGTTGTCGGTACTGATGGTGACGAGCCTGGAGTAACCGACTTCCATCTCGTGATGAAGTTGGACCAGACCCTCGGCCTGGCGCCGATCCTTCGGGCAGAATCCTCCCCGGCTAAGCACTAGAACCATCGGATCTGGCCCCTGAAGATCGGAAAGCTTCCGACGTTTGCCCGCGTGATCGGTCAGCTCATAATCGGGAAATACTGAGCCAGCTACAATGTCTGCTCTCATGTGGTTGAGCCTCCTCTAAAACAATGCGACGTATCTGTTTTTTATCGGGCACTCGCATAGGTCGCGAATGTGCTGCCAAACATTGGCTGACCACTCTTTGATTGTTCTTGTGTGGCCTCGTCTTGGATCACGTCCCAGTGCTCAACTAGAATTCCGTCCTTGATGCGAACAATGTCCGCTGCAATCCAGTTCACGGGCAGGCCGAAGTCCGAAAATCGTCCGTGTACGATCACGAAATCTCCATCGGCCACGACCGTTCCTGGCTCATATTTGAGCGTTGGCGGAAGGCTCTTAATGAGATTGAACAGGCCTTCACGACCAGGCGCGATATGAGCGCTGTGCTGAATGTAGTTTGGCGACCAGTAGCGCTCGGCCGCTGCATAGTCCCGCTTGTTGAACAATGTGTCGAAGGCATCCAGAACAAGCGCCCTGTTTTTGGATTCAGAACGCAGGCTGGCGTTTGCCGACACACATGCAGCGCCCGCGTGAAGGCGGCTGTCGAAATAAAAACGAGAATCACCAAGCTGGGGACAAAATGGATCGGACAACGAGCCATCGCGTTGCTGCTCATAGAACGGATAGTCGGTGTAGCCGTGGAAATCGAAAGTGTAGAAAGTCTTGCGGTCGTAGTCGTTTAGCGGCAGACCAAGTTTAATGCGCTTCGGCAAATCTGGGTTCGCAAGGAAATGACGACCAAACGCAACCAGGTCAGCGTCTCCCTTTTCGACAACCGCCTCGGCGGTGTCGGGCTCGAAGCCACCCGCGGCTATAATTCTCCCTTTGAAAATTTTCCGCAGCCGCTCCGTTGCGACTGGTTCCTGACCCTCGACGATCAGCACGTTGCCCTTGACCCGCGGCTCAATGATGTGGAGATAGGCGAGTCCGAACCTGTTTATCTGCGCGGCAACGTAGTCGAAGAGTGCGTTCGAGTTGCTGTCAGACATGTGGTTCCATGTTCCGCCAGGTCCAATTCGCACCGCTACGCGATTGCCACCCCACACCGATACCATCGCTCCCACAACTTCCAGCAGGAATCGGGACCGATTCTGGATTGAACCGCCGTAGGCGTCGGTACGCTTGTTGCTTCCGTCTTGCAGGAATTCATCGGGCAAATAGCCGTTGGCGGCATGAAGTTCCACGCCGTCAAAGCCCGCGGCTTTTGCGCGCTCGGCAGCTTTGCGATAGTCCTCGACGATGCCTGGAATTTCTGAAATATCGAGCGCGCGATGCGGCGAAGGCTTCTGCCAACCGCCAGGTGTGGAAATGACGGGATTGGAATCGAGCCAGTATTGCGGATCACTGGATGGTGCCACGGGCGCCGCGCCGTTGGTCATGGACACGTGCGACGAGCGACCTACATGCCAGAGTTGCGAGAACATCCGGGCGCCCTTCAGGTGGACAGCGCTTGTGATCTTCTTCCAGCCGGCAACCTGCTCGTCTGAATACATCCCCGGCGCGCCAAACCACCCGCGACCCCCAATCGAAATCGAAGTCGCCTCGGAGATGACGAGCCCTCCCTCCGACGCGCGCTGCGTGTAATATTCGAGCATCAAGTCACTAGGAATATCGCCGGGCTGAATGGATCGTGACCGAGTGAGAGGTGCCATCACCACCCGATGATTCAAGGTGAAGGGGCCAACCTGCACGGGTGTGAAGAGGTTTTGTGTACGTGTCGTCACGGCTTTCACGTCTCCTTTTTCATAGTTTCGACCCACCGTCAACGGGAATGCTCGCGCCTGTAATCCAGCGCGCGGCGTCCGAGGCGAGAAAGACGACCACGTCCGCCACGTCTTCCGGCTGGCCGATGCGCTTCAGGGCTTGCATGCCGAGCGCGATTTCCGGCCCTGCCTCCGTTTTCGTGAAATTGGACATGTCTGTATCGATCACTCCCGGCGCGACGGCATTCACGCGAACCCCGAGAGGGCCGAAAATGGCCGCCCAATTCTTCACGAGAGTCTCAAGCGCTCCCTTGGTTGATGTGTAGGCCATGATCGAGGGCCGGTCGAGGCCAGGATTCCCAACGACAGCTCGGGCGCCGATCGAGGAGATCACGATGATGTTCGAGCCTTCCCCGAGAATGGGCACGAGCTGCTGCACCAGAAAGAAGGGCGCTCGCACGTTCGTGGCGAAGAGATTGTCGAAGTCCGCGACCGTGGAGTCCTGCAGCTTCGCGCCTTTTGAGATTCCCGCGTTGGCGACGAGGATATCCAACCGCTCGCCGGCCATGGAGCGGACCTGCTTTGCCAACAGGATCGGCCCGTCTGGAGTCGCAAGGTCCGCGCTAATCGAATCAGCGGAGCCGCCTTCGCCGCGGATCGCCGCTACGAGAGATTCCGCGTCTTGCGCCGAGCGGCCGTAATGAACCAGAACGCGGGCGCCAGCTTTCGCCAACGCTAGGGCCGTCGCCCGCCCGATCCCCCTGGAAGCCCCGGTCACCAAAGCTGTCTTGCCGTTCAGTGCGGCCATTCTTGCCCCCAACTGTTGCATGAACTTCTCTCACGCGCCTCGCGCCGCATCGGATACCAGCGCCAGGGCTGCTCTCGCGCAATCGACGTCGTTCTGCACCGTGGGCGCCCCGCTCACCCCGATCGCCCCGACAATTTCTCCGTCCACCTTAATGGGAAACCCTCCACCCCACGCCGCTACACGCGCAAGCGTGGGGACGCCGGCCAAAAGCGACGGGTCGCCCTTGATAAAGTTGAAAAACTCCTGCGTGGAGACGCCTAACAGAGCTGTGTACGCTTTATTCTGCGCCATCTCAATGGTCGGGATCGGGGCCCCGTCCATCCGGCTGAATGCCTTGAGATTGCCGCCGTCATCGAGAATAGTTACGTTCTCGCTCACGCCAAGTTCTCTGGCTTTCGCCACCGCTGCATTCATCATTTTCTGTGCTAGCTCAGAAGAGATGCTGTGTTTCTTGATCACGTTTGTCATTGGAATCGTTCCTCCACTTGATTTGTTACTGCGTTTCAATTATCCCTGCACTTCACGCAATCGAGGCGCCCTGGAATTAGTCCGCGATCATCCCTCCATCCACTGGGATGGAAGCACCCGTCATGTACGACGCATTTGCCGAAGCGACAAAGGCGATCACGTGAGCGATCTCATCCGGTTTTGCCAGACGCTTGACGGGTACTGTCGAGACCAGCGCCAATTTGTTTTCATCTGTACTGGTGAAGCGGGTGAGCATTCCTGTATCCGTAGTACCCGGAGCGACTACGTTTACCCGAACTCCGGTGCCCGCGACTTCCAGTGCAGCGGATTTTGTCAGGCCCTCTATCGCATGCTTGCTGGCCACGTAAACGGACGCTCCGGCAGCCCCGACGCTTCCGTAGGCCGACGAGACATTGACGATGCTCCCGCTCCCCTGTGGCAGCATCACTCGCAGTTCATGCTTCATGCTGAGCAGCGTACCCAGGACGTTTGTGTCGAAGGTCGAGGCGTAGGTTTCTGCAGTCTGCTCCGTCACCGGGCCTGGTGTGCCTTCGGTTCCAGCATTGTTGACCGCAACATCCAGACGTCCGAAACGCTTGACCGTTTGATCCACAAGGTTACGCACGTCCTCATCCTTGCGGACGTCAGTACGAACAAAAATGGCCTCAGCTCCGAGCCCTTGTAACTCTGCGACTAGCTCTTGTCCTTGTTTGTCTCGACGCCCAGACACAACAATTTGTGCCCCTTCTCGCGCAAAGATTATTGCGGCGGCGCGACCGATTCCTGTCAGCGCGCCAGTAATCAACACCACGGAATTTTTCATCACATTTCTCCTTAGATTTGAGGTGAAACAATGAAGTTCATCAGGTCGAGTCACCTATTCATCGTCGGCTGCCTACGGTCCCGATGATGGACGGACAAAATTTTGCGAACAACCCTCGTTAGAGTCCCTATTCGGCTACCCAATTAAGGTGGGTAGGAACACCTCTATTGAGGGAGAACGACGCAGCTCTAGCGATCACCGATGTCAATACGCTTTCGGCCGAAAAGCCGCGCGTCAAGGGACCAGATGCCAGGTCCAAGCATTGCAAGCGCTGCACCTACGACCGCTAGCACTATGCAAGTTCGCAGATTGTCGGCTCTCGAGAGGGCCGTCCATAGTTCAACGATTACGACTAAGACTCCCGCCATAGGTGTAAGAAACCCGATAAGAAGAAGGACGCCGCCTATAGTCGCGAGGGATTGCCCTATGATTCCATGCCACTCTGGTGCCATCAGCATTTTGGCAACGCCATCATGGGCCAGGACAATTCCGGCTCCTAACCGCAGGAGAAGAAGACCTCTCCCCGGCCAACCGTTGGGAAACATGGAGAATAGTCGTTGCAGAGAAGGCCTCAACGACAAGGTTAGGGAAAGCGCAGGGCAGTCGAATCCCCAAAAACCGGGGTTGGGATACACCTCTTTCGAGGGGGCTACAGCTCGATGATTCCGCGTTTCAGCCCGATAGTGACTGCGTGGGTTCGGTCGTTCGCGCCAAGTTTCGAGAGGATGTTCTTGACGTGTCCCTTAACCGTTTCCTCGGTGATTGACAATTTGTCGGCGATCAGTTTGTTGGCGTTTCCAGCGGCAATCGCCTTAAGGACTTCGATTTCTCGGAGAGTTAAGGTGTCATCCGCAACGTGATCAGCAACTTGCGTGGCAAGATCCGCCGGAATCCTCTTCTGGCCGGCATGGACAGCGCGAATGGTGTCAAAGAGTTCTTTGCGCAACAGGCTCTTTAGTAGATAACCGCGAGCGCCGGCTTTCAGTGCTCGTGAAATCCGAACATCGCCCGCATACGTCGTAAGGATGATAATACGCGCGTCAGGAAATTCGTTTCGAATCGCAATCATCGCATCGAGACCGTTCACCTCCGGCATCTCCAGATCCATTAGCGCGATGTCCGGCCGGTGTTTTCGGAACTGTTCGATCGCTTCCCGCCCATTAGACGCTTCCGCCACGAACTGCATATCACGTTCATCTGCACCAAGGACCTGTATGCCTTGACGCAACATAGGATGGTCGTCGGCCAGCAAAATGCGAATGGGATTAAGAGTGGTCTTCATGATCGTTCTTCTTCTTTTTCCAAAATAACCAGACATTGTTTCGAGCAGGAGATGATTGGTAAGCAATCGAGGCGGGGACACGCAAATCAACTTCGGTGCCCGCTCCAGGCTCACTCCACACTTCCAATTTTCCGCCAAGTCGTTCCGCGCGCTCGCGCATACCCCCTAAGCCCCAGTGGCCTATTCGCTCCCCTCGATTCCGCACATCGGGAGCCATGCC
>Ga0209647_1000014_pt1 | contig 152923 bp, 133 predicted proteins | sample GraSoi_2013_60cm_FD_185827 | JGI IMG/M metagenome (GOLD analysis project Ga0209647, IMG submission 185827) | Grasslands soil microbial communities from the Angelo Coastal Reserve, California, USA - Sample 9_17_2013_60cm (SPAdes) (version 2) | ecosystem: Environmental > Terrestrial > Soil >...
CCGGCTTCCGAGCCGGCGAAGGCGAGCGTGGAATCGGCGACATCGATCGCGGGGCCGAGCTCGTACACGTTGCGATAACCGTAGGCGTGCAGCGAAACGTATGTTGAGAGATTCAGCGCGGAGGCGAGGCGCGGCTCGGGATGACGGCGGCGAGCGTCGCCTCGGTGAATTCCGGCAGGCTCAGGTTCACCGCGCCCTCGATGTGGCGCAGCCGATAGAGGCGCTCGCTGCGCGCGTCGAGCACCACCGTTCCCGGCATGCGCGCCATGCGCGCGAACTGCCCCTCGGAGACGCGCCGCGACTCGCGCAGCTCGCGCACGTCGCTCACGTTTTTCGCGAAGCCCTCGTAATCGATGAGGTCGTTGGCCGGGGCGCTTGCCGGCGAGGCCTGGGCCGAGGCGCAAACGAGCAAGACGACGAGCGATGGACGGCAACGAAGCATGGCGTTGCTCGCGGCGGAGAATGTCCAGGTAACGCCCGCGCGGGAAAACCGGTTGACCTCGCTCGCGGGCCGCCGCGTCAGCTCCGCCTGGGAATCTCGAGACCCCTCGCCACCGCCGGACGCGCGAGGAACTGGTCGAGCACCCGCCTCACCTCGCCGAAATCCGCGATCCCCACGAGATCACCGGCCTCGTAGAAACCGATCAGGTTTCGCACCCAGGGGAACGTGGCGATGTCGGCGATGGTGTACGCGTCGCCCATGATCCAGGTACGGCCCGCGAGCCGCCGGTCGAGGACGCCGAGGAGCCGCCTCGATTCGGCGGCATAGCGATCGCGCGGTCGCTTGTCCTCGTAGTCCTTGCCGGCGAACTTGTTGAAGAAGCCGAGCTGGCCGAACATCGGGCCGATGCCGCCCATCTGGAACATCAGCCACTGGATCGTCTGGTAGCGCCGAGCGGGATCCGGCGGCATGAATTGCGCGGTCTTGTCGGCGAGATAGATCAGGATCGCACCGGACTCGAACAAGGCGAGCGGCCGCGCGCCGGGACCGTCGGGATCGAGGATGGCCGGGATCTTGTTGTTGGGGCTGAGCGACAGGAACTCCGGCGACATCTGCTCGTTGGCTTCGAAGCGCACCCGGTGAGGCTCGTAGGCCAGGCCCGTCTCTTCGAGCATGATCGAGACCTTGACGCCATTGGGAGTCGGCAGCGAGTAGAGCTGGAGGCGCTCGGGATGGCGCGCGGGCCACTTCTGCGTGATGGGGAAAGCGCAGGGGTCGGTCATGGCGCACTCAACTCGTGAGGCGGCGGCGAAACAGGTGCAGCGCGAGAAGGAAGCCGGCGATCCCGTAGGCGCAGAGCACCGCGAGGTGCGGGAGCGCCGCCTCGGGCCAGCGCCCCAGCAAGAGCGGGCGCCCGAGCGCGATCGCGTGGGTGAGCGGCAGCGCGCTGGCGATCGCCTGCACCCAGCCGGGCATGTTGGCGAGCGGATAGAAGACGCCGCAGAGCAGCATCATCGGCGTCAGCACCAGCGTGAACCAGTACATGAAGAAGTCGTAAGACTTCGCCATCGCCGTCATGACGAGGCCCATGCCCGCGAAAGTAAGGCCGATCACGAAGGCGAGCGGCAGGATGAGGACGAAGGTCCACGATTGCGCGAGGCCGAGGGCCGCCGCCACGGCGAGCACCGCGGTCCCGGAGAGAAAGCTCTTCGAGGCGGCCCACATCCACTCGGCGAACACCACGTCCTCGAGGCTCACCGGGGCGTTGAGGATGCCTTCCCAGGTGCGCTGCACGTGCATGCGCGCGAAACCCGAATAGAGCACCTCGAACGAGGCCGACATCATCGTCGAGTAGCAGATCGTGCCGCCCGCGAGGTAGGCGATGTACTTCACGCCGTCGACCTCGGGCACCAGCGCCCCGAAGCCGATGCCGAAGCCCACGAGATAGAAGAGCGGCTCGATGATGTTGCCGAGCACGGACTCGGCGGCGAGCTTCTTCCAGACGAGATAGTTGCGGCGCCAGACGGCGAGCCACGCCGCGGAGACGGGGATGGCGTCTATCGCGGCTCCTCCCGGCACGCGGGATCGATGACGGCGATGCGCTCGGCATTGCTGCTGTCGGCGGACGGATCGAAACGCAGCTCGAAACAGCGCCCGGGCTGGGCGTCCGATGCGTCATCCGCAAGCCGGAACACCTGTTGCTCGAGGATCGCCTTCACCACGGGCCAATCGCGGCCGTCGCGGTAGGCCCGCACGATTTGCGCCAGTACCTCGATGGGGCTTCCCGAGCGCGGCGTCTCCAGCCAATCGGGCGCGTCGTCGCACAGGCCGTGCTTCTCGGTGTCCTGCCCGACGTAGGTGTGGAAGCGCAGGATCGGATCGGTGGCGTCGTAGCTCGGGCAGCCGTTGGCCTGCACGCGGGTCGAGCGGCGCCAAATGTGCGCCGCCGAATAGGAATCCTCGACCAGGTGCAGCAGCGAGCCGAATGCGATGAGGCGCAGATTTCCGGAGCGCGGAAGGTAGATGTCCTGCACCGTCCAGAGCCTCTTCGCGGGCGCGCTGAAGAGGTCGCTCGCCCACGCGCTGGTGTCGGGATCGAGCGCGGTGCGGGCATTACGCAACGCGAAAATGTTCGCGCGCGGCCCGATCTCGCCGCGCGCGACGCGATAGGCGAACTCGGCATAACGCAGGGCATTGCGCCGCGTCTCCACCGCGGGCTCCCCGGAGCGCGACGCCATCGCGTGCAGGAACTGCATGTCGCCGAAGTGGCTGCGCAGCGGCGCGATCGCCTTCTCGCGGCGCGACAGCGCCTCCCACGCCATGCGGTCGATGCGCACCATGTTCGTCCAGCATGCCATGCCGTCGGCGAGCTTGAGGTCGCTCCCGTTGCATGCGCCGAAGAGCGCGCCGATGCGCACCGCGGGAGGGTTGTCGTTCCAGCGCACGCCGGCGATGACGTCGTCCGTGAGCTTCACGCCCGCCGTCTCGTAGGCCTCGCGCGTGATGCGCTCGTGGACGTCGGAGGTGAAGTGGTTCAGGAACCCCAGCGCCTGCCGGTTGACGACGCCGAGCGGCGAAGCGTCACTGGAAGGGCCCACGGCCTGCAGCTTGAACGCGCCCGCGCCTCCCGCCGCGAAGAGCGCGACACTCAAGGCGAAGGTACGCAGGCAGGCCTTCATCGCGGTCATTCCCTCATCTCCCGGCCGGTGAGCTTGAGAAACAGATCCTCGAGATTCGCGCGCCGGTGCATGAAGCGAAGATCGTCGAGGCCCCGCAGGCTCTCGACGGCGGGCGCGGCATCGCGAAGGTAACAGAACGCCGTCTCGCCGTGCAGCTCGGCGCGGTCGCACAGAGCGCGGCCGTGCGTATCCACCCAGGCACCCGCGCCTTCCCCGTAGACCTCGACCACCTCGGGCTCGATGTGCTCGGCGATGAGCGCGTGCGGCGGCCCCTCGGCGAGCGTGCGGCCGTGGTCGATGATCTTCAACCGATCGCACAGGCGCTCGGCCTCGTCCATGAAGTGCGTCGTGAGGAGGATGGTCTTGCCCTGGCGCAGCAGCAGGCGCAGCTTCTCCCACATCTGGTGGCGCGCCTGCGGATCGAGGCCGGTGGTGGGCTCGTCGAGGAAGAGGAGCTCCGGATCGTTCACCAGCGCCCGCGCGAGCACCAGGCGGCGCTTCATGCCACCGGACAGCTCCTGGATCTTCGCGTCGGCGCGCGACTCGAGCGCCGCGAATTCCAGGAGCCGCGGCAGGCGCTCGAGCACCTCAGCCTGGGTGAGCCCGAAGTAGCGCCCGTAGACGAGGAGGTTCTCGCGCACCGTGAAATCGGGATCGAGGTTGTCGACCTGCGGCACGACGCCCACGCGGATGCGTCCCTCGCGCGCCGCCTTCGGCACCGGATGGTCGAGGAGCGTGATCTCGCCGGAGTCGGGCACCGTGAGGCCGAGCAGCATGCGCAGCGTCGTGGTCTTGCCCGCCCCGTTGGGGCCGAGGAGCCCGTAGCATTCGCCGCGGGCGAGCTCCAGGTCGATGCCGGCGACCACCTCGCGACCGCCGTACGATTTGCGGATCGCCCTCGCCGCGAGAATGGTCATCGCACCCAGCGCGCGACGATCTCGCGCAGCACGTGCAGCTTGCGATGGAAGAAATGCTCGCCGCCGGGCACCACGATCACCGGCACGTCGCGCGCCGCCGCCCAGGCGATCGAGTCGGAGAGCGGCACGGTCTCGTCCAGGTCGCCGTGCACGATCACCGTGTTGGCGATGGTGTGGCGCCCGGGCGCCCCGAGGTTGGGATCGGCGGGATCGGGCGCTTCGCCCATGCCGTGCCCGGTGATGCGGCGAAATCCCGGGGCGACCAGCACGAGGGCGTCGAAATCGGCTCGCCCGCTCGCGCGCGTGGCGACCGCGCCGCCGAAGGAGAACCCGGCGAGCTTCAGCGGCAGCCCGCCCAGCGTGGCGCGCGCGTGCTCGATCACGCGCAGCATGTCGTCGGTCTCGCCGCGCCCTTCGTCGTGGGCGCCGTGCGAGGCGCCCACGCCGCGGAAGTTGAAGCGGAAAGTCGCGGCACCCGACTCCACGAAAGCGCGAGCGAGCGTGGTCACGACCTTGTTGTCCATGGTGCCGCCGAAGAGCGGATGGGGGTGCGCGATCACCGCGACGGCGCGCGGGGCTTGCGGCAACGAAGCGGCGACCTCGATCGGACCCGCCGCGCCGTCGATGAGCGCGCGGGCGCTGTCCACTGCCATCTAGATCCTGAGGCGCTCGACGACGCGGCCCTTTACCAGGTGCTCGTCGATGATCTCGTCGATGTCCTGCTTGTCGACGTAGGTGTACCAGACCTCCTCCGGGTAGACCACGATGACGGGCCCCTCCTCGCAGCGGTCGAGGCATCCCGCGGCGTTCACCCGCACCTGGCCGGGACCGCTCAGCTTGAGCTCCTTCACGCGCTTCTTGGCGTAGTCGCGCATCGCCTCGGAATTGTGGCACGCGCAGCAGGCCTCGGGCGCCTCGCGCTTGTTGAGGCAGAAGAAAACGTGATGCTTGTAATAGCTCATGGAACGCCAATTATCGCATGGCGTCGCGCCGCACCCTGAGGAAGAGCGCCATCAGGAAGACGAGCGCCATGAGGGGCCAGACCTCGTGCAGGAAGCGCGTGAGGGTGGCGAAGCTCGCGAGCTGCCCGTAGGGCCAGCGGAAGAGGCGCAGGAAGTCTTCCAGCGGGCTGTAGGCGCCGACGATCTTGGAGCAGAGGGCCCCCGCGAGGACCAGCACCAGCGCGAGGTAGATGCGCCCCGAGCGCGGAAAACGACGCGTCGGCACGAGGAACACGATGCCCACCGCGAGGCCGATCGCGCGCCCCGTGCTCACCCATTCCTCGGCGAAGTGCGGCTGCAGCATGACGGAGGCCGCGGTGAACTTGAGCCACAACGCCACGCTCAGCAGCACGAGCGTCACGCGCAGGGCGCCCTTCTCGCCCTCCAGGAGCGACGAGATGAACAGGCCGAACCCCCAGATGCTCATCGCCACCGCGGCCCACTGCAGGATCTCGAGCTGCATCACGGCCGCCGCGTCGCCGGGGATGTTGCCCGCCCCGAAAAACGGCAGCGCCGGATTCAGTTGCGCGATGAGCCAGAGCATCACGAGGACGAGGCCCGCGTCGCCCCACACGCCCGCGATGAGCAGGCGCTCGCGCATCTCGCCCAACGGGCGCGTGACGAGCGAATAGAACGGATCGGCGAAGGCCAGAGCGCCCAGGAGCGCCCCGCCGGCGTTGGCGAGCGTGTCGTAGATCGAGGCGATGCGCCCGGGGATGAACAGCTGGCAGGTCTCCATCACGAAGCTGAACGCGGCGCCGAACGCCGCCGCCTTGAAGATCGCTCGCGCGCCCCCGCCCGGCTGGCGGAAGTAGAGGCAGGTGAGCGTGCCGAGCGGAATGTAGGCGAGGATGTTGACCGCCACGTCGAAGTCGGTCACGTAACGCGGGCGCGAGAAGAACCCCGCGACCGCGTCCAGCGAGGACGGCAGGCGCAGCGGCACGAAGGGATACAGGCTCGCGTAGGCGAGGAGGAGGGCCCAGACCGCGAGCGAGCCGCGATAGCGGCTGGAAGTCATCCGAGAGGCTTCAAGCCCTTCCGGTACATCGCGGCGCGCTCGACGTAGTGCTCGGCGATCCAGGTGTTGGTGGCGATCTCCTCGGGCGTGAGCGTGCGCATGATCTTGTTCACGCCGAGCACCAGCGAGCCGTCGGGAATCACCTTGCCCTCGGTCACCGTGGCGCCCGCGCCGATCAAACAGTTCCTGCCGATCACCGCGTTGTTGAGCACGATGGCGCCGATGCCGATGAGGGAATTCTCGCGCACGGTGCAGCCGTGCAGCATCACGAGGTGGCCCACGCTCACGTTCTTCTCGAGCGTGACCTGCACGCCGCCGTCGGTATGCACCACCGAGCCGTCCTGCACGTTCACGTTCTCGCCCAGCGTGATGAGGTCGTTGTCGGCGCGGATGGTGACGTTCCACCACACGCTCGCGCCCGGCCCCATCACCACCGAGCCGATCACGGCGGCGTTGTCGGCCACGAAGTAATCGCCCTTGAACGTGGGCTTGCGGTCATCGAGCTGGTAAATCATGAGAGGAACCCGGAAAGTGGTGTCAGGTACGACTTTTCCGGATTATCTGCGGAAAGTCGTACCTGACACCACTTTTTCCGGTTTTTCTAGGAGGACTTGAAGAGGTGGGCGAAGGTGCGGCTCACTTCGAGCTTCTCGGGCCGAGCGCGAAGCGTGATCTCACGCTTGCCCTCGCCGTCGGCAGCGACGCAGGCGATGGCGCGCAGGTTGACGATGGTGCCGCGGTGGACCTGCCAGAAATGGCGCGGGTCGAGCTCGGCGATGAGCTCGCGCAGCGTCTTCTTCACCAGCGCCTCGCCTTCGGACGTGACCACGCGCGTGTACTTGGTATCGCCGCGGAAGTAGAGCACGTCCTCGACGTTGATGAGCTTGAGCGTGTGGCCGAGCGAGGCCTGCAGCCATTGCAGGCGTCCCGCGCCCGGGGCGATGCGCCGCGCGAGCTCGTCGACCAGCGCATCCATCGTGGGCGCGGACGCGGCGGGGCGCGATTGCAGGCGGCGCACCGTCTGCGCGAGGCGCTCGGGGGTCGCGGGCTTCAGGACGTAGTCCACCGCGCCGCGCTCGAAGGCCTCGACCGCGTAACGGTCGTACGCAGTGACGAACACCACCTGCGTGAGGTCGCGCATTTCGCGCGCCGCCTCGAGCCCGTTCATGAGCGGCATCTCGATGTCGAGGAAGGTGAAGGCGGGCCGATGCTCGCGCACCGCGTGCACCGCGTCCTGGCCGTTGGCCGCCTCGGCGACGATCGAAAGCTGCGGCCACGCCTCGGCGAGCGCGGCCTTCAGACCCGCGCGCAGCAGCGGCTCGTCGTCGGCGATGAGCGCGGTGGGAGCGGTCACAGCGGGACCTCGACGGTGGCGACGGCGCCGCCGCCGGCGCGTGCGCAGAGGTCGAGGCGCGCCGTATCGCCGTAGAGCGCGCGCAGGCGCCCGCGCACGTTGCCGAGCCCCACGCCCTGGCCGATGGGCTCGACGAGGCCCCGGCCGTCGTCTTCCACCGTCACGCGCAGGCGCCCATTTGCGGAGTCGGCACGCACGCTCACCTTCCCGCGTCCCACCGGGGCAATGCCGTGCTTGATCGCGTTCTCGACGAGGGTCAGCACGACCAGCGGGGGAAAGGCCACGCCCGCGAGCTCGTGCGGCGCACCGGCGGATATCTCGAGCGCGCCGCCCATCCGAATGCGCAGGATGTCGAGGTAGGCGCGCGCGAGCTCGATCTCGCGGCCGACGGTCGAGCTCTCCGCGCGGATTTCGGGGAGCGCCGTGCGCAGGTACCGGATCAGGTGATCGAGCATCTCGAGCGCATTCGGCGAGCCGGTCTGCACCAGGAAGCGCAGGTTGGCGAGCGTATTGAATAGGAAATGCGGCTCGACTTGCGCCTGCAGGAGCTTCAGCTCCGCCTGCACGCCCTGGCGCGCGAAGCGCTCGCGCTCGGCCTCGGACTTGAGCAGGGCCATGCGCTGCGCCGCGTCGCGGCTTCGCACGTGCGCGATGCCGAGGATCGTCACGACCAGCACGCCCGCCATGGCGAACACGATGCCGAACACGATCGCGAACGCCGCCGGGTTCACCTGAGCGATCGGCTTGCCGATGTCCACGGACGCGATGATGGCGCCCCCCAGCCCGCCGGCGAACATCATCGCGACGAAGGTCGTGACGCTCTTCTTCGCGCGCTCGCCGGTGTACTTGGGATATCCGTACCACGCCGAAGCGACGACGCCGAGGATCGCGGCGCCCAGCATGTTGCCCGCGAGGATCGAGCGCGGCCAGCCCACCTTGGGCGCGGAGAGCACCACCACCACGGTGATCACCACCGCGAGCGCGGCGTAGCTCGCCAGCCAGGCGCGCCAGTTCGCCTTCATGCCCGCCCGGCTCTGCGTGCCGCAGTCGGCGGGATTCATCGAGGATTCGCTAGCCATGGCCGCAGACTACGCCACCGGCCCGCGCCGGGAGGGCCGCGCCGACGAACCGGCGGAAAAGTGGTGTCAGGTACGACTTTTCAGGCGCGGAGTGGCTGCGCCACTGAAAAGTCGTACCTGACACCACTTTCCGCTACATCTGCTTGAAGAGGTGCGAGTAGATCCGCGAGACCACGAGCGACTCGTCCCTGCCCTTGATCTTCACGTGCGCCTGGCCGCGGAAGTCGCGCGTGACGGCCGCGATGGCGTTCACGTTCACCAGGGTCGAGCGGTGGATCTGCCAGAAGACCCCGGGATCGAGGCCGTCCAGGAGCTCGCGGATCGACGTCTTGATCAGGGCCTCGCTGTCCGCGGAGACCACGCGCGTGTATTTCTCGTCGGACTGGAAGAAGAGCACCTCGGCCACGGGGATGAGGCGCAGGTTCTGCCCCTGCGTCGCCTTGATCCACTGCAGCTTCTCCTTGCGCGCTCCCATCTGCTCGGTGATCTTCGCGAGCACCGCGTTCAGGTCCGGCGGCGGCGTGGCGAGCTTCGCCTTGAGGCGCTCGATGGTGAGCGCGAGGCGCTCGTCGGTGGCGGGCTTGAGGATGTAATCCACGGCGCCCGTCTCGAAGGCCTGGATCGCATACTGGTCGTAGGCGGTGACGAACACCACGTGGCTTCGGCCCGCGACATGGCGCGCCACTTCCACGCCCGTCATCTCCGGCATCTGGATGTCGAGGAACATGAAGTCGGGCGCGCGGTCCTCGAGCGCCTCGAGCGCGGCGGCGCCGTCCTCGACCGAGGCGATGATGTCGAGCTCGGGCCAGAGCTTCTTCAATTTCCCTTCGAGCTGCGCGCGGAGGATGCCCTCGTCCTCCGCGACGATCGCGGTCGGCATGGATCGATTATGCCTTCGTGCCGCCGTCCGCGGCTTCGTCCTTGCGCCTGGAGCGGCGCACCAGCCACCAGATGCCGAGCCCGACCAGGACGAAGGGCGCGATCACCGGGAAGAGCGAGACCAGTACCACCAGCGGGACGAAGATGGCCAGGCCGACGAAGAGGAACCCCAGCCCGTAGACCACGGCGAGCACGATGGCGAGCGCGAGCACCACCACCGCGAACGCCGCCGCGATGCCCGCGGTTCCGATCAGCGCGCCCGTGGCCCCGCCCACCGTGTCATCGCCGATCTGCACCGGGAAGATGCCGGTCGCCACGCCGACGATGCCCAGCCCCGCGAACACCGCCGCAAGCACGACCAGCACGATGAACGCGAACGACAGGCCTTTCCTCCACGCGCGCTCGGCCGTTCCCATCGCCGCGAGCGTCTTCGCGGCGGCGCTTTGCGGCGCGGCGGGCGCGGCGCTGACCGCTTCGGCTCCCAGCGGGATGGGGCCCGAGGTTGCGCTGGGGCGCGTGCCTTCGCGCGGGACTTCGATCGCCGCCTCGACGCCGTGGGGCGCGCGCGCCTCGAGCGTGAGCTTGCCGGCGTCGCCATAGAGCGCGGCGAGGCGCTCGCGGATGTTGGCGAGGCCGACGCCGCTTCCCAGCGTCTCGGCGAATCCGCGCCCGGTGTCGCACACGGACACGCGCAGCTTGCCGTTGGCCGAGGCGCGGATCGTGACGGTGCCGCCCTCGCGCTGCGGCTCGAGGCCGTGCTTGATCGCGTTTTCCACGAGTGAAGGCAGCATGAGCGGCGGGAAGGGCGCGTCCATCAGCTCCGGCGGCACGTCGATCTCGAAGGCGAGGCGCTTGCCCATGCGCATCTGCAGGATGTTCAGGTACGCGCGCACCAGCTCGATCTCCTGGCCCACGGTGGAGACCGATTCGCGCATCTTCGGCAGCGCGTTCCTCAGGTACTGGATCAGGTGCCCAGTCATCGCGTTGGCACGCGCCGGGTCGACCTCGGTCAAGGCCTGCACGCTCGCCAGCGTGTTGTAGAGGAAATGCGGCTCGACCTGCGCCTGCAGCGCCGAGAGCTTGGCCTCGGTCACCTGCTGGCTCATGCGGTGGTACTCGGCCTCCTTCCTCTTCGCTTCCGCCATGCCCTGGGCGGCGCGCGAGCGGTCGATGAAGAACTTGGAGACGATGGTGATCACGAACAGCGGAATGAACAGCAGGATCAAGCCCGCGCCCACGCCGATGCGATAGAGGTCGCCGGTCACCTTCTCGCGGATCTCCTGCTTGAGCTCCGGGGGCAACGGCGCGCCCGCGCCGGCCGCAATATTGCCCAGGTCGATGTCCACGATCGACTTGTCGAGGCTGGGTCCCATCACGATCACGCGCGGCTTCTTCGCGTCGGCCTTGCCCTCGGCGAGCGCGCCGTGCGCCTCGACCTCGGCCTGCTTGGCGGCGTCGAGCGACTCGTCGAGAGACTTCTCGACCTTCTCGCGCTCCACGCCCGCGTCCTTCAACGCACGCGCGGCCTCGCGCTTGGCCTCGCGGATGGCGGCCCTCGCATCCTTCAGCGCACCGCGCACGTCCTCGGCGGCCTGGCGCTTGGCGCGCAGCACCTCCGCGCCCGCCTCACGCACGCTGTCGCGCGCCGTGGCGAGCTCGGTCAATGCCTGGCGAAGCTCGTTCTTGCGCTCCGGGTCCCTGGTGTGCTCGAGCATCTCCCGCACTACCCCGGTGGCGAGGTCGATGGCGCTTTCGGAGAAGGCCGAGTTGATCTCGCTCTTGATGGCGCGGTTCTCCGCGGGGGTGGCGCCGCTCTTGTCGAGCTGGATGGTATGGAACGGCGTCGCGAAGATCGCGAGCGCGATGAACAGGACGAACCCGCCGGCGAGGAGAGCCCACCACGGGGTTCGGTTCAGGAATGTGGAGACACTTTTCATCGTTTCCTTGAGGCACGCTTCCGGCGCGCCATTATTCAGTAGTCCGCGAGGAGCGCGATCACCGCGGTGGCCGTCGAGAACAGCAGCACGCCGAAGAAGAGCAGGGCCACGGCGAGGTTGGGCCCGAGGGTCTGGATGAACGACATGTCATGGCCTCTCTGGGGAGCCGGTGATCGGCTTTGTGACGCTACTCTAGGCACCCCCGGCGGCCCCATCCACGGCCGGGCGGCGAATTGCAGATTGCGGGGGTCGAAATGCCTGGGGCGGGGACGGAAAACCGGTCGGAGCGGGGTCAGAGCAGGGTCAGACCCCGGTTCACATTTGTTTGAAGAGGTGGGTGAAGGCCCGGGAGACGACCAGGGTTTCGCCGTGGTCGCGAAGGGCGATCTCGGCCTGGTCCTTGAGGCCGCGGCGCACCGAGGCGATGCGGTCGACGTTCACGATGGTGGCGCGATGGATCTGCCAGAACCTGGCGGGGTCGAGCTCCTCGAGGAGCTCGCGGATGGGCTTCCTGATGAGGAGCTCGGCCTCGCAGGTGACCACGCGCGTGTACTTCTCGTCGGACTGGAAGAAGAGCACCTCCTCGACGGGGACCAGGCGCACGTTGGAGCCGACCGAGGCCTTGATCCAGCGCAGGTGATCGGCGCCCTTCGCGCCCAGGCGCCCGGCGAGCTCCTCCACCAGCGCGTCGAGCGGCGCGGGCTTGGCCTCGAGGCGCTCCTTCAGCCGCTCGACGGTGACCGCGAGGCGCTCCTCGTCGAAGGGCTTCAGCACGTAGTCGATGGCGCCGCGCTCGAAGGCCTGCACCGCGTACTGGTCGAAAGCGGTCACGAACACCACGTGCGCCCGCCCGCCGATGACGCGCGCCGCGTCGATGCCGTTCACGCCGGGCATGTGGATGTCGAGGAAGAAGAGCGCCGGCTCGTACTCCTGCATCACCTTGTCGATGTCGCGGCCGTTCTCCATCTCGTGGACGATTTCCAGATCGGGCCACGCGCGCGCGAGGCGCGAGCGCAGCTGCGCGCGCAGGAGCGGCTCGTCGTCGGCGATCACGGCGGTGGCCTTCATGCCGCCCCGCCCGCGGGCACCTCGATGGACGCCACCACGCCGTGCGGCGCGCGCTCCTCGATCACGAGCCTGGCCGAGGCCCCGTAGAGCGCCTTCAGCCGGTCGCGGATATTGGAAAGCCCGACGCCGCCGCCCTTCTTCGGCTTGATGCCCTCGCCCGTGTCCTCCACGGAGACGCGCAGGCGCCCTTCGCTTTCCACCGCGCGGATGGTGATCGAGCCGCACTCGCAGCACGGATCGACGCCGTGCTTCACGGCGTTCTCGACCAACGTGATGAGCATCATCGGCGGGAAGGCGTGGGACTTGAGCGGGTCCGGAACCTCGATGGCGAAATCGAGGCGCGCGCCCATGCGCACGCGGTGGATCTCCAGGAAGGCGCGCGCCATGTCGATCTCGCGCCCGAGGTTGGTGGTCGACTCGCGCATCTGCGGGAGCGCCGCGCGCAGGTAGTGGATGAGGCTGTCGAGCATGCGCGTGGCCTCGCTCGGGCTGGTCTCCACCAGGTGCTGCACGTTGGCGAGCGTGTTGAACAGGAAATGCGGCTCGATCTGCGCCTGCATGAGCGCCAGCTTCGCCTCGAGGAGGTTCTTCTCGAGCTGGTGGCGCTCGCTCTCGGCGCGGTGGAAGCGCGCCTGGTCGCGTGCGTGCTTCTCGCGCAGGATGAACATCGCCACCACCACGCAGCCGAAGCCGATCCCCAGCCCCATGGTGATGGAGACGCCCGCCATGCGCTCGCCGAACATCTGGCGCACGTCGCGGCCCTTCACCAGGCCGGCGAGGATGGTGCCGAGGAAGGAGCCGATCACGATGGCGGCGAGCTGCATCACCTCGCGCGGCACGCGCACCTGGCGGATGTTGCCCGCCACGGTGAACAACACCATGCTGGTGTAGCCCACGCAGAGCGCGCTCACCAGCAGGTCGCGATAGGTGTTGAGGAAGATCCAGACCACCGCGGCGGCGGCCGCCGCGCAGATCGCGGTGACCGACAGGACGCGGCGGACCGTGAGCCCGTCGAAGAGGTATGCGTAGGATTTCAAGGGTGGGCCGCGCGCGGGATTTCCGCCGTCGCGGGCAAAGTATGACCTTGTGGGTCGACGAGCGCCAAGTTACCGAATGTGGGCCCTTCCTTGCAAAATGCTTGCGACGAAACGCGCAATCGCGGCCATGGAGCGCGCCCGGAAAGAAAAACCCGGCGCCAGGAGACGCCGGGTCGGAAGAGACAGCCCTGGGAGCGGGAGGGTTGCCTTGCTGCCTAGAGGTGCGCCGAGCTGGGCCGGTCGACGGCGCGGCGCGCCTCGACGACGATGGTGAAGTGCGCATCCGGGGCGATGGGCGTGCTTGCGGCGCGCGCGTCGGCCTCCTCGGCGTACTGGACCGACGGTGCCGCCTGGACCTGGGAACGCTGGGTATAGGGCGACGACGGGTCGGTCAGGATCGCGCCGGCGGCCACCAGGAACCAGACCGAGACCAGCATCGTGACGCCGGAGGCGACCGAAGAGTTGCTCGGATATGCGGCGAATTTGTAGGCTTTCATTTTCATTTCTCCTTTGCGATTGCCTTCGAGTTCCGCGCCCGACGCGACGACATGGAGCTTGCGCGGGTGGGTCGGCTTGGTGTCGGCTCGGAACATGGCGCGAGATTAGGCATGGTCGGCCGGCGCAGGAAGGCGAAAGCGACGAAATGCGGAAAAGGCGGGCTGAAACGCGCGCTAGGCGGCCTTTGGGCGCCGGAAAGTCGCGAGCGATCCGGCCGCCATGCCGAGGATCGCGGCCGCAAGACCGGCGAGCGCGGGCGGCACGAGGCCTTCGGGAAGTGCCGCCTCGAGCGCGATCCAGGTGGCGAGCCCGGCGGCGATCGACCAGTGCGCTCCGCGCGCCGTGGCGCGAGGCCAGAAGAGACCCGCGGCAAGGGGCACGAAGGACGACACCAGCACCACCTTTCCGGACTCGTTGACCAGCTGGTAGATGGACAGCTTCGAGGTGAGCGCCATCGCGGTCACCGCGACGGCGAGCCCCGCGACGGTGAGACGCATGAGGCGCAGGAACGCCGCATCGTCCCGCGGCGCGGCGAGCGGACGGATCACGTTTTCCGCCAGCGCCACCGCGGGCGCGAGGAGCGCGCCACCGGCGGTGGAGAGGATCGCCGAGACCAGCGCCCCGAAGAAGAGCACCTGCACGGCGAGCGGCATGCGCTCGAGGATGAGCGTGGGCAGGATGCGCTGGTAATCCTCGCCGATCAGGCGCTCGACCATGGGGACGTCGATGAGCGCCGCGGCGGCGACGAGGAAGATGGGGATCGCGGCGATCGCGAAATAGAGGAGAGCGCCGGCGATCGAGGCGCGCACCGCCGTCTTCTCGTCCTTCGCGCTCATCACGCGCTGCAGGACATCCTGCTGCGGCACCGATCCCAGCGCCACGATGAGCGCTGCGTTCACCCACGCGAGGATGGGGCGCGCTTCAGGCTCCGGCAGCAGGCGAAAGCGATCGCCGCCGGCGGCCGCATCGATCACGCGCGCCGTCCCGCCCGCGGCGTCGGCCACGATCCAGGCGACATACGCGAGGCCCGCGACGATCACCACCGCTTGGAAGAAATCGGTGAGCGCCACCGACCACATTCCGCCCGCGGCCGTATAGACGAGGACGATCGCCGCACCGATCACGATGCCGGTCGGCGTATCGATCGCGCCGCCGGAGAGCACCGAGAAGACCAGGCCCAGGGCCACGAGCTGCGCCGCGATCCAGCCGAGGTAGGAAAAGGCGATGCAAAGGGACAGCACCACTTCCGCGCGCCGGTCGTAGCGTGCGCGGAAGTAGTCGCCGAGCGTGATGAGGTTCAGCCGATACAGCGGCCGCGCGAACACGAGGCCCACCAGCACCAGGCAGGCCACCGCGGCAAAGGGATCGGCCACGAGCCCGCGCAGGCCCTCCTTCATGAAGGTCGCGGGAATGCCGAGCACCGTCTCCGCGCCGAACCAGGTGGCGAACACCGTCGCCGTCGCTACGGGAGTCGAGAATCGCTTTCCCGCCACTGCGTAGTCCGCCGCGCCGCGCACGCGCGTGGCCGCATACAGGCCGATGCCGAGCGAGACGGCCAGGTACAGCACGATGAAGCCGACTAGCAAAATCGTTTCACATGTTGAGTCGTACCTGACACGACTTATGTAGAGGCTTCGCGCTGGAGGGTGCGAAGCGCGAGCGAGCCCACGAGCATGCCGGCGAAGCTCGCGACGAGCCCGGCCAGCTGCGGCGGCATGACGCCGTCGGACTTGAACGCCTCGAAGCCGATCCACACCAGCAACCCGAGGATGATGGCGAGCGTGGCGCCGAGGTTGGTGGCGCGCTTCCAGTAGAGGCCGCACACCAGCGGCACGAAGGCGCCCACCAGCGTCACCTTGTACGCGTTCTCCACCATCTTGTAGATCGAGGCCTCGGTGGAGAGCGCGAAGCCGGTCACCAGGATGGTGAAGCACACGATCACCACGCGCATCAGGGTGAGGAACTGGTGGTCGGAGATCTTCGGGAAGAAGCCCTTCAATATGTTCTCGCTGAAGCTCACCGAGGGCGCGAGGAGGGTCGCGCTCGCGCAGCTCTTGATCGCCGACAGGAGCGCCCCGAAGAACATGATCTGCGCGAAGATCGGCACGACCGGCGACAGGATCAGGTTGGGAAGGATCAGCTGCGGGTCCTTGTCGAGGTTGGCCGCGACCATCTTCGGGTCGATCAGGCTCGCCGAGTAGGCGAGGAACATGGGGATGAAGGCGAAGGCGAAGTAGAGGCAGCCGCCGAGGATGGAGGAGCGCGCCGCGATGTCCTCGGTCTTCGCCGACTGCACGCGCTGGAACACATCCTGCTGCGGGATGGAGCCCAGCATCATGGTGATCCAGGCGGCGAAGAACCAGAGGATGTCCTTCAGCTCCGGCGCGGGCAGGATGTTGAACCTGCCCGCGGCCGCCGCGTGCGACACCACCGTGCCCACGCCGCCGGCGAGCCCGCTCACCTCCCAGCCGATGTAGAGCATGCCGAGCACGATGATGATCATCTGGATGAAGTCGGTGATCGCCACCGAGAACATGCCGCCCAGCATCGTGTAGACCAGCACCGTGGAGGCGCCGATCACCATGCCCCAGGGCTGCGTGATCTGGCCGTCGGAGACCACGTTGAAGACCAGGCCGAGCGCCTTGATCTGCGCGCCGACCCAGCCGAGGTACGAGATCACGATGCAAAGCGTGGTGAGCATCTCCACCGGGCGGCTGAAGCGCTTGCGGTAGTAGTCGCCGATGGTGATGAGGTTCATGCGGTACAGCGGACGGGCGAAGAAGAGCCCCACCAGGATGAGGCACAGCGACGAGCCGAAGGGATCGGCGATGGTCCCCGAGAAGCCGTCCTTGATGAAGGTCGCCGGGATGCCGAGCACGGTCTCGGAGCCGAACCAGGTCGCGAACACCGTCGCCGTCACGATGTACATCGGCATGCGCCGGCCCGCGATCGCGAAGTCCGTGGTGTTGTGCACCCACTTCGCCGCGTAAATGCCGATCGCGACGGAAATGATCCAGTAGATGATCACGAACCAGAGGAGCATGGCGGTCTTTCGGACAAAGCCGTGAGTCGAGGCGTCATTTTAGGAGAAAATCAGCCGGTGTCAGCCATCCAGCTCGAAGGCGTCGCCAAGCACTGGGGAGAGTCGCGTGCCCTCGACGGCATCACCTTTTCCGCCGAGCCCGGCTCTTTCGTGGTGCTCCTGGGGCCTTCCGGATGCGGCAAGTCGACGACGTTGAGGCTCATCGCGGGCCTCGACATGCCCACTTCGGGCACGATCCGCATCGGCGAGCGCGATGTGACGCGCCTTCCCCCCGCCGCGCGCGGGATCTCGATGGTGTTCCAGTCCTATGCGCTCTTCCCCCATCTCACGGTGGCGGAGAACATCGTCTTCGGCCTGCGCGTGAGGAAGGTGCGCGACCGCGATGCGCGCCTCGTGAAGGTCGCCGGGCTACTCGGCCTCGAAAAGCTCCTGGCGAGGAAGCCCTCGCAGCTCTCCGGTGGCCAGCAACAGCGCGTGGCACTCGGCCGCGCGATCGTGGCCGAAGCGCCCGTGTGCCTCATGGACGAGCCGCTTTCCAACCTCGACGCGCAGCTGCGCGGCGAGATGCGCCGCGAGATCCGCGCGCTGCAGCAGCGCCTCGGCATCACCATGGTGTACGTGACCCACGACCAGACGGAGGCGATGACAATGGCCGACCGCGTGGTGCTGTTGCGCAACGGCCGCATCGAGCAGGTCGGCAGTCCCGAGGAGTTGTATGCGAAGCCGGCCACTGCATTCACCGCGAGCTTTATCGGCGCGCCGGCGATGAACCTGATGAATGCCGATGGCGCGACCCTCGGCGTACGCCCGGAGGACGTGCGACTCGATTCCAGCGGCCGTGCCGCGAGCGTGGAATCGGTGGAATACCTCGGCGCGGATTCGCTCGTTGCGGTGCGCATCGGGGAGCAGCCGCTATTGGTCCGCGTGCCCGGGCATTCACGCGCCCGTCATGGCGACGCGGTACATGTCGTTTGGGACAAGCAGCACGAGCATCATTTCGACGCACAAACCGGAGAGAGAAAACCATGAAAAGAACCTGGCAACTGATGGTCGCGGCATTGGCGACGGCGGCATCCGCGGCCGCGGCCGAAACCGAGATCACGTTCTACTACCCCGTGGCGGTCGGCGGCCCCATCACCAGGACCATCGACCAGATGTCGGCGGACTTCGAGCGCGAGAACCCGGGCATCAAGGTGAAGCCCGTCTACACGGGAACCTACCAGGAGTCGATCGTGAAGGCGCTCACCGCGCACAAGGCCGGCCAGCCGCCCACCACCGCGATCCTGCTTTCCACCGACATGTTCACGCTCATCGACGAAGACGCGATCGTGCCGTTCAACGAGCTCGCCACCGGGGCCGATGACCAGGCCTGGATGAAAAGCTTCTACCCGGCGTTCATGGCCAATAGCCAAGCGGGCGGCAAGACGTGGGGGATTCCGTTCCAGCGCTCGACCATCGTCCTCTACTGGAACAAGGAGCTCTTCAAGGAGGCGGGCCTCGACCCGAACCGCCCGCCGGCGACCTGGAAGGAGATGCTCGAGTACGCGCACAAGCTCACCCGGCGCGATGCCGCGGGCAACATCACGCAGTACGGCGTTCAGATCCCGTCATCGGGTTTTCCCTACTGGCTCTTCCAGGGGCTCACGACCCCCAACGGCGTGGAGCTGATGAATGCCGCCGGCACCGAGACCTACTTCGACAAGCCCGAGGTGATCGAGGCGCTCGCTTACTGGGTGGATCTGGGGCGCAAGCACAAGGTGATGCCGACGGGCGTGGTGGAGTGGGGCACGACGCCGAAGGATTTCTTCGAGAGGAAGATCGCGATGATGTGGACCACCACGGGCAATCTTACCAACGTGAAGAACAACGCCAAGTTCGACTTCGGCGTGGCGATGCTGCCGCAGGCCAGGCGCCGCGGCTCGCCCACGGGCGGAGGCAACTTCTACGTGTTCAAGAAGGCGCCCCGCGAGCAGCAGCTGGCGGCGGTGAAGCTCGCGAAATTCATGACCCAGCCCGAGCGCGCCGCGCAGTGGGGCATCGACACCGGTTACGTCGCCGTGCGCCCCGACGCGTGGCAGACCGCGAAGATGACCGAATACGTAAAGGGTTTCCCGGTGGCGGCGGTCGCGCGCGACCAGCTGCAGTATTCGGTCGCCGAGCTTTCCACCCACGACAACCAGCGCGTGACGAAAGCGCTGAACGACGGCATCCAGGCGGCGCTCACCGGTGCGAAAACGCCCGAGCAGGCGATGAAGGACGCGCAGGCCGAGGCGTCACGGATCCTGCGCTCGTACAAGTAATGCATGCATAAGTCGTCCGCGTGGATCCATGGGTGGCTGCTGCTGCTGCCGGCAGCCGCCCTCCTCGCGCTCTTCACGCACTGGCCGATCGCGGCGACGATCTGGGACAGTTTCCACGCGACGCCCAAGGGCGGAAGGCCCGCGCCGTGGGTGGGCCTCGAGAACTACCAGGTGATGGTGGCCGACGAGGTGTTCTGGAAGTCGCTCGTCAACAACCTCTGGTATGGCCTCGGCACGATCCCGCTGTCCATCGCGCTCGCGATCGTCATGGCGCTGTGGGTGAATTCCGCGATGCGCGGGCGCACGTGGCTACGCATGGCGTTCTTCACGCCCACGGTGCTGCCGATGATCGCGGTCGCGAACATCTGGCTCTTCTTCTTCACGCCGCAGTACGGGTTGCTCGAGCAGGTGACCGGACTCTTCGGCATCGCGGGGCGCAACTGGCTGGGCGATCCGTCGACGGCGCTCGCCTGCGTGACCGTGGTCGCGGTGTGGAAGGAGGCGGGCTTCTTCATGATCTTCTACCTCGCGGCGCTGCAGTCGATCCCGCCGTCGCTCGCCGAGGCCGCGGCGCTGGAAGGCGCCTCGCGCGCGTACTACTTCCGGCGCGTCGTGTTCCCGCTCCTCATGCCGACCACGCTCTTCGTGCTGGTGAACGCGGTGATCAATGCATTCCGCCTCGTCGACCACATCGTGGTGATGACCAAGGGCGGGCCCAACAACGCGACCTCGCTCCTCCTCTTCCACGTGTACCAGGTGGGATTCAGCTTCTGGGACACGGGATACGCGGCGGCGCTCACCGTGGTGCTGCTGGTCATTCTGGGATCGGTCGCGCTGGCGCAGTTCTTCTTCCTCGACAAGCGCGTGCACTATCAATGAGACGCATCGAAACCGTGGCGGCGTGGATTCTCGGATTCCTGTGGATCCTGCCGCTCCTCTATGCGTTCTGGACGGCGTTCCACCCGCCCGAGTTCTCGACGCGGCTTGCGCTCGCCGCGCCGCTCACGCTGGACAACTTCCGGCGCGCGTGGGACGCGGCGCCGTTCGCGCGCTATTTCCTGAATAGCTTCATGCTGGTGACCCTGGTGCTCGCCGCGCAATTGGTCCTGTGCACGCTTGCCGCCTACGCCTTCGCGCGCTTCGAGTTTCCCGGCAAGAACGTGGCCTTCGTTCTCGTGCTGGTGCAGCTCATGATCATGCCCGACGTGCTGATCGTCGAGAACTACCGCACGCTCGGCCGCCTCGGCATCCTCGATTCGATCCCCGCCATCGGGCTGCCGTACATGGCCTCCGCGTTCGGGATCTTCCTGCTGCGCCAGACCTTCAAGACCATCCCGCGCGAGCTGGACGAGGCGGCGCGCGTCGAGGGCGCGGGCGCGCTCGAGGTGCTATGGAAGGTCTACGTGCCGCTCGCGCGGCCGACGTACCTCGCCTTTGGTCTCGTCTCGGTGAGCTACCACTGGAACAACTTCCTCTGGCCGCTCATCGTCACGAGCTCGGTCACCTCGCGTCCCGTGACGGTCGGCCTGCAGGTGTTCTCCTCGGGCGACCAGGGCATCGACTGGTCGGTGATCACCGCGGCCACGCTCATGACCTCGGCGCCGCTCCTCGTCGCGTTCCTCCTCTTTCAGAGACAGTTCGTGCAGTCGTTCATGAGGGCCGGGATCCGCTAGCAAGCGCTCCCGCCTCCTCGAGGATCGCGCGCGAGATCTCGAAGCGGTCCTCGTAGCGGGTCACCTTGCCGGGTGTGAGGTTCATCGCGAAGTATGCGACCGGCCGCCCCTGCCTCTCGATCCAGCCGACCCACCACGACACGGGATTCTTCACCGAGCCCGCGGTTCCCGTCTTGGCGTAGAGGGTGTAGGCGCGCGATTTCTCGACGACGAGGGCCTGCCGCACGAGGCGCTGCGAGCGCTGGCTCATGGGAAGCTCGCCCTCGGCGAGCTTCCTCAGGAAACCGACCTGCTCCATGGCGCTCACGCGAAGGCCTCCCTGCAGCCAGAAGAGGTCGATGCCGCCGGTCATGTCCTGGTTGCCGTAGTCCAGGCGCTCGAGCCATTCCTTCATGCGCGCCTTGCCGGTGCGCCGCGCGATCTCCTGGAACATCCACACCGTGCTCTCGCGCATGCCGGAGGCGAGCGTTTGGTCGCGCTCCCACGCGGCGCGCAGCTTGGGCTTGCCGTCCCATGGGAACACCTCCTTCTCGTCGGTGATGGAGCCCACCTCGAGGCCGATCAGCGCGTTGGCGATCTTGAACGTCGACGCGGGGAGGTAGCGGCTGCGCGCGCGCGACTCGTTGAAGACGAGGTAGCGCTCCTGCTGCGGCTCGAAGAGGACGAAGGTGCCGCGCACGCCGCGAGCGTCGAAGTGCCGCTGCCATTGCGGCCGCGCGATGGTATCGCCCGCCGCCGCGGAAAGGCTCGCGAAAAGCGCCAACAGGGGAGAAACGAAGTGTTGCATGGCACGCCCTCGAGGGATCATTGGGCCGAGCGTGACAGGCGATTCTGGCAATATTCGGGCAGGCGCAAGGTCAATTCGGGCATGAAGCTCATCACGTGGAATATCCAGTGGGGCCGCGGCATCGACGGGCGCGTGGACCTCGAACGCATCGTGCGCCACGCGCGCGCGATGGCGGATTTCGACGTGCTCTGCATGCAGGAGGTGGCGGACAACTTCCCGGGGCTCGAAGGCAACGACGAGCGCGACCAGTTCGCCCAGCTCGCGAAGCTCTTGCCGGGATACCGGATGGCCGAGGGCTTCGGGGTGGACGTCGCCGGCGAGGCGGGGGCGAGGCGCCGCTTCGGCAACGTGATCTTCACGCGCTACGGGATCGTCTCGATTCGCCGTCATGCCCTGCCGTGGCCCGCAAGGAAACGATGCCGCGCGTGGCCATCGAAGCCACGCTGCGCTCGCCGATGGGGGCGCTGCGCGTGACGACCACGCACCTCGAGTACTACTCCGACGCGCAACGCCGCGCGCAGGTGCAGCGGCTGCGCAACCTGCACGACGAGGCATGCCAGCGCGCCGCGCAACCCGGCGCCGCGACCGCCGACGGCGGCCCGTTCGATGCCACGCCGCAGGCGGCGAGCGCGATCCTCGCCGGCGATTTCAACTTCCCGCCGGAGAACCCCTCCTGCGGCGAGATCCAGCACGCGCTCGCCGCGGGCGGCCCCGCCTACCGCGATGCATGGCCCCTCGCGCACGGCCACGCGCCGCACACGCCGACTTTCTGCGTGCACGCGAAGGGCTACAGCAAGACGGCCTACTGCTGCGACTTCGTCTTCGTGAGCGCCGACATCGCGCCGCGCGTGCGCGCCGTGCAGGTCGATTCGGATACGCTCTATTCGGACCATCAACCGGTGCTTCTCGACTTCGACGATCGCTAGGACGCCATGACGACCCTCGCCTGTCCCCATTGCATGAAGCCGGTGGCCGCGAACCCGATCGGGCGCTGGTTCGCGCCCTTCCAGTGCCCCCATTGCGGCAAGCCGTTGCAGTTCGACGCACGCACCAACATCCTCGGCGTGGTGGGCTCGGCGTGCTTCTTCATCATGGCGTGGGCCGTGTTGATGGGCGGCACCGAAGACGCACACGCCGTCGCGTGGGGCGCGGGCGCGCTCTGGGTCGCGGCGATGGCGGGAAGTTACGCGGCGCGCCGCATCGTGAAAGGCTAGCCATGTCCGTGCGCACCATCAACCTGGACGAACGCCTCTACCGCTATCTCCTCGAGCACTCCCTGCGCGAGCACCCGGTGCAGCGCGAGTTGCGCGAAGCCACGCGCGACATGCCACACGCCGGCATGCAGATCGGGCCGGAGCAGGGGCAGCTCATGGCGCTCCTGGTGAGGCTCCTCGACGCGCGGCGCACGATCGAGGTGGGCGTCTTCACGGGCTACAGCGCGCTCAGCGTCGCGCTCGCGCTGCCGGCCGACGGGCGCCTGGTCGCGTGCGACGTGAACGAGGAATGGACCGCGATGGCGCGCAAGTACTGGGCGAAGGCGAATGTCGCCGAGCGCATCGATCTGCATCTCGCGCCGGCCCTGCAGACGCTCGACGAGCTCATCGCCGCCGGCGAAGCGGGCCGCTACGACTTCGCGTTCATCGACGCGGACAAGCCCAACTACCCGGGCTACTACGAGCGCTGCCTCCTGCTCCTGCGCGCGGGCGGTCTCATCGCCGTGGACAACACGCTCTGGTCGGGCGCGGTCGCCGATCCGGCGAACAACGACCGCGACACGGTCGCGATCCGCGCCTTCAACGAAGCGCTGCACCGCGACGCGCGCGTGGAGATCTCGCTCCTGCCCATCGGCGACGGCCTCACGCTCGCGCTGAAGAAATAGAAAAGCCGCCCGAGAGGGGCGGCTGTTCGTGGAGCGGGTGGCGATTACTTGTCGGTGCCCGGCGTGCGGCCCGTCACCTTGTCCTTCGCTTCCTTGGACTCTTCCACGACCTTGTCCTTGGCGCTCACCATCTTCTGCTTGGCCTTGCCGGCGACTTCGCCGACGACGCTCTCGTGGTCCACCTTGAGGACCGCGCCGGTGCCCGCGTCGACGAGCACTTCGTCGATGCCCTTCTTGCCGGGCGTCTTCACGTCGTACGTGTAGAGGAGGCAGCCGTCCTCGCTCTCGAGGCCGCCCTTGGTGATGGTGGCGCCGGAGGCACCGATCTTGTCGAGCGCCACCTTGCGCGCGTCGGCATCGCTCACCTTCGCCATCGCGATGAGCTCGGACTTCGAGGCGATCTTCTTCGCCTTGATGCTGCAATTGAGGTCGTCGGAGATGGCGGCGGCGGCGACGAAGGGGACAGCCAGGGCGACAGCCAGGATGATCTGTTTCATGTTTTCTCCATGCGAAATTTAGGGGTACGGACTTTGGAGTGCGAGTGTGGGCGGCCCGTTGCATGAAGTGTTCGTGAAGAACCGGGGTGCCGTGTAGTCCACATGGCGCCCCCGTCGCATACCCCGCGTTTCCCGGCTAGCGCAGGACCACGGCGGCCGCGAGGACCGCCAGCGCCGCGGCGATCGCCCACATCACGCGGGTCTGGCGCCGCTGGGCGCGCTCCAGGTCGCGGATCGCGGCTTCCACGCGCCGCGGCGCATCGTCGGTGAGCACGCGGTGCACGAGGCGCGGAATGCGCGGCAGCGTGCGCGCCCAGAGCGGCGCCTCGTCGCGCAGCGCGCGCAGCATGCCGCGCCAGCCGAGCTCGTCGGCCATGAAGCGCTCCAGGATCGGCTGCGCGATCGGGCGCAGGTCGAGGTCCGGATCGAGCTGGCGGCCGAGGCCCTCGACCTGCAGCAGCGTCTTCTCGAGGAGCACCAGCTGCGGCTGCACGCGGATGCCGAAGCGCCCGGCAACCTCGAAGAGGCGCAACAGCACCTTGCCGAAGGAGATGTCCTTGAGCGGCTTGTCGAATACCGGCTCGCATATCGAGCGCACCGCGCCCTCGAACTCGGCGATGCGCGTGTCCGCGGGCACCCAGCCGGCCTCGATGTAGGCGCGCGCCACGCGCCGATAATCGCGGCGGAAGAAAGCCATGAAGCAGTCGGCGAGAAGATGCCGGTCCGCCTCTTCGAGCGTCCCCATGATGCCGAAATCCACGCCGCAGTAGCGCCCGTCCCTGGCGACGAAGATGTTGCCCGGGTGCATGTCGGCGTGGAAGAAGCCGTCGCGGAACACCTGGGTGAAGAAGATCTCCACGCCCTCGCGGGCGAGCTTGGCGATGTCGATGCCGTGCCGCTTCAGGCTCTCAACGTCGTTCACGGGGATGGCGTCGATCCTTTGCATCACCATCGCGTCGCGGTTGCACCAGTCCCAGTAGACCTCGGGGACCACGAGGAGCCGCCCGTCGGCGAAGTTGCGCCGCAGCAGGCTCGCGTTGGCGGCCTCGCGCACCAGGTCGAGCTCGTCGGCGATGGTGTTCTCGAATTCGCGCACCACCTCGCGTAGCCTCAAGAGCGGGCCCTGGGCGAGGCTGCGCTCGAGCAACCCGGCAAATGTGTAGAGCAACGCCACGTCCTTGGCGATCACCTCGCGGATGCGCGGCCGCAGGATCTTCACCGCGACCTCGCGCCCGTCGTGGAGGGTGGCGAAGTGCACCTGCGCGACCGAGGCGCTCGCGACGGGTGTCGGGTCGATCGCGCGGAAGACCTCCAAGTGAGGGCGCCCGTAGGCGCGATCGAGTGTCGCGGCGGCCTCGTCCCACGAGAAGGGCGGCACGCTGTCCTGGAGCTTGGCGAGCTCGACGGCGACGTCCTCCGGGATCAGGTCCGGACGAACCGAGAGGAGCTGGCCGAACTTCACGAACACGGGGCCGAGCGATTCGAGTGCCACGCGCAACCGCACGCCCCGTGGCGGTGCGCTATCACGCCAGAAGTAGAGCGCACCGAAAAACGCGCGCGCGAGCCATCCGCGCCCCGGCACGAACTCGTCGAGGCCATGGCGGCCGATCGTGTCGACGATGCGAAGGAAGCGCAGTGCCCGCATGGAAGCGCGATTCTACCGGGAGCGGCCGCGGCGCCACGGGCGGGGGGCGGGGGAGTTACCGCTGTAGCCTCGCCCGGCCGAGGCGGCTACCGCTGTAGCGCCCTACCCCTTCAAGTGGACTATGCCGAATGCTATTCTCGGCTCGCCCGCGGGGGGTTTGGAGGAGCCCGACCTCGCGTCTCACCGGACAAACACAACGATGTCGTACCAGGCCGATCGCCCCTTCACGCTCTACTTCGTGCGCCACGGCATCACGGAGCCGAACTTCCGCGGCTTTCGCTGCGGCGGGGATTCCGACCTTCCGATGATGGACATCGGCTGCGACCAGGCCTACCTCCTCGCCAAGCAGATCGAGCGCATGCACCTGCGCATCGGCGTGATCCTCGCGGGCTCGCTCATCCGCACGCGCCAGACCGCGTCGATCATCAGCGGCGTGCTCGGCACCGTCCCGATCGAGATCGAGCCGCTCCTGAACGAGCGCAAGCTCGGCCAGTGGAACAACCGGCCCATCGCCGAGACCGAGGACATGCTGAAGCGCGGCGTGACTCCCCCGGGGGGCGAAGCGGAACAGCAATTCGAAGCGCGCGTGGCGCTCGCCCTCGAGCACCTGCGCCCGCACCTGGACCGCCGGCCGCTCCTGGTGAGCTGCAAGGGCGTGGGCCGCATCCTGAACAACCTTCTCGGCGGCACCGAACGCATGGCCATCGGCAACGGCGAGATCGTGGAGTTCGCCGTGGCGCCGAACGCGGGCCAGCCCTCGCTGCGGGTCACGCGCTCGCACCAGGCCTGATGGCCGCGCGCCCTTCCAAGGTCGCGCCCGTGACGCGCAAGCGCCGCCACGAGCCCGACTGGGAGCCGCAGATCCTCGGCCGGCGCCGCGTCCTCACGTCGTGGGACGAATACATGGCCATGGCCAAGCGCATCATCGAGCGCTTCGACCACCAGTTCGACCTGCGCCACTTCGACTACCACCATCCGGTGCGCCTGCAGAAATGCCTGCCGCGCTTCCGCAGGTCCTATCCCGTGAAGGTCGCCTATACCGACTGGGGCGATCCCGCCAAACCGCTCGTGGTTTGCGTGGGCGGCGTGGCGAATACGGCGATGCGCTTCAGCTATCTCGCCGCGGACCTGGAGAGTCATTTCCGCGTGGTATGCATGGACTGGGTCGGCCGCGGCCGCTCGGGATGGATGGTCGACCAGGGCGACTACTCGCTCGCCACCTATGTGGAGCAGCTGCGCCAGCTGATCGAGCACCTGGGCGCCGGTCCGGTGATCCTGCTCGGCTCCTCGATGGGTGGCAGCACCGCCATCGAGCTCGCGGCGCATCATCCGGGCATGGTGAGCCGCTTGATCCTGAACGACATCGGGCCCTTCATTCCGGGGCCGCGCCGCCGGCGCCGCTCCGCCACGCTCGCGCGCCACTATGTTTTTCGCGATCCCGCGGATCTGCTGCGCAAGATCGGCGCCTCGCAGAAGAACGACGGGCCGGTCTCCGACGACGTGCGCTTCAACGTCACCTTCCACCAGACCAAGTGGTCCGACGAGGAAGGCGGGCGCATCTACCGCCACGATGTGCGCGCGCTGCAGGCTTTCCGCGCCGACGCGCAGGGCAGCCTCGACCAGTGGCGCCTCTGGGAAAAGATCCGCTGCCCGGTGATGGTGATCCACGGGATGATGTCGGACGCGCTCCTGCCCGCGACGCTGAAGCGCATGCGCGTGAAGCACGACGTGGCCGTGATGCACGTGCCCGATACGGGCCACACGCCGGTGCTCTCCGACCGCAACCAGAACTGGTTCATCCACGAGTGGCTGATGGACCACACCGCCTCGAAGGAGTGGAGCGTGCTGCACGCGCCGCCGCGTGACGAGCCCGAGGCGAAATCCCCGGTTCGGCTGGTTGCGCTCGCGCGCGGCTAGATTGCGAAAGGATTCCACCGTGGCAACGCTCACAGTGCCGGGGACTCAGGGGGAGGGCCTGCGGACGGCGGCGCCCGCGTTCCCGCTGGTGCGCTACGTGCCGAGCTTGCCGAGCCGGGCCAGTACGTCGGAAGGCGTCTGGCGCTTCCGCGCGTCGCTTCCCGACCTTCCCGAAATCACGCTGGGCGAAGGCTCGACGCCGCTCGTAGCCCTGCCGCAGGTCGCCGCCGACGCGGGCGGAGGAGCGTTGTTCGCGAAGCTGGAGAGCGCCAATCCCACGGGATCCTTCAAGGATCGCGGCAGCGCGCTCATCGCGGCGGCCGCGCGCAGCGCGAACGTGCTGACCATCGCGTTGGCTTCGACCGGCAACGCCGGCGCATCGCAAGCCGCCTATGCCGCGCGTGCCGGCCTCAAGCTCACGGTCGCGGTCCCCAGGTCGACGGATCCCGGCAAGCTCTGGCAGATGCGCGCCCACGGCGCCGAGATCATGATGGTCGACGGCGATTTCTCGGCGTGCGACGCGGCCTACAAGGCGCTCGTGGCCTCGGGATTCTTCGCCGCCGGAACGGACAATCCGTATCGCCAGGAAGGCGCCAAGACCCTCGCCTACGAGCTCTTCGAGCAGCACGGCGCGGGCATCGACCGCGTCATCGCTCCCTGCGGAACCGGCGGGCTCATCGTCGCGCTCGGCAAGGGCTTCGCGGAGATCGCGGCGTCGGTGCCGGGCTTCAGGGCGCCCGCGATCGACGTGGTGCAGCTCGGCGCGTTGATGCCGCTCGCCGGACCCGACCCGTCGCGCAAGGCGCTGGCCACCGCCGCGACCGGAATCAACATCGCCAACCCTTCGATGAGGGAAAGCGTCCTCGCCATCGTCCGCGAGTCGGGTGGAATGATCCACTCGGTTTCCGAAGAGGAGCTCCTGGCGGCACAAACCTCGCTCGCGAAGAAGGAAGGTGTCGGCGCCGAGCCCACCGCCAGCGTGACGGTCGCGGCCTACGCCAAGGCGCGCCGCGACGCGCTCATCGGCCCCGGCGAGGTGGTCGTCGCCATCGTCACCGGGCACATCCTCAAGGCCCCGGTGCAGGTCATCGAGCGGCGAACGGGGCCGCGAGCGTGATGCCCGATCGCGGCATCGCCGGCATGGACGTCGAACGCAAGGCCCTCAAGGTCGCCGTCGCAGGCGGCGAGCTGTTCGCGTGGTCGGTCCGACCCGCGAATCATCCCGGCGGGCCGAGCGTCGTCTTCGTGCACGGCAAGACTTTCCCATCGGTGCCGGACTTCGACCTGCAGGTGCCCGGGGCGGCACTGACGCACAGCTACATGGAGTACCTCGCGCGGCGCGGCGTGCATTGCTGGACGTTCGACCATCGCGGCTTCGGCGCCTCGTTCAAGCCCGCGGAAGGATCGCTATTCACGAGCCGCGTGCGTGCACGCGACCTGCTGGCTGTGATGGCGATGGTGCGGCGGATTTCCGCATTGCCGGTGACGATCGCGGGCCTGTCCATGGGTTGCGGGACCGTGGCGGCGGCGCTCGAGCGCGACCCGAAGATCGCCGAACGCGTGATCCTGCTCGGACCCTCCGGCTGGCGCCGCCTCGGCAGCGGCGAGGCGAAGTCCGATTGGCGCGCGTCCCTCGTGAAAGCGGGACTCAAGCGATCGCACTACACGGCCACCGATTTTCCTTCCCTGGAAAAGCGCCTGTGGACCGGAGAGGAGGCGCGGGTGAGCCGCGCGGCGTTCGAGAATTTCGTCGCCCAGGCGATCGCCGCGAATCCGTCGGGCCCGCCGGATCGCGTGACCTCGCTCATCTCCGACATCGTTGCCTTCGTGGGGAAGCCCGCGATCCGGGTGCCGGTGCTGGCCGTGCGCGGCGGCGACGATTCGCTGGCGACCGACGAGGACCTCGACGCGGTTCGCCGGTTCGTCGATCCCGCGCTCCTCACCACCCGTGTCTTCGCCGACCGGGTGCACGACCTGCATCTCTACAACCAGCGCGAAGACGTCTTCGAATCGATCCACGACTTCGTCAAGTCGTAGGCGCCCGCCGCTCGTTCACCGGCGCGCGTGGGGATCGTCCGCGCCGCCTTCCGCGCCCGGCGCGTTCGGCGCCTCGTCCTTCTCGTAGCCGATCGAGACGGTTCGCCGCCCATCGCGCTCGCGCTCGCGCTGGCGCAGCACGTCGATCATCACGTTGAAGGTGCGCGCGAGCTTGCCCATCTCGTCGCTGGAGCGCACCGCGATGTTGGCATTGGCGTAGTCGCCGCTCTTCAGCGCGTGGATCGCCGCGGTGAGGTTCTCGATGGGCCGCACGATGGAGCGCGCGAAGATGAGCGCGAGCGCGACGAAGATCGCGCCCGCCAGCAGCACCGAGACGATGACCTTCTCGAAGAGCCGGTCGAGCGGGGCGGCGAAATAATCGCGCGACTCGGTGACGCCCACCACCCAGTCGATGCCGGGCACGGGCGCCACGCCCGCGATTTCCTCGCGCCCGGTGACGGTCGACTTGTAGGCGACGTGCCCGCGCTCCCGCGCTCCCACCATCAGGTTCGCGAGCTCGGGCTGGCGGATCGACTCCACGGTCGCGCGCCGGAAGCGCTGGTCGGCGACGATCTCGGCGATCTTGCCCTTGTCGAGCGGCATGAGGCTCTTGTACATGAGACCCGGGTCGGGGTGCCAGACGATCACGCCGTCGCCGTCGACCAGGAACGCCTTGCGCTCATCGTCGTCGATGCCGGCACCGGAGAGGATGCGCGCGATCGGCTCGGCCTTGATGCGCAGCACCACCGCGCCCAGGACGCGCTTGCCGTCGAGGCTGTACACCGGGCGCGAGTAGTAGACGCCTGCGGCCCCGGCCACCGAGCCCACGATGATGCCGGTCATGTAGGCGTTGCCTTCCATGGCGCTCTTGAAATACTCGCGAAACCTGAAGTTCTTTCCCATCACTTGCGGATCGGTCGCGACGAGCGCGGTGCCCGCCGCGTCCATCACCATCGCGAACTGGATGTCCCGGCTCGCCTTGGCGAGTCCCTCGAGCTTGGCGAGCGTCGCCTTGGTGCCCGCCGGCGTGGGTGCGCGCAGGTACTCGACGAAGTCGTCGTCGCTGCCCACGTAGTTGGCTAGGGTCTGCGTATCGGTGATGAGCTGCGAGATCCTGCCCGCGGTGCTCAACGCGAGGCGCTCGAGGTTGCGCAGCTCCACCGCGGTCACGTGCGCGCTGGTCGCGCCCAGGTTGTAGTACGCGGTGATCATCATCGGCGCGAGCGCCGTGGCGACCATCGCGAGCGTCATCTTCACCGCCATCGGCCACGACGTGGGATGCCAGACGACGCGCGCGAATCGATGCAGGCGCTGACGCAGGAGCCGCGGCGAGCTGAACGACACCGCCCAGGTCTCGGCCGCCTCGAGGTGGGCGCCTTCCTCGTCGCCCTTGCGCAGCGCCTCCTGCAGGCCGAGCGCTCCGGCGTGCGAGGCGAACAGCGCCGAGCGCAACTCGGCGATGTTCTGCGGTCGGTCGTCCGGGTGGCGGCGCAGCATCCAGTCGATCGCGCGCAGGAATTCCACGCTGTAGCGGTCCTTGCCCAGGGATTCGGCGCTGGGCAGCGGATCGGGCTCGGCGAGACGCGTCGGCGCATCGAGGGGCTTCCTGCCGCTGATCAGCCAGAAGAGCGTGGCGCCGAGCGAGTAGATGTCGGTCCACGGGCCCTGGCGCCCGCCGCCGGCGTACTGCTCGAGGGGCCCATAGCCCGGCGTCACCACCATGCCGATCTCGCTTTTCTCGATCGCGGTCTGGCGCGCCGCGCCGAAATCGAGGAGCACGAGGCTGCCGTCCTCGTCGCGCACGTAGATGTTGTCGGGCTTGATGTCGCGGTGCAGGTAGCCCGAGCCGTGCACCACCTCGAGCCCGTCGAGGAGCGGGGCCAGCAGCGAGACGACGCTCGCCTCGGGGATGTGCTCGTGCTTCTTGCGGTAGGACTTGAGCGACTGGCCGCGCTCGTACTCGAGGACCATGTAGGCGGTCTTGTTGGCCTCGAAGAAGCGCGCCACGCGCACGATGTTCGGGTGGCGGAAGGTGGCGAGGGTGCGCGCCTCGACGAGGAAGCTGTCGAGGCCGTTCTGGTAGAACTCCTGGTCGGTGTCGTCGCGCGCCTGCACGCTGTTGTCGAGCGTGCGGTAGGCGAACTCCTCGGGAAGGTATTCCTTGATGACCACCTTGGCGGCGAGGTTCACGTCGGTGGCGGCATAGGCGATGCCGAAGCCGCCCTGGCCGAGGATGCCGTCGATGCGGTACTCGAAAAGGCGGAAGCCCGCGGGCAGCGCGAGGCTCGCCGCGGCGGGCTTGGGCTCGAGGATGCGGCGCGGGTCGTTGGCCGCCCGGCCGGCGGCGGACCGGGAGGGGATCGCCGTGGGATCGAGGACCGTGTTTTCCTGCCCCTCGGGATGCAGGTCGAACACGGTCGTCGACCGGCTTTGCCGGTTCGTCGTATCGAGCTCGTCGCGGGGGATCGCCCCCGCCTCCGGAATGTCGTTCATTCCCCGTCCCCCAAACGGCCGGACCCCCTCGCCCGGACGCCAATAACCTACCACGAATGGAGCGCCCGTGGACCCGTGAAAAGTCCGCAACGACAAACACTTAACGTAAATACTTGAGGCATTTACGCAAGCCCCGTGCTAACATGCGCCGAAAGGTGCACTCAGGGGGAACGGGGTCTCGGGATGGGGACGATACGCGTCCGTTTCATCATTGTCGCGCTGGTGGTGAGCTTCTTCGCCGTGGGCATGGCGGCGTTCCTCAACTACTTCAAATACAAGAGCACCATTTCGGGCATCGTGAAGTCGCGCGTGCTCGTCATCGGCCGCAACATCGAGAATAGCGTGCAGGCTTCGCTCTCCGTGGGCATGCAGTTCATGGAGCTCGGCACGATGAACGCCCTGCTGCAGCGCGAAAAGGCGAGCGATCGCCTGATCCGCGGCATCGACGTCTTCGACCAGACCGGCCAGATCCTCTACAGCACGGAGCGCCCGCGCGTCGGCGAGAAGGTCGCCAACTCGTGGACCGAGGCCGCCGCGCGCTCCAAGACCACGGAGTGGGGCACCGAGGCCGCCGACGAGTATGTCGCCGGCATCTCGCTCAAGAACAACTTCGACCTCACCGTGGGCTTCCTCGCCATGCGCTATTCGGCCGAGGAGGTCGAGCGCGCCGCCAAGGTGGCCGGACGCGAGATCCTGCTCGCGTCGATCTTCTCCTTCCTCGGCATCGCGCTCATCGCCCCGCTCGCGTTGATCGTGGTGATTCGCCGGTTCGAGCGCGACCTGCGCGCGCTCGAGGCCGCCGCGAGCCACCTCGAGGACAGGAGCGAACCGGCGCTGCCCACGGGCTCCGCGTTCGACTCGGCCATCGGCAACCTGCGCTCCTCGCTGCGCGACGCCAACGTCGCGTTGGACGACCTGCGCGCGAAGCTGGATTCGGTGTCGTAGCCGCGGCCGTGCTCGAAAAGAATTATCTCTGGCGAATCTACTGGCGCCTCGCGGGCGTGATCATGGTCTGCGTGGTGGTGGCGCTCGCCGTGGTGTCGTACTTCTCGCATCGCGTGTTCGACCGCGAGCTGGTCCCCGAGACCGAGCAGAAGGCGGCCACCGTGGGCGCGTCGGTACGGGCGCTGGTCCTGAAGGCGACCGGCTACGGCATCGACTTCGCGCAGCTCTACGGCGTCGAGCAGACGTTCGCCGAGGTGTTCGAGGAGAACCCCGAGTTCGCCTACATGGCGATCACCAACACCGACGGCAACGTGCTGTTCGCGCGCGGCACCGAGCCGATCGGCGCGCGCACCCATTTCCGCAACCCCGTCGTGCTGCAGATCGCTCACGAGACCACCGACCTGTCGAAGGCGGCGCGCGTGGGCCAGCAGTACATCGTCTCGATGCCGATCAACGACGCCGGCAAGCCCCTGGGCGTGCTGCATGTGGGCATCGACGCGGCCTTCGTGGACCACGTGCTGCTCGAGGTGCTGCTCGACGTGGTGGTGGTGCTCGTGGTGTCGCTCTTCTTCACGCTCGAGCTCTTGAACTTCATGGCCGGCGCGCGCCTCGCCTCGGGCCTGGGCGAATTCGCGCGCCAGGCCGACCGCATGCGCTCGGGCGACTTCACCGCGACCGCGAGGATCCGCGCCAACGACGAGATCGGGCGGCTGCTGCGCCGCATCGATTCGGCGATCGACCACCTGAACGTGCGCTACGAGTTCCTGGTGGGCGAGCTGCAGGACAAGCTGCGCACCGCCAGCGCGCAGCGCCGCGAGGACCTCAAGCCCGCGCAAGCGGCGCTCGAGCAGATCTCCAAGCGCTTGCGCTTCGGCTCCGCGCCCGAGGCGGCCGACGGCGACGAGATGAACCTGAACCGCATCCGCGCGCCGCTCTTCGCGTTCATCCTCGCCGAGGAGCTCACGCGCTCGTACCTGCCGACCTACGTGAACCAGCTGATCGTCGCCATTCCCGGCATCTCGCCGCAGGTGGTGATCGGGCTGCCGATCATGCTCTTCATGCTGATCGTGGCGCTCGGCCAGCCGTACCTGGGCAGCTGGAGCGAGCGTGTGGGGCGCAGGAAGGCGATGCTGGTGGGCGCGGTGATCGCCACCTTCGGCTTCACCGGCACCGCGCTCGCCTACAACCTCTACGACTTGATCCTGTGGCGCTCGCTATGCGCGCTCGGCTACGCGATGGTGTTCGTCGCCGCGCAGGGCTACGTGCTCGACCGCACCGGGCAACAGAACCGCGCGCAGGGCTTCGCTCTCTTCATCGGCGCGATCATGGTGGCCACGGTGTGCGGCCCGTCGATCGGCGGCATCCTCGCCGACAACATCGGCTTCCGCGCCTCCTTCGGCGTGTCGGCGCTGATGGCGCTCGCCTCGATCCTCGCGATCGTGCGCCTGCCCACCACCGAGGTGAAGCTCGCGGTGGCCAAGCCCGTGCGCGGCCCGCGCATGCGCGAGATCATGGCGCTCATCGTGAACCGCCGTTTCATGACGCTCACGGGCCTCGCGGCGATGCCCGCCAAGATCATCCTCACCGGCGTGTGCTTCTACCTCGTGCCCCTCTACATCGTCTCGATCGGCAACACCTCGAGCATGGCCGGACGCATGCTGATGGTCTACGCGGTGATGATGGTGCTCATCGTGCCGCTCTCGGCGAGCCTGTCGGACGCCACCATGCGCCGCGACCGCTACGTGTCCGTCGGCCTCATCATCTCGGGGCTCTCGGGGCTGCTGCTGCTCCTGTCCGACAGCTTCCTCGTGCTCTTCGGCGTGGTGTTCCTGCTGGGTCTGGGCCAGGCGCTCTCGATCGCCGCGCAAAGCGCGCTCGTCGCCGAGCACTGCCAGGACGAGATCCGCATCTACGGCCACGACGCGGTGTACGGCGTGTATCGCCTGCTCGAGCGGCTCGGCAACGCGATGGGCCCGCTCATCGCGAGCCTCCTGGTGATCCTGTGGGGGTACCAGGGGTCCTTCGTGGCGCTCTCCGCGCTCGTGCTCTTCTGCGGCATCGCCTTCACGATCGCCACGCACGGCCCCGAATGGCAGCCGGCCGAGCCCGCTCCCTCATGATCCGCGCCGCCCTCGCGCTCGTGATCGTCGCCTTCGCGCTCGCCGCCGACGGCGACGCGCAGGCGCAGGTCCAGACGCGCCCGTACCGCATCTACGCGATCACGTTCCGCGGCATGACCGACGTGGAGAAGGGTTTCCAGGATTATTTCTCGGCGCGCCGCATCCCGGTCCAGATCACCTTCCGCGACCTGAACCGCGACAACACGCGCATGCCCGGCTTCCTCGAGGAGATCCGGCGCACCAAGCCCGACCTCGTCTACACGTGGGGCACCGGCGTCACGCTGGGCGTGGCGGGCACCTACGACCAGGTCGATCCTCAGGTGCACATCACCGACATCCCGATCGTGTTCACGCTGGTGGCGGCACCCGTGCTCGCGAAAGTCGTGCGCGACCTGAAGAACCCCGGGCGCAACGTGACCGGCGTCTTCCACGTGGCACCCACCGAGGCGCAGATCCGCGCGATGGCCTCCTACCGGCCGTTCAAGTCGCTCGGCATCCTCTACACGCCGACCGAGCAGAATTCCGTGGTGGTGGTCGAGGAAGTGCGCGAGGTCTCCCGGCGGCTCGGCTTCTCGGTGATCGCCAAGCCCCTGAAGCTCGACGCGAACAAGAAGGTCACCTCGGAAGGCGCGGCGGACATGGTGCGCGAGCTGAAGCAGCAGAACGTCGAATGGCTCTACCTTCCGCCCGACACCTATCTCGGCACCATCGCGCAGAAGACGGTGATCCCCGCGGCGATGGCGGTGGGCCTCCCGGCGTTCGCCTCGACCGAGCAGCTGATGGAGACCGGGGCCGTCGCCGGGTTGGTGAGCCGCTATCACTCGATCGGGCAGTTCACCGCGTACAAGGCCGAGCAGATCCTGGTGAACAAGGTGTCGCCGGCGAAGATCCCGGTCGAGACGCTCACGCGCTTCGCGCTCCAGGTGCGCATGGACATCGCCGAGCAGCTGAAGCTGCCCCCGCCGCTGCCGATGTTCAACTATGCCGAGCTGATCGTCCCCAAGGTCGAGGAAGCCGCCGCGCCCAAGCAGTAGCGGCTAGGCCTCGCGCTTGGCGAGGGCCGACATGAGCTCGCCCACGATCTCGATGGTCTCGTCGGAGCGCGATTTGAAGCGCAGCAGCGTGTTGCCCACGGTTCGCTCCAGGCGCAGGCCGTCGGAGTACAGGTAGATCTGCGCCTGGGGGCCGAGGCGCACCGCGGCGATCTTGCCGCCCTCGGTCTTGATCACCACGCGCTTGTTGGTGATGATCAGGTTGGCCTCGCCCTGCGGCTTGGCGCCGTTCTCGGGCAGCACGTGGGGGCTCGCCGAATACGCTTCGTAGGGCTTGCTCCACTCGAAGCGCACGCCCTGGTCCTGGCGCGTGGAAGGCTGGTCGAAAAGCGCGACCTGCATGTTGTAGTGGGCGATCTCGCCGGGCTCGAGCTGGACGCCGCGCACCGCGGAGTTGTTCGCCGCGACCTCGGGGAGGTTGCCGTGGCGGATCTCGGTGAGGGTGCGCAGCCGCGCGAGGTCCCAGCGCGTCTTCTCGACCTGGTCGTCGCGCAGCGCCAGGAATTTCTGGATCTTGGCGAGCTCATGCGCGTCGGTCGCGGTGACCTCGCCGTCCTTGCGCACGGCGGCCACCGCCTCGTTGTAGACCTCGCGCCGCAGCACCGTCTTGTCGTCGCCCGCGCCGCTCACCTCGAGCTCCTGGCGGGCCTTCTCGATGTCCTTCATGTCCTGCGTGTCGAGCCTGCCGTCGGCCACCGCTTCCTTGATCTTGTCGCGGAACGCGGCCTTCTTCTTATCACCGCCAAACCAGTCCTTGATTCCCATGCGCCTCCCCGGGCGTTGTCACTCGCAGAAAAATTCGACGAACTCGGTCGCGGTCGAGCGCGATTGCCCGAGCGTGATGAAGCCGTGGCCGCGCAGGACCGCCTCCTCGGCGCGCAGCACCACCTCGCGCTCGCCGTCGATGCTAAGGAAGGTGCCGTTCTGGCTGCGGTCGGCGAGCACGAACTCGCCCTGGCGCTCGCCGATCTCGCAATGCGCGCGCGACGCCATGCGGTCGGCCACCACCAGGTCCGCGGTGGTGTCGCGGCCCAGGACCACGGCATCCTTTCCCGCCTCGAGCGTGACGACGCGCGTGCGGTAGACCAAGCGCAGCCGATCGCCCGCATCGGTGGATGCGCGCCGCGCCGCGAGCTGCGTCGCATCGTCGGTATCGGTCCACATGATCTCGCAGACGTCCACGTCGGGCTTGCCCGGCATCGGCACCGAGAAGAGCTGGCGGCAATCCATCTTCTGGACCGGCGTGAGGAGCTCCACGGTTTCCAGGGAGGCGACGATCTGGTCCCTCGAGGCCATCTCGGTCAGGCGCGCGGCGACGTTCACCGTGTCACCGAAAAGGCCGCCATCGCGCTCCTCGACGGGTCCGAAGTGCATGCCGATGCGCACGCCCAGCCGCGACTTATCGACCGGCGAGATGTCGTGCACGCCGAGCTGGATGTCGCGCGCCGCCTCCCCCGCCGCTCTCGCATCGGGAAAGATCGCCATGACCTCGTCGTCCACCGCCTTCACGACGCGCCCGCCATGCTGCTCGGTCAACGCGGCGCACAGCTTCATGCACAGGTCGAGCGCCTGGTGGCCCGCGGAATCGCCCACCGTGTCGCGGAAGTCGGCGTTTCCGCTCACGTCGGCGAACAGAACGCAGCCGGATGTCGATTCGTCCATCGTACGAGTCTGCCAGAGAATGATTATCTCTTCAGGCGGTCGAAGTACTTCTTGCGGAACTTGGCGACCTTGGGGTCGATCACGTAGCTGCAGTAGGGGTTGCCGCCGCCGACCCGCTGGTAATACTCCTGGTGACCCTCTTCGGCCATGTGGAACGGGCTCGCGGGGACGATCTCGGTGACGATCGGCGCTCCGAAGAGCTTGTCGCGGGTGAGCTTCACCACCATTTGCTTTGCGGCAGCTTCCTGCTGCGGCGAATGGAAGAAGATGGCCGAGCGGTACTGGGTGCCGACGTCGTTGCCCTGGCGGTTCAGCGTGGTGGGGTCGTGGATGGTGAAGAAGACGCCGAGGAGGTCCTCGTACGAGACCTCGTCCGGGTCGAAGGTGACGCGCACCGCCTCGGCGTGGCCGCTCGCCCCGCCGCAGACTTCCTCGTAGGTGGGCTTGGGACTCCTGCCGCCGATGTAGCCCGACTCCACGGATTCGACGCCTTTCAGCTGGTCGAAGACGGCTTCAAGGCACCAGAAACAGCCCCCCGCGAGGGTGGCAACTTCCCGAGTCATGCAGGCCTCCAACCGGTAAGATATTCATCATGGCACAGACCGTACAACCCTCGCGCCAGCCGCGCACCCGGGAAAGCCTGCCGGAGCAGGGGATCTCGCGTGAGGTCCTGCTCGAGAAATACGCGAAGGACGGTGAGACCTCGGCCGCCGAAGTTCGTGCCAGAGTGGCGCGCGCGCTGGCCGCGGTCGAGCCCGAGGCGCGCCGCGCGCACTGGGAGGCGAAGTTCCTCGAGGCCCAGGAGCGCGGCTTCATCCCCGCCGGGCGCATCAACTCGGCGGCCGGCACTTCCCTCACCGCGACCCTGATCAACTGCTTCGTGCAGCCGGTGGGCGACTCGATCACGGACGTCACCGACGGCAAGCCCGGCATCTACACGGCGCTCGCCGAAGCCGCGGAGACGATGCGGCGCGGCGGCGGCGTGGGCTACGACTTCTCCTCGATCCGCCCGGAGGGCGCTTGGGTGAAGGGCACCGACTCGCGCGCCAGCGGGCCGGTGTCGTACATGCGCGTCTTCGACCAGTCGTGCGAGACGGTGGAGTCGGCGGGCGCGCGCCGCGGCGCGCAGATGGGGGTGCTGCGCTGCGACCATCCCGACATCGAGCGCTTCATCCACGCCAAGGACGCGGGCGAGCTCACCAACTTCAACATCTCGGTCGGCGTCACCGACGCCTTCATGCTGGCGGTGGAGGCCGACGGCGAGATCGAGCTCGCGCACAAGGCCGAGCCGTCCGCGGACTTGAAGGAAGCGGGCGCATACCAGCGCGCCGACGGCTCGTGGGTGTATCGCAAGGTGCGCGCGCGCGACCTGTGGGAACAGATCATGCGGTCGACCTACGACCACGCGGAGCCGGGAATCCTGTTCCTCGATCGCGTGAACCGCGACAACAACCTCAATTATTGCGAGACCATCGAGGCCAGCAATCCCTGCGCGGAGGAAATGCTGCCTTCCTATGGCTGCTGCTGCCTCGGCTCGATCGACCTCACGCGCTTCGTGCGCGATCCGTTCACGGACGGCGCGCGCTTCGACTTCGACGCGTTCGCGCCGGTCGTCGAGGTCTCCACGCGCATGCTCGACAACGTGCTCGACGCGACGCCGTGGCCGCTGAAGCGGCAGGACGAAGAGTCGAAAGCCAAGCGGCGCGTGGGCCTGGGGTATACGGGCCTGGGCGATGCGCTCGCCATGCTGCGCCTTCGTTACGACACGCAGGAGGCGCGCGTCTTGGCGGCGCAGATCACGCAGTTCATGCGCGACCGCGCGTACAACACATCGATCGACCTCGCGCGCGAGCGCGGCGCGTTTCCGATGTTCAATCGCGACCTCTATCTTGCCGGCGGCAACTTCGCGTCGCGCTTGCCCAACGACATCAAGGAGCGCATTCGCAAGCACGGTATCCGCAACTCCCACCTCCTGGCGATCGCCCCCACCGGCACCATCAGCCTCGCTTTCGCCGACAATGCCTCCAACGGGATCGAGCCGCCGTTCTCTTGGGCGTACACGCGCAAGAAGCGCATGGCCGACGGCACGCACAAGCAGTTCCGCGTCGAGGACCACGCGTGGCGCCTTTACCGCCACATGTTCGGCGAGGATGCGCAGCTGCCCGGCTATTTCGTGACCGCGCTCGAGATCTCGGCCGACGCGCACCAGGAGATGGTCGCCGCGGTGGCGCCCTTCATCGACACCAGCATCTCGAAGACGGTGAACGTGGCGGAGGATTATCCGTACGCGCAATTCGAGGATCTCTACATGAAGGCGTGGAAGTCCGGGCTGAAGGGCCTCGCCACGTACCGGCCCAACGCGGTGCTGGGCGCGGTGCTCACGCCGGACGCGCCGGCGCCCAAGCAGGCGATGGAGCTCCCGCCCGACGGCGCCAATCGCCGCCTCGCGATCAAGGCCCTGCCGCAGCCGGTGCTCACCAGCCTGCGCTGGCCGGGGCGCCCCGAGATGCCCGAAGGCAACCTTGCGTGGACCTACATGATCGATTCGCCGTTCGGGCGCTTCGCGCTCTTCGTGGGGCAGGTCGAGGAAGCGGGCCGCGCCTTCCCCTTCGAGGTCTGGGTGAACGGAGCCGAGCAGCCGCGCGGCCTGGGCGCGGTCGCCAAGACGCTCTCCATGGACATGCGCGCCGACGACCGCGAATGGCTCAAGATGAAGCTCGACGTCCTCGCCGGCACGGTCGGCGACGACAGCTTCGAGGGGCGCTTTCCGCCCCATGGCGAGAAGCGCAAGGTGCCGGGCGTCGTGTCGGCGATGGCGCAGGTGGTGCGCTTCCGCTGCGAGCAGCTGAAGGCCTTCGATACGCCTTCGCGCACCCCGGTGCTCGACCACATGTTCAGCATCGACGAGCCGCGCACCGGCACCGAGGGCACGCTCTCGTGGACGGTGGACGTGGCCAATCCGGCGTCCGGCGACGAGTTCGTGCTGGGCCTGAAGGAGATTCTCCTCCCTGATGGCACCACGCGCCCCTACTCGATCTGGCTCTCGGGGCACTATCCGCGCGCGCTCGATGGCCTCACGCGCATCCTCTCCCTCGACATGCGCGTGGTGGATCCCGCGTGGATCGGCATGAAGCTGCGCAAGCTCCTCGACTACTCCGAGCCGCTCGGCGACTTCATGGCCTTCGTGCCCGGCGAGAGGCGCCAGCAGAACTGGCCTTCCACCATCGCCTACCTCGCGCGCCTCGTGATCCACCGCTACGCGATGCTGGGCGTGCTCGACGAGCGTGGTTACCCGACGCGCGAGATGGGAATCCTCGAGTCTCCGCGCGCCACGGAGGAAACCGCGCTCATGAAAGGCGCGCGTTGCAGGGAGTGCGGCAACTACACGGTGATCCGCAAGGACGGCTGCGATTTCTGCAGCGCGTGCGGATGGACCGGGGTGTGCGGGTAGGCAGAAATTGGGCCCTCGTCGACGCGGGGGCGGCCAGGCTGACCGGACTCAACGCCTGTCCGGCTTCACCAGCGGCACGACATAGTGGTAGAGCGGCATGGTGACCATCATGCCGAGGACCACGCCGCAGAAGGCGCCGGCGAGCGCGAAGATCTTGGAGTTGAACGCGTCGCCCACGAAATACAGGCCCAGCAGCGCGAACAGGAACACGGGAAGTGCCGCCAGGTGCGCGCGACCCCAATGCACGCTCACGCGCCGCTTGCAGCCGACGCATTGCATCGTCTTCGTCGGGCCGAGCTTCTGCTTCTGCCAGAAGGAGAAGGACTTGCGGTTGCACCACGGGCATTCGTACATCGCACACTCCCTTGCGGCCGCTCGTCAATGCGGCTCTACGCGGCCATGATACGTCCGGGCGCGCCCGGTGGGGCGCCTGGATTCCATTTGTAAAATAGCGGCGCTGAGCGCCCGGATTCAGCCCGGGTCGAGGCCCTTCGCGCGCAGCCACTCGGGGTTGAAGAGGCGCTGGAAATACAGGGACCCGCGGTCGCAGAGGAGCGTGACGACGGTATGGCCCGGGCCGAGGCTGCGCGCCGCCTCCACCGCCGCCGCCACGTTGATGCCGGTCGAGCCCCCGACGTAGAGCCCTTCCTCGCGCAGCAGACGGTAGACGTGCGTCACCGCCTGCTGGTCGCTCACGCGCACCGCATCGTCCACCGGGGTGCCCTCGAAGTTGGCGGTGATGCGCGTGGTGCCGATGCCCTCGGTGATGGAGCTCCCCTCGGCCTCGAGGCTTCCGCTCTTCGCCCAGCTGTAGAGCGCGCTGCCGTGGGGGTCGGCGAGGACGATCGAGATTTTCGGGTTCTTTTCCTTGAGGAAGCGCGCGGTGCCGGCGAGCGTGCCGCCGGTGCCCACCGCGCTCACGAAGGCGTCGACCTTGCCCCCGGTGTCGCGCCAGATCTCCGGGCCCGTGGTCTCGTAGTGCGCCTGGCGGTTCACCACGTTGTCGAACTGGTTGGCCCAGATCGCATTGGCCGTGGCGGCGGCCAGCCGCCCCGCGATCTTCTGGTAGTTGTCGTGATCCTTGTAGGGCCTGGGCGGCACCGGACGCACTTCGGCGCCGAGCACGCGCAGGAGGTCCATCTTTTCCTGCGACTGGTTGTCGGGGATCACGATCACGCACTTGTATCCACGCGCCGCACAGATGTGGGCGAGGCCGATGCCCGTGTTGCCCGCGGTGCCTTCGACCACGGTGCCGCCGGGCTTCAACGCGCCGCGCTTCTCCGCGTCGCGAATGATGTAGAGCGCGGCGCGGTCCTTGACCGAGCCTCCGGGATTCAGGAATTCGGCCTTGCCGAGGATCTCGCAGCCCGTCTCCGCCGACAGCTTCGCCAGCCGGATCAACGGCGTGTTTCCTACCGCTCCGGTAAATCCATCCCTGATTTCCATGCGGTCATTCTAAACACGAAACATCCGCGTTTAGTCTCCGGATGATCTACTTGAAGGTCCAGCGGTACACCGCGTCGATGCCGGGGAGGAACCCGGCGCGCACCAGCAGCTGGAACTGGCGTGAGATATTCCACGTGACCTTGAGCGCGCCCTCCGCGTCGGCGAGGCCCTGCTCGTAGCTGAGGTGCAGGTTCCCGTTCAGGCGCTTGCCGACGCTCACCACTTCGGATGCGGAAGGCGTGCCGGTGCGTCCCGCGACGGTGCTCTGCGGCAGCACGCCCAGGTTGCTCGAGGTGTCGGCGCGCCCGATCTTCACGTCGTCGATGCCGAGCCGCTTGCTCAAGTCCGACCCGGGATTGTTATTGCCCAACAGCGCGCCGGCGGCGGCCAGAAGGACGGAAGCGTCGCCCGGCGATGCATCCGAGGCGCCGCGTCCGAGGACGAGCCAGGAGAGCTTCTCCGGCTCGGGCACGTCGGGCGACGACACGAGGCGCACTCGCGGGCGCGTCGTCGTGCCCAGGATCTCCACGCCCGCCTCCACCGGCAATCCCTTGCGCACCGCCAGCACGTTCAGCTGCGGATTGTCGAGCGGGCCGCTGAAGGTGAGGACGCCGCGCTCGATCTCGAGCTTCTGCCCGTATCCCTCGTAGGTTCCGCCCGCGGTGCGGATGGCGCCCGTCGCGCGGAGCGTGCTGCCGACTTCACCCGTGACGTGCATGTCCCCTGTGAGGCGCGTATCGAGCCCGCGGCCCTGGAAGAACACGCGATCGTTCAACGCGACCTTGAGGTCGAGGCGCATCGGCTCCTTCTTCGCGACTGGGTCCTCGCGCGCGGGCTGCGAGGCGCGGACCACGACCACATCCTCCGAGGGCGTGGGCAGCGCCTCGGCGAGCGCGCCAATCCACCCCGCGTCCGCCTTGAAGGCGCCCGTGACGTTGAGCCCCGCGGCACCGGCCTGGAGCTCGGCCTCGCCCGACATCGCGACGAAGCGCTTGGGAAGCTGCGTGACCACCGCCTTGTCGGCCTTCACGCGGATCGCGCCGCGGCGCGCGGCCCAGTCGATCGAGCCTTCCGCGGTGATGGTGCCGCCCGCGGGCGGGATGTCGACGCGGCCCATGCGCTCGAGCGCGCCCTCCGAAGGACGCCATGGCGTCTTCGCGACGAAGCGCTCGATGGCGAGCGTGCGCCCGTCGACGCGCACGCCGACCTGCCCCTCGGAAATCTCGAAGCCGCTCTGCGGCTCGCGCAGCACGAGGCTCTCGGCGCGCGCCCGCCCGTCGAAGCGCGGATCGGCGCCGGTGCCCGAGATCCTGAAATCGGCGTTCAGGTGCCCGCCCAGCCTGGCATCGGGCCCCAGCCATGGCGCGAGGGATTCCAGGTTGGGTATGTCGGCGGCGAGCTTGCCTTCGATCGGCGACTCGCGCGCGAATTCCCATCCGCTCGCGCCGTGCACGATGAGGACAGCGCCTTCGCCCTGGATGCGGCCGATGCGCTCTCCGATCACGCTCACGTTGCCGCGCGCGCGCCCGCGCACCGCGTCGGCGTGCAGCGTGAGCTCCTTCAGCCCGAGCGCGAGGGGCGGCTCGCCGACACGCAGGTCGCCGGAGACGCGCTTCACATCGATCGTGCCTTCGAAGGTCTCGGCGGCGTGGATGTCCCACTCGCCCGCGATCACGAGGTCGGAGCGCGGCACGCTGGCGAGCCGCAGGCTCCTCGCGAGGTTCTGGATCTGCAGCCCGGCGGTCGCGCCCTTGAAGTCGAGCGTGCGCGGCGTCCAGCGCGTGACGGCGAGGCGCGCCTCGCCCCAGTCGCCGCGCAGCTGCGCGTCGCCCAGCTCCACGCGCGCGGCGGTGAGCGAGAGCGCCGCCGGCGCCGTGAGCGCGAACGCGCCGCGTCCCGTCATGTCGAGCGAGTCGATGCGCCCGTTCCACGCCGGCGCGGGACTCTTCGCGTCGAGACCGCCCTGGAAAGCCGCGCGCACGCGATTGTCGCGCGTCATCGTGGCGTCGATGTCGAGGCGGTGCCACGCGCGGGTGCCGGCGAGCGTGGCGGAAAGCGTCTCCGCGATCGAGGTCGGCGGCGTTTGCGTGCCGAGCGCCACGCCCTTCGCCTGCAGCGTCGCCTCGATCCGGCTCTCGGGGTCCGTTCCCGCCTCGCCGCGCAGCGTGAGCTCGCGCACGTACACATTCGACGGCAACGCGAGGTTCGCGCCGGTCAGCGCGACACGCCCCGCGGGCGAGCGCAACGTGCCGGTGAGATTCGCCGTTCCCTCGACCCGCCCGGCGAGCTGCAGCCCGAAAGGCTTCGCCACCACGGCGAGGTTGGGCGCGCGAAACGCGAGGTCCATCGAGTCCGCGGCGCGGCCGAAGCTGCCCTTCGCATCGAGATGCGCTTCGCCGAGCGACACCGCGACATCGGCGCTCGCGATGCGCTTGCGATCGCCGGAGACATTGATGCGCCCGGAGGCGGGAAGCCCGGCATAGGTGCTGGGCGCGATGTCGATCTTCGCTTCGCCCGCCGCGCCGTCGGCGAGCGTCCCGCTCGTGACGAACGTGAAATTCATGTCCCCGCGCGCCGTCTTCACGAACGCCGACGGATCGAAATGCCGCGCCTCGCCCTCGAAGCGGAACTCCTTGCGGCCGGCCGTCGCGAGGCTGCCCTTGCCGCTGACCGCGCCGCCGCCGGTGGTGATGCGCACGGTCTCCACGTCGAGGCGCTCGTGCGCGAGCGCGGCGCGCCCCTCGATCGCGAAGCGCGGATCCTTCAGCGCGACGTCGAAACGCTGCCCGCCCTTGTCGCCGCTCAACGCCACGCGGCCCGCGACTTTGGTCTTCTGCAGGCTGCCATGCAGCGCGGCGAGGTCCACATCGGCGACGCGCAAGTCCGCCAGCACGCCGTCCTTGCCGATCGTCGCGCGCCCGTTGGCGGAGCCCCCGCCCGTGAGCTGCACCGCGAGATCGGCCAACTCGGCGGCTCGCGTGGAGGCGACGACATTCGCCGAGGCGGAATTGAAAGGCAGGAGACCCTTGTCCCACGGGCCGGGCTCCGCGTTCGCGATGCGCACCGGGCCGACAAGCGTCTTGTCGTGCGGACTCAACGTCGCATGAACCGAGATGCGGGTCCTGGGCAACGAGGCTGCGAGCTTCGAGACGTCCACGTCCGCGGCGTCGATCGCGACCGCCTTCAGCGCCACCGAGTCGAACGGCTCGAGCACCGCCCGCGCGCTGGCGCGCATGCCGGCGACGAGCCCGCTCACGTTCGCCTCGATCGCCTTCAGCGTGCCGCCGAATCTCGCCGTCATGCGGTAGTCGCGCCCCTCGACCTTGCCGGCCAATTCCCCGCCGAGATCCACGGCGAAGGGGCTCGCGTTGCCGATCGTGCCCGCGATGCGCGCGGCTCCGTAGGCGCTCGCGACGCTCGCTTCGTCGATCTTCCAGCGCACCTTGTCGCCTTCGCCCCTGAGGACGATGTCGTTCAGCACGAGGTCCTGGTCCGGCGCCGGGGGGATCGTGCCGAGGCGAAGCGTGCCCACGCGCCCATCCCCGAGCCGCACCGGATACGGCGGCGTGAAGGACACCGGCAGCTTGGCCGCCTCCTTCGACGAGGCGGTGCGCACTTCCACGCTGCGCGCCGCGAGCCGGTGCACGACGAGGGTGCCGCCGAAGGGCGCCGACGAATCCATCTCGAGGCCTTCCACGCGAACGTAGAGATCGGGGCGATCGATCACGATCGACCTCACGCGCAGCACGCCGCCCAGGCTCCCCTCCACGCCCTCGAATTTCGTTCCCTTGCCGATGAGGCCCGCGGCGCGCGAAACCACGAGCTCGGCGCCGCCCGGCGTGCGCACCAGCCAGTAGATCGCGCCGCCGGCGAGCGCGATCATCACCAGCAGCGTGGCGAGAATGGCGAGGGCCCAGCGGCTCGAGCGGGTCATGGTCAGAACGCGATCGTCACGGAGAACGCGAGGCGGAACTTGTGGTCGCGCCCGGCGTACGCGAGGTCGAGCGCGAAGGGGCCGGCCGGCGTCTTGAAGCGCGCGCCCACGCCGTAGCTCTTCAGCGCCTGCCATTGGCTGGAGGAGTCGGCCGCGCCGCCCACGTCGGTGAAGAGCGCCGCGCCCCAGCGCTCGTTCAGCCAATGCACGTATTCCACGGTTCCGGTGGCGAGGAAGCGCCCGCCGACCACGGCGTTGCCCTCCTGCACGCCGAGGCTCTGGTACGCGTAGCCGCGATTGGAGCGCGCACCGCCCGCGCGGTAGAGGAAGTCCTCGGGTATGTTCTCGCGGCTCGACGCGAACGTGCGTCCGATCTCGGTGCGCAGGATGAGCTGGTCCATGGCGCCCAGCGGGATCCAGTACTGGTACTGCAGGTAGGCCTTCACGAAGTCGTCGCCGGAGGCGAGCGACTTGGAGCCCGCCGCCAGTTGCATGTTGAGGACTCCGCCCCTTTTCGGATCGAACACGTTGTCCACGTGCCGCCAGGTGATCGCGACGATCGGCGCCAGCGCGCGCTTGATGGCGACGTCGCTTCCTTCGGGAAAGGAGCGCTCGAGCTGGTAGGAGAGCCCCACGCGCAGCTCGAAGTTCTCGAGGAAGAAATGGCGGTAGCCGGCGAGCGCGAAGCGCGACAGCGCGAGGTTCTGGATGGTGTTGTGCTCGGCGAGGACGCCGACGCTGTCCTTGTATGGCACGTCGCCCCAGCGGCGCACCTTCACGAGGGCGGGGGGAAGGTAGACGTCGACGTAGCCGATCTGGCGCTCCTGGCTCACGCGGAGCGAGCTCTGCAGGTCGAAGCCGCGATGGAAGAGGTCGCGGTAGCGGTAGGCCGCCTCGCCGCGCAGCCCGTCGTCGGTGCCGTAGCCGAGCGACAGCCCGATCTCGCTCGCGGGCCGCTCGGTGACGGTCATCCTCACCGGCACGAGGTTGGGCTTCAGCGGATCGCGCTCGACATCCACGGTCACGCTCGAGAACCACGGGCCGTTCTGCACCAGGTGCTGCAATTCCATGAGGCGCGGGCGGCTGTAGCGCTCGCCGCGCTCGAAGTCGACGAGGCGCCGCACCACCGCCTCCGGGTAGCGCTCGATGCCGGCGATCTCGACGTCGCCCAGCGTGAACGCCGGCCCGCTGTCGACCACGATCTTCAGGTGCGCGAGCCCCGCTTCGGCGTCGACCTCGGCGCGCGTCTCGCTCAACGTGGCCGCGGCGTAATCGATTTGCGTCGCAGCCTCCTCCAGTCGTGTCTTGGCGACATCCCATTCGGGGCTGCGGAAGGGCTCGCCGCGCTTCATCGACCAGGATTCGATCAGCTGGCGGCGGCGTTTCTCGCGCCGCGGGTCTTCGCCGGCGATGTCGCCGGTGAACGAGATGTCGACCGTGTCGACCACGGTGCGCGGCCCCGGCGTGACGGTGACGGTGGCGTGCTCGCGCGCCGCGCCCTCGAACTCGATGTCGAGCGTCGCGGAAAAGTAGCCTTCGGACGCGGCGATCTCGGGCACTCGCCGGCGCACATCGCGCATCCACGGGCGCAACGACGCGGCGCGACGTTCGCCGGCTTCGGGTGCGGGCGGCGGCAGGTGCTTCTCGAAGAGCGCGCGCAGCTCGCTCGGCGCCTGCCACGTGACGGTGAACGCGCGCGCGGCGCCAGAGCGGTCTCGCGAGGCCTGGGGTGGCGCCGGAGTCTCCGCGTCTTCCGGATCCGGCTCCTGCGCGAGGGCCGTGGTGCAGGCGGCCAGGGCCGCCATCGAAACGATCCAGCGCATTGTTGAAGTCCTTGGCACTCCGGCCCGCTTTGGCGCGAGAAGTTCCACCGGCGCGGCGCTACTTGCGCGCGAGCCAGGCCGCCGAGCCGAGCACCAGGGCCCCGCCCGCGATCTGGATCGGCGCGAGCGACTCGCCCAGGACGAGCCACGCGAGGATCACGGTGACGACCGGCTCGAGCGTGGACGCGATCGAGGCGGCGGCCGGGCCGATGCGCTTCAGCCCGCCGAAGAAGGCGATCATCGCCACCACCGTGGAGAGCAGCGCGATCGCCGCGATCGAGAGCCACCCCCACCAGACGCCGGGAAATTGCGGCGCGCGGAAGGCGCTCGCGACGATGAGCGTCGCCGCCGCGGCGAGGCATACGACCGTCGAGGCCGCGAGCGGGTCGGTGCCGCCCAGCTCGCGCGCGCCGACCACGATGTACACCGAGTAGAAGGCCGCCGCGCCGAGCCCGAGGAGGATCCCGGTCGTGGTGCCGTGCCCGCCGCCCAGCGTGAGCGCGATCCCCACGAAGCTCACGCCGAGGAGTGCCAGGCGGCGCGGCGTGAGGCGCTCGCGCAGGAACGCGGCGGCGAGGAGGCACACGAGGGTCGGGTACGCGTAGAGCAGCAACGCGACCAACCCGGCGGACGCGTGGTTGAGCGCCGCGAAATAGCATGCCGCCTGGCCCACGTAACCCACCGCACCCATCGCGATCGCGACGCCGAGCGCCCGGCCGCGCGGCCACGCTCGCCGCGTCGCCAGCATGACGAGGGCGAGGATGGTACCCGCGATCGTGAAGCGCGCTGCGAGGACACCCTGCACGTCCGCGCCGCCCGCGTAGGCGAAGCGCGCGAAGATCGCCAGCGCCCCGAACGCGGCGGCGGAGATCGCGATGAGGGCGAGGCCTAGCCTAATTTCCCGATGCGCTTTTCGAGGCGCTCGACGGCGTCGCGCAATTCCGCCACGCCGTTCACGAACGCGTGCACCTTGACGCGCGTGGCGACGAGGGGCGACTCCTCGGTCCAGTACTCGGCGGCGCCCTGCCCCATGCGTAGCGCCGCATCGGCGCCCCAGTCGCGCAGCGCGCGCGCCGCCGAGACGATGCGATGCGCGGCGATGTCGCCCAGCACATGCGACAAGTCCTCCTCGACGTCCCAGGTGAGGTTCCTCGCGAGAAAGGACACGTCCTGCGCGAGCTCCATGTCGCCGTGCATGTCGATCTCGCGGAACGCCGCTTCCTCGTGGGCGGCGAGGCGCGGCAGGAGGAACGGCGAGATGCGCACCTCGAGGTCGCGCGCGGCGCCATCCACCGCCGCGGCGACCTCCCCCGTGGTCTGCACCGTGAAGGCGAGCGTGACCGGCCCGACGTGGAAAGCGGCGGTGCGACCCGCGTGCCGGGCGAGGCGCTGCATCGCGAGCGGCGCGCTCTTCAGCACGTGGTTCAGAGCGCGCGTGGCCGGATGCGGGAAGGTCGCGCTCACAGCTTGTAGCCGCGGTGCAGCGCGACCACGCCCGCGGTGAGGTTGAAGTAATCGACCCGGGCGAGCCCGGCCGCCTGCATCATCGCCTTCAGCGTTTCCTGGTCGGGATGCATGCGGATCGATTCGGCGAGATAACGGTAAGCCGCCTCGTCCTTGGCGACGTACTTGCCGAGGGCGGGCAGGATCGAGAACGAGTAGGCCTCGTAGGCCCCGGCGAGGGGCTTCCACGGCTTCGAGAATTCGAGCACGACGACACAGCCGCCGGGGCGCGTGACGCGCGCCATCTCGGCAAGCGCGCGGTCCTTGTGCGTCATGTTGCGCAGGCCGAACGCGACGCTCACGCAGTCGAAGGTGTCGGAGGCGAAAGGCAGCTTCTCGGCATCGCACAATGCGAGCGGCGCGAAGATGCCGCGGTCGATCATCTTGTCGCGGCCCACGGCGAGCATCGCCGCGTTGATGTCGGTCATCCACACCTGGCCCGTGGGACCGGCGCGCTTTGCGAATGCCGCCGCCAGGTCGCCGCTGCCCGAGGCCACGTCGAGCACTCGCGAGCCCGCGCGCACGCCGGAGAGCTCGAGCGCGAAGCGCTTCCACACGCGGTGCAGCCCGAGCGACATCAAGTCGTTCATCACGTCGTAGCGGGGCGCGACCGACTTGAAGACCTCGCCCACGCGCTTCGCCTTCTCGTCCTCCGGCACCTCCCGGTAGCCGAAATGCGTGGTCTTGTCGGTCATGCGTCGCGGCTCTTGCCGGCCTCGCCCAGGCGCGCGAGGTAGCTCTTCCAGTTGCTGTCGTGCTTCACGCCGAGCTCGTGCAGGTAGTCCCACGAGTAGATGCCGGTGTCGTGGCCGTCGCTGAAGACGAACTTCACCGCGTAGACCCCGACGGGTTCCACCGCCTTGATCGCGACCGCGCGCTTGCCGGTCTGCAATACCTCCTGCCCCGGCCCGTGCCCGCGCACTTCCGCCGACGGCGAGAATACGCGCAGGTACTCCACCGGCAGCGCGAACCGGCGGCCGTCGTCGAACGCCACATCGAGCACGCCCGACTGCTGGTGCAGCGTGATCTCGGTGGGGCGGGGTGTGTTCTTGTCCATGGAAAGTGGGGTCGGGTACGGTTTCTGCGTACAACGGCGCGGTGGTGTCTTATTATCCCAGACGACCAAGAATGCGTACCCGACCCCACTTTCCATGATCGGCATCCTCATCGTTTCCCACGGCGCTTTCGGCGAGTCGCTGATCCATTCGGCGAGCCACGTGCTCGGCAAGCGCCCGCTCTTCCTGCGCCAGCTCGGCGTCACGGTCCATGACGACCCCGAGGCGATCCTGCCGGTGGGCGAAGACCTGATCCGCTTCCTCGACCAGGGCGAGGGCGTGCTGGTGCTGACCGACATCTACGGCGCCACACCCTCCAACATCGCCATGAAGCTGATCCGGGCGGGGCGCGTGGAAGGGGTGGCGGGCGTGAACCTTCCCATGCTGATCCGCGCGCTCACCTACCGCGACGAGCCGCTCGAATCGGTGCTCGAGAAGGCGCTCTCGGGGGCGATCGAGGGCGTGATGCGCATGGGGCCGCAGTGATCAAGCGCCCCGTCACCATCACCAACAAGCTGGGCCTGCACGCGCGCGCATCCGCCAAGCTCACCCAGACGGCGTCGAAGTTCCAGAGCTCGATCTTCATCGCGAAAAATGGCCGGCGCGTGAACGCGAAAAGCATCATGGGCGTGATGATGCTCGCCGCGGGCCTGGGCTCGACCGTCGAGCTCGAGACCGACGGCCCCGACGAGGAGGACGCGATCGGCGCCATCGAGAGGCTCTTCAACGACAAGTTCGGCGAGGGCGAGTAGAGTGAGCCCCGAAGGCGCGCGCGCCCCCGCCAACGGCGTCTGCTTCACGATGCACGGCATCGGAGTGTCGGGCGGCATCGCCATCGGGCACGCGCACCTGTTCGCGGGGATGCAGGCCGAGGTCGACCACTACGAGATCTCGGGCGCCGACGTGATCCGCGAGCAGCGCCGCTACGACCGTGCCATCAAGGAAGTGCGCGAGGAGCTGAACGAGCTCTCCGAGAGCGTGCGCCACGGGCCGTCGGCGGAGCTGGCGCCCTTCGTGAACGTGCACATGCTGCTCCTCGAGGACAGCGCCTTCTCGGAGGCCCCGCGCGACATCATCCGCGAGCAGCACTGCAACGCCGAGTGGGCGCTGCGCGCGCAGTTGGACGAGCTCCTCGCGCAGTTCGGCGACATCGAGGATCCCTACCTGAAGGCACGCGAGGACGACGTGCGCCAGGTGGCCGAGCGCATCCTCGGCGCGCTCGCCGGCTCGCAGAGGAGGATCGCGATGAAGCCGGTGCGCGAGGACGCCTCCATCCTCGTGGCGCGCGACCTCTCGCCCGCCGACGTGATCCTCTTCCGCGAGCATCCGTTCGCCGCGTTCGTCACCGACCTGGGCGGCGCCACGTCGCATACCGCCATCATCGCGCGCTCGATGAACATCCCCGCGATCGTGGCGCTGCACCACTCGCGCTCGATGATCCACGAGGACGAGCTGATCGTGGTCGACGGCACCCAGGGCGTGGTGATCGTGAACCCCGACCGCCACGTGCTCGCCGAGTACCGCCTCAAGCAGAACCAGGCGCGCCTCGAGCGCGACAAGCTGAAGCGCCTGAGGAGCGCGCCCGCGGCGACCCTCGACGGCACTCCGGTGCAGCTCTACGCCAACATCGAGCTTCCCGGCGACGTGGAGCAGGTGAAGGCGAGCGGCGCGACCGGCGTGGGGCTATTCCGCAGCGAGTTCCTGTTCATGAACCGGCGCGATACTCCCGACGAGGACGAGCAATACGAGGCCTATCGCGAGGTGGTGGAAGGCATGAAGGGCATGCCCGTCACCATCCGCACCCTGGACCTGGGCGCCGACAAGACGCTCGACGGCCAGGGCGACCACGACAACGTGACGGTGAACCCGGCGCTGGGGCTGCGCGCGATCCGCTATTGCCTGTCGGAGCCGCAGGTCTTCAACACCCAGCTGCGCGCGATCCTGCGCGCATCGAAGCACGGCAAGGTGCTGATCCTCATTCCGATGCTCACCACGTGGAACGAGCTGAACCAGGCGATCGCCGCGGTGCAGCAGGCCAAGGAGCAGCTGCGCGACGAGGGCGTGAAGTACGACGACTACGTGCCGGTGGGCGGCATGATCGAGGTGCCCGCGGCCGCCATCGCGCTGCCGATGTTCATTCGCAAGCTCGACTTCCTGTCGATCGGCACCAACGATCTGATCCAGTACACGCTCGCCATCGACCGCGCCGACGACAAGGTCGCGCACCTCTACGATCCGCTGCATCCCGCGGTGCTGGCGCTCATCGCCGGGGTGATCCGCACCGCGCAGCAGCACGAGAAGCCGGTCGCGGTGTGCGGCGAGATGGCGGGCGACGTCGAGCTCACGCGCATGCTGCTGGGCTTCGGGCTGCGGCACTTCTCCATGCACCCGGCGCACCTCCTCTCGGTGAAGCAGCGCGTGCTGATGACGAGCCTTCCGGATATCGCGGCCATCGTCGCGCGCATCCTCAAGGCCGACGATCCCGAGAAGATGCAGGGCCTCATCGAGAAGCTGAACGCCTAGCTTTCCAGCTACGCGGGGGGGTGCGGAAGGCCTGCGGAAGTTCGCGTCGCGCTCCTACGCGGCCTTTACCCTCCCGGCCATGCCTTTGGCCGCCCCGCCGTGCCATGCTCTCATATGGACAAGACCCCTCTCACGCCCGGAAAGCTCTACGCGCGCCTCAGCGAGGAATTCAACCGCCGGCGCCCACGCGAGTGCGCTTCCTGCCACATGCCGATGGTCTATGTGATCGAGCGCGAGTTCGGCGACTACGCGAACTGGATGGTGGACGAGCTCGCCGTGGGCTGCGAGCAGTGCCAGGAGCTCGTGAACGAGATCGTGCGCAAGCACTCGTTCCAGTACGACATCTTCGATCCGACTTGCACGCCGGTCGCCACGGCGCACCAGCCCCGCTCGACGCGCTTCGCCGCGCCCGGGCGCTTCATGTGAACCGGCTCGCGGGCTAGGGCTCGCCGACCCGGCGCCGCTCGCCGGTGCGCTGGTTCACGAACACGCGCCACGGGTAGTGATCGCCCTCGCCGCCGGTGCCCATCTGCTGGAGATGGTTGGAGATAGCCTTGCGCCACGCGCTCGAGGTGTTCGCGGGAGTCATGTGCGGCGTCTTCGAATGGTGGAATGTGACGCTCCCGGCGGGGATCGGGCAGGCGATCACGCGCGACTCGTCCACGTCGCACATGATGATGTCGCTCAGCATCCCTTCCACCGGACGATGCGTGAGCACGCCCTCGCGATGCGCCCGGTCGACGAAATGCATGCAACCGTTGCGCACGTCGACGTCGTGCAGCGGGATCCAGCAGGTCATGCCCTTGTCGGCGAGCCTGCGGCCCCAATAGCCCTCGTCCTGGTGCCAGTAAGTGGGCGAGCTCTTCGCCGGCGGCTTGGCGAGGAACTGGTCGTACCAGAACTCCATCTCGAAGCCCATCAGCGCCGAGCCGAAGCGCGTGAGCCAGTTGCGGAATTCCTGGTCCGCGATCTGCGGCCACACCTTCGCGGGCGACCCCTGCACGATGCGAAACGAGCGCTGCTCCTTGGATTCCTTCGCATCCCACGCCCAATCGTTGGCGAGGGTCTCCTTCTCGTCGATGATCCGCTCGCAGCGCCGGGCGAGCTCGCCGAGGTCGGCGCGCGGGATCGCATCCTCCACCACGAGCCAGCCGTGCTCCCTGTAGAAGTCGACCTGCGCGGGCGTCGCGGCGGGATAGGTCATTGGGCCTGCGTGTAGATGGTGAGCCCGGCGAGCGCCGCAGGATCGGGCGCGGGGAAGATCCAGCTCGCGAGATACCCGATCACGATGCACAACATGATCGAGATGCCGAGGTAGAAGTAGGGATGCACGATGGACAGCGACCACGCGAGCGTGGTGAGCGTGATGCTCGCCGCGACGCCGATGGCGACCCCCTGCCAGTTCGCGCGGCGCGTGAACATGCCGAGCGTGTACGCCCCGGCGAAACCGCCACCCAGCACGCCCGCCAGCTCTATCGAGACGTCGAAGAGCGAGTGGATGTCGTAGCGCGAGAGCAGCAGCGCCACGCCCATGCCGAGGATCCCGGTGACCACCGTCATCGCCTCGGCGAAGCGCACGCTCACCTTGGGGTCGGGGTTCTTCACGAGCTTCTCGTAGAAGTCCACGGAGGCGAGCGTGGCGACGCTGTTCATGATGCTGGAAAGCGTCGCCATGGCGGCGGCGAGGATGCCCGCGATGATGAGCCCGCGCACGCCCATGGGGAGCTCCGCCGCGATGAAGAGCGGAAAGGTCGCGTCGATGGTGAGGAGGGGATTCATGCGCTCGGGATGGGTCTTGTAGAACGCGTAGAGCGCGGTGCCCACGAAATAGAACATGAAGCCGCCGGGAATCATGATGGCGGCCATGGTCCAGATCGAGCGCCCCGCGTCGCGCGCGTTCCGGGTCGAGAGCACGCGCTGCATCAGCACCTGGTCCTTGGGAAAGGTGAGCACCACGTCGAAGAGCACCAGGAAGATGAAGCCCCATACCGTCGCCCTGGTGAGGTCGAAGCTGAAGTCGAAGAGCCTCATCTTGTCTTCCGCGAGCGCGATCGCGAAGAGCTGCCGCGCGCCGCCATCGAGCATGTACACCACGAAGCCGATGGCGAACGCGATACCGCCCATCTTCACGATGAGCTGCACGAAATCGGTCCACACCACCGCCTTCATGCCGCCCAGCGCGGTGTACGCCATGGTGAACACCCCCATGATGAGGATGCTCCAGGTGACGTCGATTCCGGTAATCGTCGCGATCGCGAGCGACGGCAGGAACAGGATCACGCTCATGCGGCTGCCGATCTGCACCGCCATGAAGAGCGCGCTCGCGAGCGCGCGGATCGCGCGGTGGAAGCGCGCCTCGAGGTACTGGAACACGCTCATGAGGTTCAGGCGCCTCAGCAGCGGCACGATCCAGATCGCGACGAACATGAGGCCCAGCACCGCGATCAGGTTGTTGGTGAGGTACTGCCAGTTGGTCTCGAAGGCCTTGGCCGGAATGGCGATGTAGCTGATCGAGCTCGTGTTGGCGGCATAGAGGCTCACGCCCGCCGCCCAGAAGGGAATGGTGCGCCCGCCGACGAAGAAGTCCGCCGTCGACATGCGCTTTTCGCGAAGGTAGAAGTAAAGGCCCATGCCGAGCATCGATACCAGGTAGACGACGATCACGATCCAGTCGAGCCATTCGAGGAGGAGCGTGCCCGATTCGACCTCGGCGAAACTCATCTCGGCCGCTTTGCCGCCCGCGGCGGGGCGCGACCAGAGGATGCCGTTGCCCCACACGGTGGACGCCTTCACCTCGGCCGCACCGAGGTCCGAGAGCGGGGCCCACGATCCGGTGATCGTGTGGAACATCGCGAGGCGCAGGCGTTGCGGCGCCTCGACGGGATGCATGAGATAGAGGACGTGCGCCTGCCCCATGGCGCGCGCGCTGCCCTCGACGATGCGGCCCGGCGCGGCGGCGTGCTCGCTCCAGCCTTCGCCCGCTTTCCAGCGCAGCATCCGGTCGCCCTTGCCCGCGGCGGCCTCGAGCGTGACGAAGATGGCGGAGGTTTGCGCCGCGAGCGAGGTGACCGCGCCCGCGGCTCCCGGCCACGACGCGTGCCGCGCCCACGACGGCGTCGCGAGGAGTGGGCTCACCGAAAGCAAATGAGGCGTTCCCGATGCGTCCAGGCCCGCGACGTGCAACGCATCGGCTCTCACCGCGGCGTGGACGTGGTCGAGCGGCACCGGGAGCGCCGGGAGGACGCTTACCGCGGGAACCCCCTCGGCGAGCACGATTCGCTCGATCCTCTCGACCGGTCCGTCGTGGCGCGCGCCGAGGAATAGGAACGCGACGCGGCCGTCGCTCGCGGCACCGAGGACTTCTCCCGCCGGATGCCAATCGACGCGGGTCCAGCGACTGCGGTCCTCCTCGAGGACCCACACGCCGTGCAAACCGAACGCGAGCGGCCGTGCATCCACCGACACCACGCGCACGATCGAATCCGGCACCGGCGGCAACGCGCTCGACCGGACCGAGACGAGGGGCTCGGCGCCCGCGCCGAGCGCCGCGAGGAGCAGGAGCGCGGCGGGGATATTAAGATGGGCGAGCTTCATCCACGTTCCCGCCCATGAATACCCAGTTCCTCACCACATTCGTGACCGTCGTCGAGCGCGGCTCGATGGCAGCCGCGGCGCGCCTGCTCAACATCACGCCGGCGGCGGTGGCGCAGCAGATCCGCACGCTCGAGCGCGACATCGGCGCGCCCCTCATCGCGCGCGCCGGACGCACGGTGAGCGTGACCGAGGCCGGCACGCGCATCCTCGAACGCTCGCGCGAGCTCCTGCGCGACGTCGCCGACCTGCGCACCGTCGCCAACGACGAGGCGACCTCGGGGGAGCTTCGCCTCGGCGCCGGCACCAACGCGTTGACCGGCATCCTTCCCGACATCCTGGTGCGCATGGTGGCGCGTTTCCCGCTCATCAACGTGTTCATCAAGCCGGGCTACTCGCCGGAGCTCTACCGCGCGGTCGAGAGCGGCGAGCTCGACGCGGCCATCGTTCTGCAGGCGCCGTTCGCGCTTCCCAAGACCTGCTCGTGGCAGCTGCTGCGCGAAGAGCCGCTCGTGGTCCTCGCGCCGGAAAGCATGGCGGGCGCCGATCCGCACGAGCTGCTCGCCACGCAGCCCTTCATCCGCTACGACCGCAACCAGTGGGGCGGCCATCAGGTGAACCAGTACCTGCATACGGTCGGCATCAAGCCGCGCGAGCGTTTCGAGCTGAACGCGTTGAACGCCATCGCGGTGATGGTCGACCGCGGCCTGGGCGTCTCGCTGGTGCCCGATTGGGCGCGGCCCTGGCCCGAAGGGCTGCGCGTCGTGCGTCTGTCGCTGCCGCGCGCCACCGAGCCGCGCCGCGTCGGCGTGCTGTGGACGCGCTCCACGATTCGCATCCGCCTCGTCATGTCTTTCCTGGAGGAGGCGCAGGCCGCGGCATCGGGGCACGCGGCGCTCGCTGCATCCACGTGAGGCGCCACGCGCCGTCTTCGCGGCCGCCGGCCTCGTAGTAGGGAAGGAAGACCAGCGGCTCGCGATAGCCGAGGCTCATGCGGATCGCCGGCCCCTCGAATCCCGGCGCCGCTTCGGCCATCTCGAGCGCGGGCTCGCCGTCGAGGCGAAGGGTTTCCTCCATCTTGAAACCGTCGATGAGGTCGGTGGCGTAGACCAGCGGGCCGCGCGTGATCGCGACGTAGTCGTAACGCGACACTTCCTGCGCCACCGGCGAGCCGTCGGGCGCGACCGACTCCTGCACGCTGCGGTTCGACTTCTCGTGCAGCACCGGCGCCATGGGAAAGTCGAGCGCGATCTGGTCATTCGCCCGCCACTCGCGGGAAAGCTCCACGTAAGTGCCGGGTGTCGCGGATTGCCTTGCGCCGCCCGCCTCGACCGTCGCGTTCGACGCCCATGCCGGAATGCGCACGCGGATCGTAAGCCGCGCCGCGCGCGCGGGCACGACGCGCATGCGGATCGCGCCATCGAACGGATAGCGGGTCTCCTGCGCGAGGCGCACCTCGCCCTGCGAGGTGGCGAGGAGCGCCTCGCCCGGGCCGAAGAGATTCACCGAGATGCGATCGCCGCTCGCCTCATAGGCAATCTCCGGCAGCTCTTCCAGGGCCATCGCGCCACTCGACTTGCAGCATCGCCAGTAGGTCGTGTGCACGCGCTTGCCGTTCGGATAGGAGTAATAGCACCAGTCCTCGCCGTTGGGCGCCTGGGCCCCCAGGAGATCGTTGTAGGCCGAGCGCTCGATCTCCTCGGCGTACTTCGGCTCTCCCGTGATGGCGAGGAGCTCGCGATTCAGCTGGATCCATGAAAAGGTCGAGCACGTCTCGACGTAGCCGTAGGGGCTGAAGACGCCGGGCGCGTTGAACACCTCGCGCGAGCGGTGCGCCACGCCGCCCCACGGCCCGCCGCCCAAAGTCAGGTGGCGCGCGCGAATGCTCTCCCACACCCGCGTGGCCGCTTCGAGGTAGCCTGCATCGCGCGTTGCCCGGTAAAGCTTGGCGAGGCCCACCAGGTTCCACGAGAGCTGGTAGGCCTTGCCGGTGCCAATCTCCGATGCGTCGGTGCCGGCCAGCGCTTGCGAGACGAGCTTCAGCTCGGCGCGCGCATCGGCTTGGCTCACGATCAGCCTGGCGAGGCCGAGGTATTTCTCATCCCGCGTCGCGAAGTAGAGCTCCACCGCGGGATCGAGCATCACCGTCGCCGACATGCCATGGTGGTTGCCTAGCTGGGTGATGTCGATACCGCCCTCGGTGAGGCTCTTCAACACCAGATCACCGATCCGCCGTGCGGCATCCAGATACGTCGAATCGACAACCGTCTTGTGCACCTCGAGCAATCCGAGGATGAGATAGCTGTGGGTCCAGATGTCCCAGGTGCGTTTCGCGGGTGCGCCGTCCCAGGTCTTCCCCGGCGGCGGTTGTTTGCGGGTGAAGCGGCGCTCGGCAGCGTAGGTGCCGAGATAGCCGTCGGCGCCCTGCACGCCCACGAGGTAGTCGGCGACGCGGCGCACATTCGCGAGGAGCCGCGCGTCGCCCGTGCGCCGCGCCGCCTTCGCCGCGGCGTAGAGCCATTTGCCGGCATGCTCCCCGTACCAGTCGCCTTCCTGGTTCCCGGCGGCGCGCGCGGGATCGAAGAGCGCGATGGCCGGGCTCGACTCGTCGGTGATGAAATGCGCGAGGCGGCCCGCACGATTCGCTTCGAGCGCGCGTCCCAGGAGGCCGCTCAGCCGCACGCTCATGGCTTCATGCCGAACGCCTGGATGCGGTCGGTGCCCACGAACACACTGCCGCGCGCGAAAGCGGGCTCGTTGTACTTGCCGCTGGTGTGGAGCGCGCCGGGACGGCTCTTCCAGAGGAGCCTCAAGGTCATCGCGTCGAAGGCGTAGAGCACCGGACGCGGCGCGTTGTTGCCGGCGAGCGGCGCGCTGCGGCGCGCGTTCTCGTCGAGCACCCAGACGATGGCATCCCGGTAGCCATTGCTGGTGACGACCGGCGAGCCCGGGTTCTCGAGCACCGTGGCCCGCTCGAGTTGCGCGAGGCGCAGGTACGCGCTCTGCCCCGGCGTCGTCACCACATCGAGGCGCGCGAGCGAAGCGGGCACCGCGAATGCCGAACCCTGCTGCCTGCGCGTGTTGCCGGTAACGAAGAGATGGCCCGCGCCCTGCGCGTCGCGGAAATACGCCGGCACCGAACGCCCGCGCGCGACGTCCATCGCGCCGTCGGTCTCCGAGTACGGCCCGAACACATTGAGCGGCCCACGCTTGCCGAACTGCGGCTGGCTTTGCGGGGGGAGCAGCGACGCATCGGCGGAGGCGTCGGCACCGCATGGGGGCCTGCGATCGAGCTGGCCGGGCATGCGCTCGCGATCGATGAGGTACACATTGCCCTGCTTGCCACCGACCGCCATCAACTTGCTGGTCGCGGCGGCGGACGCATCGAGGTCGGGAAGAAGGAGCGCGCCGCCCGAGCCGAGGTCGATGTCGTTGGTGGCCGTCTCGCAATGGTTGAACGGCGTGTAGGTGCCACGCAACGTGAAACCCTCGGGGCCGGAATGGGAGAGCATGAGGACCGACTGTACCCAATCGCCCGGCTGGTCCACGTAGCCGCCGTAGTTGGTGCCGGTCACGACGTATATGTTGCCCTTCGCGTCCACCGCGGGGCCGCCCGCGCCCCAGATGCCGCCGCTCGAGCGATGGGGGTTGGCGACGCTCGCGAATGCGCTGGCGATGTTGGCCCGCGCCGTATCCACCGAGACGATCCATCCCGTCGAGCTCTCGCCGAACGCGATGTAGAGGAGCCCGCCATCGGGGCTCAGGTTGAGCGCTGCGCGCTGCAATCGGTAGTCGATCGCGCGCGCCGCCGGCGGAGCGCTTCCCGCATTCCGGTTGAGCGCGTTGAAGGTCGTCTCATCGAGCGCCACGGGCCAGCCGGCAATGAGCGCGCCACTTGCGATGTCGAGGGCGAAGGCCTGCCAGCTCTTGCCCGCCACGCAGCTCGTAACGTAGATGCGCCGTCGCGCGAGGTCGATGACCGGTGTCGAGAGGACGCCGGTGGCGATTGCGTCGAGCGGCCGCGGCGCCAGCCTGCAGGGCGTGCCGAGCCGCGCGCGCCAGAGAATCGTGCCCGCATTCGCGGCGTCCGAGGAGAACGCCGCGATGGCATAGACGAAGCCCGTGCTGGTCGCGGCGAACAACGCGGGAAATGTGGCGCCTTTGTGAGTGCCGGCACCGATCCTCACGCGGTCGACATAGAGCGGCGAGGCGTAGAGGCGGGGCGCCTCGCCCTCGTCGGCGTCGAGTTGCGGCGACTCCCAAAGGAGCCCGAACGCGCCCCCCGCGACGCGCGCCGGGGTGAGCAAGGTCTCCGCGGGATTCCATCCGCTGCGTTGCGCATCGCGATGAAAGGTCGGCGCATCGATCGGCGCGGCGGGTGCGCGCGGCAACGCCGCCTTCAGCGCGGCTTGGGTGAGCCTCATCGCCGCATCGGGCAGGGTGGAGCGCACGCCGCGCTGCGGAACGTCGAGGCCCGCGGTCCAGAGGATCGCGTTCATCACCATCCGGCGAATGACGGGCTCGTCGAGCGCGAGGACGTAGTGGGCGCCGCTGAACGCGAACGAGCGGGCGCCGCCGGCGCGCTCGAACGCCCACGCCGCGGGAAACGCCTTCCCCGCGACCGCGCCCGTGAGGAGCGTCGTCACGCCGCGCCCGCCGTCGGCGAAGCGAAACGTGGGAAAGAGCTCGTCGTGATAACGCGTGGCCACGAGGCCGCGCGCGACCGGATGGTCCGGCGTCGCGACCTCGAGCGAGACCTTGTCGGTGACGCGATCCTCCATGCCGACGCGCGCCGCGCCAAGCCAGCGCGCGGGATCGATGACGACGTCGTTCGCGGCCACCGTCGACGACTGATGCAGCGCGACCAGGCCCGCGCCCCCGCGCATCGCCTTCTCGAACCGCGCGCGGCGCGCGGCATCGAGAAGCGGGTGCCGGTCGAGTCCGTCGAAGTACCACACGATGGTCGAGACGTTGTCGAGCGCGCCGGGATCCTTCGGCCAGCCGCCGGGATAAGCGTCGATGCGCAAACCGCCGATCGCCTTCACGTCCGGCGACGATTCGAGCAGCGCCTTGAGCAAACGGATGCCGTCGGGATACTCGTGGCGCGCGGGGCCTTCGCTCTTCTCGCCGCCGATGAGGACGATCGTGCGCGGCGCGTCGCGGGCGAACGCCGGTGCGCAGCCAAGCAAGGCGCAGAGGGCGAGCGCCGCCCGGACCCTACCGTGCATCGACGACGCAGCGAAAGCCGATCCCCGCGGAGCGGTCCTTCGCGGGCGCCATCAGCAGGTACTTGCCGTGCTGGTCGAGCTGATAGGCCTGTGGGAAGTACCAGTGCGAGGTTTGCGGCAGGTAGGCGCTTCCGCCGCGCAGCGCCGCGGCGCGCGTGTGCTCGTCGACGAACTCGTCGGTCCATTGCCACACGTTGCCGACGAGGTCCATCACGCCGAACGGGCTCGCGCCCTGCGGATGCGCGTCGACGTCGGCGGGCACCGGCATCGCGCGCGCCTTGCTCTTCGCCGGCATGTTGGCGACGTTCCAGTCGTTGCCCCACGGGTAGAGGCGCCCATCGACGCCCTGGGCCGCGTATTGCCATTCCCACTCGTGCGGCAGGCGCTTGCCCGCCCATGCCGCGTATGCGCGCGCGTCCTCGATCGACACCCACATGACGGGCTTGCGCTCCCAGCCCTTGCGCGGCGCGCCCCTCACCCAGTCGCGCAGGAAATTGTGGTCGTCCTTCGGGTGGTAACCCGTGGCCTCGATGAATTTCCCGAACTCGGCGTGGGTCACGGGGAAGCGGTCGATGTGGAACGCGCCCATCCTCATGCGGCGCAGGTGGGCGCGGCGCGGCGAGTGCTCCCACGGATACTGGAAGTCGAGGCCCTTCCACGTGTAACCCTCGATCTCGACGCCGCTCACCTTGAAGGTGAATTCGCCCGCCGGGATGGTGACCATTCCCGCCGGCGCCTTCGCGGCGGGCCGGGTGGGCTTGATCTCGACCATCTTCTGCGCGAGCGCCTGCCATTCGTTGGAAAACGAATGGAGCGGTTTGCCGTCGAGCTTCGGCAGCGCGACCTTCTTGCGCGCGGCGATCACCGCGCCGAAGCCCTTCGCCTCGAGGGGCACGTCGATGAACGCGGTGCCGTCCTCGATCCGGGGTACCAGCTTCACGCCGTTCCACAGATCGTGGTATTGCGCGCCCTCGTGGTGCGCGACGGCGAGCTGCTCGCCGTCGACCCCGTACTCGTTGCGATTGACGATCGTCCAGAGCGTCGAATCGCGCGTGGCGAAGCGGCTCGCGAAGACGCCCTGCTGCAGCGCGTGCGCGTAAGGCTCCCAATCCATGGCGACGAAGTGATCCGGGAAGCGGCGCAGGACCGTCGCCAGGCGCCGCAGTGTCTCGCCCGCCCGCGGGGTGAGGCCATTCCACACGCCCCACACGTTTTCCCAGGCGACATAGCCGATGCCGTTGAACCACATGTAGTGGAAGTCGTCGGTGCGATCGCGGGCCCAGCGGTTCTCGATGTTGATCATGTGGCGCGGCTCGAGCCACTTCAATTTCGCCACCGCGGGCACGACCTCGGTCCAGGTCTTGCCCCACGTCTGGTGGTTCCACATGAGCTGCTCGTCGGCGTAGGGCACCGACTCGGGCTGGAACACGAGCGGGTGGCCGAGTTTGCGCGAGGCTTCGAGGAACGCGCGTGGCACGCCGTTGTACGTGTCGCCGTTCACGCCATCGGCGCCCAAGTCGCGCGCGAGCCTCGTCACCGCTTGCCAGTCGGGCACGCCTTCGCTCTTGGTACCGTTGTCCCACGCCATGGTCGGCAGGAACACCTTCACGCCGCGGCGATGGAAGTCGCGAATCGCCCGCTTCAGAGCGTCGAGCCCGCCGGGAAGGTGGCGCGCGAGATCGGTCTGGTTGCGATCGTCGATGCCGATGTTGGTGTACACGTACCAGATGAGAACGCTGTCGACCCCCCCGTAGCGCCTTTCGAGATCGTCGAGGTACCTGTCGACGGTGTACTTGCGCGCGAGCGGGTCGTAGAAATAGCGGTCCTCGACCATCATCTGCACGTGCACGAAGTTTCTCTGCGACCAGGCGAGCTCGCGGCGCCGGTACTCGGAGTCGTCGTAGCCCATGCGCACGAGGTGCTCGGCGCGCCACACGCGCATCTCTTCGAGCCACACGGGGACCGCGGCATTCACGTCGATGCGCCACTGGCCGATGTTGGCCATCGGCCAGCCCGGCGCCCTGCCCGGCGTGGGCAGGTGCTGGCCCACCGTGTGCGGCAGGGCGTATTCGCCGTATTGCGCGATCGGCGCCTTCTCGGCCGGCCCGAGCTTCTTCGCATCCTTGCGGCTCATGGAGAGGTCGCCGCCAGCTTCTGCAGGAACTTGTTCACTTCGGCGTGAGTCGGGATGCTCGACTGCGCGCCCAGGCGCGTGCAGGCGAGCGCCGCGGCCGCGCTCGCCTGGCGCAGCGCTTGCGCGAAGGCGAGGCGCCGCCCGAGCGCCGCGACCAACACGCCGCAGAACGTGTCGCCCGCCGCGGTGGTGTCGACCGCCTTCACCGTGAACCCTTCCTGGCTCACCATCCTGCCGTCGATGCGCGCGCAGCAGCCGCGCTCGCCCAGCGTCACCACCACGCATGGCACCTCGATGCGCGCCAGGCACTGCGCCGTCGTCCCCTTGTGGGAGCACACGATGCCGAGCTCGCCCTCGTTCACGATGAGGATGTCGACCATCGCGAGCAGCGCGCGCGGCAGCTTCTGCGCGGGAGCGGCGTTCAGCACCACCTTCACGCCGCGCGCGCGAGCCGCGAGCGCGTACGCCTTGACCGTCGCGAGCGGAGTCTCGAGCTGGAGGAGGAGGTGCGTGAATCCATCGAGCGGCGGCAGGTGGAAATCGCGCAGCACGTTGTTGGCGCCGGGCGCCACGGTGATCGCGTTCTGCGCGTCGTCCGCGACGCAGATGAACGCCGTCCCGGTGGGCTCATCCTCGGAGCGCACGATGTGAACGCGCACGCCTGCCGCCTTGAGGGAGGCCTCGAGCGGAGCCGCGAACGTATCGTTGCCGAGCGCGAGCAGCATCGCCGTGGGCGCCGCGCCGGCGCGCGCGCTGGCGATCGCCTGGTTCGCGCCCTTGCCGCCGGGAAACGTCTGGAAGTCGCGCCCCAGCACGGTCTCGCCCGGCGCCGGAATGCGCGGTGCGCGCACCACGAAGTCGAGATTGGCGGAGCCCGCGACGAGGATCATCACTTCACCAGGGATTGGTAGACGAGATTGTAGAACCCGGAGCTGATCTTCGGCGGATCGCGACCCAAGTCCCGGGGAATGTGCTGGATGAGGAGGATGGCGACGAGCCCCTTTGCGGGATCGACCATGTAATAGGTTGCACCGGCTCCCGACCACCCGAACGCCCCGGCCGAACCGGGACGCTCACGCTCGGGGTCATCGAGATTCACGAAGCCACCGAGGCCGAACCCTTCCTTGAACTGGCTTACCGGGGGGGTGAAATGGCTCAGCTGATTCGTCATCATCATGTCGACGGACTTGCGGCCAAGTATATTCACGCCGTCAAGGTGGCCGCCGTCGAGAAGCATCTGCGAGAAGCGCGCGAAGTCGCCCGCGGTCGAGTAGAGACCCCCCGCACCGCTCGTGTACGGCCGCATCGAGTCGCCCGGGCGCTTCGACTCCTCGACCGGCCAGAGCACGAGGCGCCCCTGGCGGTCGGTGGCGGTCATGTCGGCGATTCGCGACCTCTTTCCCGCCGGCACGGCGAAGCCCGTATCGGACATGCGCAAAGGCGCGAAGATCCTGCGCGCGAGGAAGGCGTCGAAGGAAAGGCCCGAGGTGACTTCGACGAGCCGGCTGGCAACTTCGGCGTTGACGCTGCTGTAGTCGAAACGCGCGCCGGCGCGATTCATTGACGGCATGCGTGCGGCAGCCTCGCTGTAAGCCTTCAGGTTCGCGGATTTCTCCAGCGATTCATCCGCCGGGGCAAATCCCGACGTGTGCGTAAGGAGCTGGCGGACGGTGACGGCCCGGTCCTTGAATTCGTGCAGGTACCGGCCCACGGGATCGTCCAGCGAGGCGATCCTTTCTTCCTCGACCAGCATCAACACGGCCACCGCGAGCACCGTCTTCGTCATCGAGTAGATGCGGAAGATCGAGTCTCGCTTCATCGGCGAAGAACGTCCGGCATCGCGATAGCCATAGGCACGCCAGTCCACGATCTTCCCATTGCGGGCAACGAGGGTGACGGCGCCCAGGTATTGCCGCGTGGCAGTTGCGCCGCGGATGAAGTCGTTCATGAATTTCAGGCGAGCGGGCGCGATCCCCTCGGCGCCCGGCGTGGATCGCGGCAATGGGGACGAGGCGCAAGCGCCCGCGTAGTAGAACAGCGCTCCCGCGCAGGCAAGCAATGCGGTCGGTTTCATGGTCCGCTAAAAAATCAGCCGTCCCGGGGGCGGGGACGGCCGATGGAGGCTCCCAACGGTGAACTCGGAAATCAGAACGTGAGCGTGTGGGTGAGGGAGACCACGCGTCCACGGCCGGCCCAGTAGTTGCGGAATCCGACGACCTGGGACCAGCTCAGGATGTAGAACTTGTTGGTGACGTTTTCCACGCCGAGCGTGAGGCGCCCGTACTTGCGCAGGTCGTAGCTCGCCGTAGCGTCCACCAGCGTGTAGCCGCGCGTATGCTCCTCGCCGCTCTTGCCGACGTTGATGTCGCGGTTGAAGAGCGTGGTCGAGCCCACCGAAACGTCGGCGCGGTCCCAGAACCTCCAGGTCACGTTGGCGCCGAACTTGTCGGGATTGATGTCGAGGACGCCCATCTCGCGGTCCAGCGGGCCGCCCTCGACGTTCACCGTCTTGCCGCGAATGCGCGAGTAGAGCGCCGAGACTTTGAGGTCGCGCGCGAGCTTGTACTCGCCGGTGGCCTCGAAGCCCTTGATGCGGATCGGCAGGCGACGCATGATGAAGTCGTTGGTCACGGGATCGATCGCGAGCGACACGCCGAGGGCCGACTTGGAGTCGTAGTACGACGCGCTGAAGCTCGCGCGCTCGCCGCGCCAGTTGAACCCGACCTCCTTGTTGTCGACGATCACGGCCTGCAGGTCGAGGATGCCCGCCACGCTCTGGCCGGGGTAGTTCACGTTGCGCAGCGGAATGCCGACGTTGGGCAGGCTGAAGCCCTTGCCGTACGCGGCGAACACGGAAAGATTCTGCGGCAGGTGCCACACCACGCCGTAGTTCGGCAGGTTGGCGACGTAGTCGAGCTTGCCGCCCTGCACGAACACGCGGTTCCTGAAGTAGGTGGTCGTGTAGCTGTCCACGGTGAGCTCGCCGTCCTCGCGGCGGAAGCCGCCCGAGACCGTGAGCGGCCCGACGTCGTAGGAAAGCTGGGCCCACGGCGCCTTGCTGCGGTAGAGCATCGGCGGCACCCACAGGCGCCCCGTCAGTGCCAGCTGCTGCTGCGACTCGTCTTCCACCAGGTCGAGTCCGGCGCGCAGCTCCAATCCGCGCGTGAGGAAGTCCGGGCGCGTGAAGGCACTCCTCACGCCGCGCTTCTGCGAGTCGATCTCCGACTGGTCGATGAGGGTGCCGAGCGGCGCGATGAGCGGATCCTGGCGGTCGGCGCCGTTCTCCGTCACGAAGCGCATCGACTGGCTTGCCTTGTACACGTGGACATTGAGCGTGCCGCCGAAGAGGTCCTCGTTCGTGTACTGGATCGCGCCCTGGTTGAACTCGTTGAACTCGGTCTTGGCGCCGAGCGGAGCGCCCAGCTCCGAGGTGTTGGTGACGCCCGTGTCGCGGTCGCCGTCGACCAGGTGGTACTTGCCCTTGCCGACGATGTGGAAACGGCTGATCTCCGCCTGGATGCGCTGCGAATTGTTGGCGCCGAAATTGACGCCGCCCTTCACGAACAGGTTCTTCGATTCGGAGTCGGCGAGCGAGCCGCTGGTGTTCAATCCGATCCTGCGGCCGTTCGCGTCGTAGGTCATGCCGCGCTCGATGAAGGAGGCGGCGATGAGGAGGTCGTACATCTCTTCCTTGCGCGCCACGTCGACGCCGAATTTCCACCCGCCGCTGTCGTCGTGGAACTGCGTGGTGTAGCGCGAGGTGACATTCACCTCGGTGCCCGGTTTGGTCGGGACCTTCGAGATGTAGTTGATGATGCCGCCGGAAGCGCCGATGCCTTCGGAAGCCGACGGGCCGTTGATCACCTCGATGCGCCCGATCAAGCCCATGTCGGTGAAGGTCCCCGAGCGGTTGCCCTCGCGCAAGGGCGAGGTCTGCGGGATCCCGTCGAACAGGCGCAGCGCCGTGCGCCCGCGCAGCGTCTCGCCGGTGTTGCTCATCGCCTGGGACGATTCCGCGTAGCCGGGAACCGTGCGCGCAAGCACCGCGGTGGCGTCGTCGGTGATCGCCAGCGTGTGGGCGAGCTCCTCCTTGGTGATGATGGTCACCGCGCCCGGGATCTTGTCGACCGCCTTCGGCGAGCGTGCGCCGGTGGTGACGGTGATGGTCTCCATCTTTTCGGCCTTGTCCCGCTCCTCTTCGTCCTTGGTGCGGGTCTGCTGGGCCACGGCGGTGGTGGCGAACGTCGCAAGCAACAGCAACGTGAGCTTCTTCACGGCGAATGTACGCATTTTGGGATCGGCTTCCATGGCGGTAGAGGAACGGTTTTTTTGTGTTGTTGTTTTTATTCCCGCGAGTCTGTGCGCTTTTGTAACAAAAGATGCACACCAAAGGTACTTTCAAAAGATAGTTCCTCTATCTTCCAAAGGCCTAGCGCGGAGCGAGCACCCTGCCCACGGCGGCGGAAACCTCGTGATCGATGAGACCCTTCAGGACTCGCACCTTGTCCTCGGCCGTCATCGAATCCCACGGATCCTTGTCGGGCTCGCGGTGCGTGGCGGAAGCGACGACCTCTTCGTCGCGCACGACTCGCCATGTCGAAAGGTCCACGAGCGCCACGCGCAGGTACGCGAACAGTCCGAGAAAGCCGTAGGCGACTTGTCCATCGGTCGTTCGTCGAACGCGCTTCGCGCCGTCCACGTAGAAGCCGGCGCCTTCGAGCCGGCCGCTCGCCTCGAAATAGTTGTCTGCGAAGCGCAGGCGCGGCTCGTGGCGAAGCTTCGACACGAGGATCAGGTGCGTGCCTGGCACCTTGCCGATCAGCGGCTTCACCGCGTCGACCAGCGCCTGCGGCTCGCCGGACCGCGCGAGCGCGTCGCGCTGCGCGGCGAAAAGCGCGGGACTGCGCGGCAGCAGGAGGCTGGTCTTCGCGCCGGGCTCGATGCCCGCCACCGCGGAATTCACCGCGCGCAGCACCGCGGCGTCGAACGCCGGGTCGTTCAACTCGATGAAGACCGGATCGGGCGGCTTGCCCACCATGGGCCTGGGGCCGGCGACCAGCAGGCGGTCGCCGATGATCGAAAGAACGGCGTAGCTGCTTGCCTCGGCGCCGGCGCACGGCAGGCACGCATGGAGCAGCAGGCTCGCGATGAAAGCGCGCATGGGCGCGAGACTACCTGCGAACGGACGAAACGAGTAGAATTCACTTCCAGCGCCGATTTGACTCAGCTTGCGGGCGCTCAATAAATACGGCTAAAGCGAGTGGCGGCGCCCCAAGAACCCGACACGACCTTTAGGTCCGTCGGGTTTTTTCATTCTCATGAGCGATATCGATCCGCGCTCGGTGGGAGCCGCAGTGGCGCAGCGCGCCGGCTTCCTCGAGCCCCTCATCCTCAAGGCGGGGAAAACCCTCGCCTCGTACGAGCTCGTCTACGAAACCTACGGGACTCTCAACGCCGATCGCTCCAACGCCGTCCTCGTATGCCACGCGCTCTCCGGAAGCCACCATGTCGCCGGGTTCTACGCCGACGACCCGGCCAAGGTCGGCTGGTGGGACAACCTGATCGGCCCCGGCAAACCGATCGACACCGAGCGCTTCTTCGTGATCGGCGTGAACAACATCGGCGGCTGCCACGGCTCGACCGGCCCCGGCTCCATCGACCGCGCCACCGGCAAGCCCTACGGCGCGAGCTTTCCGCTGGTGACGTGCGAAGACTGGGTCGCCTCCCAGGCGCGGCTCATGGACCGCCTCGGCATCGACCGGCTGGCCGGCGCCATCGGCGGCTCGCTGGGCGGCATGCAGGCGATGCAGTGGACGCTCTCCTTTCCGGATCGCATCCGCCACGCGTTCGTGATCGCCGCGGCCTCGCGCCTGTCGACGCAGAACATCGCCTTCAACGACGTCGCCCGCCAGGCGATCGTCTCCGACCCCGATTTCCACGGCGGCAACTTCTACGCGCACAACGCGGTCCCCGCGCGCGGATTGAAGCTCGCGCGCATGCTCGGCCACATCACCTACCTCTCCGAAGACCTCCTCATGGAGAAGTTCGGGCGGGTGCTGAAGCGCACCGAGTACGGCTTCAACTACGACGTGGAGTTCGAGATCGAGTCGTACCTGCGCTACCAGGGCGACAAGTTCGCGCAGGTGTTCGACGCCAATACCTACCTGTTGATGACGAAGGCGCTCGACTACTTCGACCCGGCGAAGGAAGCGGGTGGGAATCTCGCGCGCGCTCTGTCCGCCGCGAAGGCCGGCTTCCTCGTGGCGTCCTTCAAGAGCGACTGGCGCTTCCCGCCGGAGCGCTCGCGCGAGATCGTGAAGGCGCTGGTCGCTTCCAACAAGGCGGTCACCTACGCCGAGATCGATGCGCCCCACGGCCACGACGCCTTTCTCCTCGACAATCCGCACTACCACCAGCTTATCGCCTCCTACGTGGACAACATCGCCGCCGAGATCGGCGCCGGCCCCCGCAAGACGCCGCTCGTGCTCGCCGCGAGCGAGCTGGCGGAGATGCGCGGCTACGCGGGCAGCGAGAGGTCGGGGGAATGATGCAACGCTACGACTACGAGCTCATCGCCTCGTGGATCCCGGAGCGCTCCCGCGTGCTCGACCTGGGCTGCGGCGACGGCGTGCTTCTCGCCGGGCTCGCGGCCACCAACGCGGCCACCGGCTACGGCATCGAGATCGACGACGCCAACGTGCTGGCGAGCGTGAAGAACGGCGTGGCCGTCATCCAGATGGACATCGAGAGCGGGCTCGCCAACTTCGAGGATGGTGCCTTCGACTTCGTGATCCTGTCGCAGACGCTGCAGGCCATGAGGAACGCCGAGAGCGTACTGACCGAGATGCTGCGCGTCGGGCGCGAGGGCATCGTGACCTTCCCCAACTTCGGCTACTGGCGCCATCGCCTCGACATCCTCCAGGGCCACATGCCGGTGTCGAAATTGCTGCCCTACAAGTGGTACGACACGCCCAACATCCACCTGTGCACGGTGAAGGACTTCGAGGACCTGTGCGTGAAGGTGGGCGCCGAGATCCTCGACGAGCGCGTGCTGCACGAGGGCCGCACCCGGACCTTCATGCCCAACCTCTTCGGAAGCCTCGGCGTATTCCGCTTCCGCAGGAAGCCCTAGGCGCGCCGCCGGTTCAGGGCCGGACGCGAACGGCGCTCGCGGTGGCGCTTGCGCAGGAGCTTGTCGGTGACGCCCTGGAGCTTCTGCGCGCTTCTCACCGCCTCGTCGACGACCTTGCGCTTGGCGGCCAGGAGGTTGCGGTCGAGCTCCTCCAGCTCGGGCTGCAGCTCGCCCCCGGGGCCCGGATCCCAGTGGCTCCGCGCGAGGAGGATGCGCGAACCCTTGCTGTCCGTATCGCGCATGTACACCGAGCGCGTGAGCTCGCGGCGCGCGCGGTCGGCCGCCTCGAGCTTCTTCGCGAGGGCCTCGAAATCGAATCTCGTCTCGAGCCCGTGGAACTCGAAAAGCTCCTTCACCGCGGCGATGTAGACGCGCGGGCGCGGCAGCTTCATGATCACGCGCCCCTGCTTGATGGAGATCTCCATCAGGCTGTACATCACCTGGCCCAGCAGCCAGTCGAGGTAGGCGTGGCGCGCGACGACGGCGCCGACGGCGGCGGCGAGGTCCGCCGGCAAGGTCCTGTCGAGCGGCACGAGGGCGCTGGTGAGCGACATGGTTGGCTTCGGCATGGCGATTCCTATGTTACTTGCGGTCGAGCGCCTCGATGGCGTCGCGCTTGCCTGCGAGGAGGGCGAGTCCCGGGAGCGCGATCACGAAGGTCAGGAAGAAGAACACGGGCCATCCGAGGCCCAGGTAATGCGGATCGGTGGCGTAGCCCGCCGCGGGCCCCACGTACACGCGCCCGAAGGAGGCGAGCGCCGAGAGGAGCGCGTATTGCGTCGCCGTGAAGCGGTGGTCGCAGAGCGCCATGAGGAGCGCCACGAACGCGACGGTGCCCATGCCGCCGGCGACATTGTCGAACCCGACCGCAAGGATCAGCAGGGGATAGCTCTTGCCGGCCACCGCGAGCCACATGTAAGTCAGATTCGAGATCGCCTGCAGGATTCCGAACACCATGAGCGAGCGGTACAGGCCGAGCCGCACCATCCAGGCGCCACCGAACACGACGCCGATGAGCGTGGCGGCGAGGCCCATGCCCTTGTTCACGTAGCCCACGTCGTCGGGCGAAAAGCCGGCCCCGCGAATGAGGAACGCGGTGGAGAGCGACAATGCGAAGGCGTCGCCGAGCTTGTAGAGGACGATGATCGCGAGCATGACCCATGCCCCCCGCCGGGAGAAGAACTCGCGCAGCGGCTCGACCACCGCCGCGCGCAGGGTCTGCGGCTGGCGCTCGGCGAACACGGGCTCGCGCCCCCACAGCGTCGCGATGAGGCCCACGCCCATCAGGGCCGACATCAGCAGATAGGTTTTCTCCCAGCCGATGCCACCCAGCCATCCGGAGCCGGCGGCCAGCACCAGCGCGAGCGCGCCCGAGACCAGCATCGCGATACGGTAGCCCACGACGTTCAGCGCCGCGGCAAGGCCACGCTGCCCGGCTGCGGCGATGTCGGTGCGATAAGCGTCGATCACGATGTCCTGCGAGGCCGAGGCGAAGGCGACGAACAACGCCAGCGAGGCGAGGAAGGTGATGTCCGTGCGCGGCGACGAGAACGCCATCGCCGCCACGCCCAAAGCCACCGCGATCTGCGTGATCGCCATCCAGCCGCGCCGGCGCCCGAGGAAGGGCGGCACATAACGGTCCATGAGCGGAGCCCAGAGGAACTTCCACGTGTAGGGCACGCCCGCCAGCGTGATCATGCCGATGGTGGTGAGATCGACGCCCTCGACCGTGAGCCAGGCCTGCAGCGTCGAACCGCTGAGCGCGATCGGCAGGCCCGAGGAAAAACCGAGCAGCAGGATGACCGCGAGGTTGCGGTCGCGGAAGACCGCGGAATAGTCGTGCGTTTTCAAGATGGAGAAAGCATAGCGTAAGCGGCAGGGCCTTCCCGCGACTAAAATGGAGTCGAAATCCAGCGCACGGAGCCCAAGAATGGACAAGGTCGTGAAGACGGACGAGGAGTGGAAGAAGCAGCTCACCGCCGAGCAATTCAACGTGACGCGCAAGCACGGCACCGAGCGCGCCTTCAGCGGCCAGTACGCCGAGAGCAAGGAGCCGGGCACCTATGCGTGCATCTGCTGCGGGCAGGAACTCTTCCCTTCGGACACCAAGTTCGACTCGGGCACGGGGTGGCCGAGCTTCTATGCGCCGGTTTCTAGAGAAGCGGTGACGGAGAAGACCGACCGCAGCTGGTTCATGTCGCGCACCGAGGTGCTGTGCTCGCGCTGCGACGCGCACCTGGGGCATGTGTTCGACGACGGGCCCAAGCCCACGGGGTTGCGCTATTGCATGAACTCCGCGGCGCTCGACCTGAAGAAGAAATGACCGGGGGAGAGGTCGCCCCGGCTTTCGCCGGGGCGCGCGAGGCTATTGCGTTGCCTGCGGTGCGATCTTCCCGAGCTTTTCCAGTCGCAGACGGATCGAACTCTGTGTGCGCGCGTGCTTGCGCGCGATCTCGTTCATGGTGAGGCCCACGTCGAATTCCGAGACGAGCGTGCGGTCCTCGCTCTCGGTCCAGGGCTTGCCGAAGTTGGCGGGCAGGCGCTCGCGGCGCTTCTCGCGCTCGACCTCGCGCTGCATGAGGTCGACGGCGGAAAAGAGCGCGCGCAGGGTGCGCGGCTCCGCGTAAGGGCTCTGCTCGGGATACGCTTCGCCGGTGACGGGGTTCACGCCGTCGGCGAGCGCGCGGACTATCGGGAGTGCGGCATCGAGTTGCATGGTGGCCTCTTGAGTTGTCGGTTTTTGTCTGGTGGCCTACCTCCACCGCGCACATTCGAAAACGGCGACGCCCGCTCGGCGGTTGACGTGCCATAGAATGAGCCATGCGAAAAGCCTGGTTGATTGCGCTGTCGTGCGCGGCCTGCGCGGCGGCGATTCCCCTGCATGGCGAGGAGCCCGCGGCCGCGATCGGAAAGCGCCTCGCCGCCGATTCGCCGATCCGCTGGGACGTGCGCGAGGTGAAGCATCCGCTCCTGGGCGCCATCAAGTACGCGGTGCAGACGAACGAAACCGTCACGACCGTCGGCAACGAGAAGATCCTGTCGCGTGCCTACGTTTCCTGCCAGAAGGAAAGCGGCAAGGTCGCGATCGAGCTCACCAGCGCGCTCGCATCCGACCCCACGGGCGGCCTCGGACCCGCGGACTTGCCGCGCCTGGTCTGCAATGGTCCCGGTTCCCAGGGCGCGGGCCTCGCCAGGAGCGAGCTTGCCGCGAGCTGGGAGATCGGCGAGCTGGGCGACACGCTGGCGCGCGGGCTGGCCCCCGCGGCGATACGGCGCTGCGCTTCGATCGACGCGCTGCAGAACCTGGCGTTGCCCGCGGGCTCCACCCGGGAAAGCCAGCGGGTCGCCTTGCTGATCACGCCTTACGGCAAGGACCTGGATGCGGTGTTCGCCGCATGCGGCGAGGCGAGCGCTTACGCGCGCGAGGAATCCCGTCCCGCCGCGGCGCCGGTGGCCGCCGCGCCCCGGGAGGAGACGCCGTGGAAGGCGGCGCGCACGATCTCCAAGGGAAGGACCAACATCCGCGCGGCTGCGAGGCTCGATGCCGCGGTGGTCATCCAGCTCGACCCCGGCGCCTTGATCCTGGTCCAGCCGGCGGCGGCGCAATGGTGGAAGGTGAAGCCGCGCACCGGCGCGGACTTCGCGGGCTATATCCGGCAGGATCGCCTGCAGCTCGATCGGCCGCGCGGTTGACCTAGCCCAGGTCGACCGGGCGCATGCCCTTGGCGAGGTCCCACGCCAGCACCGCGGCGCCGATGGTGCCGGCGTGATCGCCGAGCTTCGCCACCGCCACCTTCAGCACGCGCGAGGTCTTCGGCGTCGCGTGGGCCTTGATCGACTTGCCGACCTCGCGCCGTAGCAGCGCCGGCATCGCCACGACCAGGCCGCCGCCCAGCACCACCATGTCCGGGTTGAGGAAGTCGACGAGATTGGAGAGCGCGGCGCCGAGAACCGCGGCGCGGCTTTTCACCAGCTTCTCCACCGACTTGTCGCCGCGCCGGATGGCATCGGCGATGTCGCCGCTGGTGATGTCCTTCACGTCGGTGCCGGCGCGATCCTTCAGCCGCGGCGCATGCTCGCGCGCGGCGAGCACCGCCGCGTCGCCGGCGATCGCGGTGCGGCTCACGACGTTGTCGAGCACTTCCTTGCGCGGCGAATCGGGCGCGGCATCCACCGCGTGCAGGGTGTAGTTGCCCAGGTCGCCGGCCACGCCCGAGGCGCCGACATACAGGCGCCCGTCGATCACGAGCGCGCCGCCCACTCCGGTCCCGACCCAGACGCCGAGCACGTTGCGCGCCTTCCTCGCGGCGCCCAGGCGGCATTCGCCATAGAGGCCGGTGTGCACGTCGTTCGCGACGAACACCCTGCCCCCGGTGATCTTCGCGACGCGCTCGCCCAGCGGATAGCCGTTGAGGAAGGGAAGGTTGGGCGCCTTCAGGACCGTGCCGGAGCGCATGTCGATGCGCCCGGCACAGCCGACGCCGGCCACCTTGAGGTCGAGATTGCGCCGGCGCGCCTCGCCGAGGAGCGTGGCGAGCGACTTCTTCATGCCGCGCTCGAACGCCTTCAACCCGCCCTTCTCCGGCAGGGAGCGCAACTTTTCCTCGGCGATCACCTCGAAGTCTTCATCGAGAAGCGCATAGAGGCTCTTGGTGCCGCCGATGTCGATGCCGATGGCCGCCTTGCCGCGCTTGCCTTTCTTGCCCAAAGGGATCCTTCGCTTTGCACCGGTGTAGCGAAAGACCGGGTCCGGGAGACTTCGTTTCATGCGCTATACCGCGGTCGCTCTCGATTTCGACGGCACCATCGCCCGCGACAGCGTCGTGCCGGCGCACGTGGTCGACGGCCTCGCGCGCCTGAAGGCATCGGGGAGGAAGCTCCTGCTCGTCACCGGCCGCGAGCTTCCCGAGCTCCTCGCCATCTTTCCCGAGATGGCGCTCTTCGACCGCGTGGTGGCGGAGAACGGCGCGCTCCTCTACACGCCCGATAGCGGCGAGACCCGGGACCTGGGCGAGCCCCCGCCGCCGGCGCTGGTGACCCTGCTGCGCGAGCGCGGCGTGCCGATCTCCGTGGGCGATTCGATCATCGCCACCGTAGAGCCCCACGAGACCGTGGTGCTGCAGTCGATCCGCGACCTGGGCCTCGAGCGTCCGGTGATCTTCAACAAGGGCGCGGTGATGATCCTGCCGCCCGGCATCAACAAGGCGAGCGGGCTGGCGGTGGCGCTGCACGAGCTGGGCCTGTCCGCGCGCAACCTCGTGGCGGTGGGCGACGCCGAGAACGACCACGCGCTCCTCGACGCCGCCGAATACTCGGTCGCGGTCGCCAACGGCATCGCCACGCTCAAGGTGGCCGCGGACCGCGTCACCCACGAGGCGCACGGCGACGGCGTCCTCGAGGTGATCGCCGACCTCATCGCCTCCGACCTCGGCAAGTCGCCGCCGGTTCGCACGCGCCGCAAGCTCGTGCTCGGCAAGGACGCGAGCGGAGCCAAGGTGACGCTCGCGACGTGGGGTCACTCGGTCCTCGTGACCGGACGCGAGAAGACCGGCAAGTCCGCCCTGGTGCGCGGCATGCTCGAGCGGCTCTGCTCCCAGGGCTACCAGTTCTGCGTGATCGACGGGCGCGGCGAGTACCTCGACTTCGAGCCCGCGCTGGTGTTCGGCACGCCCGAGCACGCGCCGGACCCGCTCGAAGTCTTCACCGCCCTGGAGAAGCCCGATGTGCACGCGATCGTGGGCCTGGCCGCCGTGGCGCCCGCGGACCGCGCCGCCTTCCAGGAGGGCCTCGCCCAAGGCCTCGCCGCGTTGCGCGTGAAGACCGGGCGCCCCCACTGGCTCGCGATCGACGACGCTCAGGAGCTCCTGCCGCGCGACCATCCGAAGGTCGGCGACGCCGCGGACAACACGATCTACGTGACCTCGGACCCTGACGACGTCGCGCCGGACATCCTCGCCGATGTGGACGTGGTGATCGCCTGCGGGAGCGCCGCCAAGGGCGCGATCGACCAGTTCGCCGCCGCGCTTGGAATCGGCAAGGCGGCCGAGGCGCTGCGCGCCCCAGCCGCGGACGAGGCGCTCGTCTGGTTCCATCGCACCGACCGCGCGCCCGCGCTCGTGGCCTTCGATCCGGGCATCACCCGCAAGCGCGAGATTCGCTCCGAAGTAGGACGGCTCCTACGGCGCGCGTGAGACGTTTGGGCGATCATCGACGAAGGCGGCCGGCCGCATCGCTTTGCCGCGGGAATCCGGCGAATCTTTCCGAATCTTTCGCGAGCGCAGCCGTCGAAACGTCGTCGATCCACGACGCGGCGATCACAACAAATCGGAGATAGTCATGGGGGGTCCCATCGGCGAGTTGCATGGACTGGTGCCCGAGCGTTACCGGATCGCCGGCACGATGCCCGACCGCTCCACCATGGCGCAGCTCGCGCGCCAGGCCGTGGCATTGGTCCTGGCGGGCGGGCGCGGGTCACGCCTCGGCCCGCTCACGGAATGGCGCGCCAAGCCCGCGGTGCCCTTCGGCGGCAAGTTCAAGATCATCGACTTCTCGCTCTCCAACTGCCTCAATTCCGGCATCCGCCGCATCGGCATCGCCACGCAATATCAGTCGCACGGGCTCATCCACCACCTGCAGCGCGGCTGGTCCTTCCTCGACGGGCGCTTCAACGAGTTCATCGAGCTTTTGCCCGCGCAGCAGAGCGAGAACACCGAGTGGTACAAGGGAACGGCCGACGCCGTGTTCCAGAACCTCGAGATCCTGAGGCGCCACGATCCGCGCCTGGTGCTGGTGCTCGCCGGGGACCACATCTACAAGATGGATTACACGCGCATGCTGTTCGAGCACGTCGACCGCGGCGCGGACATGACGGTGGGCTGCGTCGAGGTGCCGCCCGAGGAGGCGTCGGGTCAGCTCGGCGTGATGCAGGTGGACGAGGGATTCCGCGTGATCGGGTTCGAGGAAAAGCCGCTCGAGCCGCGCACCATCCCGGGCCGCGCCGGGAGCGTCCTGGGCAGCATGGGGATCTACGTCTTCAACGCCGACTTCCTCTACGACGAGCTGGTGGACGACGCCATGAACGCCGCATCGACTCACGATTTCGGCCACGACGTCATCCCGCGCCTCATCGCCAACGGCGGGCGCGTGTACGCCCACAGCCTGCGCGACAGCTGCACCCAGCTGAACGAGGGCGAGCCCTACTGGCGCGACGTGGGCACCATCGACGCCTTCTGGGAAGCGAACCTCGAGCTCACGCGCGTGACGCCGGCGTTGAACCTGTACGACGAGTCATGGCCGATCTGGACCTACCAGGAGCAGCTTCCGCCGGCGAAGTTCGTGTTCGACCTCGAGGGCCGGCGCGGCGCCGCGGTGGACTCCATGGTGTCGGGTGGCTGCATCGTGAGCGGCTCCACGGTTCGCAACTCGCTCCTCTTCTCGAGCGTGCGCGTGCACAGCTACTGCACCATCAACGAGTCGGTGCTGCTACCCGAAGTCGAGGTCGGCCGGGGAGCGATCCTCGCGCGCTGCGTGGTGGACCAGGGCTCGCGCATTCCCGCGGGCATGTCCGCCGGCATCGACATCGACGAGGACCGCAAGCGCTTCCACGTCACGGACAAGGGCGTCACGCTGATCACGCCCGCCATGCTCGGACAAAACCTGCGCCACCTCCACTGACGCGCACTCGGCGGCCGCCATGGGGATGCTGAGCGAGCACGACATCTATCTCTTCCGCGAGGGCACCCACGCCACGCTCTACGAGCGGCTCGGCTGTCACTTCCTCTCCGGCGAGGAGAAGGACGGCGCGCATGTCGCGGTGTGGGCGCCCAACGCGCGCGCGGTCTCGGTGATCGGCGAGTGGAACGCCTGGGATGCGGGCGCGGACGTGCTGCTCCCGCGCTGGGATCATTCGGGCATCTGGGAGGCGGACGTCGCCCGACTGCGCCACGGCCAGACCTACAAGTTCGCCATCGCGGCGAGCCACGGCGCGCGCCAGGATCGCGCCGATCCGTTCGCGTTCGCCGCGGAGATCGCGCCGGCGAGCGCCTCGCGGGCATGGCGCCTCGACTACGAGTGGGAGGACGGCGAATGGATGGCCACACGCCGCGCGCGTAACGCCATGGGCGCGCCTTTTTCGGTCTACGAAGTCCACCTGGGCTCGTGGCGGCGCCCCTCGGGGACGCTCCCCGGCTATCGCGAGATCGCGCTGCCGCTCGCCGAATACGCGCAACGCATGGGCTTCACCCACGTGGAGCTGATGCCGATCACCGAGCATCCGTTCTACGGATCGTGGGGCTACCAGACCACCGGCTACTTCGCGCCGACCTCGCGCTACGGCACGCCGCAGGACTGCATGTACCTGATCGACGTGCTGCACCGGCACGGTATCGGCGTGATCCTCGACTGGGTGCCGTCGCATTTTCCCGACGATCCGCACGGTCTGGCGAAATTCGACGGCACGCACCTCTACGAGCACGCCGACCCGCGCCTGGGGTTCCATCCCGAGTGGAAGAGCGCGATCTTCAACTACGGGCGCCACGAGGTGCGCGCCTTCCTCATGTCGAGCGCGCATTTCTGGCTCGAGAAGTACCACATCGACGGGCTGCGCGTGGACGCCGTGGCTTCGATGCTCTACCTCGACTACGGGCGCAAGGACGGCGAGTGGATCCCCAACGCCTACGGCGGCAAGGAGAACCTGGACGCGATCGAGTTCCTGAAGAACCTGAACGTCGCGGTGGGCCGCGATTTCCCCGACACGCGCGCCATCGCCGAGGAATCGACCTCGTGGCCGATGGTCTCGCGCCCGGTATTCGCGGGCGGCCTGGGCTTCGCGATGAAGTGGAACATGGGCTGGATGCACGACACGCTGGACTATTTCCAGCACGAGCCCATCCATCGCCGCTACCACCATAACGCGCTCACCTTCTCGCTCTGGTACGCGTTCTCGGAAAATTTCGTGCTGCCGCTCTCGCACGACGAGGTGGTCTACGGCAAGAAGGCGCTCCTCGCGAAGATGCCGGGCGACGCGTGGCAGCAGTTCGCCAACCTGCGCCTGCTGCTGGGCTACATGTGGACACACCCTGGAAAGAAGCTCCTCTTCATGGGCGGCGAATTCGGCCAGTGGCGCGAATGGCACCACGAGCGCGAGCTCGACTGGGACCTCACCGTGCGCGCGGAGCACTCGGGGCTGCAGCGCTGGGTCGCGGACCTGAACCGCGCGTATTGCGACAAGCCCGCGCTGCACCAGCTCGACTTCGAGCGCCGCGGCTTCGAGTGGATCGACAACCACGATAGCGACAACAGCATCCTCACGTTCCTGCGCCTCGGCGAGGACGGCCGCGCAGCGCTGGTCGCGTGCAACTTCACGCCCGTGGTGCGCTACGCCTATCGTGTCGGCGTGCCTTGCGCGGGAACGTGGCGCGAGATCCTGAATAGCGACGCGCCCTTCTATGGCGGCAGTGGCGTCGGCAACATGGGAAGCGTCGTGGCCGAGAGCGTCGCCTGGCATGGGCGCGAGCATTCGGCATTGCTCACCCTGCCCCCGCTCGCGATGGTGGTGCTCGAGCCCGGGGACGCGGCGTGAACGACGCGCGCAAGCCCTTGCGCGAGGACCTCGCGCCCGCCGCGGTGATCGAGAACGTGCGTCCGAGCATCGATGGCGGGCGTTTCGCGGTGAAGCGCGTGGTGGGCGAGGAGATCGTGGTCGTCGCCGACGGCTTCGCGCACGGCCACGAGACGGTCGCCTGCGAGATGCGCTACCGCGGACCGGGCGAGGACGCATGGCACGCGGTGGAAATGCTGTCCCTCGGCAACGACCGCTGGCAGGCCGCCTTCACCGTGGACCGCGTGGGCCTCTGGCAATACCGCGTCGCGTGCTGGATGGATCCCCTCGCCTCATGGCGCGAAGGCTTCGCGCGCCGCGTCGACGCCGACGACCTGCGGCTTTCCGCGAAGATGGGCGCGCAGCTCATCGCGCTGGCCGCCGCGCGCGCCAAAGGCGCGGAGCGCGACGCGCTGGCAACCCTCGCGCGGCAGATGAGCGAGGAGCGCGAGCCCGCCCGGTTGCGCGCGATCGCGCAGGACGAGGCGCTCTTCGCGCTCGCCCGCAAGCACGCGCCGCGCGATGGGGCCTGCGAGACCGCGCCCTTCCCCGCGATGATCGAGCGCGAGCGCGCGCGCTTCAGCGCCTGGTACGAGCTCTTCGCGCGCTCCACGGGGGCCGAGGGAGCGCACGGCACCTTCGCCGACGTCGAAGAGCGCCTCGACGACATCGCGGCGATGGGATTCAACGTCGTGTACCTGCCGCCGATCCACCCCATCGGGCGCGTGAAGCGCAAGGGCAGGAACAACATCCCGGTCGGCAACGCGGAGGATGTGGGAAGCCCGTGGGGCATCGGCGCCGCGGAAGGCGGCCATACCGCGATCCATACGGCCCTCGGCAACCACTCCGACTTCAAGCACCTGCTGCGCTCGGCGCGGCTGCGCAAGATGGAAATCGCCATGGACCTTGCCTTCCAGGCGGCGCCCGACCATCCCTGGGTGAAGGAGCATCCCGACTGGTTTCGGCGCCGGCCCGACGGCAGCATCCAGTTCGCCGAGAATCCGCCCAAGAAGTACGAGGACATCTACCCCATCGACTTCGACTCGCGCGACTGGCGAGCGCTGTGGCAGGCGATGCACGACGTGGTCGCGTTCTGGGCGCGCGAGGGCGTCGAGATCTTCCGCGTCGACAACCCGCACACCAAGCCCTTCGCCTTCTGGGAGTGGCTGATCGGCGAGGTGCGCCGCGAGTATCCCAACACGATCTTCCTTTCGGAGGCCTTCACGCGCCCGCGCGTGATGCATCGCCTGGCGAAGCTCGGCTTCTCGCAGTCGTACACCTACTTCACCTGGCGCGTCACGAAGAAGGAGCTCACCGAGTACTTCACCGAGCTCACGCAGGAAGACTCGCGCGAATACTTCCGCCCCAACTGCTGGCCGAACACGCCCGACATCCTGCCCTATCACCTGCAGAACGCGCCGCTTGCGATGTTCCGCCTGCGCCTGGTGCTCGCGGCCACGCTCGCCGCAAATTACGGGATCTACGGGCCGGCCTACGAGCTGGGCGAGAACCGCCCGCGCGAGGCGGCGAGCGAGGAATACCTGAATAGCGAGAAATACGAGGTGAAGCACTGGGACCTGGAACGCCCCGACAGCCTCGCGCCCTTCATCGCGAAGGTGAACGCGATCCGCAACGCCCACGCGGCGCTGCAATCGGACTGGAGCCTCGCCTTCCACGCGACCGACAACGAGCAGCTGATGTGCTATTCGAAGCGCGCCGGCGCCGATCGCGTCCTCGTCGCCGTGAATCTCGATCCCGATCGCGCGCAGGCGGGTTGGGTCGCGCTCGACCTCGAGGCGCTCGGGCTCGGGCGCGACGCGCCGTTCACGGTGGTGGACGAGCTCAACGGCGCGCGCTATCCCTGGCGGGGCGCGCGCAACTTCGTGATGTTGGACCCGGTTCGCGCGCCGGCGCATGTTTTCTCGATAGAGGCGTAGCCCTGCAGTTCAGCCTTCAACCGCGCACTCAGGGCAGCCATCGGGTAAAGGTGCGACCCGGGCGGGGTGACTCGTGCGGGCTCGACGCCCGTCGGACGGGCCACTAATACGATGGACACTCGGGAAAGTACTCGTACCGGACAATTCCCGGCCATGGCGACGAGCGCGGGCGACCCGCTCTGGTACATGGACGCCATCATCTACCAGCTGCACGTGAAGGCGTTCTTCGACTCCGACGGCGACGGCATCGGCGACTTCCGCGGCTTGACCGAGAAGCTCGATTACATCCGCGATCTCGGCGTGAACACGATATGGCTCATGCCCTTCTACCCGAGCCCGCTGCGCGACGACGGCTACGACGTGTCGAACTACGAGGACGTGCACCCGCCATACGGAACGCGCGCGGACGTGGCCGGCTTCGTGAGACAGGCGCACGCGCGCGGGCTGCGCGTGATCACCGAGCTCATCATGAACCACACCTCGGACCAGCATCCCTGGTTCCAGGCGGCGCGGCGCGCGCCCAGGGGCTCGGCCAAGCGCGATTACTACGTGTGGAGCGACGACCCCAGGAAGTACGCGGGCACGCGCATCATCTTCACCGACACCGAGACTTCCAACTGGTCGTGGGACGAGGTCGCGCAGCAGCATTACTGGCACCGCTTCTTCAGCCACCAGCCGGACCTGAACTACGACAACCCGCACGTGCTGAAGGCGGTGCTGCGCACCATGCACTTCTGGCTCGACATGGGCGTGGACGGCTTCCGCCTCGACGCCATTCCCTACCTGGTCGAGCGCGAGGGCACCAGCAACGAGAACCTGGCCGAGACCCACGCGCTGATCAAGCAGGTGCGCGCCGACCTCGACCGCAGCTACCAGGGCAAGCTCCTCCTCGCGGAGGCCAACCAGTGGCCGGAGGACGTGCGCCAATATTTCGGTGACGGCGACGAGTGCCACATGGCCTACCACTTCCCGATGATGCCGCGCCTCTACATGTCGATCGCGATGGAGGACCGCTATCCGCTGATCGAGATCATGCAGCAGACCCCGCCCATCCCGGCCAACTGCCAGTGGGCAATTTTTCTGCGCAACCACGACGAGCTCACGCTCGAGATGGTCACCGACCGCGAGCGCGACTACATGTACCGCATCTTCGCGGGCGACCCGCGCATGCGCGTGAACGTCGGCATCCGCCGGCGCCTGGCCCCGCTCATGGAGAACGGCCGCTCGAAGATCGAGCTCATCACGTTCCTGCTGATGACGATGCCGGGCGCGCCGATCCTCTACTACGGCGACGAGATCGGCATGGGCGACAACATCTACCTGGGCGACAGGAACGGCGTGAGGACGCCGATGCAGTGGACGCCGGACAGGAACGCCGGCTTCTCGCGCGCCGATCCGCAGCGCCTGTATCTGCCGCCGGTCATGGATCCGGTGTACGGCTACGAAGCGGTGAACGTGGAAGCGCAGCTGCGAAGCCCTTCGTCGCTGCTGCACTGGACGCGCCGCCTCATCGCCACGCGCCGCAAGTACAAGGCCTTCGGCCGCGGCACGCTCACCTTCCTCGAGCCGGGCAACCGCAAGGTGCTCGCGTTCCTGCGCGAGTTCGAGGACGAGGCGATGCTGTGCGTGGCGAACCTCTCGCGCGTGCCGCAGGCGGTGGAGCTCGACCTCGCGCGCTTCGCGGGGCGCGTGCCCGTGGAGCTGGTCGGGCAGGAGTCCTTCCCGCCGGTGGGCAAGCTCCACTATCTCATCACGCTGCCCGGGCACGGCTACATGGCGTTTCGCCTCGCGACCGACGCCAAGCCGCCGGGCTGGCACGAGGAGCGCCTCGCCACGCGCCGGCTCCCGGTGCTGGTGCTCGCGCCGGGCTGGGAGCAGGTCCTCGATCGCGGCGCGGGCGGCGTCGACTTCACGCAGATCTTCATGCACACCTCGCGCGAGCGGCTGCGCGACGAGGTGCTCATGCCCTACCTCAAGGGCCGGCGCTGGTTCGCCGCCAAGAACGAGGCGATCGCGGACCTGCGCGTCGCCTCCATCGCGCCGTGGAAGGGCGCGTCGGGCAATACGTGGCGCATCGCCTTCGTCGACGTGCATCTCGCCGCGGGCGGCGTGCAGCGCTATTTCGTGCCGATCGCCCTCGACTGGGAGACGCGCGACCACGACCCGCTGGAGCGCTACGCGGCCTTCGCCATCGCGAAGGTGCGCCATCGCGAGCGCGTGGGGATCTTCTACGCGGCCTTCGCCAATCCCGAGTTCGCGCGCGACATGGCGCGCGCCATGGGCGCGAATCGCGCCGCGGCGCTCGGCGCGGGCCGCCTCGATTTTTCCTCGACGGGACGCTTCGCCGCCCTCGCCGCGGCACTCGACGAGCCTGCGCGCACGCCCTCCCTCGAGCAGAGCAACACCGCGGTCTTCTTCGGCGCGAGGCTCTTCCTCAAGGGCTACCGGCGCCTGCGCGCCGGCGTGAATCCGGAGCTCGAGCTGGGCCGCTTCCTCACCGAGGTGTCGCCCTTCCCGAACATCGCCGCGGTGCTGGGCGCCGCCGAATACCTCGAGCCGGGCGCCCGCGAACCCGCCACGCTCGCGATCCTGCAGCAGTTCGTGGAAAACCAGGGCGACCTGTGGACGATCAGCTGCCAGCACCTCGCGCGCCTCGTGCACATGCCGGCGGCGAGCGGCGCGGCGAGCTCGGTCCCGCCCAGCGCCGAGTCCGCAGCCGCCGGCTTCCACCTCGGCCGCATGGCGCTCCTCGGGCGGCGCATCGCCGAGATGCATCGCGCGCTCTGCGTGACGACCGGCGACGCGCGCTTCGACCCCGAACCCCTCACCGCCAACGATCTCGCCGGCTGGAAGGCATCCATCGAACGCGAGCTCGACGCCACCCTGGCGGCGGTGCAGGAAGCGCTGCCCGGCCTGGACGGCGCGGCGCGCGAGCTGGCGGGACAACTCTGCGCGGCGGGCGAGCGCGTGCGCGCGCACATTCGCGGCGCGGCCGTGAATCTCGACGGGGTGGTGAAGACGCGCTATCACGGCGACCTGCACCTCGGGCAGGTGCTGGTCGCGCAGGACGACTTCGTCATCGTAGACTTCGAGGGCGAGCCGGGTCGGCCCATGGAGGAGCGCCGCGCGAAATCGAGCGTGCTGCGCGACGTGGCCGGGATGCTGCGTTCGTTCAGCTACGCCACGCACGCGGCGCTCTCCCGGAGCGACGCCGGCGCCGGCGCCTCCGCGCAGGGCGCACGCGCGCTGGAGCAATGGGAGCGCGAGGCGACCCACCATTTCCTCGAGGGCTACGCGAAGGCCGCGCAGGGTGTCGGCTCCGTGCCCGCCGACGCCGTTTCCTTTCGCGCTCTGGTAAACCTCTTCCTCCTCGAGAAGGCTCTCTACGAGGTGCGCTACGAGATCGCGAACCGTCCCGACTGGCTCGCGATTCCCGTGCGCGGGCTGATCGAGCTCGCGCGATAGCTTCCCGAATACCCACAACGACAACGAGAACAAGGCGATGAACAAGGCGATGACGCAGCACGGCGTTGAGCTCTGGAACGGCTCTGCGCACCCGCTGGGCGCGACGTGGGACGGGCAGGGCGTCAACTTCGCGCTCTTCTCGCGCCACGCGGACAAGGTCGAGCTGTGCCTGTTCGACGCGGAAGGCCGGCGTGAGACGCGCATCGCGCTGCGCGAGCGCACCGATTTCGTGTGGCACGGCTACCTGCCGCAGGTCAAGCCCGGTCAGCTGTACGGCTACCGCGTGCACGGCCCCTACAAGCCCGAGGAAGGGCAGCGCTTCAATCCCGGGAAGCTGCTGATCGATCCCTACGCGCGAGCGATCGTCGGTGCGCTGGCGTGGAGCGACGCGCACTTCGGCTACACCATCGGCCACAAGCGCGAGGACCTCTCGCTCGACAAGCGCGACGACGCCGCCGGCATGCCCAAATGCCAGGTGGTCGACAACGCATTCGACTGGGGCAACGAGCGCCGCCCGCAGCTCGCGTGCAACGACCGGCTCATCTACGAGCTGCACGTCGACGCCTACACGCGCCGCCATCCCGACGTGGCGCCCGCGCAGCAGGGCAAGTTCGAAGGCCTCGCCACGCGCCAGGTGATCGAGCACATGCACAGCCTGGGAGTGACCACGGTGGAGCTCCTGCCGGTGCAGTCCTTCGTGAACGACCGCGTGCTGGTGCAGCGCGGCCTCGTCAACTACTGGGGCTACAACACCATCGGATTCTTCGCTCCCGACGCGCGCTATGGCGTGGCCAACCCGGTGAGCGAATTCAAGACGATGGTGAAGGCGCTGCACGCGGCCAACCTCGAGGTGATCCTCGACGTGGTCTACAACCACACCGCCGAGGGCAACGAGAAGGGCCCCACGCTTTCCTTGCGCGGCATCGACAACCATTCGTACTACCGCCTCTGCGAGGACCGACGCTTCACGGCGGACTTCACCGGCACCGGCAACTCGCTCGACCTGCGCAACCCGCGCGTGCTGCAGATGGTGGTCGATTCGCTGCGCTACTGGGTGACCGAGATGCACGTGGACGGCTTTCGCTTCGACCTCGCCACCACGCTCGCGCGCGCGAGCCCGCACTTCGACGCCCTCAGCAACTTCTTCGCCGTGCTGCGCCAGGATCCGGTGCTCTCGCCGCGCCTGCTCATCGCCGAGCCGTGGGACCTGGGCGAAGGCGGCTACCAGCTGGGCGCCTTTCCGCCGGGCTGGGCCGAGTGGAACGACCAGTATCGCGACACCATGCGCGCGTACTGGAAGGGCGACGGCGGCCTGATCGGCGACTTCGCGCGCCGCCTCACCGGCTCCCACGACCTGTTCGGCACCAACGATCGGGGGCCCTGCGCGAGCGTGAACTTCATCACCGCGCACGACGGCTTCACGATGCACGACCTGGTCTCGTACAACGACAAGCACAACGAGGCCAACGGCGAGGACAACCGCGACGGCCACGACAACAACGCCTCGTGGAACCATGGCGTCGAGGGCCCCACCGGGGACCCGGAAATCATGCGCCTTCGCGAGCAGCAGAAGAGGAACCTGTTCGCCACGCTGCTGCTTTCGCAGGGCGTGCCGATGATCCTCGCCGGCGACGAGTTCGGCCGCACCCAGAACGGCAACAACAACGCCTATTGCCAGGACAACGAGATCAACTGGGTCGACTGGTACTGGGACGATCCGAAGTGGCGGCTTCTTAACTTCGTGAAGCGCATGATCCGCCTGCGCAAGGACCATCCGATCTTCCGCCGCCGCGACTTCTTCCACGGCGCCGCGCCGAGCGAGGGCGCCCGCAAGGACGTCGCGTGGCTGAAGCCCGACGGCCAGGAGATGACCGCGCAAGAGTGGGAGAAGGACTTCGCGAGGAGCCTCGCCATGTGGCTGCACGGCGACTCGCTTCCCGAAACCGACGATCGCGGGCGGGCGCTGCGCGATTCGAGCTACCTGGTGCTGTTCAACGCGCATCACGATGCGATCGACTTCCGGCTGCCCGACGCGGGGCCGGGCGTCACGTGGCGCGCCGAGGTCGACACCTCGTTCGAAAGCGGCGAGCCGGGCGCGGAGCGCGCCTCGCCCGAGGGCGCCTATACCCTCCCGGGGCGATCCCTGGCGCTGCTGCGTGAAGTGCCACCGGGCCGACAATGAAGCGTGCGCATTCGATGCCGTTCGGCGCGGAGCTGGCCGGCGGTGGAACCCGTTTCCGCCTGTGGGCGCCGGCGTGCACCCGCGTCCGGCTCGAGCTGGGCCGCGAAGCCCCGCGCTTGGTCGACATGGCCGCCGAGGAAGATGGCTGGCACATGGCGCGCCTCGAGGGAGTGGCGGCCGGAACGGCCTACGCGTTCCGCCTCGAGGACGGCGCGCTCGTCCCCGACCCCGCGTCGCGCGCGAACCCGTGGGACGTGCACGGGCCGAGCGCCGTCGTGGATCCGCGCGCCTTCGAGTGGAGCGACGACGCGTGGCGCGGGCGGCCGTGGCATGAGGCGGTGGTGTACGAGCTGCATGTCGGCACCTTCACCGCCGAAGGCACGTTCCGCGCGGCGCTCGAGCGGCTCGACCATCTGGCGCAGTGCGGCATCACCGCCATCGAGGTGATGCCGGTGGCCGATTTCCCGGGGGAGCGCAATTGGGGCTACGACGGCGTATTGGCGTTCGCGCCCGACTCCGCCTACGGCACGCCGGAAGACTTCAAGCGCTTCGTGAGCGAGGCGCACGCCCGCGACCTCATGGTGCTGCTCGACGTGGTCTACAACCATTTCGGGCCGGAAGGCAATCACCTCGCGCGTTACGCGCCGCAATTCTTCAACCCGGCGCATCGCACGCCGTGGGGCGCGGCGATCAATTTCGACGGTGATCACGCGCGGGAGGTGCGCGCATTCTTCGTGCACAACGCGCTCTACTGGATCGAGGAATTCCACCTCGACGGGCTGCGCATGGACGCGGTGCACGCGATCGCGGACGATTCGGCGGAGCACATCGTCGCCGAGATCGCGCGCGCGATCGCCGCCGGGCCCGGGCACGACCGGCAGGTCCACCTGGTGATCGAGAACGACCGCAACGAATCGCGATTCCTCGCGCGCGGCTCCGGCAACGCCCACGCGAGCGCGCAGTGGAACGACGACTGGCACCATGCCGCGCACGTCCTCGCGAGCGGCGAGACCGACGGCTACTACGCGGATTACGCGGCGCATCCGGCGGCGCTGCTCGCGCGCGCCCTCGCGGAAGGCTTCGCCTACCAGGGCGAGACTTCGGCGTACCGTGGCGGCGTGGCGCGCGGCGGGCGCTGCGCGCACCTGCCGCCCGATGCCTTCGTGGCCTTCCTGCAGAACCACGACCAGGCCGGCAATCGCGCGCGCGGCGAGCGCCTCGTCACGCTCGCGCCGGCCGCGGCGCTGCGGCTCGCCACGGCCACGCTCCTTCTCGCGCCGGCGGTGCCGATGCTTTTCATGGGCGACGAGTACGGCGCGGCGACGCCCTTCCTCTACTTCTGCGATTTCCACGGCGCGCTCGCCAACGCGGTGCGCGAGGGACGGCGCAAGGAGTTCGCCGCGTTCCCGCGCTTCGCCGGGCCCGAGGATGGCGAGGCGATTCCAGACCCCAACGCGCGCGCGACTTTCGAAGCGTCGAAACTGCGCTGGGAAGAGCTGGGCCGCCCCGAGCACGCCGGGGCTCTCGCGCGCCATCGGGCGCTCCTCGCGTTGCGCGCCACGCACGTCGTTCCGCGGCTGCAAGCCGGCATCCGCGCGGCGCGCCACGAGGCGATCGGCGCAGGCGGGATCAGCGTCGACTGGACGCTGGGCGACGGTGCACGCCTGCACCTGCGCGCGAACTTCAGCGCGGCGCGGGAGGGCGCGATGACGCAAGCGCCCGGCGTTGTCCTGCATACGGAGGGCGAGCGTGGCGCTGCGCAGGGTCTGCCCCCCTGGGGCGGCGTCTGGAGCCTGGAGCCCGCTTGACGCAAACGCCCCTCGAGAAACTTGCCGACCTGCACGGCGTCGAGCCCGGCTATCACGATGTCTTCGGCGCGTGGCATGCGCCGAGCGACGATACACGCCGCGCGCTCCTCGCGGCGATGGGGGTCGATGCGAGCACGGCACTCGCCATCGACGCTGCGCTCGCCGCGCACGAGCGCGAGCACTGGTCGCGCGTGCTGCCGGCGGTGCTCGTGCTGCGCGCCGGGGCGCTGCGCGCGGGAACACGCATCCATCTGAGGGAAGGGTCGCTCGCGAGGACGCTCGCCTGGCGCATCGCCGAGGAGACCGGCGCGAATCGCGAGGGCCGCATCGACCCGCTCGCCCTGGCGCGCATCGAGGTCCACGAGTCGAGCGAGCTGCACATCCACGCGTTCACATTGCCGCTGCCCGCGGACCTGCCCGAAGGCTACCATCGCCTCACGATCCTCGAAGGCGGCGCCGTGCTCGGCGAGGCCGTGCTGGCGGTCGCACCCTCGCACGCTTACCTGCCGCCTGCCATCGGGGATGGCGGGCGCGTGTGGGGATGCACTCTGCAGCTCTACGGGCTGCGCTCGGAGCGCAACGCCGGCATCGGCGATTTCGCGGACTTGCGCGCGTGCGCCGCGACCTGGGGAGCACGCGGCGCCGCCCTCATCGGAACCAATCCCCTGCACGCGCTCCCGACGCGCGATCCGGGTCACGCGAGCCCGTATAGCCCGTCGAGCCGGCTATTCCTGAATCCGCTCTACCTCGCCATCGACGCGATGGAGGATTTCCACGAGCTCTGCGCCGCCGATCCCGCGCTCGCGCCGCGCTGGAGCGGCGAGGCCCGGCGTCTGCGCGAATCCGAGCACGTGGACTATGCGGCGGTCGCCGCCGGCAAGTCCGCGATGTTCGAGCGGGTCTACGCGCATTTCTGCGCGAGCCACCTCGCCTCGGGCACGCGCCGCGCGCGCGCGTTCGCGCAATTCCGCGAAGTGCGCGGTCAGGCCCTGCGCCACCATGCCATGCACGAGGCGCTGCAGGAATTCCACGGCACGGCGTGGCGCGACTGGCCCGCGGAGCACCGGGACCCGGCCGGCGAAGCGGCACAACGCTTCGCCGCCGACCACAGCGCGCGCATCGGCCTGCACGAGTACCTCCAGTGGCAGGCGGACCTGCAGTTGGGCGAGGCCCAGGCGTTGTGCCGCGAGGTCGGCATGCCGGTGGGCCTCTACGCCGACCTCGCCATCTCGATCGGCGCCGACGGCTCGGAAGCATGGGCCAACCAGGGGCCCTACGCGCTCGGCGTGAGCGTGGGCGCGCCTCCCGACGAGTTCAACACGCTGGGGCAGGATTGGGGGCTGCCGCCGCTTTCGCCCGACGGCCTGCGCGAAAGCGCCTATGCGCCCCTCGTCGCCACGCTGCGCGCCAACATGGCGCGCGCGGGCGCGCTGCGCATCGACCATGTGATGGGGCTCGCGCGCCTCTACTGGGTGCCCAACGGGATGAAGCCCACCGACGGCGCGTACATCCGCTACCCGATCGAGGAGATGCTCGGCATCGTCGCCCTCGAAAGCCAGCGCCACCACTGCATGGTGATCGGCGAGGACCTGGGCACCGTCGCCGAGAGCCTGCGGCGGCGCCTTGACGAGGCGGAAGTGCTCTCGTATCGCCTCCTCCTCTTCGAGCGCGACGCCGCCGGCTTCAGGGCGGCGTCGAGCTACCCGCGGCGCGCGTTGGTCGCCTGGTCGACGCACGACCTGCCCACCCTCGCCGGTTGGTGGCAGGAAGAGGACCTCGAGACGCGCTACGCGCTCGGGCTCCTGGGCGAGGCCGAGCTCGCGGCGCAGAAGGCCGGGCGCGGCGAAGCGCGCACGGCGCTGGTCGCGGCGCTCGCGCGCGAGGGGCTGGTGAAGCGCGCCGGCGTGGACGGGCGAGGCGCGCTCGACGGCGACCTCGCCTGCGCGGTGCACGCCTTCCTCGCGAAGACACCCGCCGCGGTCATGCTGGTGCAGATGGAGGACGTGCTCGGCGTGGCGCCGCAGGCGAACCTGCCCGGCACCGTCGACCAGCATCCCAACTGGAAGCGCAAGCTCCCGGTCGCGATCGAGGAGCTCGCGCGCCAGCCGCGCTTCAAGCGCCTCGCTCGCGAGCTGGCCGCCATCCGCGGTCGCTCGCGCAAGAAGCGCGACGCGCCGGCGGGCCTCGAGAAGGCGCGCATCCCGCGCGCCACCTATCGCGTGCAGATGCATGGCGAATTCACCTTTCGCGACGCGGCCCGGCTCGCGCCTTACCTCGCGCGCCTGGGCGTGAGCCATATGTACTGCTCCCCGTATCTGCGCGCGCGCCCCGGCAGCAAGCACGGCTACGACATCATCGACCACGGCGAGCTGAATCCCGAGATCGGCACGCGCGCGGATTTCGACGCCTTCGTCGCCAGCCTTCGCGAGCACGGCCTCGCGCAGGTGATGGACATCGTGCCCAACCACATGGGCGTGCTCGCGGCGGACAACGCGTGGTGGCAGGACGTCCTCGAGAACGGTCCGGCGTCGATACATGCGGACTTCTTCGACATCGAATGGCATCCGACCGCGGAGCACCTCAACCGGCGGGTGCTGCTGCCGGTGCTCGCCGACCACTACGGCATCGAGCTCGCCGCGGGCAAGCTCGCTCTCGGCTTCGAGCCGGCCGCGGGATCCTTCGCGATCCGCTACTTCGAGCATCGCCTGCCGATCGACCCGCGCGAATACCCGCGCATCCTGGACCCGGCGATTCGCGCGCTGGAGGCGGCGGGGAGTGCGCTCGCGCACCAGGCGCAGTCGCTGCGCTCGATCGCGGAATCGTTCGCGCGCCTGCCGCCGCGCGAGGCCGCGCAGCGCCCGCTCGTCGACGAGCGCAACCTCGGCAAGGAAGTGGGCAAGGGGCGCCTCGCCTCGCTCGCGCGTGCGAGCGGCGAAGTGGCCGCGGCCATCGGGCACGCGGTGGGCGCGCTGAACGGGCAGCCCGGCGATCCGGTCTCCTTCGACGCGCTGCACGAGCTGCTCGAGGCGCAGGCCTTTCGCCTCGCCTATTGGCGCGTGGCACAGGACGAGATCAATTACCGGCGCTTCTTCGACATCAACGACCTGGCGGCGCTGCGCCAGGAGGACGAGGTGGTGTTCACGCAGACTCACAAGCTCATCGTCTCGCTGGTGCAGTCGGGCGCGGTGGCGGCGCTGCGCGTCGACCATCCGGACGGGCTCTACGACCCCAAGGACTACTTCCGTCGCCTGCGCCAGGCGTGCGACAAGCCCGTGTACGTGGTGGTCGAGAAGATCGTCGCGCCCTTCGAGAACGTGCCGGAGGACTGGGCGGTGCACGGCACCACGGGCTATCGCTTCGCCAACGTGGTGAACGGGCTGTTCGTCGATCCCGCGGGCGAGGCGCGCATCACGCGCACCTACCATAACTTCATCGGCGATCCCACCGGCTTCGCCGAGATCACGCGCCGCGCGCGCCGCATGATCCTCGCCTCCGCGCTCGCGAGCGAGCTCACCGTCATGACCAACCGCCTCGCACGCATCGCGCGCGCCGACCGCAACACGCGCGACTTCACCTTCACGACACTGAGGAACGGGCTCGCCGAGGTGATCTCGGCGTTCCCGGTGTACCGGACGTACATCGACGACGACGTGCATCCCGAGGACCGCCGCTACATCGAATGGGCGGTCACGCGCGCGCGCGCCGAGAGCCTCGCCGCCGACGTGAGTGTCTTCGACTTCATCCGCGACGCGCTCCTCGGCGAGCTCGCCGCACGCACGCCCGTGCAGGCCGCGGCGATCCGCTACTTCGCGCGCAAGTTCCAGCAGCTCACCGCGCCGGTGATGGCCAAGGGCGTCGAGGACACCGCGCTTTATCGCTACAGCCGGCTCATCTCGCTGAACGACGTGGGCGGAGACCCCGCGGAATTCGGCTTTCCGCCCGCCAAGTTCCATCGCGCGAGCTCGCACCGCGCGCGCCACTGGCCGCACACGATGCTCGCCACCTCCACCCACGACAACAAGCGCTCCGAGGACGTGCGCGCCCGAATCGATGTCCTTTCCGAGATGGGCGCGGGCTGGCGACTGCAGCTCGCCAAGTGGTCGAGGTTGAACGCGAGCCGCAAGACCTGGGTGGACGGGGCCGCAGCGCCGACTCGCAACGACGAGTACTTCCTCTACCAGACGCTGCTGGGCAGCTTCCCGCCCGATGCGCCGCGCGGGAAAGCGCTTGAGGATTATCGCGAACGTATCGAAGCCTACATGCTCAAGGCCACGCGCGAGGCCAAGGCGCGCACCAGCTGGGCGCACCCGAACGAAGCCTACGAGGCCGCTACCGGCGCCTTCGTTCGCGCGCTCCTCGACGATCGCAATCCCAACGCTTTTCTCGACGACTTCCGCGCGGCCGCCGCCGCGGTCGCCTGGGCGGGGTTCCTCAACAGCCTGTCGATGGTTGCGGTCAAGCTCACCTCGCCGGGCGTGCCCGACATCTACCAGGGCAACGAGCTCTGGGACTTCTCGCTGGTGGACCCGGACAACCGCCGCCCGGTGGACTACGCGCTGCGCGAGAAGCTCCTCGCGCAGCTCGCGGCCTTCGGCGCCGCGCCGGGCGCCGCGGCCGATGCCGTGTTCGGTTCGCTCGAGGACGGCCGCGCCAAGCTCTGGCTCGTGTGGCGGCTGCTGCAGCTGCGCGCCGCGCGCGAGCGCCTGTTTCGCGACGGCGGCTACACCGCGGTGCGCGGCATCGGCGCGCGCTCGCGCCACGCGATCGCGTTCGCCCGCCGCCACGAGGGCGAGCTGTGCGTCACAGTGGCCCCGCGTTTGATGGTCGGTCTCGGCGTGAAGATGGGGAGCCTGCCGTGCGGCGCCATCTGGGCGGATACGCGCATCGAGCTTCCATTCGCCGCCGAAGGCGCGATGCTGCGCGACGTGGTCACGGGCCGCGAGCACCGCGTCGTGGGAGGCGCCCTCGCGCTGGCAGACGTCCTGCGGAGCGCGCCGGTGGCGGTGCTCATTTCAGGCGGCTGAGCTCCTTCTCCAGCTCCGCCTGCATCCACAGCCAGTCCTCCTCGATCGCCGCGATGCGCTCGGCGATCTCGCCGCGCCGCTTCAGGGTTTCCTGCAACTGTTCACGCGCGCCATCCTGGTATGCGTCGCCCGACGCGAGCCATGCTTCGACGGCCTCGCGCTCCCTTGAAAGCGATTCGAGCTCGGCTTCCATCGCAATGAGCTTCTTCTCGAAAGGCTTGCGAGCATCCGACTCACGCTTGCGATTGGCCGCTTCCGTTCGCCGCACTTCCTTGCGGTTGACCGCCGCGACATCTCGCGTCTCGCGCCTCGTGCCTCGCGCCTGATACTCGCGCGCCCACGCCTTGTAGTCGTCGAGATCGCCCTCGAAGGGCGCGAGCCGGCCATCGGCCACCAGCATCCATTGATCGGTCGCGGCCTGCAGCAGGTGACGGTCGTGGGCCACGACGATGAGCGCGCCCTCGAAATCGGTGAGCGCCTGCGCCAGCGACTCGCGCATGTCCATGTCGAGATGGTTGGTGGGCTCGTCGAGGAGAAGGAGGTTGGGGCGTTGCCAGACGATGAGCGCCAGCGCGAGGCGCGCCTTCTCGCCGCCCGAGAAGCTCGCCACCTTCTGCATCACCTGGTCGCCGCGGAAGTCGAAGCCGCCGAGGAAATCGCGCAGCGCCTGCTCGCGCTCGCCTGAGGCGAGGCGCTCGAGGTGCCGGAGCGCCGACTCGTCGACGCGCAACTGGTCGACCTGGTGCTGCGCGAAGTAGCCGACGCGCAGCCCCTGCGCGCGGTGCAGCTCCCCGGCGATGAGCGGCAGGTTGCCGACGATCGACTTCAGTAACGTCGACTTGCCCGCGCCGTTCGGTCCGAGGAGGCCGATCGCATCTCCCGGCAGCACGCTCCACTCGACGCCCGCGAGCACCGTGTGGCCGGGGTAGCCGAGCGCGCCATCCTCGAGGCTGAAGAGCTGGCGCGGCTTCTCGGCGGGCGAGCGGAACTGGAACGTGAAGGGCGAGTCCACGTGCGCCGCGGCGATGCGCTCGAGCTTTTCCAGCGCGCGGATGCGGCTTTGCGCCTGGCGTGCCTTGGTCGCCTTGGCGCGGAAGCGCGTGATGAACGCCTCGAGGTGCGCGACCGTGCGCTGCTGCTTCTCGTAGGCCGACTGCTGCAGGGCGAGGCGCGCCGCGCGCTCGGTCTCGAAGGCGCTGTAGTTGCCCGAATACTCGTTCAGGCGCTGGTTCTCGACGTGCACGATTCCCTCGACCACCGCGTCGAGGAACTCGCGGTCGTGCGTGATGAGCACCACGGCGCCGGGGAAAGCCTTGAGCCAGTCCTCGAGCCACAGCACGGCGTCCAGGTCGAGGTGGTTGGTGGGCTCGTCCAGCAGCAGCAGATCGGAGCGGCACATGAGGGCGCGCGCGAGATTCAGGCGCATGCGCCATCCGCCCGAGAAGGTCGCGACGAAGCGCGCCTGAGCCTGCTCGCCGAAGCCGAGCCCGGCAAGGAGCGTCTGCGCACGCGCACGCGCCTGGTAGCCGCCGATCTCGCCGTAGCGCGCATGCAATTCGGCGAGGTGCGCACCGGTGTCGTGCTCCGACTCGGCCTTCGCGATCGACGCTTCGATCTCGCGCAGCTCGACGTCGCCGTCCATCGCGAATTCCAGCGCGGCGCGCTCGACCGCCGGCGTCTCCTGCGCGACGTGGGAGAGGACCCAGCGCGGCGGCATCGAGACCTCGCCCGCGTCGGCGTGCAACTCGCCACGGATCAGCGCGAAGAGGCTCGACTTGCCGCTGCCGTTGGGACCGACCAGGCCCACCTTCTGGCGCGGGTGCACGTTCATCGACGCTGCATCGAGGAGCACGCGCACGCCGCGGCGCAGCGTGATGCCACTCACCCTCAGCATCGGGGCCCGTCGGCGTCGGCGATGTCGTACTCGTAGTCGACCACGAGCGGCGCGTGATCGGAGAAGACGCTGCGCGTGTGGATGCTCGTCTTGCGCGCGAGCCTGGCGATGCCGGGTGTCGCGATCTGGTAGTCGATGCGCCATCCCACGTTGCGCTCGCGCGCGCCGGAGAACTGCGACCACCACGTGAACCGATCGGGTCGCGGGTCGAGCGTGCGGAACACGTCCACGAATCCGTGCGCCTCGAACACCTTCGTGAGCCAGGCGCGCTCCTCGGGGAGGAAGCCGGTCATCTTCCGGTTCGCCTTCCAGTTCTTCACGTCGATCTCCTTGTGCGCGATGTTCCAGTCGCCGCAGATCACGAACTCGCGCCCGCACGCGCGCATCTCTTCCAGCCGCGGCATGAGGCGCTCCATGAAGGCGTACTTGCGCTGCTGCGCCTCCTCGCCCATGGTCCCCGACGGCAGGTAGATCGATATCACCGAAAGCGCGCCGAAATCGACCTGCAGGAAGCGCCCCTGGGCGTCGATCCGCTTCTCGCCCAGGCCGAGCGTGACCTTATCGGGCGCGTGCCTCGCGTAGATCGCGACCCCGCTGTAGCCGCGCTTCTCGGCCGGGTGGAAGAAAGCGTGCAGCCCGCGCGGCGCGAGGAGCGCGCGCGGCAGATCGGCTTCCTGCGCCTTGATCTCCTGGAGGCACACGACGTCGGGTTTCTGGCGGCGCATCCATTCGGTGAAGCCCTTGGCGTGGGCGGAACGGATGCCGTTCACGTTGCAGGTGATGATTCGCATGGAGGCGTGGACCGCGGCTCAAGCGCGGTAGTGTCGGTTTGAGCGAAAATAGCGGCTATCGTAACCTTGGAAGCGCCCATGGATGCCGCCGCAGCACCCGCCACGACCGCCGAGCGCGGCGCTTTCCGCCGCGAGTTCGTGGAGTTCGCCATCCGCGCGGGGGTGCTTCGCTTCGGCGAGTTCAAGACCAAGGCGGGGCGCCTTTCGCCGTACTTCTTCAACGCGGGGCTCTTTTGCGACGGCGAGCGGCTGGGCGAGCTGGCCGGCTTCTACGCCCGCGCCGCCCTCGCTTCCGGGATCGCGTTCGACGTGATCTTCGGCCCGGCCTACAAGGGCATCACCCTCGCCGCCGCCACCGCCGTCGCACTTGCCGGGCTCGGTCACAATGTGCCGTTCTGCTTCAACCGCAAGGAAGCCAAGGACCATGGCGAGGGCGGCAACATCGTGGGCGCGCCGTTGCAGGGGCGCGCGCTCATCGTGGACGACGTGATCACCGACGGCGCCTCGAAGCGCGAGGCCGTCGAGATCATCCGCGCCGCCGGGGCCACGCCCGCTGGCGTGCTAATTGCTCTGGACCGGCAGGAACGCGGCCAGGGAGTCCTTTCGGCGACCCAGGAGGTCAGCCGGGATTTCGACTTGCCCGTTACAGCCATTGCGACCCTTGCCGACATCCTCGAGACCTTGCGCTCTCGCACGGGAGAAGGCGGCAATGTGGAACGGATCGAGGCGTACCGCGCGCGTTACGGCGTGGCGGTTCATTGATGCAACCGAGGCGCACCCAGGGAGTCCACAAAGTGAAAAGAATCGTTCTGCTGTTGGCCGCGCTCTACGTCCCGGCCGCGGGGGCCGCGTACAAGTGCGTTGACGAGAAGGGCGTGACGCACATCGGCGACACCGAGCCCGCCGGCTGCGCGAACGTGATGATGTACGAGGTCTCCAGGAGCGGGGCGGTGATCCGCTCGATCGAGCCCACGCCCACGCCCGAGCAGCTCAAGGTGAAGCTGGAAGAGGCCGAGCGGCGCAAGGAGGCCGAGCGCGTCGCCGGCGAGCAGAAGCGCAAGGACTTGGCGCTGCTCAGCAGCTTCAGCAACGAACGCGAGTTCGACGTCGCCCGCGACCGCAACATCGAGCCGATCACCGGGCGCATCAACAACAGCAAGGACCGCATCAAGGCGATCGACAAGCGCGTGGCCGAGGTCGAGGACGAGATGGAGTTCTACAAGGCCGGCAAGGGCAAGACGGCCAAGACGCGCGAGGCGCCGGCGACGCTGGTGAACGAGCTGCAGCGCCTGCGCACCGAGAAGGAAACGCTGGAGAAAGCCAACGTAGCGAGCGCGCGCGAAATCGAGCAACTGAAGGCCAAGTTCGACGCCGACAAGAAGCGCTGGCTTGCGCTGAAGGCCAATCCCGGGAAGCTTCCCGAGCCCCCGAAGGCGGAGGTCGCGGGGACCCTGATTCCGGGCGCGGCCGGCATCGCGAAGTGCGGCGACAAGGTCTACGAGTGCCAGGCGGGGCAGTCCTACACCTGCAAGGTCGCCGGCAAAGCGAGCTACCGCGTCAACTGCGTGGTCGAGCGCAAGTAAAGTTCAGCCCGCGAGGCGCTCGCGCAGGATGCGGGTCACTTCCCGCGGGTTGCCCTTTCCCTTCGTGGCCTTCATCACCTGGCCCACGAGCGCGTTGAAGGCCTTCTCCTTCCCGGCGCGGTAATCCTCCGCGAGCTTCGGGTTCGCGGCGAGGACTTCCCGCACCGCGCTTTCGAGCGCGCCGGAGTCCGAGATCTGCTTCAGGCCGCGTTTCTCGATGATCGCGTCGGCATCGCCCTCGCCGCCGGCCATCGCGTTCAGCACGTCCTTGGCCGCCTTGCCCGAGACGGTGCCGTCGGTGATGCGGTCGAGGAGCTTCGCGAGCGCATCGGCACTCACCGGAAGCCTCGAGAAATCGAGGTGGCGCTCGTTGGCGAGGGCCGAGAGCTCGCCCGTCACCCAGTTGGCCACGGTCGCGAGCGGCGCGCGCGTCTTCTGCGCGGCCGCGAGCGCGAAGTCGGACTTCTCGCGGCTCTCGGTGAGGAGGCTCGCGACGTATGCCGAAAGTCCCCGCGCCTGGAACCGGTGGCGAAGCTCCTGGGGCAGCGCCGGCATCAAGCGGCGCACCTCGTCGATCCACTGCGGCGTGATTTCGACCGGCAGCAGGTCGGGATCCGGGAAGTAGCGGTAATCCTGCGCGTCCTCCTTGGAGCGCATCGGGCGCGTCTCGCCGCGCTCGGGGTCGAACAGGCGCGTCTCCTGGACCACGGTGCCGCCGTCCTCGATCACCTCGATCTGGCGGCGCACCTCGTACTCGATCGCCTTCTCGAGGAAGCGGAAGGAATTGAGGTTCTTGATCTCGCAGCGCGTCCCGAGGGGTTCGCCGGGGCGGCGCACCGAGACGTTGGCGTCGCAGCGGAAGGACCCCTCCTGCATGTTGCCGTCGCAGATGCCGATCCAGCGCACCAGCGAGTGCAGCGTTTTCGCGTACGCCACCGCTTCCTCGGCGCAATCCATGGCGGGCTCGGTCACGATCTCGAGGAGTGGCGTGCCGGCGCGGTTCAAGTCGATGCCGGTCATGCCGCGAAAGTCCTCGTGCAGCGATTTGCCCGCGTCCTCCTCGAGATGCGCGCGCGTAAGCGGCACGAACTTCTCGGTCTCGCCGACCATGATCGCGAGCCCGCCGCCGGATACCACCGGCTGCACGTACTGGCTGATCTGGTAGCCCTTCGGCAGGTCCGGATAGAAATAATTCTTGCGCTCGAAGGCGCAGAGCGGAGCTATGGTGCCGCCCACGGCGATGCCGAAGCGGATGGCGAGCTCGACCGCGCGCCGGTTCGGCACCGGCAGCGTACCGGGCATCGCGAGGTCGACGGCGCAGGCTTGCGTGTTGGGCGGTGCGCCGAACGCGGTGGAAGAGCCCGAGAAGATCTTCGAATGCGTCGTGAGCTGCGCGTGAGTTTCGAGTCCGATAACAACTTCCCATGTCATGGGATTACCCCTATCACACGCAGACCAGGGGATCGCACGAAGGACACTGAAAGGAAGGGTAGGTCGCTATACATGTTCCGTGATCTCCGTGCGATCTCCTGATCTGCGTGTGATCGTCCTAAGCGAAAGCCGGAGGCGTGCGGGTGTGCCAGTCGGTTACCTGCTGAAAGGCATGTGCGGCGGAAAGCATCAATGCCTCGCTCCAGTAGTTGCCGACGATCTGCAGTCCCACGGGGCGGCCCTTGTTGCCGAAGCCGCACGGGATCGACATGCCGGGAAGCCCCGCGAGGTTGATCGGTATGGTGTACAGGTCGTCCAGGTACATCTGCACGCAGTCGGTGATCTTCGCGCCGATGTCGTAGGCCACGCACGGCGCCGCCGGACCCATGATCAGGTCGCACTGCCCGAAGGCTGCGGCGAAGTCGCGCGCGATGAGGCGGCGAATCTGCTGCGCCTTGAGGTAGTACGCGTCGTAGTAGCCGTGCGAGAGCACATAGGTGCCGATGAGGATGCGCCGCTTCACCTCGGGCCCGAAGCCCTGCGCGCGCGTCTTCTTGTACATGTCGAGGAGGTCGGTGTACTCGGGCGCGCGGTAGCCGTAGCGCACGCCGTCGTAGCGCGACAGGTTCGACGAGGCTTCGGCGGGCGCGAGCACGTAGTACACCGGCACGGAGAGATGCTGGTTGGGAAGGCTCACCTCGACCACCGTGGCGCCCTGCTTCTTGTACTCCTCGATGGCGGCGAGGATCGGGTCGCCCACGTCGCGCGCGAGGTCTTGGCTGAAGTATTCGCGCGGCACGCCGATGCGAAGGCCCTTCGCGCCGCGCGCGAGTGCGCCCACGTAGTCGTCCTTCGGCCGGTCCATGCAGGTGGAATCGCGCGCGTCGAACCCGGCCATCACGTCGAGCACCATCGCGAGGTCGCGGGCGCTCTTGGCGAGCGCACCGCCCTGGTCGAGGGACGAAGCGAACGCGACCATGCCGTAGCGCGACACGCGCCCGTAGGTCGGGCGCAACCCGCTCACGCCGGTGAAGGACGCGGGCTGGCGGATCGATCCGCCGGTGTCGGTGCCGGTCGCCGCGGGCGCCATGCGAGCGGCCACCGCGGCCGCCGATCCGCCCGAGCTTCCGCCGGGAACGGCCTTCGTGTCCCAGGGATTCTTCACCGGGCCGAAGTAGGAATTCTCGTTGGACGAGCCCATGGCGAACTCGTCCATGTTGGTCTTGCCGAGGATCACGGCGCCCGCGGCGTTGAACTGCTCGATCACGTGCGCGTCGTAGGGCGCGATGAAGTTCTCGAGGATCTTCGAGGCGCACGTGGTGCGCCAGCCCTTCGCGCAGAAAAGGTCCTTGTGTGCGATGGGAATGCCGGTGAGCGGATGCGCTCCGCCCTTCGCGATGCGCTCGTCGGCGGCGCGCGCCTGCGCGAGGCTTTTCTCCTCGTCCACCGTGATGAACGCGTTGAGCGCCTTGCCCGCGGCGACGCGCTCGAGGAAGTAGCGCGTGACTTCCACGCTCGAGACTTCCTTCCTCGCGAGTTTCGCGGAAAGCTCGGCGAGCGTCGCGTTATGCATCTCGCGCCTCGTGCCTCGTGCCTGTTTTCACTCGATCACTTTGGGGACGAGGTAGAGGCCGTCGTCCACGGCGGGCGCGATCGGCTGGAAGAGCGCGCGCTGGTCGGCCTCGGTCACGCGATCCTCGCGCAGGCGCTGCGTGACCTCCTGGGGATGGGACATCGGCGCCACGTCCGTGGTGTCGACCGCCGCCATCTGGTCGACCATCGCGAGGATGTCGTTCAGCTGCTGCCGCATGGCGCGCGCCTCGGCGTCGGCGAGCTCGAGGCGCGCCAAGTGGGCGAGACGCTGGATTTGATCGAGGGAAAGCATCGGAAAGTGCTGCTAAGGCCTTAATTCAGCGCGATTTTGGGCTATTATATTGCACCCCCCTCGCTGGGGCGTACCGCATCCCGAAACTCCTTACGGATCAAGATGTTTTCCTTCGTTTCCAAGTACTTTTCCACCGACCTCGCGATCGACCTCGGTACCGCCAATACGCTGATCTACGTCCGCGGCAAGGGCATCGTCCTCGACGAGCCCTCGGTGGTGGCGATCCGCCAGGAGGGCGGGCCCAACGGCAAGAAAACGATTCAGGCAGTCGGCCTCGCGGCCAAGCAGATGCTCGGGCGCACGCCCGGCAACATCACCGCGATCCGGCCGATGAAAGACGGCGTGATCGCCGACTTCACGATCACCGAGCAGATGCTCAAGTACTTCATCAAGAAGATCCACGACAACCAGTGGTTCCGGCCCAGCCCGCGCATCGTGATCTGCGTGCCCTACGGTTCCACCCAGGTGGAGCGGCGCGCGATCAAGGAGAGCGCCATAGGCGCCGGAGCCTCCCAGGTCTTCCTCATCGAGGAGCCGATGGCCGCGGCGATCGGCGCCGACCTTCCGATCGCCGATGCGACCGGCTCGATGGTGGTGGACATCGGCGGCGGCACCACGGAAGTCGGCGTGATCTCGCTGGGCGGCATCGTCTATTCGGCGAGCGTGCGCGTGGGCGGCGACAAGTTCGACGAGGCGATCATCAACTACATCCGCCGCAACTACGGCATGCTGATCGGCGAGTCCACCGCCGAGAACATCAAGAAGACGATCGGCTCGGCCTTTCCCGGGAGCGAAGTGCGCGAGATGGAAGTCAAGGGCAGGAACCTAGCCGAAGGCATCCCGCGCTCGTTCACGATCTCCTCCAACGAGATCCTCGAGGCGCTCACCGATCCGCTGAACTCCATCGTCTCCGCGGTGAAGAGCGCCCTCGAGCAGACGCCCCCCGAGCTCGGCGCCGACATCGCGGAGAAGGGCATGGTGCTCACCGGCGGGGGCGCGCTCCTGCGCGAGCTCGACCGCCTGCTCATGGAGGAGACGGGCCTGCCGGTCATCGTCGCCGACGATCCCTTGACGTGCGTCGTCCGCGGTTCGGGACGCGCGCTCGAGGAGATGGACAAGCTCGGAACCGTCTTCACCAACGATTGAAAAGGGGTCAGATTACTTTTCCGTCAAGAAAGGGGGCAGATTACCTTCCACCCAGACCCTCATTGAACCGTAATCTGTCCCCTTTCTTGACGGAAAAGTAATCTGACCCCTTTTCCACTTTTCCACGCCTGCTTAGATGATCGTCCGCGAGCCGCCAGCGTTCTTCCACCGAGGGCCGAGCCCGCTCGCGCGGCTCACTTTCTTCACGATCGCCGCCATCGCCCTCATGATCGCCGACCATCGCTTCCACGCGCTGGAGACGGTGCGCCTGTCGCTCTCCGTGCTCGCGCATCCGGTGCAGCAGGTGGCGACGCTCCCGGGTGAGGCGTTCGGGCGGGCCGGCGAATACTTCGCGAGTCAGGAGCGGCTCCTGCGCGAGAACCAGGAGCTGAAGGCGAAGGTGCTCGAGCAGTCGGCGGCGGCCCAGGAGGCGCGGCTCCTCAAGGCCGAGCAGGCGCACCTTCTCGGCATGACCTCCGGCAAGAGCCGCTACGTGGAGAACGGCGTCATCGCCGAAGTCCTCTACAACGCGCGCAACCCCTTCATGCGCAAGATCGTCGTCGACAAGGGGCTCACCCAGTCGATCGCGGCCGGCATGCCGGTGATCGACGGCAGCGGCGTCGTGGGCCAGGTCACCAACGTCGGCACCTTCTCGAGCGAGGTGACGCTCGTCACGGAGAAGGACCAGTCGGTACCGGTGATGCTGGTGAGGAACGGGCTGCGCGCGGTGGCGGTGGGCTCGGGCAAGGACGGTTCGATCGACATCCCCTTCATGCCGGTCTCCGCCGACGTGCAAAACGGCGACATGTTCGTCACCTCCGGGATCGACGGCACCTATCCGCCGGGACTGCTGGTCGCGGAGGTGACCAGCGTGCAGAAGAACGCCGCGTACGTCTTCGCGAAGATCTCGGCGAAGCCCGTGGCGGGCGTGGACAACCACCGTTACGTGATGGTGCTGCCGCTGCCCGCGAACGCCGTGTCGCGGCCCGACACCAAGGTCGAGGAGCAGCCCCGCAAGGGCGCGCGCGACCGTGCGCGCGGGCGGCGCCAATAATGCGCGCCGCCGATCTCACGCCGCTCGCGCGGGACGTGATGAAGCTCCCCGCGAGCGTAGGCCTCATCTTCTTCTCGCTGGTGGTCGCGTTCCTGCTGTCGATCCTGCCGTGGTCGGGGACGTGGCTCCTCGCGCGGCCCGATTTCGTGTTGCTGGTGCTCATCTTCTGGGCGGCTCACGAGCCGCGCTCGATCGGCCAGGGCGTGGCCTTCGCGCTCGGGCTCCTCATGGACGTGAGCGATTCGATGCTGCTCGGCCAGCATTCGCTCGCCTATGTGATCGCCATCTTCGGCGCCCAGGTGCTGCGCGTGCGCATCCTGTCCTTCGGCCTCGCCGAGCAGACGCTGCACGTGCTGGTCATCACCCTGGTCATGAGCTCGATGATGCTGCTCCTGAACCTGCTGCTGGGCGCGGACTTTCCGGGCATCGCGTACTTCATCTCGCCGGTGGCGACGGCGCTACTGTGGGGGCCGGTCAACTGGGTCCTCTACATGCCCGCCGTGCGTCGCCGGCGCGGGGAGTCGGGATCGTGATGCTCGGCCAGGCGCTTCGCGACCAGCAGCGCGAGCTCACCGTCTTCAGGAACCGGCTGATGCTCTCCGGGCTCTTCATCCTGGTCGCCTTCGCGATCCTGCTGGGGCGCTTCAGCTGGCTGCAGGTGGTGCAGCGCGAGTACTACCACACGCTCGCCGAGCAGAACCGCATCTCGGTAGTGCCGGTGGTGCCCAACCGCGGCTTGATCCTCGATCGCAACGGCGAGGTGCTGGCCGCGAACTACTCGGCGTACACGCTCGAGATCACCCCGAGCAAGGTCGCCAACGTGGAGCGCGCCATCGACGAGCTCGCGTCCTTCATCGACGTGACGCCGCGCGACCGCCGCCGCTTCAAGAAGCTGCAGGAGGAGAGCAAGAACTTCGAGAGCCTGCCGATCCGCACGCGCCTCACGGAGGAGGAGGTGGCGCGCTTCGCCGTGAACCGCTTCCGCTTCCCGGGATTCGAGATCAAGGCGCGTCTCTTCCGCTCCTATCCGCAGGGCGAAGTCGCCTCGCACGCGATCGGCTACATCGGCCGCATCAACGACGCCGACGTGAAGCGCATCGACGAGCAGAACCTCACCGCCAACTACAAGGGCACCGACCACATCGGCAAGCTCGGCATCGAGGGCGCCTACGAGAAGGAATTGCACGGCGAGACCGGCTCCGAGCAGGTGGAGATCGACGCCGGCGGGCGCGCCATCCGCGCGCTCGCGCGGAGCGAGCCGATCTCGGGGAACAACCTCGTGGTCACCCTCGACCTGAAGCTGCAGAAGATCGCGGAGGAGGCGTTCCAGGAATACAAGGGCGCGCTGGTGGCGATCGACCCGAAGACCGGCGAAGTGCTGGCGCTCGTCTCCAAGCCCGGCTTCGATCCCAACCTTTTCGTGGACGGCATCGACCCGCAGAACTGGGACGCGCTCAACAACTCGCCCGACAAGCCGCTCAACAACCGGGCGCTGCGCGGCCAGTACCCGCCCGGCTCGACCATCAAGCCGTTCATGGCGCTCGCCGCCCTCGAGTACAAGAAACGCAGCCCCGAATTCACCATCTCGGACCCGGGATACTTCGCCCTCCCGGGTGTCGCGCACCGCTACCGCGACTGGAAGAAGGAAGGCCACGGGCTCGTGAACATGCACAAGTCGATCGTGATCTCATGCGACACGTACTACTACGGTCTCGCCAACGAGCTCGGCATCGACGCGATCCACAACTTCCTCACGGGCTTCGGCTTCGGCGCGCCCACCGGCATCGACATCGACGGCGAGCTGGCGGGCCTCGCCCCCTCGCAGGAGTGGAAACAGAAGCGCTTCAGGCAGAAGTGGTACGCGGGCGACACGGTGAGCGTGGGCATCGGCCAGGGCTACATGCTGGCTACCCCGCTGCAGCTCGCCGCGGCCACTGCGACCATCGCCAACAACGGCGTGCCCGTGCACCCGCGCCTGCTGAAGGCGGTGCAGAACTCCAGGACGCAGGAGACGCGCGAGCTCGAGCCCTCGGTGTCGCGCGATGCGCTCGCGGCGCGGCCCGAGCACATCGCGCTGGTGCGCTCCGCGATGGTGGACGTGACACGCCCGGGCGGCACCGCGGCGGCGGCGGGAGCCGGCGCCGCCTACGCGATCGCCGCCAAGACCGGCACCGCGCAGGTGGTGGGCATGAAGCAGGGCGAGAAATACGACGAGAAGCGCCTGAAGCAGGAGCATTGGGACCACGCGCTCTTCATCGCCTTCGCCCCCGCCGACGATCCCAAGCTCGCCATGGCGATCCTGGTGGAGAATGGCAAGCACGGCGGCAGCACCGCGGGCCCGATCGCGCGCGAGATCTTCGACTACTACCTCACCGGCAGGAAGCCGGTGTTGAAGCCCCTCAAGCCCGGCGACGACGACGAGGAACATGATTAGCCGCGCCTTCGAGATCCTCACGCGGCGCATCGACGGACCGTTGATGGCGGCGCTCGCGTTGACGCTCGCCCTCGGCCTCACGGTGGTCTACTCGGCCTCGGGCGGCTCGTCCTTCGAGCGCGCCGTGGGCCAGGGTCGCAACCTCGCGCTCGCCATCTTCGCGCTGTGGATGTTCGCGCAGATCCAGCCGCAGCTGCTGATGCGGCTCGCGCTGCCGGTCTATCTGGCGGGGCTGGCGCTGCTCGTCGGGGTCGCGCTCTTCGGCGAGGTGAGGAACGGCGCGCGCAGGTGGCTCAACCTCGGCGTGACCGTGGTGCAGCCTTCGGAGATCATGAAGATCGGCGTGCCGCTGGTGCTCGCGTGGTACTTCCACCGGCGCGAGGAGGGGCTGCGGCTGCGCGACTTCGCGGTGGCGGCGATGGTGCTGGTGCTGCCCGTCGGCCTCATCGTGCGCCAGCCCGACCTGGGCACGGCACTGCTCATCTTCGCCTCGGGCTTCTTCGTGATCTTCCTCGCGGGGCTGTCGTGGAGGGTAATCGGCTCGCTCGCCGTCGCCGGGGCGGTGAGCCTGCCGTTCCTCTGGTCGGTGATGCACGACTACCAGAGGAAGCGCGTGCTCACGCTCCTCGATCCCATGGAGGACCCGCTCGGCGCGGGATACCACATCATCCAGTCGACCATCGCGATCGGCTCCGGGGGCATCCTCGGCAAGGGCTGGCTGAACGGCACCCAGGCGCAGCTCGACTTCGTGCCGGAGCGCTCCACCGACTTCATCCTCGCCGTGTTCGGCGAGGAGTTCGGGCTGGTGGGCAACGTCGTGCTGATCATCCTCTACATGCTCATAATCGCGCGCGGCTTCATGATCGCCGCCAGCGCGTCCACCGTCTTCTCGCGCCTTACCGCGGGCGCGATCACGCTCACCTTCTTCACCTACGCCTTCGTGAACATGGGGATGGTGAGCGGCGTCCTTCCCGTGGTCGGCGTGCCGCTGCCGATGATCAGCTACGGCGGCACGGCGCTCCTGTCGATCCTGGTCGGGTTCGGCATCCTCATGTCGATCGCGACGCACAAGCAGCTGGTGTCGAGTTGAGGGGGGAAGCTTGCCTCGTGCCTCGTGCCTTCTGGTTGCTCGCGATCACGGCGCTGATCGCCGCATGCGCGACGGCACCGAAAACGACTTCTCCCAAGTATTATTCCGACGACGGCCCGCCCGACACGATCCCCGACAACCTGGCGAGCACTCCGAGCGCGGTGCCGCGCGACGAGCCCTTCCACCGCTACGCCAACCGCCCCTACACGGTATTCGGCCACACCTATGTTCCGGTGGTGAACAAGGACCCGTTCAAGCAGCGCGGCATGGCGTCGTGGTACGGGAGAAAATTCCACGGGCAGAAGACGGCGTCGGGCGAGCCCTATGACATGTTCGCGATGACCGCGGCGCATCCCACGTTCCCGATCCCGAGCTATGCCCGCGTCACCAACCTGAAGACCGGTCAATGGGTGGTGGTGCGCATCAACGATCGCGGCCCGTTCCACTCCAACCGCGTGATCGACCTGTCGTTCGCCGCGGCCTCGAAGATCGGCATCGCCGGGCCCGGCAGCGGCATGGTTGAAGTGCAGCGAGTGTTCGAGTCCCCGGAGCCCACGCCCATCCCGGCGCAGGTCCTTCCGCCGCCGGTTCAGATCGCCGTCGAGACGCCGGTCGTCGTCGAGGAGGCGGCCGCCATCTGGGTGCAGCTGGGGGCGTTCGCGAGCCGTGACGGCGCCGAAAGCTTCCGGACGCGGGTCGCGCGGGAACTTTCCTGGAACAACGAGCCCGTACAGACAAGCGCGCGCGACGGCATTTATCGCGTGCGCCTCGGCCCGTACCGCAACCGCGAGGAGGCCCTCGCCATCGCCGGCAAGGTGCGCCGCACGCTCGGCTTCGATCCTACCCTCACCAACACACGCTGAAGAAACGCTTCCCGATGAGATGCTTCCTCCCGTGCGCATTGCTCGCGTTCGCCGCGCCCGCCGCGCTTTCCCAAACCGTCACCCCGCCGCCGATCGCGGCCAAGGCCTACCTCCTGGTCGACACGCTGAGCGGCCAGACCCTCGCCGCCGCCGCCGAGAACGACCGCTTCGATCCGGCGTCGCTCACCAAGCTCATGACCGCCTACGTGGTGTTCGCGGCGCTGCGCGAGCACAAGATCGACCTCGCGCAATCGCTCACGCCCTCGCCGCACGCGCAGAAGGCGATCGGCTCGCGCATGTTCATCGAGGCGGGCAAGCCCGTCGCCGTCGCGGACCTGCTGCGCGGCATGATCGTCCAGTCGGGCAACGACGCGTCGATCGCGCTCGCCGAGGCGGTGGGCGGAACCGAGGAGGGCTTCGTCGCGATGATGAACGCCCAGGCCGAGCGCATGGGGCTCACCAACACGAAGTTCGTGAACTCCACCGGGATTCCCGCACCGGGCCACTACTCCTCGGCGCGCGACATGGTCACCCTCGCCGGCGCGCTGATGCGCGCCTTTCCCGAGCAATACCCGCTCTATTCGCAGCGCGAGTTCACCTTCAACAAGATCAAGCAGGGCAACCGCAACCGCCTGCTGTGGACCGATCCCACCGTGGACGGGATGAAGACGGGGTTCACCGAGAGCGCGGGCTATTGCCTGCTGGCGAGCGCAAAGCGCGGCGAGCGGCGCCTCATCTCGGTCGTGCTCGGCACGCAGTCGGACACCGCGCGCACCACGGAAAGCCAGAAGCTCCTCAACTTCGGCTTCCAGGCATACGAGACGCGGCTCCTCTATCGCAAGGCCCAGGCGGTGGTCTCCCCGGAGATCTTCAAGGGCACCAGGAACATGGTGGCGCTCGGCTTCGAGCGCGACGTCTGGCTCACACTGCCGCGCGAGCGCTTCGCCAACCTCGCGGGCGTGCTGGAGACGCGCCAGCCCTTCGTGGCGCCGCTTGCCGCGGGTCAGAAAGCGGGGATAATAAAGATCACGCGCGACAACGCGCCGATTGCCGAATACTCCGTCGTGGCGCTGGAAGAAGTGCCCGTGGCGGGATTCCTGTCCCGCTGACCGCCATGACCGCGCCCATCGCCCATTTCAACGGCAAGCTGCTGCCCCTTGACCAGATCTCCATCTCTCCGCTCGACCGCGGCTTCATCTTCGGCGACGGCGTGTACGAGGTGATCCCCGTCTACGGCGGCTTGCCGCTCCATGCGCGCGAGCATTTCGAGCGCCTGCAACGCTCCATGGACGGGATCCAGCTGGCGAACCCGCACACGGTGGACGAATGGATCCGCGTGACCGGGGATCTCCTGAAGCACCATCCGGGCAACCAGGCGGTGTACATCCAGGTGACGCGCGGCGCGCCGCTCAAGCGCGACCACGTGATCCCGAAGGACCTGGTGCCCACCGTGTTCATGATGGCCAACCCGCTCGCGTCGCCCTCGAAGGAGGCGATCGAAAACGGCGTCGCGTGCGTGGCCGCGCGCGATTTCCGCTGGGAGAAATGCCACATCAAGTCGACCTCGCTCCTCGGCAACGTGCTCGCTCGGCAGATCTCCGTCGAGGCGGGCGCCACCGAGACCATCCTCTTTCGCGACGGCGTGCTGACCGAGGCGTCGTCCTCGAACGTCTTCATCGTGAAGAACGGCGTCGTGGCCGCGCCGCCGCGGGATAACCTGATCCTGCTCGGCATCACCTACGAGCTCGCGGCGAAGCTCGCGCGCGAAGGCGCCCTGAAGCTCGAGGTGCGCCCAATCGCCGAGGCTGAAGTGCGCGGGGCGGATGAGATCTGGCTCACGTCGTCCACCAAGGAAGTGCTCGCCGTCACCACGCTCGACGGCAAGCCCGTCGGGACCGGCAAGCCCGGCCCGGCGTTCCGGCGCATGCACGCGCTTTACCAGGACTACAAGGCGAAGCTCGCAAGCGCGCGCACCGTCGCGGCGTGACGTGAGGCGCGCGGCGCGCGGCGCGAGATGAAAGTCCGCGCGCTGGGTCTCGTGGCCTATGAGCCCACCTGGCGCGCGATGCAGGCGTTCAACGCAGCGCGCACGACCGATACCGAGGACCAGCTCTGGCTGGTCGAGCATCCGCCCGTCTTCACCCTGGGCCTCGCCGGCCGGCGCGAACATGTGCTCGCCCCCGCGGACATCCCCGTTGTGGCGACCGATCGTGGCGGGCAGGTGACCTATCACGGCCCCGGTCAAGCGGTCGTTTACGCTCTCCTCGACCTGCGCCGCCTCGGGATCGGCGTGAAGGAGCTGGTGCGGCGCCTCGAGCAGGCGGTGATCGACGTGCTCCACGGCTACCGGATCGCCGGGGAGAGGCGAGCCGGGATGCCGGGCGTCTACGTGCAAGGCGCCAAGATCGCCGCGATCGGGCTACGCATCGCGCGCGGCTGCAGCTATCACGGCGTCGCGCTGAACGTCGAGAACGACCTGGAGCCCTTCTCGCGCATCGATCCGTGCGGTTATCCGGGTCTCGCTTCAACGCGCCTGGCCGATCGAGGCGTGCGTGATAAAATTAATGCAGTGCAACAAACCCTTGCCGATGCCATCGCGCGATGCCTGACTCCGAGCTGAAGATCCAGCAGAAGCGTTCGCTCAAGACCGCGCGCATTCCGATCAAGGTGGTCGCGAGCGAGCCCTTGCGCAAGCCCGAGTGGATCCGCGTGCGCGCGGGCGGCGGCGAGCGCTTCACCGCGATCAAGAAGATCCTGCGCGAAGCGAACCTGCACACCGTGTGCGAGGAAGCCTCGTGCCCCAACATCGGCGAGTGCTTCGGCCACGGCACCGCGACCTTCATGATCATGGGCGAGCTCTGCACGCGCCGCTGCCCCTTCTGCGACGTGGCGCACGGCCGCCCGCTGCCCCTCGACGCCGACGAGCCGCGCCACCTGGGCGAGGCCATCGCCAGGATGAACCTCAAGTACGTCGTCATCACGAGCGTCGATCGCGACGACCTGCGCGACGGCGGCGCGCAGCACTTCGTCGACTGCATTCGCGCGGTGCGCAGCCTCTCGCCGCAGACGCGCATCGAGATCCTCACGCCGGATTTTCGCGGCCGGCTCGAGCGCGCCCTCGCGGTGCTCGACGCGGGCCCCCCGGACGTGATGAACCACAACCTCGAGACGGTGCCGCGGCTCTATCTCCAGGCGCGCCCCGGCTCCGACTATGCGCATTCGCTCGCGTTGCTGCGCGACTTCAAGGCGCGCCATCCCGGCGTTCCCACCAAGTCGGGGCTCATGGTGGGCCTGGGAGAGACCAACGACGAGATCCTCGAGGTGATGCGCGACCTGCGCGCGCACCAGGTCGACATGCTCACCCTGGGGCAATACCTGCAGCCTTCTAAGCACCACCTGCCGGTCGCACGCTTCGCCCATCCCGACGAATTCCGGATGTTCGAGGCGCAAGCCGCCGAGATGGGATTCGCCAACGCCGCTTGCGGACCGATGGTGCGTTCCAGCTATCATGCCGATCGTCAGGCCCAGGGCGTGTAACGCGGGAGGTGCCATGAAGATGCGCGCGTCGGTGGTCGGTGCGATGCTCATTTTCGCCGCGGGCGGCGCGGGCGCGGAAATCTACCGCTGCTCGACGGCGGGATCCGTGACCTACCAGGAGATCGCCTGCCCGGCCTCGGCGGACGCCGCGACCCTGCCGATCGGCGCCGACTTTCCCGCCGTGAACCTCCTCGAGCGCGAGCGCCTGCTGCAGCGCGAGGCCGCGCTCGACGCGCGCATCCTCAAGCGCGCCGAGATCGACGCCGCAGAAAGGATGGCGCGCGACGACCGGATCTCGCGCGAGCGCACCCTGCAAGCCCAGCTCGAGCGCGATCGCGCCGAGGATTCCCCCGTCTTCGTCGTGGCGCGGCCGCAGCGCCCCCAGCGTCGCGCTCCGCGCCACCCCTGGCCGATCGCTATTCGATAACCCGGCAGGCAGACGCGCGCCCCTCGGCGAACGCCTCGCCGTCGCGCGTGACCTTTGCGCCCGCCGCTCGATTTCGGCCTTGCAGTCCATTACCTAACTCGCATACCATCAATCCGCTAAAAAACAAGAATCGTTTGATACTCCGGGAGGAGGAGAGATGGACCGCTTCAAGGAGCTCACGACGTTCGTTGAGGTCGCACAGCGCGGCAGCCTCTCGGCCGCGGCGCGCGAGGAGGGCATCACCCCCGCGATGGTCGGGCGGCGAATCGACCAGCTCGAGGAGCGCCTCGGCGTGAAGCTCTTCAAGCGATCGACCCGCAAGGTCACGCTCACGCCTGAAGGGACAACTTTCTACGAGGATTGCCACCGCATCCTCGGCGAGCTGCGTTCCGCCGAGGATTCGCTCACAGCGGGCGTGAAGGCCGCGTCGGGAAGGCTCATCGTCACCGCCCCCACCGCCTTCGGGCGCAAGCACATCGCGCCGCACCTTGCCGCGTTCATCGCCGAGCATCCCAACCTCGCGATCACGCTGCATCTGTCCGAGCGCCTGGTGGACCTGAAGAACGAGCGCTTCGACCTCGCGATCCGCATCGCGGATCTCAAGAGCGCCGACCTGATCGCCGCGAAGCTCGCGCGCAACCACCGCGTGGTGTGCGGCTCGCCCGCCTATTTCAAGCGCGCCGGGAAGCCCAAGGCCCTGGCCGAGCTCGTCAAGCACAACTGCCTCGTCACCAGCACCGAGGACGGCGTCTCCGATTCGTGGCATTTCCTCGAGAAGGGCAAGCCGGTAAGCGTGAAGGTGGCGGGCAACCTGCAGTGCAACGACGGCGAGGTGCTGACGCGCTGGGCGATCGGCGGCGAGGGGCTCGCGTGGAGGAGCGCCTGGGAAGTGAGCGAGGAGGTGAAGCGCGCGCGGCTCGTGACGGTGCTCGACGACTACGCCTTCCCGGGCAACAACATCTATGCGGTGTACCCGGAGCGGCGCCTGCTGCCGGCGAAGGTGAAGTTCTTCATCGAGTTCATGAGGAAGACGTTCGGCGACCCGCCGTACTGGGAGTGAAAAGTGGTGTCATGAAAAGTGGTGTCAGGTACGACTTTTCCAGGAAGACGCCGTCAGCGAAAAGTCGTACCTGACGCCACTTTTCACCGGAACTGTTTTACGATGCTGTGCTGCCTGCGGCTCACGGGTAGCTTTTCCCCCGTGCCCTTGATCACCACCGCCCAGCCCGACTCGCTTTCCTCGGCGTTCCTCTCGAAGCCGGCGATCGCGGTGCGGGCCACCAGGCAATTGCGATGGATGCGCACGAAGGCATCGGCGAACTCCTCCTCGAGGTGCGTGAGCGACTCCTCGACCAGGTGCTCGCGCTCCGCGGTGCGCACCGTGACGTACTTCAGCTCCGCGCGCAGGTAGAGCACATCGGCGACCGGAACCAGGATGATCTTGCCGCGTTCGTGAACCGAAAGGTGGCGCCGCGGGAGGTTCGAAGCGGCGTCGAGCGCCTGGCGCGAGACGGGCGGCGCGGCGCGCGTCTTGCCGAGCGCCATTAGCAGGCGCTCGACGCGGATCGGCTTGAGGAGATAGTCGATCGCGTTCACCTCGAAGGCCTTGATGGCGTAGGAGTCGAACGCGGTGGTGAAGATGATCGCGGGCGGCTCGGCCATGCCGGCGATGTGGCGCGCCGCCTCCATGCCGTCGATCTCGGGCATGCGGATATCGAGGAGGACGATGTCGATCTTCTCGCGGTTCAGCACGTCGAGGACCTCGCGGCCGTTGCGGGCCTCGTCGGCGATGGCGAGCGGGAAGCTCTCGCGGCATTCGTCCAGCAAGTCGCGCAGGCGCACCCGCGCCGGGGACTCGTCGTCGGCGATGAGGATGCGCGGCACGTCAGAGGAGAGAAGCATCAGCCGGGCTGGGTGATGTAGGGGATGCGGATGGTCACGGTATAGGTCCCTTCCTTCACTTCGGAGCGCATGCTCGCCTCCACGTCGAAGTGCAGCTGCAGGCGCTCGCGAATGTTGACGATCGCCATGCGGTTTCCGGAGGAATGGCGCCCGCCGCCCGGGAACGGGTTCTTCAGAACCATCGCGAGCTGCCCACCCGCGCGCGCGATGTCGATCTCGATCTCGCCGCCGGCCTCGGACGGCTCGATCCCGTGGTACACCGCGTTCTCCACCAGCGGCTGCAGCACGAGCGGCGGCACCAGCGCGTCGGCCGGCATGGTCTCGATGCGCCAGGTCACCTTCAGGCGCTCGCCCAGGCGCAATGATTCGAGGGCCAGATACTGGCGCGCGAGCTCCACCTCGTTGGCGATCGGAACGAGCGTGCGATTGTCGGCCATCAGCACCCGGAAGAGGTCGGCCAGGTCTTCGAGCGCGCGTTCCGCACGGCGCGGTTCGGAGCGGATGAGCGAAAGCACGGCGTTGATGCTGTTGTAGAGGAAATGCGGGCGGATGCGTGCCTGCAACGCCTGGATGCGCGCCTCCGCAATGGCGGGCGAGAGGGCGCGGGTGCGCAAGTCGAAGTAGGCAAGCGTGACCGCGGTCACGAAGAACACCAGGAACATCACCTGCCCGAAAGGCATGGGGCTGCGCTCCGGCACAAGCGCGCCGGCGGCACCGTAGACGAACCACCCCACCAGGATCTCGAACGCCGCGAGCGCCGCCAGCGCGCCCACGTAGCCCATCGCGTGCAGCCAGCGTCGCGCCGCGCACAGGGCGACCAGGCTCAGCATGAGCACCGGCTCGCCGAAGGCCGCGAATACCAGGAACTCGAGCCAGATGCCGCCCACCGAGGGCGAGCGGATCGCCGCCGCGGCCACCAGCAGGAGATTCACGATGAGGAGCGAGCGCAGCATAACGCCGAGGTTGCAGAAGTTCGGCAACCTGATGCCCGCACCCGTCTGATTTATACTCGCCACGGTACCCAATTTGGCCATTGACGCCGCTTCCATGCAACCAGACGACAAGCCGGCCGGGAAAGGGCCCGCCGGCAAGGCATGGTCGGGGCGCTTTGCCGAGCCGGTCGACACCCTCGCACTGCGCTTCAACGCCTCGGTCTCGTTCGACCAGCGGCTCGCGCCCTTCGACATCCAGGGCTCGCTCGCCCACGCCCGCATGCTGGCCGCGACGAAGCTCATCTCCGCCGGGGACCTGGCCGCGATCGAACGCGGCATGGCCGAGATCCTCGCCGACGTCCAGGCCGGGCGCTTCGCCTGGTCGCTCGAGCGCGAGGACGTGCACCTCAACATCGAGCACCGCCTGACGGAGCTCATCGGCGACGCCGGCAAGCGCCTGCACACCGCGCGCTCGCGCAACGACCAGGTGGCCACCGACATCCGGCTCTGGCTTCGCACGGAAATCGACGAGCTGGCGGGGTTGCTGAAGCGCGTGCGCTCGGGTCTCGTCGACCTCGCCGAGAAGCACGTCGACACGCTCATGCCGGGCTTCACCCACATGCAGGTGGCACAGCCGGTGACGTTCGGCCACCACCTCATGGCCTACTTCGAAATGTTCAGCCGCGACGCCGAGCGCCTCGCCGATTGCAGGAAACGCGTGAATCGCCTGCCGCTGGGAGCATCGGCCCTCGCCGGGACGAGCTTTCCCATCGACCGCGAGGCGGTGGCGCGCGAGCTCGGCTTCGACGGTGTATGCGAGAACTCCCTCGACGCGGTCTCCGACCGGGACTTCGCGGTGGAATTCCTCGCCGCGGCGGCGCTGGTGATGGCGCACGTGTCGCGCCTTTCCGAAGAGCTCGTGATCTGGATGAGCCCGGCGTTCGGTTTCGTGCGCATCGCCGACCGCTTCTGCACCGGCTCCTCGATCATGCCGCAGAAGAAGAACCCCGACGTGCCCGAGTTGATGCGCGGCAAGACCGGCCGCGTCTACGGCTCCCTGGTGGCGCTCCTTACGGTCATCAAGGGCCAGCCGCTCGCCTACAACAAGGACAACCAGGAAGACAAGGAGCCGCTCTTCGACACGGCGGACACCCTGCGCGACGTGCTTGCCCTCCTCGCCGAGCTGCTGAAGGGGATCGAGCCCGACCGCGAGCGCATGAAGGCGGCCCTCGCCCAGGGTTTCGCCACCGCGACCGACCTCGCCGACTACCTGGTGAGGAAGGGCGTGCCCTTTCGCGATGCCCACGAGATCGTGGCGCGGGCGGTGCGGGCCGCGGAAGCCTCCGGCAAGGACCTGGCCGGGCTCGGCATCGAGGAGCTGCGCGGCTTCTCGGCGTTCATCGGCGAAGACGTGCGCCCCATCCTCACGCCCGAAGGTTCGGTGGCGTCGCGCAAGCACATCGGCGGCACGGCGCCGGAAGCGGTGCGTGCCGCGATCGCGCGCGCCCGCAAACGCCTCTAGGCGACCTCCTCGACCTTCGCCTGGTAGATGCGGCAGATCTTGCGGGTCTCGGGGCCCGAAAGGCGATCGCCCATCCGCCCGCACCGGTAGATCCGCTGCGAAAGCTTCTGGCACCAGGTGCAGGTCTGGCACGCGCCGAAGGTGGTGCCCTCGTTGTCCTCCTGCAGGGTCATGAGCGCCTCGCGCAGCGCCGAGGTGGCGTTGCGGATGCGGTTGGGGCTGATGTTGCGGGTGGCGTTCTGCCACGCGAGGGCGGGCTGGGATTCGGTAAGGAGGCGTTCGCCGGACGACGAGAGCCTCAGGCGCACCACGCGCCGGTCGATGTCGTCCTCGAAGCGCTCGATCAGGCCGCGCCGGTCGAGGAGGAGCAGCGTCTGCGACACGGTGCCCTTGGTGAGCCCCAGGTAGTCGGCGAGCGCCTGCGGGGTGTTCGAGTAGCGGTTCGCCTTGCTAATATAGGTGAGCGCTTGAAGGTGGACCGGCTGCAGGGCCTCGTCGGCCCCGGTCTTGCGCAGCTCCGTGCGCATCAGGTTCCCGAGCCTTTCGACCAGCTCGAGAAGGACGAGCGGGTTCTTGTCCAGGCGCTCCTCCATCGCGGAAACGTCCGCATTGCCGCATTAGTATCGGCCCGACACGAAAATGTCAAGCTTTTGCGCCATGGATTTTTCGTGTCGAGCCGAAACCAACTTGGGATCGGCCGTTTTGCGCGTCGTTTTGCGGCGCTTTTGGCGCGCCCGCGTCACTTCCAGCCGACGCGCACGCCCGCCTGGGACTCGATGATGCGCGCGAGCGAAGCGAACAGCTCCTCTGCGGAGCGCGTGTCGCGCCAACCGTCCTCGTGCGCAGCGAAGTGGAATCCGCCGGAGCGCGCCGCGACCCAGATCTCGCGGTTCGGCGTCTGGCGGTTGACGATCACGCGGCTCGCATCGGGGCAGGTGATGGTGAGGATGCCGTTCTCGAGATCGACCTCGAGCGCCTCGTCGTTCTCGACCGACGCCTCGATCCTCGCGAGCACGGCGTCGACGGCGCGATGGAATTCCGATTCCGTCATAATGCCCGGCATGATACGCGCCCTCGCCCTGGCCGCGACCGCCGTGGCGCTAGCCGCGTGCGGACAGAAGGGGCCGTTGCGGCTGCCCGACGCGAAAGCGCCCGCGAGCGCGCCGCCCAACGCGCCGACCGCGCCCACGCCCCCGCCCGGCCCGCCTTCGTCTCCATGAGCTTCCTGCAGCGTACCGCGGGCGAGCTCTGGCTCGACGGCGTCGCCCTCGAGGAGATCGCGCGACGCTTCGGCACTCCCTGCTACGTCTATTCGCGCGCCGCGATCGAGGCGGCCTACCGCGAGTTCGACGAGGGCCTCGCCGGCGTCGATCATCTCGTGTGCTACGCGGTGAAGGCGAACTCCAACCTGGCGATCCTCGACACGCTGCAGCAGATGGGCGCCGGATTCGACATCGTCTCGGGCGGCGAGCTCGCGCGCGTGCTCGCCGCCGGCGGGCGCGCCGACCGCGTGATCTTCTCCGGCGTGGGCAAGTCCGAGCACGAGATGCGCGCCGCGCTCGCCGCCGGCATCCGCTGCTTCAACGTCGAGAGCGAGCCCGAGCTCGAGCGCCTGGACGCGCTCGCCGGCGCCGCCGGCACGCGCGCTCCGGTGTCGTTGCGCATCAACCCGGACGTCGACGCGCGCACCCATCCGTACATATCCACCGGCATGGCGGGCAACAAGTTCGGCATCCCGCACACGCGCGCGCTCGCCGCCTATCGCCATGCGGCCTCGCTTCCCCACCTGCGCGTGATCGGAGTCGGCTGCCACATCGGCTCGCAGATCCTCGAGGCGGGCCCGCTCGACGAGGCGCTCGAGCGCGTGCTCGAGCTCGCCGAGGCCCTCGCCGCGCTCGGCGTGAAGCCCGCGCATCTCGACCTGGGCGGGGGCTTCGGCATTCGCTATCGCGACGAAGTGACGCTCGACATCGGCCGCTATTGCCGCGCGCTCGCCGCGAAGCTCGCCGGACGCGGCTTCCAGGTAATGCTCGAGCCGGGACGCGCCATCGCCGGCCCCGCGGGCGTGCTCCTCACGCGTGTGGAGTACCTGAAGCTCGACAAGGCGAAGCGCTTCGCGGTGGTGGACGCTTCCATGAGCGAGCTCATCCGCCCGGCGCTCTACGAGGCCTACCACGAGATCGTCGCGGTTAAGGAGCCGGGGCCGGGAGCCGCGCAGGGCTTCGACGTGGTGGGGCCGGTGTGCGAATCGGCCGACGTCCTCGGCACCGATCGCTCGCTCGCCATCGAGGCGGGGAGCCTCCTCGCGATCCTCTCGGCGGGCGCCTACGGGATGGCGATGGCATCCAACTACAACTCGCGCGTGCGGCCCGCCGAGGTGCTCGTCGACCGCGGCCGCGCGCTCGAAGTGCGCGCGCGCGAGACGATCGAATCGCTTTTCGCGCTCGAAAAGCGCCTCGCCGACGCCGCGCCGCGATAATTCGCGCGATGCGCGGTCTATTGGTATCGGCCCGATACCAATTCGGAGCGAGTCAGATCAAATAGTCACGCTTGACATGCGCGGTTTTCGCGGCATTGCGCATAGAATCGCCTCACCAACTTGTTCGATGCGAATCCGAACGCTTGGTAGTGCGACGAACCACCCATCCGGGCGGACCGCACGTCAGACAATCGGTCAACATTGAAAGGAATACACCATGGCAGCGAAGAAAAAAGCCGCGAAGAAGAAGTCCACCAAAAAAGCCAAAAAAGCGAAGAAGAAATCATCTAAGAAACGGTCATCTAAGAAACGCGTAGCGAAGAAGAAATCTTCCAAGAAGAAGTCTTCGAAGAAGAAGTCTTCCAAAAAGGCTGCGAAGAAGAGGCCGGCCCGCAAGGCGGCCAAGAAGAAGTCAGCCAAGAAGAAAGCGGCGAAGCGAAAGCCCGCGATGAGTTCGATGGCCCCGATGAAGCCGACGATGGCTCCCGCGGTCACTCCAGTCATCACGCCGCTGATCAAGCCGATGAGCTAGTAGAGGCCGCAAGGACTCGATAGCGCAACGGCTGGACCCGAATACGAGGCGCGACCCGACCGGTCGCCGCACCGCGGCAAGCAGCACGGCCGGGTAGCGCCTCGCAAGCGGGCGAATTTCCCCTCACTCCCCGTCCAGGGACCACGCCTCCAATATCGAATAGCGCCCGGCGCCGGCCTCGGTGCGCGCGAGCACGAACTCGTCTGCCCGCCAATGGATTTCGGCGATCGGCGCGCGCGGCACCGGCCGGGCGATCTTGCGGGCGAGTGTCACGTGCGCCGTGAACGGCCGATCGTCGAGGACGAAGCCGCGCGCGCGCAGGCCGCGATCGAGCTGCGATTGCAGGCGCACGAGCTCCCCGGGGAGCTCGCTCGATCCGGCCCAGGCGACGCGCGCCTTGCGGAACGAGCCCACGGCGTCGAGGACGAGATCGAAGGGCGCGGCGCGTGCTTCGGCCGCCGCTTCCAGAACCGCGGCGACGCTCTCCGCGGGGACTTCGCCGAGGAAAGCGAGAGTCAGGTGGATCTTCGCGGCGGGCACGGGCTTGGCGCAGGCGAGGCTCGCGAGGGCCGAGCCGACCTGCGCCAGCGCCTCGCTCACGGGAGCGGCCGGCCAGAGGGCAAGGAAGAGGCGCACGGCTACAGCAGGAAGACCGTGGCCAACCCGAGGAAGATGAAGAATCCCATGCTGTCGGTGACGAACGTGAGGAAGACGCTCGACCCCACGGCGGGATCGCGCCCGAAGCGCTCCATGGCGAGCGGGATGAAGATCCCCGCCAGCGCCGCGACCACGAGGTTCAGGAGCATCGCGAGCGCCATCACCCCGCCAAGCGCCACGTTGCGGTAAAGGAACCAGGCGGCAACGCCGAGCACGCCGCCCCAGAGGACGCCGTTCAAGGCGCTGATTCCCAGCTCCTTCATGAGCAGGCGCCGCGCGTTATGGGTGCTCACCTGCCCGAGCGCCAGCGCGCGCACGATGAGCGTGGTGGTCTGGTTGCCGGAGTTGCCGCCGATGCCCGCCACGATCGGCATGAGGGCGGCGAGCGCGGCGAGCTTCGCGATGGAGCCCTCGAAGGCGCCCACCACACGCGAGGCGATGAAAGCCGTGCACAAGTTCAGCGCGAGCCACGGGCCGCGGTTCTTCGCGCTCGCCCAGACGCTGGAGAAGATGTCCTCCTCCTCGCGCAGGCCCACCTTGCCGAGCTCCTGCGCTTCCTGACGGTCGCGCACGTATTCGAGCACCGAGTCCACGGTCACGCGGCCGAGCACCTTGCCCTGCGGATCGAGAACCGGGGCGCAAATGACCTTGTAGCGCTCGAACGCCTGCGCCGCCTCGTCGGCGTCGCTTTCCGGCGTGAACGACACCACGTCCGAATCGTAGAGGCCGGCGACCTCGACGTCGGGATTGGTGACCAGCAGACGGTTGAGCGGCAGCGACCCCTTCAGACGGCCGTCGCGGTCGAGGACGAAGAGCGCGTCGGTCTGGCCCGGCAGCACGTCGTAGCGGCGCAGGTACTGCAGCGCCGCCTCGCAATCGATGTCGTCGGCGATGCTCACCACCTCGAAATCCATCAGCGAGCCGACCGTGCCTTCGGGATAGGAAAGCGCGGTCTGCAGCTGCGCGCGGTCCTCGACGCCCTGCGCCTCGATGATGTCCTGCACGACTTCATCGGGCAGGTCCGGGGCGAGGTCGGCGATCTCGTCGGCGTCGAGGTCCTGGGTCGCCGCGACGATCTCGGCGTTGTCCATGTCGGCGAGGAGCGTGTCGCGCACCGCGTCGGAGACTTCGAGGAGCACGTCGCCCTCGCGATCGGGCTCCACCAGGCCCCACACCCAAAGGCGGTCCTCGACCGGCAGGCCCTCGAGGATGTAGGCCACGTCGGCCGCGTGCAGCTCCTCGATCAGCTCGCGCACCTCGCGCGCGACCGCCTCGCGATCCGGTGCCGGCCCCTCGTCGCGGTTCAGCTCCGCGACGCGCAGCTCCACCGCCGCGCGCAGCCCCTGCGGCGAGGCGGAAGGCGCCACCTCCTTCTGGCGCGCGGCGGGCGCGGGCGTCATCACGGCAGCTCCGCCGCGGGCATGCGCGCGAGGATCATCTGCGTCTTGCGCGCGAGAAACGCGGTGTTGCGATGACGGTCGTAGAAGCGCGGACTGGGCACCATCGCGGCGAGGCGCGCGGCCGCTTCCGGCCCCAGCGTCGAGGCGCTCGTGCCGTAGTAGTGGCGCGCGGCGGCCTCGGCGCCGAATACGCCCTCGCCCCACTCGATCACGTTGAGATAGATCTCCAGGATCCGCCGCTTTTCCATCACATGCTCGATCATCACCGTTATTAGCGCTTCCTGGCCCTTGCGCCAGGGCGTTCGCTCGCCCGACAGGAGGAGATTCTTGGCGAGCTGCTGCGAGATTGTCGAGCCGCCCGCGACCACCTTGCCCTTGATGCGATTCTTCTCGCGCGCCTTCTCGATCGCGTCCCAGTCGAAGCCCTCATGGTCGACGAAGCGCGCGTCTTCCGCCACTACGATCGCGCGCTTCAGGTTCGCCGAAATGCGATCGTACGGCACCCATGTGTGCTCGAGCCGGGCCTGCGGATCGCGGCGGCGCAGCTCCTCGAGGCGGGCGTGCATGAAGGCGCTCGCGCCCGGATTGTGGTCCCTCCACCAGAAGACCCTTGCGAGGTACGAAAGCTGGACGGTCAGGAAAAGCGCCGCCGCCGCGAGCGCCAGCCACGCCGAGAAGCGCAGGACCTTCTTCACGCGAAACGCGACCGCAACTCGTCCAAGATGCGCTCGGTTGAGGGGCGACGCCCGCGCCACAGGTGGAACGACTCCGCCGCCTGCTCGACCAGCATGCCGAGCCCGTCGCTCACGCCCATTCCCCTCGCGCGCGCGCGCGCGAGGAACGGGCGCGCGCTCGCGCCGTACGCCATGTCGTAGGCGAAGCTTCCCGGGCGCATCAGGCGCGTGGGCAAGGAGAGCATCTGTCCATGCGTCGAGGTCGATGTCGCGTTCAGCACCAGGTCGAAGTCCTCGTCGGGAATCGCCTCGAGCCCCGCCACCTCGATCGCTCCCAACCGGGAGAAACGTTCGGCGAGTTCGCGCGCGCGCGCGACTGTCCGGTTGGCAAGCACCAGACGGCGCGGCCGCAGCGCGAGGAGCGGCGCGATCACGCCGCGCGCCGCTCCACCCGCGCCCAGCAGCAGGATGCGCGACGCGGAGATGTCGATCCGCAAATTCTCGGTGAGATCGGCGACGAGGCCGGCCCCGTCGGTGTTGTCGGCGTCGACGCGGCCGGCGTTCATCGCGAGGAAGTTCGCCGCGCCGGCGAGCCGCGCACGTTCGCTCGCGTGATCGGCGAAGCGGAATGCCTCGACTTTGAACGGCAGCGTCACGTTCGCGCCGCTCCCGCCCTGCGAAAAGAAATGCCGCGCCACGCCGGCGAAATCCTCGAGGGGCGCGAGCAGCGTCGCATACTCGAGCGTTTCTCCCGATTGCTCGGCGAAGTGGCGCTGGATCGCAGGCGAAAGGCTATGCGAAACGGGATTGCCGATGACGACGTAGCGATCCATCGGAGGACGAAGCGGTCGGGAGGTGAATGATGGCGAAGAGGCGCCGTCATGATAATTCAGCCCGCCCCGGGAGCGCCTCTTATTTAATAGTATGGCAGCGCGCGCTCGCGATTTTCGGGCGCCTGCTCTATCATGGTGCGTGCCTTGCCATGACGCACCACCTTGGTGCTGCAATGCGCGTCCATGGACACCAAACCAAATCGCATCAAGGAGTTAAGTGTGGCCCCGAATGGCATAGTTCTCGCTAATTCATGGCCTCGTCCGGGCCTCCTCGGGCGTCTTTCCCCATTTCCGGGCACCAACTAACAAATCAGGAGAGATCAATGGCAGTAGCCGACGTCTTCAAGACAATCAAGGAAAACGAGGTCAAATTCGTCGACCTGCGCTTCACCGATACCAAGGGAAAGGAGCAGCACGTCACGGTGCCCGTGAAGGCGTTCGGCGAGGACAAGTTCAAGGATGGCCATGCGTTCGACGGTTCCTCGATCGCGGGCTGGAAGGGCATCGAAGCCTCGGACATGCTGCTCATGCCCGATCCCGATTCGCAGCGCATGGATCCGTTCTACGACGAGCCCACCGTCGTCCTCACCTGCGACGTGATCGAGCCGTCGACCGGAAAGGGCTATGAGCGCGACCCGCGCACCATCGCGAAGAAGGCCGAGGCGTATCTCAAGAGCACGGGCCTGGGCGACGTGGCTTACTTCGGGCCCGAGCCGGAGTTCTTCATCTTCGACTCCGTCGAGTGGAAGATCGACATGTCCGGCAGCTTCGTGAAGATCAATTCGGAAGAGGCGCCGTGGTCCTCCGACCTCAAGCTCGAGGGCGGCAACCTGGGCCATCGCCCGCCGGTGAAAGGCGGCTACTTCCCCGTGCCCCCCGTCGACTCGCAGCAGGACATGCGCAGCGCGATGTGCCTCGCTCTCGAGGAGCAGGGCGTCGAAGTCGAAGTGCATCACCATGAAGTCGCCGCGCCCGGACAGAACGAGATCGGCACCAAGTTCAACTCGCTCGTGAAGCGCGCCGACTGGCTGCAGATCCTCAAGTACACAGTGCTCAACGTGGCGCGCTCATATGGCAAGACCGCGACCTTCATGCCCAAGCCGGTGGTGGGCGACAACGGCTCGGGCATGCACGTCCACCAGTCGGTGTGGAAAGGTGGCCAGAATCTCTTCGCGGGCGACGGTTATGCGGGCCTTTCGGATTTCGCGCTCTACTACATCGGCGGGATCATCAAGCACGCCAAGGCGCTGAACGCGATCACCAACCCGGGCACCAACTCGTACAAGCGCCTCGTGCCGGGATTCGAAGCGCCCATCAACCTCGCCTATTCCGCGCGCAACCGCTCGGCGGCGTGCCGCATCCCGTTCGTGCCGAGCCCGAAGGGACGCCGCGTCGAGGTGCGCTTCCCGGATCCGACGGCCAACGCGTATCTCGCGTTCTCCGCGATGCTCCTCGCGGGACTCGATGGTGTGCAGAACAAGATCCATCCCGGCGATCCGCTCGACAAGAATCTCTACGACCTCGAGCCGGAGGAGGCCGCGAAGGTGCCGCACCCGTGCGCGTCGCTCGACGAGGCGCTCGACAACCTCGACAAGGATCGCGAGTTCCTCACCCGTGGCGGCGTCTTCACCAACGACATGATCGACGCGTACATCGCGCTCAAGATGGACGAGGTCACGCGCTTCCGCATGACCACGCACCCCGTCGAGTTCGAGATGTACTACTCGGCGTGAGGGCTTACGCCTGATGAGGAAGGGGCGGTCCTCCGCCCCTTTTTTCTTCCCCGCTCGGATACACGCGCTTGTGTCCGGCGCACTGCCCAACCACAACCTATTGCGCGTTTGCGCGCCCATCCCATTGATCTTGTTGCTTTTTCCATGACCCCTGCCTATTCTGTCCGTCCCACATCGCGGAAGGGAGCGCGGGATGAAGATCGTATGGATCGCGAGTCTCCTCGTCGCCGTGACGAGCGCCTTCGCGCAGACGACGATCTACAAGCACACCGACGAGAGCGGCCGCGTCACCTATTCGAACAAGCCCATGAAGGGCGCGGTGGTGATGGAGCTCGAACCGCTCACGTTGATCCCCGGCGTCGCCGGGCCGGCCGCGACGCCGGCGCCGAAAGCCGTCGCCACCCTGGAGCGCGTCGATGCGCCGAAGCCGGAGGCGAAGAGCATGTTCGCCAACGCGTCCGCATCGCCCACGCTCGCGTCGGTGGAACCGCAGCTCCAGAGGAAGCGCGACAGCGACCGGCGCAGGATCCTCGACGACGAGCTGCAGCGCGAGGAAGAGTCGCTCGCCAGCGTGCGCACTTCGCTCACGCAGGAGCAGCAGAATCCGATGCTGGTCGCGGCGGTGCGCGCGGCGCAGCAGGCGGCGGATCCGACGCCGTCGCAAATGGTGGAAATGCGCAACAACATCGACAAGGCCTCGGGTCGCATCCGCGGCCTGCAAGCGACCGTCGCCGAGCACGAGAAGAACATCGAGGCGCTCAAGAAAGAGCTCGGCGCGCTGAAGCCCTAGCCTCGCGCAGTCTCCCCTTCCGGCATCCCCGTTCCGCCGACGCGCCAGCCCTCCTGGCTGGCGCGCTTATTGCTTTTCTTTCAGCGCGAAGCTCGTGACGCCTTACCCCGGTCTCGAGCTGCTATCCACCGCCGTGCTGATGCTCGACGAGACCCTTCATGTGACGTACGCGAATCCCGCCGCCGAGACGCTGCTCGCGCACGGCCGCAAGCATTTCCTCGATGTCGCGATCGACAAGGCGTTGCCGGGCAATCCCGAGTTCATGCAGCGCCTGCACCGCTCGCTCGACGACGACGCGGGCTTCAACGAGCACGACCTCGAGCTCGACCTGGCCGGCGAGCGTGTCCACCTGCACTGCATCATCACGCCGCTCGAGTCGGGGCCCTCGCGGCTGCTGCTCGAGCTGCGCGAGCTCGAGCAGCAGCTGAAGATCGCGCGCGAGGCCAAGATCCTCGAGCAGCAGGAGGCCAACCGGGAGCTGATCCGCAACCTCGCGCACGAGATCAAGAACCCGCTGGGCGGCATTCGCGGCGCCGCGCAGCTCTTGGAGCGCGAGCTGGGCGATCCCGAGCTGAAGGAGTTCACCCAGGTCATCGTGAAGGAGACCGACCGCCTGCAATCGCTCATGAACCGGCTTCTCACGCCAAGCCGGCTGCCGCGTGTCGAGGCGATCAACGTCCACGAAGTCACCGAGCGCGTGCGCATGCTGCTGCTCGCGGAGTTTCCCGAGGATCTCGCGGTGCGGCGCGACTACGACACGAGCCTGCCGGACCTCACCGGAGACAAGGAGCAGCTCATCCAGGCGATCCTCAACGTGGCGCGCAACGCCGCGCAGGCGACCGCCGGCCTGGGCGAGATCCGCTTCGTGACGCGCATCGCCCGCCAGGTCACGATCGCGCGCGTGCGCCATCGGCACGCGATCGCGATCTCCATCGAGGACGACGGGCCGGGCGTACCCACGGAGCTCGCCGAGCGCATCTTCTACCCGCTGGTGAGCGGCCGCGAGGGCGGCACCGGGCTCGGGTTGTCGCTCGCGCAAAGCTATGTGAGCCAGCACCAGGGGCTCATCGAATTCGAGAGCGTGCCCGGGCGCACGCGCTTCACCATCCTAGTGCCCGTACTCGAAAGGAACCCATGAATCCGGTCTGGATCATCGACGACGACCGCTCGATCCGCTGGGTGTTCGAGAAGGCGCTCGCGCGCGAAGGCATCGCGCACCGCACCTTCGGGGCCGCGCAGGAAGCCCTCGACAAGCTCGTCGACGAAACTCCGCAGGTCGTGGTGAGCGACATTCGCATGCCGGGGCTTTCCGGGCTCGAGTTCATGCAGCAGATCAAGAAACGCTTGCCCGCGACACCCGTCATCATCATGACCGCGTACTCGGACCTCGAAAGCGCGGTGGCGGCGTTCCAGGGCGGGGCCTTCGAGTACCTGCCGAAGCCCTTCGACGTCGATCATGCGGTGGAGCTCGTTCGCCGCGCGCTGGACGAGAGCCGCCGCCAAGTGGAGGCGATCCCGGCCGCGGGCGAGGAGGAGCCGGAGATCCTCGGCCAGGCGCCGGCGATGCAGGAGGTCTTCCGCGCCATCGGCCGGCTTGCGCAGTCGCACGCGACGGTGCTCATCACCGGTGAGTCGGGCACCGGCAAGGAGCTCGTCGCCCGCGCGCTGCATCGCCACAGCCCGCGCGCTCCCAAGGCGTTCATCGCGATCAATACCGCCGCGATCCCCAAGGATCTGCTCGAGAGCGAGCTCTTCGGACACGAGCGCGGCGCCTTCACCGGCGCGCAGTCGATGCGGCGCGGGCGCTTCGAGCAGGCCGAAGGCGGCACGCTTTTCCTCGACGAGATCGGCGACATGCCCCAGGACCTGCAGACGCGGCTCCTGCGCGTTCTTTCCGACGGCCAGTTCTATCGCGTCGGCGGCCATACGCCGCTCGCGGCCAACGTGCGCGTGATCGCCGCCACGCACCAGGAGCTCGAGGCGCGCGTGAAGCAGGGGCTCTTCCGCGAGGACCTCTTCCACAGGCTCAACGTGATCCGCCTGAGGCTGCCCGCGATGCGCGGGCGGCGCGAGGACATTGCGGCCCTCGCGCGCCATTTCCTCGCGAAGAGCGCGCGCGACCTGGGCGTCGAAGGCAAGCGCCTCACCGACGCCGCGCTGCAGTTCCTCGCCGCGCAGGACTGGCCGGGTAACGTCCGTCAGCTGGAGAACGTTTGCCATTGGGTCACGGTGATGGCGCCCGGACAGGTGGTCGACGTGAAGGACCTGCCGCCGGAAGTGCGCGGCGACGCGGCCGCCTCCGCGGCCACGGACAGTGATTGGCGGCGCATGCTCGAGCGCGAGGTGGCCAGCCGTCTCGCGCGCGGCGAATCCGACATCGCCGATCCCCTCACGCGCGACTTCGAGACCGCGCTCATCGTGAAGGCGCTGCAGCACACCGGCGGGCGGCGCATCGAGGCGGCGGGACTCCTCGGCATCGGGCGCAACACGCTAACGCGCAAGGTGCAGGAGCTGAAGATCGACACCAAGGATTGAAGGTGTCGGATTGACAGCGGCGAGCTCGCCACCCGCTTCTAACGCTTGAACCCGTCCTCTTTTAAGGCGCAAAAGGGTTCTGACCCCTATATTGGCTTCCCATATTGGTTTTCGAAGTCCGCGGGTGCCAACGGGGCGCTCTCGTGGAAGCCCTGGTACTCGTCGCAGCCGAGGTCCTTCAGGAGGCGGAATTGCTCCTCGGTCTCGACGCCTTCGGCGATCACCGACAAGTGCAGCGAGTGGGCCATCGCGAGGATGGCCTTGATGATGGCCTCGTCGTTGGCGTCGGCATGGACGTCGCGCACGAACGAGCTGTCGATCTTGATCGAGTCCACCGGGAGCGTCTTCAGGTAGGAAAGAGACGAGTAGCCGGTGCCGAAATCGTCGATCGAGATGCCCACGCCGAGCTGGCCCAGGCGGTGCAGGAGCGCCGCCTTCTCGGCGATGTTCTGCATGAGGTGCGATTCGGTGAGCTCGAGCTCGAGGCACGCCGCGTCGATGCCGGCGCGCTCCACGGCGGACTCCACGGCGCGATAGAGGCGTTCGCCGTCGACCACCTGGCCCACCGAAAGGTTGACGGAGATCCGCAAGCCCTCCTTCACGGTTTTCTGCCACGCGCGGATCTGCTGGCAGGCGTTGTCCAGCACCCATTCGCCGATCGGCACGATGAGGCCCGAGTCCTCCGCGACGTCGATGAACCTCTCGGGCATGAGGAGCCCGCGGCGCGGATGCTGCCAGCGGATGAGCGCCTCCACGCCGACCAGCTCCCCGGTCGCCATCTTCACGCGCGGCTGGTAGTGCAGGAGGAGCTCGTTCCTCCTCAGCGCGAGGCGCAGGTAGTTCTCGACCGAGAGGCGCTCCTGCGCGCGCGAATTCATCTCCGCGGAGAAGAACTGATAGTTGTTGCGCCCCTTCTCCTTGGCGAAGTACATGGCGACGTCGGCGTTCTTCATGAGCGCCGCGCTGTCCTTGCCGTCGTTGGGGTAAAGGCTGATGCCTATCGAGCATGAGGTGGACAGGTGCTGGTTGTCGATCAGCATCGGCGCGCCCATGGCGGCGATCATCTTCTCGGCCACCTGCTGGGCGCCCTCGGCATCGTCGTCCTCGAGGTTCTCGAGGATCACCGCGAACTCGTCGCCGCCCAGGCGCGCCACGGTATCGGTGGCGCGCACGCACGCGGTAAGGCGCGCCGCCACGCGCTTCAGCAGCTCGTCACCCACCTGGTGGCCCAGGGAATCGTTGATCGTCTTGAAGCGATCGAGGTCGATGAACATGAACGCGAAACCGGCGTGGTGGCGCGCCGCGTTGAAAACGCCCTGCTCGAGGCGGTCGTGCAGCAACACGCGGTTGGGAAGCCCGGTCAGCGGATCGCGCGTGGCCAGGTATTCGGCGCGCTCCTCGGCGCGCTTCCTCTTGGTGACGTCCGTCGAGGTGCCCGTCATGCGCATGGCCCGCCCGACAGCGTCGCGCTGGGTCACCTTGCCGCGCGAGTGCACCCACACCCACTCGGCCGACGCATTGGGCACCCGGTACTCGCAGTCGAACTCCTCGCTCACTCCCTTGGTGGCGTTGCCGAGCGCGGCGAGGAAGACGTCCTTGTCCTCCGGGTGGTTCCACTGCAGCACCTCGTCGCCCGAGAAGGTCGACTCGCGCGGCGCGGCGCCCAGCAGCGACGACCAGCTCTCGTTGAAGTACACCTTGTTGTTCTTCAAGTCCCAGTCCCAGAGCGCGAGGCGCGAGCCGGTGAGGGCGAGGTCGAGGCGCTCCTTGGCGCGCGCCATCTGCTGCTCGGTGCGCTTCCTCAGGGTGATGTCGCGCGCGACGCCGATAAGGTAGGTGCGCTCGCCCACGCGAAGCGGCTTGCCGGAAAGCGCGTAGGGACGAACGTTGCCCGCGCGATCGACGATCTCGGCCTCGAGCGCCATCTCGCGCCCCTGGTCGAGCACTTCGCGCATCGCGCGCTCGACATGCTCGCGGTCACGCGGCGAGACGAAGTCGAGCGGGTTCATGGTGCCGATCTCCGCGCCGGTATAGCCGATGGCCGCGGAGAGCGCCGTGTTCCAGCGCAGGATCACGCCGTCGGAGGAGACGAGGAAGAAGGCGCCGGCGAGGCTATCGAGCACCGCCTCGGAGAACTCCTTCTCGCGCCCGAGGCTTTCCTCGGCGGCGCGCCTGCGCCGCGTCTCGTCCTCGAGCCGTTCAGCGAGCGGGCGCGTGCCGTGGGCGAGGGCCTCGTGACGGCCGGCGGCGGCAAGCCCGGACTCTCGCCGCGCCTCGAGGCGCGCCATGGCGAGGGACGCGATGTTGGCGAGCGCGGTGCGCTCGGCCTTGGCGAGCTTGCGGGGCTTCGGGTCGAGGACGGTGAGCGTGCCCACCACGCAGCCGTCCGGCGCCGCGAGCGGCAGGACGCCCACGAAGCGCACGTGCGGCGCGGACACGACCAGCGGGTGCGTCGCGAACTCGCCGCCGGCGACATCCTCGATGAATACCGGCGCGGCGCCCGCATGCACCGCGAAGGCGAACGACTGCTCGCGCGGCAGGTAGGCGAAGGAAACGCCGGCGCGCGCGCGCAGCCGTTCACGCTTGCCGTCGAAGAAGGACAGCCATGCGATGGGGAAGCGGGCCACCTCCTGCGCGCGCTTCACCAGCTCGTCCAGGGCGGGCAGCGGTTGGTCCGGATCGAGCACGCCGTACGCGCGCAGGCGCGCGATGCGTTCGTCTTCCTGGGCGTCGGCTGGCGCGTGCAACGTCATGCGCCTAGAGCGCCAGCTCGCAGACCACCGGGGCGTGGTCTGAGGGGCGTTCGAGCTTCCTCGGCGCCACGTCGATGCTGCAGGCCCTGCATGCCCCGGCAAGCGCGGGCGACAGCAGCACGTGGTCGATGCGAAGGCCCATGTTGCGGCGGAAGGCGCCCATGCGGTAGTCCCACCAGCTGAACGATTTTTCCGGCTGCTCGAAGAGGCGGAAGGCGTCGACGAAGCCCACCTCGATGAGGCGCTTCAGGGCGGCGCGCTCGGGTTCACTGAAGAGGACCTGGCCCGTCCATGCGGCGGGATCGTGAACGTCGCGGTCCTCGGGCGCCACGTTGAAGTCACCGGTCACGATCAGCTTCGAGTGACCGGCGAGCTCCGCTTCGAGCCACGCCGCGAGTGCCGCGAACCAGCGCAGCTTGTAGGCGTACTTTTCCGAGCCCACGCTCTGGCCGTTCGGCACGTACACGCTCACGACGCGCACCCCGTCCACGTCGCTCGCGATCACGCGGCTCTGCTCGTCGGCGAACGCAGGAATGCCTCGGCACACCTCGAACGCTTCGTTGCGCGAGAGGATCGCGACTCCGTTATAGGTGCGCTGGCCGTGATGCACGCTGCGATAACCCGCGGCGGCGAGCTCGGCGGCGGGAAACGTGGTGTCCTCGCACTTGGTCTCCTGCAGGCACACGACGTCGGGCGCGTGCGCCGCGAGCCAGTCGAGGAGGTGCGCAAGCCTCACCCGGAGCGAGTTGACGTTCCAGGTGGCGACCTTCACGGGCGCGTTACTTGGATGCGGGCTCGGAGGCTGCGCCCTCGGGCGGCCTCGCGGGCGCCGCGGGCGGATTTTGCCGCAGCGGCGCCTGCCCGGGTAGCCGCGTGCGCGGATATCCGGCGCTGTCGAGGGAAGCGTGCCACATGCCCTCGTCGTATCCCTTCAGCCGGCTTTCGCCCACGAGGAGGAGCGGCACGTCGAGCGTGCCGATCAGGTTGTTCAATGCTTCGCGATCGGCCGCGTTGTTCTGCGCGTCGCGCTCCGTGTAGGGAATGCCGCGGCGCACGAGAAGATCACGCCCCATCGCGCAGGGCTCGCCGCACTGCGTGCCGGTGAAGATCGTCACGGGAAAGCGCCGCGCCGCCACCTGGGTCGCATAGGGAAGCTGCGTATCGTCGGCGCCGCCGCCGCCCATGCGCCGCTGCGTGGCGTCCTTCGCGTCCGTGGGCGCAGGCGCATCGGAAAAGTGGACCGCGCCGTCCTTGTCGACCCAGCGGTAGACGTTGGTCTGCGCCTGCGCGCAAAGCGCGGCGGCGAGAACGGCAGCGAGCGATGCAACAAGGATGGTCGGGATCTTCATGGGCTCCTCCAGCTTCAGGCCCTGGCGGTCATTCCATTATGCCGCAGGAGCGCTTCGATCTGCGGCTTGCGGCCGCGGAACGCGACGAAGGACTCGAGCGCCGGGCGGCTGCCGCCGCAAGCCAGAACCTCGCGGCGGAATCTCGCGCCGACCTCGGGATTGAGGACCCCCGCCTCTTCGAACGCGCCGTAGGCGTCCGACGAAAGCACCTCGGCCCACTTGTAGCTGTAATAGCCGGCGGCGTAGCCGCCCGCGAAGATGTGCGAGAACTGGTTGGGGAAGCGGTTGTACTCGGGCGCCGGCACCACCGCCACGCGCGAGCGCACGTCGGCGAGCAGTTTCAGCATGTCGCCGCGCGCGGGGTCGTAGTCGAAGTGCAGGCGCATGTCGAAGAGCGCGAACTCGAGCTGGCGCACGAATTGCATCCCGCTCTGGAAATTCTTGGCGGCGACCATGCGATCGAAAAGCGCGCGCGGGATGCGTTGGCCGGTGTCGACATGGCGCGTCATCGGGGCCACGACGTCCCACTCCCAGCAGAAGTTCTCCATGAACTGGCTGGGAAGCTCGACCGCATCCCACTCCACGCCGTTGATCCCGGTCACGCCGAGCTCGTCGACCTGGGTGAGAAGCTGGTGCAGGCCGTGGCCGAATTCGTGGAAGAGCGTATTCACCTCGTTGTGCGTGAAGAGCGCGGGCTTGCCGCCCACGGGCGACGAGAAGTTGCAGGTGAGGAACGCGACCGGGGTCTGCACGCGCTTGCCGAGGCGGCGGCGGTTGATCGCGTCGTCCATCCACGCGCCCCCGCGCTTCGAATCGCGCGCATACAGGTCGAGGTAGAACTGCCCGACGCGCGCGCCCGTTGCGTCGCCGATCTCGAAGAAGCGCACCGACGGGTGCCAGGTCTCGGCCTCGGCGGGGCGGATCTGCACGCTGTAGAGGGTCTCCACCACACGGAACATGCCCGCCAGGACCTCGTCTTCCAGGAAGTACTGCTTCACCTCCTGGTCGGAAAACGAGTAGCGCTTCTGGCGCAGCTTCTCGCTCACGTAGGCCACGTCGCTGGCGCGCACGTCGGCCATGTTGAGCTCCTCGCGGGCGAACGCGCGCGCTTCCTGCATGTCGCGCTCGGCGAACGGCTTCGAACGGCGCGCCAGGTCCTCGAGGAAGGCGAGCGCCTCGCGCGGCGAGGCCGCCATCTTGGTGGCGAGCGACAGGTCGGCGTAGGAGCCGAAGCCGAGGAGGCGCGCGGCTTCCGCGCGCAGCTCGAGCAGGCGCTTGATATTCGCGGTGTTGTCCCGCTCGGGCTTGCCGAATTCCGATGCGCGCGTCACGAAGGCGCGGTATATGCGCTCGCGCAGCCCGTGATGGTCGGCGTACTGCATCACGGGTTGGTAGCACGGCATGTGAAGCGTGAGCTTCCAGCCGTCGCGCCCCTCCTTCGACGCGGCCTCGCGCGCGGTGTCGCGCACGTCCTGCGGAATTCCGCTGAGCTCGGCGTCGTCTGCGATATACAGGCCGAAATCGTTGGTCGCGTCGAGCACATTGTCCTGGAAATGCGAGCCGGTGCGCGCCAGCTCTTCCTGGATCTCGAGGAAGCGAGCCTTCTCGGGCGGGGACAGCTCCGCGCCGCCCAGGCGGAAATCGCGCAGCTCGTTTTCGACGTGGCGTTTGCGCGCGGGAGGAAACGCGGCGAAGGCAATCGAGGCCGCGAGCGCCTTGAAGCCCGCGTGCAGGCGCTGGTCCTGGCCCTGCTCGGAGAAATACTGCGTCACCCTCGGCAGCGCCGCGTTGTAGGCGTCGCGCAGCTCGGGCGAGTTCATCACCGCATTCAGGTGGGTTACCTGCGCCCACGCTCGCGCGAGCTTCTCGTTGGCGTCGTCGAGGGGCTCGACGAAATTCTCCCAGGTCGGGGCAGTCTCGAGGGCGGCGAGGCGTTCCACGGTCGCGCGCCCGCCGGCGATGAGCTCGTCCACCGCGGGCGCGACATGCTCCGCGCGCACTGCAGCGAAGCGCGGCAGGGTCGAAAAATCGAGAAGGGGATTGGCCATGGAAATCTCCGTGCTCCGTGAAACGAAGTTGCCGCTGTCAAACGGCGTGGACGGTGCGCCCGCCGACCAGCGTGCGCATCACGCGGCCGGTGAGCTCGAGGCCCTGGAACGGCGTGTTCTTGCCCTGGCTCGCGAGCGCCGCGGGCGTCACCACCCACGCGCGCGCGGGATCGAAGAGGCAGATGTCCGCGGGCGAGCCGATCGCGAGCGTGCCCGCGCGCACGCCCAGGACGCGTGCCGCGCGGCAAGTCGCCGCGGCGAGGGAGCGCACCGGCGCGAGGCCCGCCTGCCTTCCCCATTGGAGCGTGAGCGGCAGGAGGAGTTCGAGCCCGGTGGCGCCCGGCTCGGCCTCGGCGAACGGCACTTGCTTGGCATCGTCGTCCACCGGGGTGTGGTCGGAGCACACCGCGTCGATGGCGCCTTCGGCGAGCGCCCGCGCGAGCGCGTCGCGATCGGCCGGATCGCGCAGCGGCGGCGACAGGTGGCACTGCGCGTCGAAGTCGCCGATGTCGCGGTCGCAAAGATGCAGGTGGTGCACTCCCACGTCGCACGTGATCGGCAGGCCCGCGGCCTTCGCCCGCGCGACCAATGCCACGCCCGCCGCCGACGAAAGGCGCGCCACGTGCACGCGCGCGCCGGTGGCCGTCATCAGCTCGATGATGGTGGCCAGGGCGATGGTTTCCGCGGCCACCGGAATCGGTGCCAGGCCCAGGCGCGTGGCGATCTCGCCCTCGTGCGCGACGCCATCGCTGGCGAGGTGCGCATCCTGCGGGCGCAGCCACACGGTGAAGCCGAAGGTCGAGGCGTAGCGCATCGCCTGCAGCAGCATCGCCGGATCGGGAAGCGCGGCGCTGCCCTGGAAGAAGCCGACGCAGCCCGCCTCCGCGAGCTCCGCCATCTCGGCGAGCCGGGCACCCTTCAGGCCGACGGTGAGCGCGCCCAGCGGGTGCACGCGCGCGAGGTCCAGGCTCGCCGCGCGGCGCGTGAGCATCTCGACCAGGCCCGGTTCATCCAGGGGCGGATCGGTGTCCGGCGGGCATGCGAGGGTGGTCACGCCGCCGGCCACGGCCGCGAGGAGCTCCGACTCGAGGGTCGCCTTGTATTCGAAGCCGGGCTCGCGCAGCCGCGCGGACAGGTCCACCAGCCCCGGACATGCGATGAGCCCCTTGGCGTCGATGGTCTCGTCGGCGCGAAAGCCGTCGGGCGCCGTGTCGAGCGCGACGATCTTGCCGTTGTCGATGAAGATGGACCCCGGCTTGTCGCGCTCGGTCGCCGGATCGATGACCCTCGCGCCGGCGATCTGGAGTCTCATGCCACGCGCTTCGCTTCTCATGCCGAGCCCAGCATCGACATCACCGCCATGCGCACCGCGATGCCGAACGTGACCTGCGGCAGGATCACGCTCTGGCGCCCGTCGGCCACCGGCGAATCGATCTCGACGCCGCGGTTCATGGGGCCGGGATGCATCACGATCGCGTCGGGTCGCGCGCGCGCGAGTTTGTCCGCGGTGAGGCCGTAGCACTTGAAGAATTCCCCCGCGGAAGGCAGCAGCGCCCCATTCATGCGCTCGTTCTGCAGGCGCAGCATGATCACCACGTCGCAGTCGCGCAGGCCCTCGTTCATGTCGTGGAAGACGCGCACCCCGAGGCGCTCCACGGCGGCGGGGATGAGCGTCTTCGGCCCGATCACGCGCAGGTCCGGAACCCCGAGCGTCTTCAGCGCGTGGACCTGCGAGCGCGCGACGCGCGAATGCATCACGTCGCCGACGATCGCCACCGTGAGCGCGGAGAAATCGTGCTTGTAGTGGCGGATGGTGTACATGTCGAGCAGGCCCTGCGTGGGATGCGCATGGCGCCCGTCGCCGGCGTTGATCACCGCGATGCCGGGCTTCACGTGGCGCGCGATGAGGTGCGCCGCACCCGACTGCGAATGGCGCACGACGAACATGTCGGCGTCCATCGCCTGCAGGTTGAAGACGGTGTCCAGCAGGGTCTCGCCCTTCGAGGTGGAAGACACCCCGACGTTGAGATTGATGACGTCGGCCGAAAGCCGCTTCGCGGCGATCTCGAAGGTCGTGCGCGTACGCGTCGAGCTCTCGAAGAAGACGTTGAAGATCGACTTGCCGCGCAGGATCGGCACCTTCTTCACCTCGCGCTCGGAAACCGAGACGAACTGGTCGGCGCTATCGAGGATGTGGCGGATCAGCTCCGCGGGCAGCCCCTCGGTGGTGAGGAGGTGCTTGAGGCGTCCATCCGGGCCCACCTGCAGGCTCGCCTTGCTTCTCATGCTCATGGCCGCTTCACCGCGGCGAGGCGCAGTCTTCCGTTGTCGTTGGACAGGACGAGGTCCTCGTCGGGCGCGACCCGGGCCTCGGCGCCGAGGAAATCCGGCGCGAAGGGAAGCTCCCGGCCGCCGCGATCCACCAGCACCGCGAGGCGCACGGCGCGCGGGCGCCCGAAGTCGAAGAGCTCGTTCAGGGCGGCGCGCATGGTACGGCCGGTGTGCAGCACGTCGTCCACCAGGACTACCTCGCGCCCGTCGACGGGAAACGGAATCTGGCTACGGCGCGACTCGCGATGCAGGCCTATGCGCCCGAAATCGTCGCGATGCAGCGTGACGGCGAGCGATCCCAGCGGCGTCGCGAGCGCGAGCGCGCGGTGCAGCCGCTCGGCCACCCAGGCGCCGCCGGTGTAGATGCCCACGAGCGCGGTGTCGGCGGCGATCCTGCCGCGCATCTCGCCGGCCATGGCGCGCACCAGCTCCTCGGGGTCAGGGAGCGACATGGTCGCGGCCTTCCGGCTGGTCGAGGTAGCTCTGCAGGATGATCGTGGCGGCGAGCGCGTCGATGTCGGTCTTGCGCGGCGCGCGCGTGCGCGTCTGGCGCAGCTCGGCCTCCGCGGTGGCGGAGGTGAGCGTCTCGTCCACCATCACCACCGGCACCTTGTAGCGCGCGGCGAGCCGGCGCGCGAACTTCTCCGCGAGCTTCGCCACGGCGTGCTCCGAGCCGTCGGCGTGGTGCGGCTGGCCGACCACGAAGGCGACCGGATGCCATTCGGCCACCAGGCGGTCGATGTGCGCGAGTCGCTTCTCGTTCGCCTCCGCCTCGATCGCGCCGAGCGGGTTGGCGATGCGCGTGGAGGTCTCGCCCACCGCGAGCCCGATGCGCTTGGCGCCGAAGTCGAATCCGATGAGCGTGCCGGATACGGCTTCGGAGCTGGCGATCACGCGTGCCCCGCCTCCTCGGAGAGGTTGGCGGCATTGACGCCCAGGGCCTGCATCGCGGCCTGGTAGCGCTCCTCGGGCGCCACGTCGAAGATGAGATCGCAGTCCGCCGCCACGGTGAGCCAGCCGTTGCGCGAGATCTCGTCCTCGAGCTGCCCCGGCGCCCATCCGGCGTAGCCCAGCGCGACCAGCTGCTGGCGCGGCCCGCCGCCCGCCGCCATCGCCTCGAGGATGTCGCGCGAGGTGGTGAGGCCGACATCGCCCACCGGCAATGTGGACTTCCACGCGCCGAGCGGACGGTGCAGGACGAAGCCATGGTCGAACTGGACCGGGCCCCCGAAGAACACCGGCTGCCCTGCGAGCGGGGAATCCTCGAGGGGGATCTCCACCTGCTTGAAAAGGGCGGCGAGAGTCACTTCGATCGGGCGATTCACGACGATGCCGAGGGCGCCCCGCTCGTTGTGTTCGCAGACGAAGGTGAGGGTGCGGGAAAAATTGGGGTCCGACATCGCCGGCATGGCGATGAGGAAGTGGCTGGTGAGGTTGATCGTTTGCATGGGCCAGCGGTCGCGTATTTTAGCGCTTCGCCGGGTTTGGCTCAAATGCATCCCGGAGGTTCGGCGTGGAGACGCATCGACCCGCCGGCGCGCCTACTCGGCGAGGACCTGGTCGCCCTTGGTGAAGGTCCAGGTGCGGGTAACGTGCAGGATGTCGGTGTCCGTTCGGATGTTGTCGGGGAAGCGCTCGAAGGGCGCGGCCAGGCGCACGATGCGAATCGCCGCCTGGTCGAGGAACTTGTGCCCCGAGGACCGGTTCACCTCGACCGACTCGACCTCGCCGTCGGCCTTGATCGCGACGGTGAGCTGCAGCGACGCGTAGATCTTGCGCGCCTTCGCCTCCTCGGGATAATTCAAATTACCGATGCGCTCGATCTTCTGGCGCCAGCTGTCGATGTATTGCGCGAAGCGGTATTCGGAGGTGCGCGCGCCGATGAATTTGCGCTTGGGGCGTTCCTGGTAGGCCTGGTGCTCGCGCGCGATCTGCGCCTCGAGGCGCGCGATCTCGAGGCTTTTCTGGACCAGGTCGCGCGCTTCGGCATCGGACTTCGCGGGACCGGGGACGGGCTCGCTCAGCTCGGCCACGGTCGCCTTGGACTTCATGCGCGTCATCAGCTCCTTCGCCTCGCTCTCGAGCTGCTTCATGCGCGATTCGGCGGCCTTCAGCTCGGGGCTCGGGTCCTTGGGATCGACCGCCGGGAACGGGCTCTTCGCGCGGAGCTTCTGGTCGGTATTGCCGCCGCCCTCGAGGTTCGCCTGGGCGAGAGCGTCGGCCTTGACGGGCTTCGCGGCGCTCTTGGAGTTCACCAGCACCACGTCCATCACGTTGTGGGGCGCGTCCCAATCGGGCTTGGGAATCATCTTGAAGCCGAGGCCGACGATGAGCAGCGCATGGACCGCGATCGAGGAAATCATCGCGACCTGCATCGTCGCCACCAGCCCGAAGCGTTCGAGCAGGAAATCGGAAAAGGAGACGAGGGCGTCGGGGGAGGGCTGCCTCAACTGCATCGGCAGGAACTACGCGGTGCGTGCGGGGTGGGGCATGAGTGGGAATTGTACGGTCATTTCCCCGCGTAGCGCGTGACAACGCTCGCCTCCCACAGGTCGATCTCGCCGAAGGCGACGCGCACCCGCTCACCCGGCAGCGCCGCGGGCATTCCGATCGCGCGGCACACGAGCGGCATGCCCTCGATGCGCACCAGCTCGTCGCGCAATACCGCCGCGTCGGCCGATTCGATCGCTTCCTGCATCAGGTAGCGCAGGCACCAGAAGCGCTCGAGGTGGCGCTGGTGCTCCGCGTAGGCCTCGTAGGCGGTCTCGAAATCGCGCGCCGCCTCGGCGAGCTCCGCGCGCGTGTAGGCCGGCTCGGCGCCGCGCAACGCGGCGATGAGCTGGCGCTGGTTGGCGAGGTCGGTGAAGCGCCGCAACGGCGAGCTCGACCAGGCGTAGTGCGAGACACCCAGCCATTCGTGCGCGCCGGGCTCGACCTCCATGCGCGTCTTCGCGCCCTTCTGGTTCCTGTAGATGGCGTCGAAGCCGCGCTCGGCGAGGAGCTTCCCCCAGGTGGAGTTCACATGGATCATGAGCTCGGCCACCAGGGTATCCACGGGCGTGCCGCGCCGGCGGGTCTCGATCGACACGCGGCCGGTGGCCACCCGGATGTTGTAGTCGGGGCGATCGATGCGCTCGTCGCCGGCGCCGCGCAGCGCCTTGAGGGACTTGGCGAGGCGCCACAGCGCGAAGAGGTCGTCGCCACGGGGACCCTCGACCTTCCCCGCCGCCACGGCATCCTCGTTCAGGCGCTGGTCAAGCTCGGCAAGGCGCAGGTTGGCGACGATGTGAACCTCTTCGAGCCGCGACTCGCTCTCGAGGATCTCCATGCTCACCGGGTCCACCACCAGATAGAGCGAGGCGGCGGCCACGCGCCGGCCCTGCGCGAGGGTGGAGACGTCGACCGCCTCCGCGGGCAGCATCGTGATCTTGCCGCCCGGAAAGTAGACGGTGGAAAGGCGCTCGCGCGCGATCGCCTCGAGCGGATGGTCGCGGGCGAAGCCGAGCGCGGGCGCGGCGATATGCACGCCCACGCGCAGGCGCCCGTCGGGAAGGCGCTCCACCGAGAACGCGTCGTCGATCTCGGTGGTGTCCGCGTCGTCGATGGAGAAGGCCTCCCCGCTCGCCGCGCCGAGCCCTTGCGGCGCGCTTGACGACGCAACCGGCGCGAAGCCCGTGCCGTGCGGGAAGAACTCGAAGGCGAAGCGGCGCAGGAAGTAATCCTCCGGCCCGCCGAGCGCGCCCGCGGCGGCGAGCGCGCGCTGCGGCGCCATGCCGAGCGCGCTGGCGGCCTGGTCGAGCGCGCGCCACTCGAGCGACATCTTGTCGGGCTTGAAGAGGAGGCCGTCGAGCTTCGCCGCGAGCGGCTCGGGCACGCGGCCCGCGGCGAGCTCCCCGGCCCACGCGTCCACCTGCTCCTGCTGGCGGCGCTTCTTCTCGGCGCCGGCCAGCGCGGCCTTGAGATTGTCCTCGGGCGCGCCCTGGTAGCGGCCTTTGCCGCGCTTGTAAAAGTACATCGGGTGCCAATGCAGCGCGAGCGCCACCGCCGCCGCTTCCTGGGGCGAGGGAGCGCGCCCGAAGTAGTCGCGCGCGAGCGCATCGAAGGCGAACTCGGCGCCGCCGCACACCTCCCAGAGGAATTTCGGGTCGATGGGCTCGGCGAGGCGCTGCGCCTCGGGCATGAACCCGGCGAGCGCCTGGCCGTCGAAGCGCAGCAGGATGGAAGCCGCCTTCACCTTGGAGCGCTTGCCGTGCGCCGCTTCGACCTGGAAGGAGGCCCCGGCTTCCGAGAGGATGGTGCCGACGCGGAACGCGCCGTCTTCCTCGAACAGGACCTGCTTCACGACTTCGCCCACTCGACCAGCTCGGGCACGTGCTCGGGAAAGGACGCGAGCGTGTGGTCCCCGCCGCGCACCACCGTAGCCAGCGCTCCGGCGTAGAAATCGACCGCCTCGCGGTAATCGAGGACCACGTCACCCGTCTCGACGAAAAGCCAATAGCGCTCGGGGCGCGTGATGCCCGCCGGCTGCATCGCCTCGAGGTCCGCGATGTGCTCGGGGCCCAGCACGAACTCCTCGCCGGTGTAGGGATTGCGCTGCGCTCCGAGATAGCGATCGAAATGCGTGTGCGGACGCACCGCGGGATTGAGAAGGGCCGCGCGGCAGGCGAGGCGCTCGGCGGCGACGGTCGCGTAGAAACCTCCGAGCGAGCTGCCGACGAGGGTGAGATCCCCCGCCGCGATCCCGTGGCACGCGGCCATCGCCTGCGCCAGCGCCACGCTCGGCCGATGGTGCAGCGGCGGCACCCGGTACTCGACCCCGCTCACGCAGTTGGCGAGATAGTCGCCGAGCATCACGGCCTTCTTCGACTGCGGGGAGCTCACGAATCCGTGCAGATAGACGAGCGTCTTCACTCAGAGGTTCACGCTGCCGCGGCCCAGCTCGATCACGTTGCCGCCCACGAAAATCTGCGGGCCCTTTCCACCGGAAGTCACGGTGAGAAATAGCGTGGAAGGCCGTTTGACCGCCTCTCCCTGCGACACAGTGCGCTCGATGTCCTTGCCCGGATCGAGCGTGGCGAACCATCCGCCGAGATTGGCGCATGCGGAGCCGGTCGCCGGGTCCTCGACGATCGCGGGACCGCTGGGAAAGAAGAAGCGCGCCTCGACGGCATCGCCCGCGTCGTGGAAGACGTAGGCCATGCTATGCCCGTCCTCGCTCTCCAGGCGCATGAAGGCGTCGGCCGCGGGCTTGGCCCGGCGCACCGCCTCGGCGCTCCTCACCGGGACCACGAGCTGCTCCTTGCCCGCGTTCACCCAGAGCGAGCGCTCGCCGATGTCGGCCGCGCTCAACCCGAGGATCGCCGCGAGCTCGGCGCTCGACTGCTCGGGCGCGCGCGCGCGCGGCGGGTTGGCCGAGAGCGTCCAGCGGTCGACCTTCGCATTCACCGGGATGATGCCGGCCTTCATCTCGAGCGCGAGCGTGTCGCCGCCGCCTTTGAGCGAGCGCACCACGTGCGCGGTGCCGAGGGTGGGATGGCCCGCGAAGGGCATCTCGTAGACGGGCGTGAAGATGCGCACGCGCGCCGCCGCCCTCTGCGACGGGAGAATGAAGGTGGTCTCGGAAAGGTTGAACTGCCGGGCGAGCGCCTGCAGGGTGGCGTCGTCGAGTCCGCGGCCATCCTCGAAGACGCAGAGGGGATTGCCGCTGAGGCGGCCTTCGCGCGCGAAGACATTGAGAATCCTGTAAGCGTAGCTCTTCATTCGGCCGCGTCCTGGTGTTGGGAGTCGAGGCGCTGCAGCAGCTTCGCGTGCACGCCGCCGAAGCCGCCGTTCGACATCACGAGCACGTGATCGCCGGGCCGCACGACGTGCGCCAGCGCTTCGACCATGGGCTCGACGTCATGGTAGATCGCCGCGCGCGTGGCGAGCGGCGCCAGCGCTTTCGCGGGATCCCAGCCGAGACCCTTCGCGTAGCAGTAGACGAGGTCGGCGCCCGCGAGGCTCGCCGCGAGGACACCCTGCATGGTGCCCAGCTTCATGGTGTTGGAGCGCGGCTCGAAGACCGCGACGATGCGCCCGCTTCCGACGCGACGGCGCAAGCCCGCGATGGTGGCCTCGAACGCGGTGGGGTGGTGCGCGAAGTCGTCGTAGACCGTGACGCCGTTCACGACGCCGCGCACTTCCATGCGCCGTTTCACGCCCTGGAAGCGGTCGAGCGCGGCGATGCCCTGCGCGACCGGCACGCCGGCGTTCCTCGCGGCGGCGAGCGCGGCGAGCGCGTTCATGCGGTTGTGGTCGCCCATCAGGTCCCAGCGCACCGTGCCCTGCTTCTCCCCGTGCAGCAGGACCTCGAAGGAGTCGTCCGCCGCCACGGCTCCCACGCTCCATGCATGCCCCGCCCCGAAGCGCTCCACCGCGGTCCAGCAGCCGCGCTCGATCACGCGATCGATGGCGGGCACGGCGCCATTGGCCACCAGGAGGCCGTTGGCAGGCACGATGCGCACCAGGTGGTGGAACTGCGTCTCGATCGCCGCCAGGTCGGGAAAGATGTCGGCGTGGTCGAGCTCGAGATTGTTGAGGATCGCCGTGCGCGGGCGGTACCAGACGAATTTCGAGCGCTTGTCGAAAAACGCCGTGTCGTACTCATCGGCCTCGATCACGAAGAACGGCGAATCGGTGGCGAGCGCGGAGACGTGGAAGTTGCGCGCGATGCCGCCGATGAGGAAGCCGGGATCGAGGCCCGCGTTGGCGAGTATCCACGCGACCATCGAGGCGGTCGTGGACTTGCCGTGCGTGCCCGCGACCGCAATCACCCACTTGCCCTGCAGGACGTTTTCCGAGAGCCACTGCGGGCCGGAGCTGTAGGCGAGGCCGCGGTCGAGCATCTCCTCGACCACCGGCATGCCGCGCACCATGGCGTTGCCGACCACGCACAGGTCGGCTTTGTAGAGGTCGAGCTGGGCGGCGTCGTAGCCCTCGTGGAGCTCGATTCCCAGGCCGCGCAGCTGCTCGCTCATGGGCGGGTAGACGTGCGCGTCGCAGCCGGTCACGACGTGGCCGCGCTCGGCCGCGATCTTGGCGAGGCCGCCCATGAAGGTCCCGCAGATGCCGAGAATGTGAAGGTGCATTGCTACGCTTCGAAGATGAAGTAGACCGCGCCCATCATGCACAGCGCCGCCCACAGGTAATTCCACTTGAGCCCCTCCCCCATGTAGAGCATGGCGAAGGGCACGAAGATCGCGAGCGTTATCACCTCCTGCACGATCTTCAGCTGCGCGAGGGTGATGCCGCCCGCAAAGCCGATTCGGTTGGCGGGCACCTGCAGCAGGTACTCGAAGAGCGCTATCCCCCAGCTCACGAGCGCGGCCACATACCACGGGAGCGCCTGCAGGTGCTTCAGGTGCCCATACCACGCGAACGTCATGAAAAGGTTGGAAGCGGCCAGCAGCGACACCGTCGCCGCGATCGATTGCCCCGGGGTCATCGCTCGTATCCTTGCCCCGAAAATGGGCTGCGGGTGACCTGGAATTCTAGCATTGCGAAGCGTGTAAACTGGTCTTCCCGCGCGCAACTTCCGAAGCGCGCCGCACATCTGCGCTCATGGTCCCTCACCTCACCACGTCGCTCACCGGCCCCTTGCAGGAGCTCGAGCGCATCGTCCTCGACCAGCGTCCGGAGATCGAGCGCTGGTTCCGCACCCAGTGGCTCGAGCACGAGGTGCCCTTCTATGCCTCCGTGGACCTGCGCAACAGCGGCTTCAAGCTGGCGCCGGTGGACACCAACCTCTTTCCCGGCGGCTTCAATAATCTCAATCCGGAGTTCCTGCCGCTTTGCGTGCACGCCGCCATGTCGGCGGTGCAACGCATCTGCCCCGACTCGCGCCGCTTCCTGCTGATTCCCGAGAACCACACGAGGAACCTGCACTACCTGCAGAACGTCGCCGTGCTGCGCCGCATCCTCGAGGGCGCGGGCTTCCAGGTGCGCATCGGAAGTCTCATCGCCGATCTCGCCGCCCCGATGGAAGTCGAGACCGCGTCGGGCGAGAAGCTCCTCCTCGAGCCGCTGCAGCGCCGCGGCAATCGCGTCGGCGTCGAAGGCTTCGATCCCTGCGCGATCCTCCTCAACAACGACCTTTCGGCGGGCGTCCCGGCGATCCTGCGCGGCATCGAGCAGCCGGTGGTGCCCCCGCTCGCGTCGGGATGGACCACGCGCAGGAAGTCGCACCACTTCCACGTCTACGACCGCGTCGCCGAGGACTTCGCCAAGCTGATCGGCATCGATTCCTGGGTCGTGAACCCGATCTTCAGCCAGTGCGGCAAGGTGAACTTCGCCGAGAAGGAGGGCGAGGACTGCCTCGCCGCCAACGTCGAGTTCGTGCTGAACGAGGTGCGCGAGAAGTACGCCCATTACGGCATCACCGAGCAGCCGTTCTGCATCGTGAAGGCCGACGCCGGCACCTACGGCATGGGCATCATGACGGTGAAGAGCGTCGACGACGTGAGAAACCTGAACCGCAAGACGCGCAACAAGATGTCGGTGATCAAGGAAGGCCTCGCCGTGCAGGAAGTGCTGATCCAGGAGGGCGTGTACACCTTCGAGAGCGTGCAGGGCGCGGTGGCCGAGCCGGTCGTCTACATGATGGACCCGTTCGTCGTGGGCGGCTTCTATCGCGTGCACACCGAGCGCGGCATCGACGAGAACCTGAACTCGCCGGGCGCCAAGTTCGTGCCGCTCGCATTCGAGACCAACTGCCACACGCCGGACTGCGCCGGCAAGCCCGGGGATCCGCCCAACCGCTTCTACACCTACGGGGTCGTAGCGCGCCTCGCCAATCTCGCGGCGGCGATCGAGATCGAGGAGCTGGTCGAGCGCGAGTCCGCGCCGGAGGCGCGGGCGGCGAACGCATGAAGCTCGCGTTCGTGCTGGACCCGCTGGACAAGCTCAAGGCCTACAAGGATTCCAGCATCGCGATGATGCGCGAGGCTGCGCGTCGCGGGCACGAGGTGCACGCCCTCGAGGCGCGCTCGATGTTCCTTCTGGAAGGCGCGGTGCGCGCCTCGGTGCGCCGCCTCACTGTGAGCGACGACGACCGGGCGTGGTACCGCGCCGAAGACGCACGCGACGCGCGCCTGGCGGACTTCGACATCGTGCTGATGAGGAAGGACCCGCCCTTCGACCTCGAGTACTACAACGCGACCCTCCTCCTCGACCGCGTCGAAGGCGAGGGCGCGCGCGTGCTGAACCGCCCGCGGGCGCTCCGCGACTGGAACGAGAAGCTCGCGATCCTCGCCTATCCCGCGCTCTCGCCGGCCACGCTGGTCGCCTCCGACATGGCGCGCATCCACGCCTTCATCGACGCGCACCGCGATGTCGTCGTGAAGAAGCTGGACGGCATGGGCGGCACCATGGTCTTCCGCGTGAAGGCCGACGACGTGAACCGCAACGTGATCGTGGAAGCCATCACCGACATGGGCGTGCGCACGGTGATGGCGCAGCGCTTCATCCCTGAGATCGCGCAGGGCGACAAGCGCGTGCTGGTGATCGACGGCAAGCCCTTCTCCCATTGCCTCGCGCGCATCCCGAAGGCGGGCGAGACGCGCGGCAACCTCGCCGCCGGCGGCAAGGGCGTGGCGCAGCCGATCTCGGAGCGCGACCGCGAGATCGGGGAAACGGTAGGCCGCGACCTGGTGCGCGCCGGCATCGCCTTCGCCGGGCTCGACGTGATCGGCGACTCGTTGACGGAGATCAACGTGACCAGCCCCACCTGCATCGTGGAGATCGCGGAGCAGACCGGACGCAACGCCGCGAAGGACTTGCTCGACACGCTCGAGCGATGAAGCCCGGCGAGAGGCTCGCCGCCCTCGAGGGTTTGCGCGGCCACGCCGCGATGCTGGTGTTCCTCACCCACGCTGTCGGCTACCTCACCGGCAAGCTTTACGGGGTCGCCGACATCGAGCACCTCTACGTTGCCGATGCGTCGAGCGTGAGCCTCGCCGCGCTCGTGTTCCTCTTCCACTCCAACTATGGCGTGGACCTCTTCTTCGTGCTCTCGGGGCTCCTCATGGCGGACATCGCGGTACGCCGCTGGCCGGGCGCCCCGCGCTTCATGGCGCGGCGGATGCTGCGCATCTATCCGCCCTATCTCGCCAGCCTCGTGGTCGTGGCGCTGGTCGTGTACTTCACGATGCAGCGCTCCGTGGAGCTCGGCGAGGGCGCGGCGAACCTCGCCCTGCTGCAGGGCTTCTTCCCGCTCGGCATCCACGCAATCAACCCGGTGACGTGGTCGTTGAGCTACGAGGCCGGCTTCTATCTCGCGGTGCCGGTGATCGCGCTCGCGTGGGGGGCGGGGCGCGCTGGGAGCCTCGCCTACCGGCTTGCATTCCTCGCCGCGCTCTTCTTCGCATGGGTCGCGCTGTGCGCGATCCTCGGCGCCGAGCGCGCCATCTACCTCGCTTATTTCGCGCTCTTCATTCCCGGCATCGCGCTCGGGATGCTCGACGACGAGGCGCGCCGCGCGGCCGCGCAGCGCGTGCCGCTCGCCCTCGTCCTCACCGCATGGGCCGCGTTCACGCTCGGCGTGAAGACCGGCGTTCTCCCCAATACCCATCCGGCGTACTACCCCGCTTCGGCGATCGCCTGCGCTCTCCTGGTGCTGAAGGCGTGCGATGCCGACTCGATGCTTGCGCGGCTCCTCGAACAGCCCGTGATGCGCTGGCTCGGGCGCTACTCCTACTCGTTCTTCCTCATCCATTACATCGTGGTGCACTACTGGGGCGGGGTCGTCTCAGCATGGATTGCGGGCAGCTCGCGTTGGGAGTTCGCGGCCGTGTTCCTGGCGGGATCGCTCGCGATGTCGCTCGCCGCGGCGCGCGTCCTGTATGCGCTCACGGAAAGCTGGTACTTCTCGGCGCGGCGCGCACGCTCCTCGCGGTGAAGCTAGAAGGTGGTGACGCGATCGAAGTCGGAGCCGTGGTAGAGCATGCCCTCGACGGTGGATTCTTTCGCGCCCTCGGTCCAGATCTCGATCCCGCGGCCCCGTGAGCTCATGCTGCCCGGCACGACGAGCGATTCGGGGATCTTCAGCTTCTCGAGGCCGGGGAGCCGGAAGGCCTGCACCCACTGCGCGTTGGCGCGGTTGCGGGCGTCGCCCGCGCGCGCCGCGATCGGCTCGGGCTTGCCGGGAAAGACGGTGATGGTCGCGATGATGCGACCGTCGGTCTCGTGGGTGAGCTCGCTGAGATAGCCGAGATAGAAGGGCCCCGTGTCGCCGGTGCGCAGCCCCACGAGGCGCCCGATGGCGATGCCGCGCGAGGCGGTCGCCGGGCGCAGCACGCGCACCGCACCCAACATCTCGTCCACCAGGGCCCACGGCTCCACGGTGAAGTTGACCTCGCCGGCCATCCTGTTTTGCGTCTGCTCGCGCACGCGCCCGAACACCTCGATGTCCTGCTTTTCCTGGCGCGTCATCTCGCGCTTCCTGTCGGGTTGCTCGAAGGCCTTGCCGCCGCTCACGAAGAAATGGATTTCCCCCAGGCCGAACACCAGCCCCGCGGCGGGCTGCGACGCGGGCTTCGCAGCCGGGCGCGGCGGAGCGCCCTCGCACCAGAGCTTGTGCAGGCGCTGCAGCTCCGTATGGGCGTCGATCGCGCTCGCCTGCGCGGGCAATCCCAGCGTGGCGAGGTCCTCGCCATTCGCGAGGCCGTGGATGCGCTTCCTCATGCTGCGCGAGAGCTGGTCGATGTCGAGCACGCGCTGCGTGGGCTGCACCGCGCCGCGCGGCTGGGGGCGCGCGCCGATGGGCTTGGCGAGATCGACCACGAGCGGGTCGAGCGCGCCGCGCGTAGTCTCGGGCGAATCCTTGAGAACCTGCACCTTGCGTGCCCAGAGCTTGAGGAGCGCGTCGGCGAAGTCCATCTGCGGCGCCGTCATCTCGGAGAGGAACGCCGCCTGGATGAGCACCATCTGCACGTAGGTTTCGGCCGCGCTCGACTCGCCGCCTTCGCCCTCGAGGGAGTCCTTGACGCGCTCGGCGGCCACGCCCGTGGCCTCGGCATCGAGGTACTGCTGGTGCAGTCGCGTCCAGAGCTGCGGGTCGAAGCGCCGGTACACCAGGGCGTGGAAGAGCATCTGAGTGCCGATGTAGCGGATGATGCGCTGCGAGACGAGCCCCGCGTGTCGCGCGATCTCCCCGCCCTGCGTCGTCGCGGCGGCGAGACAAAGGCGATAGCCGGCCTCCATCTCCTCGAGGAGCGTGCGCCCCGTGGTCCAGGCGTTGCTGTCGTTCACCGACAGGGGAAGCGTCTTGCCGAAATAACGCGCGCGCTGCTCGCCCTGCAGGAAGGCGACCTTGTCGCGCATGAGCTCGAGGCACTTCAGGCGCTCGAGGCCGTCCATGTCCGCGACATTCATCGCGTGCAGCGATTCCAGCACCAGCGCCTGCGCCTGGGGAATGTTGGTGAGCGGCAGCGCGTTCAGCCACTCCTTGCAGCCGCGCGCATCGCCGAACGGCAGCGCCTTGGCGGGGGGCGGCGTGAGCGAGGCCATGGCTACTTGCCCAGTCGCGCGACGATGGCCGCCGCGAGCGCTTCGGAGCGCCTGGCGCGCTCCGGGGGAACGCCGCTTTCACGTTGCGGGGCGGCCCAGATCGGGTTGGGAAAATGGCGGTCGTCCTCGAAGCGCGGCACCACATGCCAATGCACGTGCGGCGTCATATTGCCGAGGCTCGCCAGGTTCATCTTGTGCGGCTTCATCGTTTCACGCACCGCGGCCTCGACCGCGAATACCACCGCCATGAGGCCATTGCGCTCGCCCTCCCCGAGGTCGCCCATCTCCCGCGCGTGCCGCTTGAGGATCACCCGGCAGAAGCCGGGGTAAGCCGGCTCATCCACCCGGACTACGCGGCACAGGTCATTCTGCCAGAGCACGGCCCCGCCGGGGCTCGCGCAGAATTCGCAGGCCGCGCTCAAAACGGCTGCCTCGAAATCGGCTTCGAGCCCGAGACGCCGTCGATGGTGTAGCTCATGACGCCGGTGTTGATGTCGGTGAAGGTGAAAGTCACCGTGCCGACGGGCTGCGCGGAGAGCGCCGCGGGATTGTATGCGGCGCCGGCCCACGGCGAGCCGGTAGTGCGGTAGGCGGCGCCGGTGAAGACATTGGCCGCGGTCCACGCGCCGCCCGGAATCACGTACCACACGGTCCGGCCGAGAGTGTCATAGGTGTACCAAACCGAGAAAAGCGTGCGGTACTGCTGGCTGATCGCCACGCCCCAGCCGTTCTGCGCGCCGCCGCCCCACCAGAGATCACCATAGGAGCCCACGGCGGTCGAATCGGCGACGCCGAAGGGCTGGCGCTCGATCGCCTTGGTCCCCGAGGCGCCGTTGATCGTGTACGCGAGCGTGGCCGTTCTCGCGCTGGTAAAGGTAAGCGTGGCGCTTCCCACCGCCGCGTTCGCGGCGAAGCGCGACACGTCGTAGGCGCCGAACCAGGAACCCGAGGGGATGTAGAGGGAGCCGGTGAACGTGGTGAAGTTGGCGTTCCACGTGCCTCCCGGCAGCACCGCCCACAGCGGCCGGCCCTCGGCGTCGTAGACGTACATGGCCCCGAAGATGATCGAGCCATGCTGGGTGATGCTCATGCCCCAGCCATTCTCCTGGGTGCCGCCCCACCAGAGATCCTGGTAGTTGGGCGCTCCGCTCGCGTTCAACGCGACCTTGAACATGCCGCGCCCGAAGGTGGCGGCGCCGAGCGTGTTGTCGTCGATCCAGAAGAGCTCGCGCACACGGATGTTGGCCGGGCCCTCGTTGGTGGTCGACCAATTGTTGCCGCCGTCCTCGCTGGTGAAGACGCCGACCGAAGTCGCCGTGTAGAGCCACGCGGGATGGGCGGAATGGCGCTTCACGTCGAACACCGGCGCCTGCGGGAGGTTGCCGGTGACCGAGACCCAGGTGGCGCCGCCGTCGGTCGTCTGCCAAAGGTTGTTGGCGACGAAGCCGGTGAGCGCGATCATCACGTGGTTGGGATTGTCGCGGTCGACCACGATGCGGTTCACCGCGCGCAGCGGGATCACGCCCTGCGCCATGCGCGTCCACGCGGGCGCGGAGCCCGCGCCGTCCAGCGTGCGGTAGATCTCGCCGTTGTTGTGGCCCACCCAGATGATGTTGGAATTGCCCTCGGCCACCGCGATGGCGTTGATGAAGTTGTCGGTCGTGGGCGAAGGATTCTTGATGGTGCGCCATGTGACCGGCGTCGCGCGCGCGTTCTCGGTGAGCCAAAGCGACGCGGCGCCGCCCAGGAGGCGGTTGGAATTGTTGGGGTCGAGGACGAAAGGCGCGATGAAGTTCGCCTTCTTGGTGCCGATGGCGCCGCAGTAGTCGTTGCCCGCTTCCTCCGCGGGCAGCCCCTCGGTGATGCCGTCGCAGATATAGCTCGACGACTGCCCGCCGTTCATCGAGCGGTGCAGCGCGAGGTACACGTACTCGCCGTAGAACACCTGGTCATTGGCGGGATCGACCGCGGAGAAGCCGCCGT